>Ga0181612_135654_pt1 | contig 11868 bp, 10 predicted proteins | sample HoacroProtozoa21_FD_119630 | JGI IMG/M metagenome (GOLD analysis project Ga0181612, IMG submission 119630) | Hoatzin crop microbial communities from Cojedes, Venezuel. Combined Assembly of Gp0051906, Gp0051904, Gp0051908 | reverse complement strand
TTCCCCGCGTGCTGCAGCCCTGCTGACGGTGGCAGGGGGCCGTCACCCCTGTGCTGGCGCGGTGTGCTGCGGCTGCGGCGGTGACCCTGCTCCTCCCGTCCGCGTAGCCCTGTCTCCCCACCACCCAGCTGCGGACGTGGCCAGCTGTCTGGCGTGTGTTCATCTCCAGAATCCCGGGGAGCTGTGGCAGAGCTGTGCCAGCCTGAATAGCCAGAGGCTGAAGTGCCGCAGTTCTTATTTTTTACAGTGGTTGATGCAGTTCCGCTTCCTTGCTGTGCTTCCTCAACTACAGATTTGCATGAGCTTGTACGTGCAGGTACCGATGTAGCTATAGATTGGGTTTATGCTTTTGAAAAAATTACTAATTTCATTTGACAGGGGTTTTGAGAAGACTTCAGGGGAAAAAAACAGCTGTTAAATCACTTCAGTACGCTTGTTTTATGTTACAACCTAAATGGCTACACTTTATATATCTAAGTTCAGAGATTAAGCTATAGCTATGTCTATAGAAAGAAGTGCGCGATTTAATTGGATTGATGCAGGAATTGTGTTTAGTCCTGCGCCCGCTGTCCCGCAAACCCAGCTCTAGAGAAGAATGCTCGTTGTTACGCCTGACACAGCGTAACCCGGACGGTTGTGTCAGATGCAAACAGGATCAGTGTTTCTGGGTACTGCTGTGGTGCGTTAGCAGAAGAGAACATGCCCGAGAACTACGGAGGCAGCTTCACAAAAACAGTATCCTTTTGCCTGAATTTGTTCTTTTATAAAACCACAGTTTGTTAAGTTCTGATTCTTATTTCACAGTTTTCTGTGTGGGAGAGAGAGATGTTCTGACTTCCATCACTGCAGTTCTGACAGGGTTCGCCTCACCCATTGAACGCAAATCCCCAGAATTCTTGTCGTTCTGTAGTCACTGCAGAGCCAGTACAGACTGAAACCTGTAAGGTAGATTCCAATTCATAAAGGCATCTGTGTGGTCACATTTGAATTTTCCAGTATAACTCAGTGCCATTTTGGTTCCTGCTATGAAAAGCAGCAGTTCTTCCAATTTACCTGTGTCAGTTGCCGTGTCAGAATTTTAAATTAATTTGTTAAGGACTCCTGACCTAACTCCTTGTTCTTGTAATGAATGAAGTCGTTCCCTTACATAATTTTGTATGCAGGAAGTATAGAAGGAGGCACCAGCTCCATTAAAATAACGGACCCTGAAATTACTACTGATGATGCCAGCCAAAAGGAAATTGTACGACTCACACTAATGGAAAGGACTTTTTGTTTCCTTTCTACAGGTGCGGAACGTGTCATTACATTGAAAATGGAAATTCCTGGATCCATGCCACCTCTCATTCAGGAAATGTTGGAGAACTCTGAAGGACACGAGCCACTGACACCAACCTCAAACGGCAATACCGCAGAACACAGCCCCAGCATCTCACCCAGTTCAGTGGAGAACAGCAGTGTCAGTCAATCCCCTATGGTGCAATAAGACATTTTCCAGCTACTTCAGACATTCCTAATACCTTATGTACAGGGATGAAAAGCAAGAAAAAACATTTTTACTGCTGCTTAGTTTCTGGACTTAATATATATCTATATATGTATATATATATAGATAAAAACTCGACAAGGACCAAGAAATTTTCATATGTATCGATATATACTCCTTGCTGTTTAAACTCTTAAAACTAGAAAATGCAAACTTTTGAAACTCTAAATCAGCCATTTCATGCAAAAAAAATAGTTAAGCTTCTGTTCTCTCCTCCGAACATTCAAGATTGCATGGTGACAAGACAGATCTCAAAGTTTAAATCCCGGTTGCATTTCTGATGACTTTGTACATACAGATGTGTGGCTGTGCTTTCTGTTCTGGATGTTTGGTGCTTTCCTTTTGCCTCCTGTACTGAAAGGACCGGGACACCAACCGTACGGAATGGACTACTGTGCCCATCCAGACAAGGAAGTTTAAAGGACCGTCTGATTTAGTTCGATACAAAAACTTGTCTTTGATGCCCTCAATTTGCATCTCCTTCCTTGTAAAAAGTATCCAAAAACTCACTGCACTAGCAGAAAAGACATCAATAGCAGCATTAACTGCCAGCTCAGTTACTTGGATGTCATTTGTTCCACTGTCAACGTCACTTTAAAATTTAAAGAAGTGGTTTCTTACTTGGCTGGTGACCTAGCTACACCATTAACTACTCCATCTCTACAGTAATGATAGCCTCCAAGGCAGAAACACTTTTTAGTGTTACCATGTTTTTGTTTACTTGTTCACAAGCCATTAGGGAAACTTCATGGGATGATAACCAGCAGGCTCACGTACACCTTCTGAATCGGCGAGTCCAGGGTATTTCCTTAAGAATCGACTGCCCGGAATTCGCTGGGTCACCCAGCCTTCCCGGTGCTAGGGAAGTACAGCTAGGACTTCCAGAAACACAAGGAGAGAATCTGCCTTCTTGGCCTTGTTAAATCACCATGAAGCAGAGTGAAAACTGTGGTAGAATGGTTAACAGATTTAAAGTGTCAGTTTCTTAGGTTTCATTTAAAGCACTAGTGGATTTTTTTTTTTTTTTTTATATATTCTAGCAAGTCTGTGATGTACTTTCACTGGCTCTGTTTGTACATTGAGATTGTTTAACAATGCTTTCTATGTTCATATACTGTTTACCTTTTTCCATGGAGTCTCCTGGCAAAGAATAAAATATATTTATTTTAAAAAAACCCAACTGTGTAGAAGTAGTCGCTCTAGTCCAAATTTTTACACACACGCATGGTAGTTTTCCATTTTTTAATGTTTAAACTTCATTTCAAAAAGCAGGTTTGCTGTTTGCAACCATGACAATTAAAATGTGCTTTAGCACCGCTGTCTAGAACATCTCTACAAGCCAGTCAGACAAATACATGACATTTCAATGAGTAAAAAAGAGCATAAAACTGTAGGTGTAAGAACAAAATGTTAAAATGCCTACACACAATAATAAAAACCATCAATTACATTATCACATAAAATAAGTCAAATGTACAAAAGTTTGCGACAGAAGGGACAAAAGGACAACACAAGATATTTGTTGGAAAACATTTGCGTGCTCTTTGGGCACTTAATTAAACATATCAAAATCATCATCTTCGTCAGACTCTGCAAAATATTTAACTTCTTTCCTAGCCCGGCCTGTCCGTGGCTTTGGGGCAGTTTCAGAGGTGAAGCCTGACTGAAAGATTTCCACATCAGAATCCTGGTCAAAAGCGGCCTTCTTGGCTTTCTTTAGAAAAGAAAAGACAAATCAGCTGTGATGCCGCGCACGTTCTCCCTTTTAATACTCAGAATTGAAGAAAACCTCCTCTAACCTCTAATTTCTAAACACATCTAAACCCTCATTATCGTATTAGCATCCCATAATAAGAACGTGTACCTTTATGTAAAGTACGCCATTAGGTGGTTCTTACGAGGAGAGAAGAGTGTAAGGTGGAACTGACCTTGCTTGGTGTTGATTTAGGTGTTTTCTTCCCAGGGTTGTATTCACCTTCATTTTCTGAACTGGATGCTTTCCTTTTCTTTGCCCCTCTGCCTTTTCCTAGGTGAGAGATTTAACTTTGTTTTCTTTTTTTTTTAATAAATAAACCTCCAGAGTTCAGCAAACTGAAAAAAACCTAGTGAAATTACTTTAGTACGTCTACATGTTAGAGTTCAAATTTAGTTAACAACTCAAGCTTCTTCACCACAGCAGTAAAATACAATATATTTTATTTTCTCTGCTTTAAATCTTTTATAGTTCTTTCAAAGTTACCATTCACCCAAGCAATTCAAGCTGCTCATTCAAAACGGGGACAAACTTCATTAGGTAATGACTTCTGGACTTCTGAAGTAACACAAGTCCTCGGTCACCTTCTGTGCCGATCACACAGTGTTAATTCACCTTTGCTATTTAGTAAATTTACTGTTAACCTCAACTGTTGACACTGGCACATCCTTTACAGAGTCCTCTGAGTACACGGCTTGGTTTCTGTGTTGGGAGGACTCTGACAACCGAGAACTGGGACACAAACGAATTGGTATAAAAAAACCCCAGAAAACACTACTTACTAGAATTACTACAAGAATTTTACTGTCTTGTAAAAAGCTGAGATCAAAGAAAAGAAGCAGTATCCAGTAGAGCTGATGAACAATAAAAGGGAGGGGGTTGGAGCTATTAAATACATTCCCAACAGTGAAGGTCAGATAAAAAGTCCATGCACTGTTTGTCACGGAAAGTCATTACGCTGTATTTGCCACAGAAAAGGCTCATAGCTGAGTAATCTACTAGTGATTAATTTACTAATAAATCAATGATGTGGTTCTAATTTGAGAGACGCTAGCTCCGCTTCCTCACAAAAAATGACTGTGAGCCTGTGTTAGGGAGAGCGCAGGCGTGAGTGCTGAGCAGCACAGCACCAAACGCTTACCTTTGGGTGCTGCAGTCTTCTTTGGAATGCCGAATTCGGAATCTGAGTCAGAGTTCACAGTTTCCACCTTCTTGGCCTTGGGAGCTCTTTTAGGTTTAGGGGGCACATCTAGTTTTGCTGTTAGAAGTTAGAGATACTAAAGATGTTAAATTCATGTATTGGTTAGAAGTATTAAATTTTTATTAGATACGCCAATTACAGCATAAATGGCAGCTATTAAAACAAGAGGAGCGGTTTCTGCACTTGGGTAAAACACAGTTCCGCTTTTATGCTAAAGCTGCATGGCATAAACAGGAGGTTTATCATACTTTGAGGCGTATCAGTGCATTGAGTAGGTTCCAGTGCTTTGATCAAATACATTTTCATCTTTTCGAGCACAAAGCGGGTCACCAGTAACTACAGCAGCGACAGAAGTTGTCCAGGCTGGATACTTCAAACGCGTCTGGCTACATTACAGATACAGCTCACTGCTTGTGACATTTTTGCCTTCACAGTGACACAACTGCAGGACAACCTTGCCCATGACTACTGCAGGAGTTTGAGAGACAGCGCGTCTGACTCGCTGACGTTGTTTTCTGTCAATCTCAGTGAAAAGGCACTTCAGAGGAAGCCGGAAGGACAGGAAGGGGACACACCTGTGGATTTCTTACAGCATTTCAATTACTGCTATGCAACTAGGCTTGCACTCTTTAAAGGACAGTTATTGGTATGTTCACACAATGGGCGACAAGGGACAGAATCACAGAATCATTTAGGTTGGAAAAGACCCTTCCCATCATCGGATAAGGTGTTCTGTATGCTCACAGACGAGTCAGGCTTTTGCAGGAACCTCAGATACACTCGTGACCTACGCCCTATCAGCCATGAACACCTCAAAGATGATGAGACACATGTAAAAACACTCCAGATACCAGGAACGTTGGACGTTTCTGAGAAGCCAAGCTTTCATTTATGGTATCACCAGGGGAATGTGTTCAGACAACAAGAAAGCATCTCCACAACCTTTTTGGCTAGGATTCCTTAAAATGCTGCCGCTGGAGAGGCAGTGCACAAAGGCAGTTACGTCTTTCCAGCTTTTTGTGCTGATACCTGCTGGGTAGCCCAAGTATCAGGTCCTGACAACATAAAATATAAAGCTGCCTTTGGCATAACAGATGGGAACAAAAATGGTGTTGGCTACAGCAGCATTTCGGATAAGAACTGGAGAGGGAAGCCACAATACTTAGGATGGAAGTCAGGAATCACCATTTGAAAGCAACTTGAAATAATAGGTCTCTCTAGGCATCTCAGCTGGAAAAAAAACTGTTTTACTTTGTGCTAATACAGCTAAGTAAGCCACAAAGACCTACCAGTAAGCCTGGAAAAAGTACACAGCAACTGAAGGCAGAAGGAATACTTTCTAGAATCATCACCAAAACTAAGTATCTAGTTATCAGTAAAGGAGGGGGCAGTGTTACATGATTTTAGGTCCATTAAGGCAACAAAGTCCTTCATACAGGAAAAAGCTTTATCAGCATAAGACACATAGGCTAAGGAGCAGGGAAGGGAAAGATTCAGAAGGATCATCAACTTGAAGGTGACAAGCAGAAGTTGTGACCAAGAGGATCTTAGTAGAAGGAATCCATTTCACATCTAGGTGGCATTCAGTATCGGGAGCTGAGGTTTAGACGTCCTCCTACAGCACTGTGTATGTTTTGGCCAGGTAATTGTGCCTTGCACCATTTCTCATGCTGTTAATGTGAAATTTGTATACCAGACAGAAGCCAAGTATGCTCCACTGACAGGTACTACCCAGCACATAACTGTGAGATCTAACTAACTCCAGCTGGCCCCGAGTCCTCGAGTTATTGTTAACTGATGTTAGAAAAGGGGCAGAGTTCTCACTGACAGACAAGGAATTGGAGAGAAGGAAATCACTGGGGAATGAAAGAGAGGTGTGACACACTGCCATGAATACTAGACTTGTTCTTCCCTTGAAACAGAGCCTGTCATCACTGGTCAACTCCTGTGGAGTCTACCTGCAGAACACCAAGTTCAAAGGACAGCAAACCTCTTAACTGTTACCTGATGGCTAAAGCAACAGTGTCCATGGCTTCCGGAACACGCATCTCCCTCTCTACTAGCTCTAGTGGGACTCTGAACTGCTACGTTAGATTATATACCTAGTGCCTGCACAAGTGGGAAGGGTCTCCGACAACAACCAGACCAGAATCAGCTCTGCCAAGCTCTCCACTAAGTATCAATACATGAAATGGAAGTCTGCAGTGGGGTCGACGTACACAGGCTTCTCAAGCAGCCGAAGTTTTTGGTAGAAAGTCCAGGAAAGGTATCAGCCCTACAGCTGACGCGAAGGGTATGTATCACTGGTAGCATCTCAGCAGCTGGCTGGGATATTCAAGGTAAGCAGCTGCTTATAATCAAAGAGTAAGACTGCTTTTCAGATTTCCCTTAGGCTTACTATAAAGCACTAGAACCACAGACCTCTCAAACAGCGCATGGAGAGCAAGCTCAGCAGCCTCTTGATCCTCCGTAGTGAACACCAGAGGTCAAGAGATTTTGTCTCAAATTGACTGAAGTCTGAAAAGAATCCAAAGTCATACCAATTCCTTTATTTCTTCTCATCAAGAATGGAACGTGGCTGTACAGATTAGCAGGGCACAACAAAAGGTTCTTCAGTTTCAGCTTTCTATCCTTTCAAACCCAAGCTCTGAAGTCACGGGAAATCAAACTGTTGCAGCCACACAACAGGCGTTCCCAGTGTGAGGGTGAGTGGATGGAATATTACATTACCAGAAAGTGGGTTTTGAAGGGGGCTGCTGATACAGGGCATGAAGATCAGAATGAAGGAGACTACTACCAGGATACCAGCTGACCAATTAACTAAGCTTGTTAGGTCACCACTGCACTGTCAAACTGTGATGATGAAACTACGGTCTTGTCTAATCTGGGCAAAGGAGACTAAAACTGCTGAAAGCAACCTGTCATATTGTCATGCACTGAGAGGGAGAGTACTCTGAAGGGGAAAAAAACTACCTTTTGCTTGAAAGAGAGCCTGTTTATACCTATTTTGTGAGTGTAAAGGTTAATTAGAAACTCGGAAACAGAGCACAGCTGTATTTTAAGGTTTCAAGTTAGGTTAATGACAACTTATCACATCCAGGCCTTCAAAAAAGAGCGGGAGAAAGAGATTGAATGCTAGATTGCATCCATGCCTAGCTACTGCATACACAGTTCTCTCTTGTATTTACTGCAGTACAGAAGTCTAACATAAAAGACTATGCTATTAGAGATCAGCTATTTCTGTAAACAGTCTTGATCTATTGTATTATGGAACTTTACTAGCTGAAAGTGTTTGAGAGGCATTCAGACGTTCACCGATTCAAACAGTTTACAAATTAGACTGGACACAATGCAGCAAGAAAGAGATAGGGAAGCAATGGGGGAGAGGATGAAAAGATGCTGCAATTCACTGGTACCTAACATATAACACAAGATATTTTTATCTCATCGTTAAGAGAGTAAGTTAACCATTGTAATTGGCTGCTTTCTTGCAGATTTCCTTGAGATATCTTTTTGGGGAAGAATTAATACATTAAGTTCAGCTGCAAGTTGGTCAAAACAAGTTCTAAAAAACAAAGGCCACAGTATCACAGGAAAAAAATGCTTTTGCAGGACAGAAGACTGAGCAGCAAGAAAAAAGGAAATTATCTGAAAGACACACAGGAAGAAAGGCAAAGATCTCATGTCCTAAGAACTGTATTTTATAACCTATTTAAATTACTGTTAGGTAAGAAAAAACATCATTTTCACCATCAATTGCGGCAAATGTCTAGCATAATCTTTAAAACACATTTAGAAACAAATGCAAGTCTTTTCTCTTAAAAGTAGCACTAACAACCGATAAACCAATATTCCCCAAGGTAGAAAGAGGAACTCCTATAAATACTCAAGCACCACCACAGAAACAAATCCAAATAATAAACATGCTCTTCTTGGAATTGTCCCTAATTCCACAATGTAAGATCCTGCAAGATGCCAGTTGTAAAGGCCTGACTAATAATTGAAAAAATTTACACCTCTGAAGTTCAAGGAGAACATTTCATCCTCTGTTTCAAGAAGAAAAACAACTGTGCCAAGTGGAACTTACTACGATAGCCTACTTAGGACAAATATTTCTTGGGGATTCCTTCTTTGCCCTTGCACTCTTTCCTTTTAAAGTAGGTAAGTTAGATCCATTATACAAGACTATCTTCGACCCTAAGGTCATCACGTTTCTCTTACTCCTGGAGGTTAAAAACCTTCCATTAGTTCAACTCATCAAAGGCTGAACATGAACTCCATACACGGAAAGTATTAAGTTTTGACACTACAGTAGCCAGTGGAAAGAACGAAATTAATATCAGTAAGGAACTGGAAGACGTTCACACCCTATGCTGAATTTCACCAAGTTCAAAATAAATGAATGCAGTTCCCACTTTGAAGATGTGAAGAGACAGTGCAAAGGTGGAGGAGATGAGTTTTAAATAAATGGACTGGCTTACAGGACAACCCTATACGTACCCTTTTTAGCAGCTACTGTTTTACTTGGAATTTTCTCTGTTTGTTTTGGGGCAAAAGATGATGAGAAAACAGGAGCAGAATCCTCTTCATCACTGTCCAATTTTGTTGTATCTACAATCACAACGTATGTTTAGAATAAGATTTGTTCACTGCATATTTTAAGTCATCAATATTAATTACAGTCAAAATTAACCTCAAAAAAAGTGCTTCTGATACTACAGCTAGGCTATGGACGTACTGTGACTTTCTTATACATGATACAAGCTTCATTCCTGTAAGGATCAGAACCTCCTTCCACTTTGCCCTTTATAAATCTAGACATCTTTCTTCTATAACTACTGTGTAAAGTTTGTGTATACCACATAAACTCCCTAATATATTCCACAACAGCTGCTATAAGATTTAATAAATAGTGAAAACGAGCTCACCATCATCTGCCTTCTGAGAGTAAGACGGAAAAGAGAAGATGTTCCCAAAGTCTTGATTTTTCTTGTCTTGAGACGTTTTTCTACTTCCAAACAGGAAAAAGAAATTAAATGAGTTGCATTAACTACATACTGAAATATGTAGACATTATAATATCCATATGAGATTAAATTCCTGTTTTAGCACTACAAAGCATTTCTAGCATTTTTGTATATGCTTGCAACAGTCAGACCCCTAAAATCACCATTCAGTCATGCACTTCAGGCATTTAAAATTAACAGAAGCACATTTTTTTCAATAGTTCTGTGTACCAGACTGGCACAAGATTGAAAGTGGAGAATCTTACCAAATACAGATGGTATTACTGATAGTGTACCATAATGTGGTAAGTGATGTTTACCTCTGCACAGGTCAATTACAAGGCTGAGATAGCATATGCTTTTCCCAGAAATGTACAAATTTTATTTTACGTGGTACATGTAGAGTTATAACAAGTTGATGTTTCTCAGTTTTGTTCAGAGACTTCTGCATTCAAAAATTATTAGTAAAGAAATACTGCTGAGTTACATTACTTACTCTGGAGATGGCTTTGATTTGGCTGGGGAAAAATCATATTCATCTTTTTCTAAACTGTCTGAGGGCACAAACTCATCGTCTCTGTCATTTGTAACAGGAGAGGCTTTTACTTTGAGCTCATCCAAATCGTTATTGTTGTTGGCATCATCATCATCATCTCCATCATCTTCTTCTTCTGAGAAGTCAAAAGTATACTTGGGCCTCTCAGCTGAAAACCAAAGATCACATATAAACACATTTCAAGATAGCTGTTTATGTTAATACATAAATAAAGTGGAAGTCACTAAACAATCCCTGCCTCAGAGTGTACAAGACAAAAGACTGGGGGAAAAGAAACTTGTCTGAGCCTGGAAGAATAAAGGGACATAATCAAAAGTGTTTCCAAACATCTAACACCACTTGTAGATTGCTCAGATACCTTCAGCTAATGGCACTATAAGGACATCACTGTGTAAGTACTTTTAAGGAATGAGAATCCTTCAGTTACAATTGATGTTTTCTTCAATCTATCATTTGAACATTCTTCCTAATCAAGTGATTGAAAAATTGATCAACATTTTTTCCAGAAAAATCTGTGTGTTTTCCTTAATCTATCAAATATTTATATATTTTCTAAACTTTCAGTCTCTGATATTCTTGATTTTCATGGACTGTTCGGAATTTTTTTGGATAAATTTTTACTAGCCATTTGGGCTTTGGGGCCTTATTTGACAGTATAATTGCATTAGAGTATTTTTTGCTTGTTTGCAATGGTATTATCTTGTCTATTTCTTGTATAATTCAGTAGTTTTGTGAGTAATTTCTATTCTAGTGTTTACAATACGGGAAAAGAACAAGTTACAAAACCTTTCACATCGACTCCTAAGTTCCTGGTCTTGACATTAGGAGTCTTTTTCCTAACTGCACAGTGAAGAAAATGTAACGCAAGCTATCTCTAGGAGATAATGTCCTGAAGAAAGGCTATGGTCAAAGGAAAATGTAGGTTTGCAGTTTAAACTTCCAGTCACAATGCGCAATTCACAAAAGCTTGGGTACCTGCAGCTCTCCTAAGCAGAGAGTCTCTTGGAATAATCACAGGCTCATTCTCTTCTAAATCACTTTCAGACTTGGATTCATCATCTGACCATGGGTTTCGTTTCTTCACTTTTTTTGCACCAGACTTCGTAGATGATGGTGTTCTTCTTACCCTAGTACCTGCCACAAGTTAAAGTATTTACTACAGTCAGGGTAAAAAAATATTTTCATCTTTTCTAACCAACTATGATGCATAAATTTAGCATAAATTTTTATCTTAAAAAGTTCTCCTTTAAATGTTGTAAATTTTCTACTCCTTCCTGAAGAAAAATCTAGTGTGACGAAATTATTTCACACAGAACCTGATCTGCTGCTGCCAAACAAATTTATTTTATGACTGAAAAACATAAAAGTCTCTAATTTGAAGTTCTAACTCCTCTGCAGTCAAACTTTCATTTTTTTAAAGGTTGCTGGGGATTTCCAGGAAAAGAACAAGCAATTTTCCCATTATTCAGGGAACATAATCATGAAAAGTTATTGGAAAAATCCAATCAATGTGGGAAGCAGAGGATACCCTATTGGGGGGTAACAATGCGGTCAATGCAGGGCAAGCTCAGGTCAAGCTGGGCTAATAGGCTCTGGCTCAACACCACCTAGGGTAGATATGAGCTGCAGGTAGACAACTCATGTACTCAGTTAATCTATTCAGGTTGGCTAATCCCCTAAATAATTAAAAACAGATCTTCTCTCAGAAGAAATATTTTCTTAACTACTTTTTAGTCCTTTTTTCCCCCCCCCCCCCAAACCTCATGCTTAAACCTTCTCTCTCTTTAGCTTTCTTTTTTGTTGCAG
>Ga0181612_118709_pt1 | contig 11868 bp, 7 predicted proteins | sample HoacroProtozoa21_FD_119630 | JGI IMG/M metagenome (GOLD analysis project Ga0181612, IMG submission 119630) | Hoatzin crop microbial communities from Cojedes, Venezuel. Combined Assembly of Gp0051906, Gp0051904, Gp0051908 | reverse complement strand
ATGTCTAATCACTTCAGGGTACCTCATCATCCTCTCTCCATTACAGGCTACGCAGCACCATTTCTTGAGAAACAGATACATTTCAACTGAGTTTTTAGACTGATCTTATTTTATTATCTCATACGTGAGACAATTAGGATATTAACCCAGAAAAGCAGCAAGAGATTTGACTGATCATTTATCAATAATTGTTTAGAAAGCAATTCACATGGACCTTATTTAGGACTGTGAGAACCAGCTGGAATTACACATCCAAAGTGATACTTCTGAAATATTAAACTTTTTTCACTCACTGATTACAGAGCTACAAATTTTATAGATGTTGCTAGGTGAAGTTATACCAGTCATTAAAGAACAATAACCGTGCCTCATTTTTCCTGACTTAAAGCAGATATATTTAACTTATTTTTTTTTAATTAGGAGTTAGAATAGTAGAAAAATTTTGCTTTGTTATCTTTCAGCACATTTTTTTTTATCTAGACTTTAATACCATTTCATGTTTCAGTGCTACAGTGATTTGTATAGTTAGCATTTGCCTCATCTCCACTCTCTAAAAGAGCTCCATCTTGTAGCTTTCACTGCAGGCATTATTCTGCTTCCAGGAATGATTATAAGAAGCCAAAACTGCACATATATACTTGTGTACACATGGTTGTCTCTGTTCAATAAGACTTTTATATTTCATCTCTCTTTGGGAACAACCGCAGCACTCCCAGTTTTTAGACCATTGGATGACTTTCAGTTAATTAAAGTTTTGTCATTGCCTTCAGCAGAAGCACAAAATCTCCTTTGACTGACATTTTCAATCTTCCCTATCACTTAGTAATCTGTGAGGTATTTACCATTTAAGATAAAAATTCACACCTCAGAACTTACTTTTTTTCCCACAGATTTCTCTTAATGGCGAGCTAAATGGGAGAGTGAAGCTGTGAACAAATCATATTTATGCACTCTTTGCAGAGGAAAATCCATTAGACACTAACTAAAAATGTCACCAACTTATTTACTTTACATCTTACATGTTTCTATTATTTTGCTAATTAATGGACTCTAAAAGCTGAGTCATTTTACTTTCTTTTAGAAGCAGAAACCAAATTCGTCCTCTGCCTAACTGTGTCAAAACTGGCCGTGTACCTTCAGCTCACCTGAGGGTCCTGTGCTCCCTCATCGAGGCTCCCACCAGATTAGTTTAATTGTACCATAAATCTGATCCACTGTAGCAGTTCCCATCCTTACCCACACTCAGATTATGTATGCATTATTAAGAATATTAAGATTAGCATATCCAAGAACTCCTTTCTAGAAGGACTAACTGACAACCAACCACTACAGGAGCTCCCAAGACTGTGATTATCCCCCATATGTCCAGAACTGCAAAGAGGGGTCTTAGTCAAAACTCAGCCTACAGGTCTCTAGTCTTACCCAAAGAAACAGCTGGACTGGGTCTGAGCAATGCAATTTGACAGCACCTTGGAGCAAGGAAAGCAACAGAGAAAACCTTATTGAATTTTCATCCATAACCCTGGGCACAAAAATACCAGATTAACAGCTTTAGCTACCTCAAACTGTGGTAAGGCAGCAATGATATGAGGTTTCTTGAAACGCTTTGTGCTGAAGTCAGTAAGTATAGAGTACAAACAGGGTCTTACCTGCTCTTTCTACCCATTTAACCTCTGGCTAACCGTATCCCATGGTATCATCCATAGCAGAACCAAAAACCTGCAGCCCAGTGGACTGATAGAAACAGGACTGAAATCTCCTCTTAAGCAGAGGTCTCGCTCTTTTGGCAAGACAGTACTTCAGGGGTTGATTGGAAACCCCTGGATCCCCATTAGCTTTTCACTCATTCAATCCAGCTAGCCCTCGTTACTGGTGAGGCAGGTGTGCTGCAGCACGAAAATAGCTGGTCTTCTGTCGGCAGGCTTTTGATCCTTTTGAATAACTAAGGGAATAAAACTCAGAGCAATGGAGAGCATTCACAGAGGCTTTAGCCCAGGATGTCACCCACTGCAGAAAGAAATATGCAATTTATGTTGATATAAGAACAAGCCTGATGCCAAATCCCTAAACGTCACATTCTGTGTTATTTCTATATTCAAAGGAAGCTCCCTTGACCATGTAACCAGCCACTGCAGTCCAAACTCCTTCTATTTCCCTTTGGTATTACTGTTACAAACTCCTGAAAACTAGGTTACTCCTACTGCACTCTGGCTCTACAATGAATTCATGACATTTGACATTCATAACTCCCCATTTATAAAAATAGACTAGTCCATTAAAAACCGTGTTAATAATGGTTCTAGAAAAGCATACATTGCCTAAAGCAATACAATTATTGGTCAATAATTCCGCTTTAGCTGTCTGTATTACTACCACTTTATTTCAACACTTGGCTTCTTACCCTTTGATCTGCTAATTATCTTTTTACCCTCTGATCCTCTTTGCAATTCCTTGGCAATTTGATCCATTAATTACAGTGCCCATATTCCCTATTTTCTGTCGATTGTGCACTTTTTCTGACCCTCTTCACCTTTCTTCGTACCAATACTTGCCATCTTTCTGTAGGGTATATCTGTTCCGTAAATATATGCTGATAGAAAATGCTATAATTAAAAGAATCATTACACTTTCCTTGCAAACCTTGGGATTTCATGAAAATGACTTAACAGTTTGTCATTGACTTAAATTTTGATGGAAATGGGCACTCGTTTCTGGTAAATTCTTTGGCACTCCATCTTCAATACCACAAACTCTTAGGTTTTTTCCAAATGTTAACGAACACCGGCTATATTTCCATCGTGGAAACTGTATTAAGAACTCAGTTTCTGCTATGTTTTTGATATATATATTTTAAAAATAGTATTTTCTGATATAAGGCTTTTCTTACTTTATGAGCACATGAATCATGAATTACTGAATTTTCTGCATTTCCAATTTCCTAGTCCCTTCTAAGACAGATGTAGACTTTCGGTGCAACTTAAATATGTTCTAGAGTGGTAGAATTTTAGGAAGATAGGCTGTTAAATTGTACAGTGCAGAAATGATGGTGCTATGGCAGAGGGGCATTTCTGAGACTGGACAGAGAAAGTTTGGCTGTTGGAACACAGCCTTGGCATTTGAAAGCCAGATTTCATTAATTTACTGTGATCAGGATATCCTATGAGAATTAAAACCAGTCAATTATTCTACCAGGCGTTCTCTGACACTAGACAGCTATGTTATAGGCAGAACTGCAGCATCTGCTTGTGAGAGAAAGTAGGGCAGCATGAAAAATGGGTTTACACTCAACACACATCACTTTCAGATACAAACCAGTGTCACTGGCTGCCCTTGGGGATCAGTGGTGGACAGCTTCCCTCGGGGCAGGTCAGGCAATTTGGCCGACTCGGGGTTGGGGGGCAAAGAGGAGCAGGCTCACTTCAGAGACCTTCCTCCCACTCCTGGCTGACCCAGAGCCACTGTTCCCACCGGGACACGCCATGCGTCTGTTCAGAAGCTGCTCGCTCCCACACACCTTGTTCTGTGCAGCGCTGTGGTTTTACAGCGAAGTCAGTTTACTTTTTTCCCCACTTTAAATTATCCACGTTGCAAACCTTGCAGACAAAAGCATGCAAGCTCAGAATGGACGGCAGTCTCTCTTCCTGCCTGCTTCACACAAGAAAGAAACTGAGTGCAAGCTAGGTCTCTCCAAAGCTTGTGCAAAAGAAGAACACACTCATTTAAACCTCCTGTGTCTCAGTTTGCCCATTGATGTTGTGTGAATTCATCTGTTAATATTTACCTACCTTTTGAACCTCAGAGCGAGCAGATTTAGTTCAGAACTGGGGGCTTGGGAAATCTCTAATCGATAAAGTGCAGCAGAACATAGATTCTATAGTCCTAAGTTTTAATCAGTTTTTCTGTGTCACTTAGTTGCAAATGCTCATTTAGTCCTTTGGCCAAAGCTACCAGCTGTTTAAAGTAATGGTTTTGTGATGTGTCCACTCAAATGAGCTCAACAACTTCTCATTCCAGAGCAACTTCTGCAGAGTTGCCAAAGAGCTATCATTAATGCGACATTTTTCTCTTTGACCTCATTTCTGCTTTAAAAATGATTGATTGACCACCTCTTCTCTTGTATAAATAATCTTTGCAATTTTTAATACAGAGGATTCATTTTCACTTCTCCAGTTTAAAAAAAAATTCTCATTTCTGTGCATCCAATTCTTTTAAATCAGATTACTTTTACAAACTATGGGGATAGCAAGGGCAAAATACATGTTACAGAGCAGAGGTATCTTCTACAATCCGAAGGAAAATCTCCAAAGAAATAACACTCTTCTCTCACAATTTCAAAACAAAAGTGTGCTTATTGAATACAGTTTTGTCTAATCATACTGACTTATTCTTCCTTTTTTGCCTTTTAGACCTACCCAATAGTGTATAAGTTGCATTTTTTCACATTAGTTCTTAAATAGCTCACACTTCCTTGCATCACAAGGCACTTAACAGCTTTTCAGTAATCTGATTGTTCAATTGTCTGAATATTTCTTGACACAGAAAAGTAAAGTACAAGATCAGTTTGAAATATCTTGAAATACAGTAGGCCATTTCACTGTAACTGAAGCAAGTAATGGAGAATTTGTAAAATAAAATATAAAGAAAAGAATTGTGGTTTGCAATAAATACGTGTACTGCTCCAAGGGTATTTCTGTTTGAATTATGGAACTCTCTTTCTTTGTTTGGGAATCAGGATTTGTCTGCTTGACTTCACTTTATAGTCCCCTAGTCAGCTATCTTAGCAGCTTCTGAGACACACTATAATTCAACACTGTATGGAGAAGCTCAGTTCATTGATTGATTGTAGATCTCAGATTTGCCAAACATAACCAGAAAGGTGGTCAGAACTGCTGACAATGTAGTTTTTCTTCACTACCACCTGCATTATGAAGGAAAACTTTTTACTGCTTCCTTTGGTGGAGCTCAGTCTTGTCAAGTATTCCAACCAGAGAAGCAATATCTCCAGCAACCAGATTAAACAGCTACTGAACTTCAGACCCGAATTTTTGACTAACCTGAAATGTACAATAGTCAAAGAAGAAACTCTTTAATCAAGAAAATCTTCAAGAGAAGTACCATTTCCTCTAGTCAAATAGTCTCTTTTTTCTGTGTAATGCTTAGTCAATATTTAGATTACTAAAATCCAGCAAGCTACATAATGTGAACACATATATTTTTTTCTACACCAGAATCCGGAGTTAACCTGATTTGTGATACTTTTTAATTGCCAGTTTCAATCCAAATTCATGTAACCAAAACACTTTGAACATTTTCCTTTGTCAGTAATTTAAATCTCTCACTAATACCTAAGTAATCTCTCTATTTTCATTTTGTATTCCTCTACCAAATTTCATCAGGTAGTTTTCAATTACTCAGGTACTTTTTCCCCTTTTCCTTATATTTCTTGTTTTTCCTCTTCGTGTTGCCTGGACTGTTATTCAGTGTTATGGAACCTTCAGAAATCTGCGGGATTCCTCTGTATTGTTTTGCTTTATCACACACACAAAAAAAAGACAAGGTGATTTTCGATAATATTTGCCACCTAGGGTGTTCCCATACACAGAAGTCAGCTGCAGTCCATTTCTTAGCGAATACCTTTTCGCCTTTTCTGCTACTCCAGGTTGTTTATAACTATTAAAGCTTCAGGCTAGCAGAGCTTACCCCAGCTCCTGTGTTTGCCCTTTTAGCTCTGAGCAGCAATTAAAACCCAAGATTTCGAGAAAACTGTATAGTTTTATTTCCATTCATCTTTTGATCCCATTCTCTAAGATTTTTTTTTTCTGCAAATAGGTTCAATATTTTGCACGAGAAACTTCATCTCAAGGTGATTGAAGTCAATGAAAGCCTTTCAGTTGAAGTTTGCAGGCTTTAAAGTGAACCCTAATTTAGCAGCTGAGCCAGCCCCCAATCTTTTAACAAAAGTCATTGACTCTTTCAACAGAAGCCAATGTCCAGGTTATGCTTTGACACACACACACAAAAACTCCAAAACAATTAAGCATGTATTTATAAGTAAGATGAATGTATGAGTAATAGCATGTCATACATGCCCAAGAATTGCAATACTTTGTTCACTACAACTTTCCCCGCAGGAAGATTTAGAAAAGAGTGAGATGCCACCTTTGTTTTGTAGCATGCAGGATTGCCTCTCCTATTACTGCTGGGAGGGGCACAGACTTTAAATATTGTTTATTGTTGAAATGTTCAGATATCCTTCTTCTCCTCTTCCTGTGCTATTTAGGCAAGAAACTTCATTTGAACAAGGGGTCGTTAACCTCATCATAGTGAGCTTTTTTCTCATTTAAACCTTCTTATTCATTAACATAAAATGCAGTGATCTTGTTGTCCCTGCCTTGAGATTAGCTGATATTTTGCCTTTTGATGAAGACAGCTAAGGAGGAAGCATTCTCCAAACAGAGCTGGGATTGTTCAGCCCAGACAAGAGAAGGCTGAAATGGGATCTTATTAATGTATATCAATACCGGAAGGGAGGGTGCAAAGTGGGCAGAGCCAGGCTCTTTCCAGTAGTGTCCAGTGGCAGGACAAGAGGCAGCAGGCAAAAACAGAAATACAGGAACACTTTTCAGCTTTGTGAAACACTTTTCAGCTTTGTGAAGGTGGCTGAACACTGGAACCGGTTGCCCAGGGAGGTTGTGGAGGTTCCATGCTTGGACAGATTCAAAAGCCATCTGGACACAGTCTTCAGCAACTGACTCTAGGTGGCACTGCTTGGACCGGGGGGTTGGACCAGATGATCTCCAGAGGTTCCTTCCAATCTCAACCATTCTGTGATTCTGTGAAACATGTCCATTAGTTCACTGCTTCAACATGAAGCATATTAGACCTGAAATGTGAGGATGCTGAGTGCCTTTGAGGCCACACTAGAAAGTATATATGTTGCCAAGATCCGTAAAAAATAAAAGGCGTAAGTCATATTACATTAGGTTCCCCATATCCAGTGGGGTTCAAAAACTGTGTAGCACCCCAAATATCATAAGATTTTGATAAATTTTTAAAATGTCCTTGCTCTCTTATTAAGCCTCTAGTCTCATTCTTCTTTCCTGTCCTATTTTTATAATAAGAAATAAATGTACCTTTGCCTGGCCAGTTTCTCTGAGCTGAAAAATAAACCTGTAACTTGGGGCATACTTGGAAATGTTTACAGATGCTCAGTAACCCCATGAAGACTCTCATGTCCCTTTGAATTTAATGGAAGTTGACACTGAATTCAATGAAGTGCGAATTTCCCTCTCAATTTCACTGGCACTTTCTCTGGATTTATTATGCCTGTGATTTCACACCGTGTCTGTAAATAGTGTTATAATACAGCCACCAACTCAGCCACAGTATTTCAACTGAGAACTCAGAGACCAAAGTCTTTTGCTATTAGTTGCCTCCAGTTCACATCTGCGACGGATAATCTGGATTCTATGCTCTTGAGATCTGTCTTTTATTACTAATTGGTTTCATTTATTTTCTAGCAGCTTCTTACAATTAGAAAGAGTAAATCCCCCTGCTTTCAGGAAGTATCAATAATATACTATAAGACAAGATTAACTGCTGCACAAGGGACTTATAAACCAGAGAGATCTCAGCAGCTTCAGCTTGCTTCTGCAGGGCCTATGTTGGGAGCAGCAGCATGGTAGCAAACCTCATCGCGGGGTGATACACCCGCTCCTCCGTACTTCTTCCCATCGCACAAATAGAGATGTGTGGCACTGCAAAATTCAGTGTATTAGCTGGCCATCCTATGGAGGTTACCTGCTTTGCAACAGCTACAACACCCTGTTGAATACTAAGTAAATACGGGGAGTTGGATTAGATGACCTCTAAAGGTCCCTTCCAACCCAAAGCATTCTATGATTCTATGATAAATCATAGTTGTGTAACAGCAGACTTAAGAATATGGATTTTTTTTTCTTTTTTACCTTCATGTGTGTAAGTAAATTGCCATCAACAGGATTACTGCAATCCTGAATCATGTGTGGTACAGACTTTTTGGACTTTCAGTCCCCCTAGTTCCTTCATAACCAGCCTTGCAGCTCTGGCAGGGTGAGGTTTTAGCTTGTTATCCTTCTCTCATCCCATCTCTGTGCTTGCTGCCCTTGATAGCTTTCAAGCAAGCAGGTGCCTGGAAGGAAATGGAGTCAGATATCTGCTTACTGTCTCTGCCGTGCTCTGAGGAGTGATGAGCAGCTTTATGCTGGGGTAGATGCAAGTGGGAAATGGAAGGGAATAGTAGAAATGCCATTGCCTTGGGTCACGTACCAGAGTGAAGCGGCTCTCGTAGAAGCGTCTCCTCCCCAGCCTGGCACAGTGACAGACCTGTCCCTCAGCCAGCAAACGAGCCGAGGGTGTGGAGAAAGGCAAAGGTGCTGTGCTGGCAGGGAGCAAAACCTGCTTCAGGGTCCCAAGAGAGGGGAGCTAATGTAAGAGCTCAAGTCTCCCGGAATCTGCCAGTGAAACTGGATGGCCCTCACTAAACTGTTTTTCTGTTTTTAGTTTCAACAAGCTGCGTCTATGCTTCACAGCCCTATTAAAACCAACTGATGTTTGTTGGTGCTTAAAGCTACCCACAAAAATAAGTGCTTTGCTAAAAAAGGATGGACTTAGGCTGAAGCACTTTGCTGCATGGAGTTCTGAGTCAATGTTTTAACTGGGCTGTGTAATTTCCCGTCATTTAACGTGAAGCACCTCCTTGTGCCTTCAGTTCAGAATAGTCTTATACATATCATCGAGAAGACTGTGCTCATCCTATGCCTCACTACATCTTATTATGAAATTATAATGCCACTCTATAACCTTGCTGGAGGAAGAGTTTCAAGCTGATGCAAGAAAGCTGGCCTCCCATACTGATGAACAAATATTTCAAAGTAGATATCTCTGAATCCAGTACCTCGATGCAGCCAGCCTTTGTGGATTTCTGTTGTTTATTTGAAGAGAGCTGGAGTTTATACATTTAACTGTTACCACCCAGTCCCAAAGTCAGCTCAGAATTTTAAAAACTTAGTTCTCGCGTTTTATGGCAATTGTCATGTTGCCTAATCTTGTTGTTTATACATTTCAAACCTGAAGTAATATGAGATTATGGACTGTAGGGCAATTTCTGGAAAATATTTTGTGTGTTTGTTTCTGAGAAAAATTTGCAAAAGATTTAGACCCACTCCTAGTCAAAAAACATTCAAATACAAAACTAAAGAGTCACTGCTTTTTCAAAGCCTAATCTGGTCTGAGCTGTTCAAAGCAGGAGAACTTCAACAGTGCAATAAACAGCCCGACATTCCCTCTGAGCCTGATAAAACCTACTGACGTCTGACGGGAACTATGCTACTGCAGGAATATTGTACCTACTCCATCACTGCTGGCATTGCATATACAGTCCTAGAGCTAGCTTGAAAATGTTCAGGCAAGATATTACCAGTCTCTTTGACAATAACCACTTGTCTCATGTAAAATATCTATGTAGACTGCACTATGTGCTCATAACAGATACAGGTGCAGCAGCTTCCTTTCCTACGCTGTGCTAGTCAGGATGTCCTATTGTCTGAGTGACTACCAAATATGTGCAAGTATAGGGAGAAGGAAAATCTATGGAAAGTTGTAAAAACATTATGTGCAGTCTCTGAAGTAACTGAAATAATTCTGTGAAAATTATTCTACCTTTCTTCATGCAGTCCCAACCTTTGTATTTCAGTACCAAAAAAGTGTATTTGGAAAACAGACTGGCATAATTATAGAACAGAGAAACCTGTAAGACATGGCAAAATGGTACTAAAAAGATAGCCACGGGGAATAACACAAGCAAAGGTAAAAAATATTATTTGTACAAAGAAGTCTTTGTGTGTAACAAATTCAGAAAGGAGAACTCTACTAATTAAATTCACTGCAGAATTGTTCTGCTGACCTGTGCTGTATATTAGGAGGAGTTTAGCTAGGACACTCACAACGTAATCCATATTATTTACTTTGTAACTGCTCTCTGGGTACCTGGAATTTATGAAAGATTTTTTCTTAGAACTTTGCAAGCAAATGTGCATTATTTTAAAGCCTGAGCATGATGACAATGTTAGGTTTTACCTTTGCAGAGATGGTTTGAAAGGTGCTCTCCAGAGCAAGCGAAGATAAGCAAATGGGCTCATAAAATGCAGAAACATCCCTGGAGTCTGTATAGCTCCAACTCTCATTCCATGCTTCCTCTTACTTAAGCAATAGGAAACACCAAAGAAGAGGAGGAGAAGCAATATTTTCTGAGAGAAGACCCCTGGTGCTGATAATGTGTGTACTTGGGTAACTGCCCAGCACATTTTCCAGAGTGTTTGCCTTCTGTGGGCGCAGAGCTGAGGAGCAGCTCTCCTCTGTCCCGCCCTGATCCCAGCAACTTGAGCAGCTGCGCGTTTTCTTAAAGCCCTTTCAAGTGGGGATCAGTCATCTCCACACCTCGTTTCTGGAGTGGTTTCCGCTTCCTCCACGTGCTGGTGGAAAGCAGCTGCAGGGTTGCTGCTCCGCTCCGTCTCTCCAGGGACCCTTCGCTGCCCTCCGTCCACCCCAGCGTGTTTTGCAAGGGACACTGAGACACAGGAACGGCACGTCTCGAAATGCAGGAGGAAATCTGGGGATCTTGTGGCTCCTATTTGAACTGTCACACCGTCCTCACTGACACTACCCCTACTTCAGTCTGACCCAGGCGAGAGGAGCGGAAGAAGTAAAAATATTATCTAGCATGCCTGCAGGGAGGAGTTCTGCATGCACAGCCCGCATACAGCAGGTTCAGCCTGAGCCTCCTGAATATTAATATCAGAGAGAACAGCGAGGTGAACAAGTTTATTATTTGAGATGATGTAAGCTGGGCTTTTCAGTTAATTTTCGCTTTCCCTCGGTCTAGCCCCAGATTACTTGACCTGTGCTACGCTGCCCATTTTCTGATAGAAACACCACAGATAAGCCTCTCGCTGACAGCGGCCTCTGTTATCTGGGTTTGTTTGGGAACAGAAATGTGCTATCGGTATCTGAAAAAAAGGTCTGCTTAATGTCAGGGAATATGCCAAGTTATGTCATGAGAAAGGAGAAAATCTCTTGATATAATTTTCCTTTTTGAATAAGCTAAAGCAGGAGAGATAACAAGCTGTTTATCAAAGACAAATACAGAAATAAATTTTTGCTAGCCACTAAGATGCATCACTATGCACAGGACATTGTTCTCAGAATTTTTCATTTAGTTATTTGTTCTGTGGTCTACAGTTATCACCAGCCCTACATCACTCCTGTTGGCTCCAACAGGACCGTAAACAGTTTGGGACCAAGAGCCAGAGCCTCTCTTTTTGACTTTGTGCTATGTGCAAGGTTGTTTTAAGAGGGTAAATATTTACCAAGCTGCAGACAGAGGATAACGGGAGCAAGGAGGACTTTGTCTCTCAGAGAATGCATCAAGCTGAACTTCTCATAAAATTTTCCAGATGGACAAAATCTTTGTCACTCACAAATTATCCATGTGTGTTCTGGGCCCAGTTGCCCTGATGAATTCCCGTTTCTATGCATCTCAATAGATTTGTTTCTGTCTACCCTTCGCACATTTCAATTTCTAGAACATTTTTACATTATATATAAGATATCCATAGTCTGCAAAGTGATAGTTAGATCACAAAAAGAATGAGATTATTCTCTTGCTCGTCAAAACAAACAGAAACAGCATTTCTGTTTTTTTGCTTGTGTACTGACAGTGTGTGATAGAAACAGAAACGCAGCAAGTATATTAGTATTTCTATCCCTGTGGTTCTTGTGAAAAGTTCTCAGTGCCTTCTAGCTGGTGGAACAGTGTGGCCTAAAATATAT
>Ga0181612_180482_pt1 | contig 11869 bp, 8 predicted proteins | sample HoacroProtozoa21_FD_119630 | JGI IMG/M metagenome (GOLD analysis project Ga0181612, IMG submission 119630) | Hoatzin crop microbial communities from Cojedes, Venezuel. Combined Assembly of Gp0051906, Gp0051904, Gp0051908 | reverse complement strand
GTATCAGGAATAGTGTGGCCAGCAGTAGGGAGGTGATCGTGCCCCTGTACTGGCCACTGGTGAGGCCGCTCCTCGAGTACTGTGTGCAGTTTTGGGCCCCTCACTACAAGAAGGACATTGAGGTGCTGAAGAGTGTCCAGAGAAGTGCAACGAAGCTGGTGAAGGGTTTAGAGAACAAGTCCTGTGAGGAGCAGCTGAGGGAAATGGGATTGTTTAGCCTCTCTACAACTGCCCGAAAGGCACCGAAGTTGGGTGTTGGTCTATTCTCTCAAGTAGCTAGCAATAAGACAAGATAAAATGGCTTCAAGTTGCATCAAGGGAGGTTTAGATTGGATATCAAGAAAAATATCTTTACTGAAAGAGTGGTCAGGCATTGGAACAGGCTGCTCAGGGAAGTAGTGGAGTCACCATCCCTGGAGGTGTTCAAAAAACATGTAGATATGGCATGGTTTAGTAGGCATGGTGGTGTTGGGTTGATGGTTGGACTTGATGATCTTAGAGGTCTTTTCCAGTCTTAATGATTCTATGATTCTTTCTTACCTTCTGCAACTGGTGCAGTGAGGAAAGATCAGCACTCTTCTGGGAGCACTGCAGAGACAGCAGAGCACCAGTGTACTGCTCTTCTGCAAGGGCAAAGGCAACTAACTCTGTAGCTGGGTAGAGAAAACCTTTAATCCAACATTGTGGATGCACAGAGATTACGGTGGATGAGGCCTGCTCAGTTCTCTAAGCACAGGGAAGTGTGTGAACCCTGCAGAGGCATCTTTAAAATGCACAGAACCCCAGCTCTTCTGTGCAGAGAGGAGTATAAACCCTCCTGCAATACTTTACATGAGGTTGCAAAGCTCATTTTCTAAAAGCACTGTGGGGCTACATCTTCTGTCCCACCTGGACATAGTGGTGCCTATGAGATCCCTGAGAAGGACCATCAGTATCCCGTGGAATGGGAACAGTTATGCCAATGGCAGGCCAGGGTTGCATCCCCACCCCTGCTTGAGAATCCGGAGCAATGAGACCTCTATGTACAAACACGCCACTCAGATTAGAAACCCCGCATCACGCACACTCCACCACCAAAACACCGGAGATGGAGCTGTTCACGGCGTTTCAGCTGCTTTCAAGCGGAGGGAAGAAAGAAAAAACCCCAAACCCACCAAAAGGCAACCTCCCTCCTTGCCAGCAGATGGCAATGGTACTCCACTTGCTCATCTCAATCCCGTTCCTGGAAAAGGACACATCGATGCCATCTACAGAGCACTCGGGAGAAGCAAACTCTTTTTAAAATACGCTTCAACTCTGAGCAACGAAAACACTTTAGAAAAGCGTGGGAGAGTAAATAAGGCCATTTCATGTGCAAACTCACCAGCTAGAAGCCTGGAAGTGATGGCAGATTCTCACTGCACAGAACAAAACTGTATGATTTTCTCATTCTCCCCCCTTCATTTTCCCTTCATAGAGATTCAGTCTAGAATAGTAAGGGAACAGCCTTATTTATTTATGGCTTTTCAGCTCTCCTGATAAAGAGATGGCGTTTTTCCCCTCCCCTGCACATTCCAGTCGACGCAGAGAAGCAGTAGGAATCCAGCACGGATCAGGCATTCTCAAGCAACAGAATGATGGCAGCTCCTCTTCCTCCCACCTGTAAGGAAGGCCCTTCTCTCAGTTTTAAATGAGTCCTTGAAATGCCCTTGAACTATAGTGTATAATAAACTAACATTTATACGGACGTATGCGCTGCAGTTCAACCCATTCACATGGAACTTCCAACTCTCCCCAGATAAGGGTAAGCAGAGAGCTAAACCCCAGTACAGCCTTTTCCTCTGCCTTCTGCCCCACGAGACACTCAGCACCTCAAGCAGTGGGGCTGCTAACCTTCCACGGATGGATCATCAGGCCAAAGACAGGCCCTCCAGGTCTTCAAAATCTTCCTCTGAACTCGAGGAATAACTTGAAATCTGCCCCCCCAGCTGCAGACTCTGTCCGGAGAAGTCAGCGCTGCTGCAGGCAGAAGGGGAAGGAGCTATCAGCATGGCACAAAGGGCTGCAGGCAGAAGGCAGCTTAAATGACAGCCAGGCAGGAGAGCCTGGGGCAAGTCCCACCTGCAGGAGGTTGAACCTGGCACCACAGGAGAGAAGGTACTGCAACCCGCGATGAAGGCATCCGCATTTGGATGGCGGAGCACAGCGTCTCTGCAGTGAGTAATTATGCTTGTCCGGACACTGCAGGTCCTCTAGCAGCCGTCACGGCATAGGGTCACTTAAAGATTAGGCTGTTTAATTAAAACAGGGTGTGGAGCAGATTCTGGGGAAGGGCAACTTGCCCAATGACAGCATGGACTGTGCAATTTCCCTGGGAGAGGAGCTGATTAGAGAGTAAGAGGCACCTCTGCCACAGGGAAGGGGACTCATCTCTGAAACTCCTCAAACAGGTGCTTCACGGTGACCTGTCTTGTTAGCAGAAATAAAAGTACCATCACAGGGCTTGGCTGAACCGGACATATTTCAAGCTCCTCTCCAGGCTGGCTGAGTGATTCCAAAGTGGGAAGAGAGACGCCCTTGAGATACGATTTCTCTCTCAGATATTCCACTAGAGGTAGAAGTAAGTAAAACCACAGCAACACACCACCTCTTTTCAGTCAGTTTATAACCCACCCCTCTCTACAGTGCAATCCCTCACCAGACAGGGAGGGCTGCCCCCTCTAGGAGTGCTGTTAGAAGACAAAGAGCTCCAAGTGGCTTAACGTGTTGACAAGTTGCAGGCACCCAAAAGGAGGAGAGGGCAAAAGAGACAGAGAAAAAATCCAACAGAGGTAAGACAGATTCCTCAACTGCAAGTTGCTGTCTACCTCAGCTGTGTCCACAAGAAAAAACTGAGCAATCCTTTCTCACTCTCCTTCTGCTTCTGAGGATCACAGAATGGGAAGAGAAACATACAGTGAGTTATTGCCAAATGCTGGAGACCAATGCCGAGGTTCAAAAGGTGAAAAGCCAATAGATCTCTAAATGCTAGCACGTTTTGAGCTTTTCAGCCTTTACAGAAATGGTTACCTTAGATCATAAAATGGCCCATTGCCTGGATCACAGACAGGTCACCTGTGGCAAGCCAGAGAAGGGCGGGAGAGGGGGAAAGGGAGGATATTTATCCCCAGACACACTGGTGCTCACAGGGCTTACTTAGTCTCACTGCTTTATCTGTCAGCAGGATGTTCTAACCATGGGTGTGAGGATTTACTGCTCCACAAAAAGGAAGACCAAGAATAAACTAAAAGGGCATTTTCCCCTAACAGCTTTGTCTGTGCTGCATAGACCCGCCCCCCCCCAGCTCTCCCAGGCCTGGGCTCCCCACCAGCTCTGTCAGTGCCTGCCTTGGCCCCGCAGCACCCCGGCTCTCACAGCCCTGAGCACTCCCCTACACCAAACTCCACCAGTGCCTCCAGGCATTAAATGCTGTTCTTGCTGTTCACTTTTCTAAGTTGCCTCTTCAGCAGGGTAGCTGATCGTGCTGTAGGAAGTCTGATATCACGACTTTTCATGCAACTGAAGAAAGACTCACCAAATACATTTTTTTAAGGTGATCTCACTCAGGATTTCATACTCAGCATCAAAGGGTAACAATGACTCCAAATACACACAAAAAAGAGCACCTGTCACCTTGCACGATGCTGCTTTGCATACATTCAGCCTCATAGATCTGTGCACCCAAACGGAGAGCTTGTCATAGTAAGCTACATCAGAAAAGCTAATCCCATGTGACAGGTAGTCCACACCATATTATGAGCCAGCAGTTGGCTGGCGTCCTGTTGTGAGAGAGTGCTACAGTCACAGGGCAGGAAAGCCAGGCACACATACGCACACACACAGAGCACTGAGATGGCAGAGTGTGAAAGACAGTAAAATCCTCAGAGCCTGTTGCAAACACCACATGGGCACACATTTGAAGCGACCTACGCATACACTTCTTACATGCTTTGGCAAACACAACTGAACATCGTGTATGGCCCCATTCACAGTGAGAGAACTGAACAGTACAAACTGTAGCCAGACAGACAAACACCCAGCCACCTCAGCTAGCACAACTGCAAACCACAAAAGCACTAAAAGAAATTCCTTCTATACTACCAAAAGAGTGCAAATTTTGCCATGCACTTTGTCAGACAGGAATGAAGGGCAATGCTCATGTTCAGTGGCAGACACAGACACACAATACTTTCGTGCACCAACACTGAGCCTCATGCAGCCCCTGGAATGTACACTGCCATTCTGGAGCATTAACCTGAAACACAGGGGCTACACAACAGCGACCCCCAACTAGAACTACAGAAAGAATTGTTTAAGGTGGTCACCAGCCCCAGACACTCCTTCGAAGCAGGTACTCCAAGTTCCATAACTGAAATGCACTGGCTACTGTAGCAGCAGACAAACCTGGAAGCAGCTGTGAAGAACATACAGAGATGTCCAGGAAGGAAAGAAGCAACAGAGGTAGGCACAGCACTGAGGAGAAGGGTACACTCACAGCACACTAGGGCAGCATGGACAGAAACAGGCCATTCTCAGCTGTTCGCTACACAGAGTTGCCCCTGTATGGCAAGTATGAGAAAAAGCAGATGCTCTTTCCACCATTTCAGGGTGGCAGGGGCTCCTGTCTCCCGCAGAGTCCTTTGAACTGTCCAACAGCACAGTGGCTGCTCTCAGCATTTCACAGATTATAGTATTGCACTGTCAGCCTTCACAAAGCTGATGGGAAAGGGCCATGCAATCAGGTGATGCAAATCAGTTTAGCTTTGCTGAAGCCATCAGAACAACACCATTTCCCACTGCTTGATGCTCGGGCTTTCGCGCCAGTGGTGAGTCCAGGAGTGGAGCTGAGCTCACAGTGGCCCCACTGTGACTCCTGCTCAATATTCTCTTAGGTAATTTTTATGCAACTTACTATGTCACATGGCTCTACACACACCCTTGACACTACTCGCAGCACCACGTAATCCTCACATCATGCAGTTTTCCTGTAAGAATGTAAACAGAAGCCATTGATTTTCCCAGAAGATTTTGGTAGGAAAAAAATTATTTTCAAGGGGAAAACTCTTTCATTCTGGTGAAGCCAACACATGCTATGTACCCCATGCAGTAGCACTGCATAATACAAATCATGATCATACACTCACTGGCATTATTCTTCCTTGGGACCCAAACCTCTGTGCGAGGGGCAGAAGGAGCAGAAGACCTGAAGTGACACAACCATCCATATTTTTGTCACAGAGGACTTGACACTTATTTTCCAGGAGTTGCCACAGAAGGAGACAGAAGTATTTGTATCCAAAGTCTGGAGGTTATTACTATCCAGCAGGCTTCTACCATGGCAAGTGAAGGCAACAGCTGTTGCAGGGAGAAGCCAAAGAAGTAGGTGGACAGACACACCAGTGAGTGTGAATGTGTACAAATGAACAAACGCAGAGGAGAAACTCTGGTCAGGCTTCTGCATCATCAAAGGAAATGGGAGCTTTAATTTGCCAGGTTAAAGGGATGCTGAGGCATTGCCCACTAAAATAATTGTGTCTGTAGCATGGCTGGGATTTGACCTTCTGCCTCCCTGCTCTGTCTGCAGAGCACAGAAGCTCTGGTTCCCTCATGCTCCTCTACAGAACAAACGAAGGAAGGAGAAGAAAAAAGCACCGACAAAGAGGCCCTAACTCATCTCTTACTCTTGGATAAGTCCAAATTTATGTGTCTGTCTGCCTTTGAGCCTTTATTATCTCCTTAAGTGGCTAGCTTTGTACACAATTTATTATAAAAGCCTGGAATCTACAGTCAAATTACAGATCAATTGAAAACTACACAGAAAACAATTAACATCTGGCAGCGGTTTCATCTATAAAGCTGTCATAGGCTTTGCCAGCCCTGAATTCCTCACTGACACCCATGTTTCCTCTCCCCAAATCCAGTCTCCTCTTTTGCATCTCACGGGTGTGTGGGAGAGCTGAATCTTCTCTCCCCAATCCTGTGGCGGCATACAGCTGGCTCTGTACCAGCAGGCCACCGTGTGAGGTATGTAAACCAGGCTGAATACGGCATAACACCTCTGTCTCCTCTAAAGATGTGACTCCTGTCAGGTGCTACAGAGGGAAGCTGAAGCTGGAACTGCCCCGCTGTGCCAGAACTTCCACCTCCTCCTGAGCAGGTGGAAGGCAGGAGGATGCCAGGAACCCTCGTCTGTTTTCCCTCCATCACTGCTTATTGACCTGTTCTCCATGTTGTCGGAACCCTACTACCTTCACAGGCATCTCTGTCCACTTGCAGCAGCAGTCCTCTGCCAGGCAGCCGCCTATCGCTGGGAGAGATCAAACACAGGTGTTGACAGACATAACACCACCTTCTAAGGAAAAGCCTACTTTTCACAAGGTCTCTCAAAGCATTTCCACTGCCAGTCAGCTTCTCCCTTCCCCTCAGCTTTCCTGTGTTTTGTGTCAGTGAGAGGAGAGCAATAAGAAATGGAGGTGGCCACAGGTAGCTCTCAGTTTTCTGTGGGAGAGTCTGGCCTTCTCTGGGGTCAGAGCTTTGGTGGCTGAAGCCTGCTCCGATGAGACCTTCAAATAATGTAGAAAACGAATGGACAAGCAGTGTAACATTTGCTGATACCCTGTCCTTCTAAAAACCTTTCAATCATTCATTCCTGAGGATAAAAGCTGTCTCCACCAACCTGTGCCTCCAGCTTTGTTGACAATATGTCATCTTCTCACCATACAGAGTTTCACTGCTCTTTGGCAAGTAAGAATGGAGGGTTATGAGGGAGCTGGAGTTCAATGATCCTCAAAACCCTTTTTTCCATTCTCCCATTGTTTATCTCTCTCCACAGACCTTCCACAGCTGATTCCTACTTCTCCATCTCATCTGCACAACACAGAGACTCTGCTAGCAGAAAGCACTTCAATGGGCACCAAGGCAGGAACACGGAATAAGCAGGTAATACTGGTTTCAACAAAGAACTTCTAGCTTGGCTTTCCATTATGTGACATGACAGGAGTAAAAGAAAAAAGTGTATCTGCTGAGTTGATGCATGCTTCATGTTGTAGAATTACTACTGACTTTTGAGGCACAAATTGATGGACACCGTCTCCCACCTGATGGGCCAAACACTGCTTATAATGGGCTTAAAAGGAACAAAGATGAGGTCAGTGAGGGGACTGACTGCAACATTTCCAGCCATTACTTTTTAACAGTACTGTTGTAGAAGTAATTCATTTTTCTGCTGTGCATTCACCATAGTTTTCAACCCAGCTGAAATACTACAGTTGATAGAAACATAAAAAACTCTCTAGTCAACATGGGTCTGCACTCATCATTTATGGTTTTTGAAGTGGTGGAGCAAAACACACTTTGGACACTTCACCCATCCTTCCCCTTCCACCACTCCCCAGACATGTATCCATCCTTAGTGAAACGGCAATAACTTGCTGCGGAAGGGAGCTCCCTGTGCAGGTAGCAGGAACACTGAGCTGAGAGCGACTGGCAGGAATGGTTGTGCAGGAGTAGCTCTAGAGATGCTTGTCTCATGGAAAGCTGGGGAAAGGAAATGGATGAGTGGACAGTGCAAGGGAAGTCTCCGCCCTTCAGTGAGCTAAAACAGCTGTTGTTGATGATGATTGCTTCCTAATTAGCTTGCTCTTGTATAAGCTTGATAATTTTATGTACCTCCAGAGGAGCGGATTAGCTCTGAATTCTCATTGTATCCATTTGTGAAGAGTACCCTATAAATTATTTACCTAACTCTCAGAAATATTAGATCAAGAAGACTCTAAGTATGTCTAATTATACGGAAAGAATAACACTGAATAAAAAGGCTTACTGCATTTACAAGCGCATAGAAGTGATAAACTGCTTTTAGAAGTTATCATACATACCTCACGATGCTACAATCTGCTACAGGTTTACAGTTATGCTCTTACTGCTAATATTACTCCAAAGCAGTTTTTGTATGGCAGGGGCACACAGAAACCTCAGCCAGAGATTTGTCCTTCAAGAGGCAAAAAAATATACAGACCCAAAACAAAACTAAAAAACAGTCACTATCCACAAACATGTAAGGTTATCTTGGTCATAATGAAACAAAATGAATTTGAGTGTGTACTGGTAAACAGCTCTAAACTTCATAAAGACTCTATCAACCTCTCCCAAGTTGCTGGCTCTGATTCACTACTGGTTTAAGTAGAATAACACAGTGATGAATCAGCTATGCTATAATTTTCACTCCATTTTTTGCTATGTTAGTACATTGTTACTTCATTACTATTGAACTACTATATTTTTTTTTTGTGCTTTGCAACCAGCATTCTGCTAACCCTCGGTGAGCCTGCAGCTACTGTAAGAGCCAATATTAAGTCTTGTGGCAGTAGCACCCCAGTTCTTATCTGAAGATGAAAGCAGACTTAGCACACTGCAATATTTACAGGTCCATTGACCTATTTCAGGGTGAAGATGCCATTCAGATGAGAGAAAACAAAATGGTATCAATTAATGTCAGCTCCGATTAGGAGAAAGAAAATGTAACAGAACATGAAATTCATGTGGGAGAAAAGGAACCAGAGAGAAACAAATCCACAGAGGGAGCACTATGAAGTACAATGGTGGCTTCTTTCCTCATCTTTGCAAGGAGGACTTTCCAGCTTACATTGCCAGTGGGTAGTAGACCCTGGTTTGAATACAGCTTGGGCTTCTTCCGCCTCCTTTAGCATCAGAAAAATAATTTGTCTCTTGCTGGACTCAAGCCACTGAATGAACAAAGGTGCAACTCAGAGCAGCCACAGTTCAATCAGCAGCTCTAATCTGAAATCTGTGAATGTCCTTTGAACGTTTATATCCCTGCCAGGCACTGAGAATACAAAATGGCACCTTCAGGAACATAAACAGGAGTGAGAACAAGTTTAGTTAGCAACATAGGATGTGGCAGAAATGACCAAGAAAACAATGAGACTTTACAGGTGTCGGCAGAATACCCACGGCATAGTGTTCACATGTTCCACTTCTGCCAGAACAGTGCAGGTATCAGGCTCTGTGAGGCACAGTCCGTTAGATATGAAAAACCCACCTCTCGAGTCATTTCAAATTCAAGCCCCCTGACTTTGGCCTCACTTTGCCCAGTATTCCCACATTGCTCATCTTGACTCTTGTCTTTTGAACAAGCATTACTTACACTCCCTTTTATTTAAATACAATAAAGAAAAGCTTCCCTAAATGTACGAGCAGCACCGCATCAATGATCTGCAAAGATGCACCACTACCTGTCAACAGATAGTGGCTGCCTGTCACACGTGGAAGACAACTCAGAGCTTTACAGAACCTCTTCCAGGATGTGTCCATCCTAGACCAATATCTCCCCAGCCCTGAGAAAAGGCATCACAAGATTGCCGTTGAAATGGACTCAGAGATCTTTACAAGACACGCAAGGGCAAATATAGAAAATGTAGAAGTCCAGTGCCACTAATGGTATACTCTTTGCCTCATGTTTTTGCAGCAGAGTGATTAACAGGGGACACACGTACCATAGCAAAGGAATGTTTCACGGTTGAAAGGTTAATTCTTGATTTGATTTGTTTCAGAAGTATTGGAGATTTGATGGAGGAGGGCGATGGGGTGGAGGATTAAGAGGGCTCCCGATCGAGGAAGAGAACGATTACGGAGATAGGCACTAATGTGCAGGGAGAATCATGCGGTTCCTCCCAAAAATGTATCTGTTTGATTTTCTTGTAACACTTTTCTGTTGCTGGCTCCAATCAGTAATCCTCATACTCCTAACACACGCAGCTTGCAGCTGTATTGCCCCCTGTTTCCTGCCCGCACACCCTTCCTGGGCTACGAGTCAATTAAAGGAAGTGCAACTGGATTTGATTTGGGAAGGTGGTAAAGAGGGGGGGGAAACAAAGTAGGAGGAGGTTTGAGAGTGTGAGAGAGCAATTGAAACCAAAATCCAGAAGTTGAATATATCATGCTGAATGTTAACTTAACAGAAAAGTAACCCAACAACCTTGAAATAGAGCAAAGCCCAATTTAAATTCATTACATTTAAATTAAATTTAAAGCCCATGTAAATGATTGACTTAGTTAAGAATATGTCATGTGGAAGAGAAAAAATGCAGCAGCGACATGCTAGGCAGCTCTGGCTAATTTTACAATTCAGAGAAAAATCTTTACACTCTGATTGCGATTTAAAAAAATATGCACATATATTTTAAAAAATATGCACACAACTTATTAGCACAAATATTAGGGCCAGTATTTATACTTCTTCCCAAAAAAACATCAAATGTTTTGCAAACGCCGCACACTTCATCTACTGAAACGTGGGTACTTTGTGGGGGTAGGAAGGATACGGATATTCATGGGGGTATAGAATGGAAAAAAAAGAACATAGGAAGAATAAATGCAATTATTCCTAAGCGGAATTTTGCTTCTCTCTCAGGACGCAATGCTCTGAAGTGGGTAAAAATGCTCCAGGATCTTTAACTACTATGACCTTAATTCCAGTGCAAAGGAACATTTCACTTTTCTTCAATTGAGAGAAGAGTTACTGCATTTTTGAACCTTTTTTTAAATAATCTACTGACAGTTACCACTGACACCAGCGGGCACTAGGTCTCAGTCTGAAGGATTATGTCACTGGAACTTTACAAAAGTAGATGATTTGTAAGAATATTAATGATAACATTAATAAATTAATTCAAAACACGCTCTGTGCCTATCTATCCCCTCCCTGCTGCCTCATACAATGATTTTATTGGGTTGGTTTTGGTCTACTGCACCAAAATTGCTTTTGTTTATTTTTTTACAGAGAAAAATGGCCATGTATAGACATTTATAGTCTTTGAAGTATTTCCAGCATGCTTGCTAAAATTTAGAAATAACAAAATTACGACACTGTGGAGACGAACTTCTAATCTGTTGGTAATATAATATGTGGTCAGAATAGTCTGGTTAGCAGAGACTGATTAGTCTTAAAATAAGACTCTTCAGGTCAGCTAACACAGTCTCATAGTCTTCACTTCAAAGATAACTTTTATGTTCCCATGTGAAGTGCAGATAAGCACCTCAGCTGACTGAGGAGTCCTACAGCAAGTTTGACCCCAATTTGATAAACAAGACATTGCCCCAGTGAAGTGCCTTGAAGACATACATTCTACCATAAAAGTGGGAGCACCTGGGGATAAGAAAATATAGGCGTTTGGAGGGGAATGGGTTAATACTTAGACAGAAAAGCAACTGTTTCTGCTGGGAGCCATACATTATTTTTTTCAGCAGCCACCCCAAAAGTGTTATTACCTGTGTACAGCTTTGTTGCTTTTCTTGTCATCATTTTTTGGAAGATGAACTGGGTATATCTCATAAATAGAATAGAGTAAAAGAGAACTGTACATGCTTCTCCCTAAATGCCGTAAGAAGAGACATGCTTTATAAATACAATTGTTTTGCTTCATTTCATCCTCTTATTGGTGCTGGTTCCAAGCAAGTAGGACTTCAAGAGTTGGTCAATTTAGTGCAAGAGGAATGAATGACGCAGAAGCTCGTGAGCTCTGAATCTAATCTAAGCTGTGCTGCTGGGAATCAGAAGTAACACTGCTGAAAGCAAAGGACAGGCCCTTGCATGAAAACAGCGTCAAATCAGAAGTGGCCCCTATAAGTCTCAGGGTCGCTCCCTTCACAAGAAACCAATCCACCCCTGAGGCTGAAAACGCTCCTAAGCAGCATTAAATAACCAAGCAGAGAAAAAACATTTACTGTAATCCATGTGTCCTTTTCCAGAAATACAATGGCTCCTCTCTCCTCTCCTCTCCTCTCCTCCTCTCCTCCCCTCCCCCCTCCTCCCCTCTCCCGCCCCCCCCCT
>Ga0181612_139560_pt1 | contig 11869 bp, 9 predicted proteins | sample HoacroProtozoa21_FD_119630 | JGI IMG/M metagenome (GOLD analysis project Ga0181612, IMG submission 119630) | Hoatzin crop microbial communities from Cojedes, Venezuel. Combined Assembly of Gp0051906, Gp0051904, Gp0051908 | reverse complement strand
GCGTGCGAGGGCTTGCGGGCATGGCGCGGCTGAACGGGAAACGCATTTGGCGGCCGATGCTTAAGGTCGGTCGTGAGCAGGTGATTGATTATCTGAGGCAGTTGGGGCAGACGTGGGTGGAGGATAGCACCAATGCGGGCGACGACTATGGGCGCAATCGCATTCGTCACTGCGTGATGCCAGCCCTTGATTCGGCATCCTACCGAGCGCGTCAAGGCATTGCAGACACGATGGACAACCTGCGCCGTGACAGAGAGTTGCTGGATGCATTAGTGGAACAGGTACTGCCTGATGCACGGCATATTGACATCGAGCTTCTTTGCAGTTTTGGTGATCATGCTTCCACCCTACTCTATCATCGCGTGCGGCAATGGGGATTTATGTATCGTCAATGCTGGGAGGCAGTGGATGCGGCCTTGCAACAGCGGACGGGAAGCATTTGGAATAACGGCAAGGGTTGTGTGATGGTGCTTAACCGGCGATCGATTGATATTGAGGTCGATGGAGGGCCGGCTGATGTGGAAATCCCCGTCGATTTGGCTGCGGGCGTGACGTCGCCGATCACTATCGTCGCGAGCCGTAATAACGCACCTTTCTCGCCGCTGATGTGCGACGGGCGGAGACGCATTGCGTTGGATCGACGGGTGCTCGACTGCCAGCGCGTCGTGCTGCGGCATTGGCGTCGCGGAGATCGCATCAAGCCGTGGGGCCTGGGTGGCAGCAAACTCGTGAGCGACGTGATGAACGATCTGAAACTGGATCATGCCACACGGCACAGCGTCTGGCTGCTAGAGGCCGATGGCGAGGTGCTGTGGATCGTAGGATATCGCGCCTCGGCTCACTATGGTGTGGCCCGTGATGCCGATGACTATCTGCTGCTGACGCTGCAAAATGTCACTCTGTAAGGTCGTCGTAGGTCTGATAGAGGAAGTCGTTGTAAGGGAAGCGCTGGGTGTGGATGACCTTTGCCTTGGTGTATAGGAGTCGGCGCAGTTCGTCGATGTTTTGCTGGCGCTTGGCGCTGATAAAGACGCAATTGCTGCCCATGCGTGCCATCCATGTGGCTTTGAGCTCGTCGAGGGGAATGTTCTCGCGTGTGCGGGGCGTCAGGTCGTCCTCGTCCTTGGGCGTGTAGGTGAATTGGTCGATCTTGTTGAATACCATCACCATCTCTTTGTCGCCAGCGTTGCACACCTCTTGCAGCGTGCGGTTGACGACCTCGATCTGCTCCTCGAACTGCGGGTGCGAGATATCGACGACGTGGACTAGAATATCGCTCTCGCGCACCTCGTCGAGGGTGCTCTTGAACGAATCGACCAGATGGGTGGGCAGCTTGCGGATAAAGCCGACGGTGTCGGTGAGCAGGAAGGGCAGGTTCTCGATCACCACCTTGCGCACGGTGGTGTCGAGCGTGGCAAACAGCTTGTTCTCGGCAAACACCTCGCTCTTGGCCAGCAGGTTCATCAAGGTCGATTTGCCCACGTTGGTGTAGCCCACCAGGGCCACCCGTATCAGCCGCCCGCGGTTCTTGCGCTGCGTCAGTTTCTGCCGGTCTATCTCGGCCAGTCGCTGTTTGAGCAGCGACATGCGGTTCAAGATAATGCGGCGGTCCATTTCCAGCTGTGTCTCGCCCGGTCCGCGCAATCCCACGCTGCCCTTTCCGCCGCCGGCGCCCGAGCCGCCGCCCTGTCGCTCAAGGTGTGTCCACAACCGTTGCAGTCGCGGCAGCAGGTAGCGGTATTGCGCCAGCTCCACCTGCGTCTTGGCATGGGCCGTCTGGGCCCGCATGGCAAAGATGTCGAGTATGAGCGAGGTGCGGTCCAGTATCTTTACCTGCAGCACCTTCTCGACGTTGCGCAGCTGCTTGGGCGACAATTCGTCGTCGAATATCACCATGCCCACCTCGCGCTCGGCATCCGCCTCGTCGCTGATGTACTGCCTTATCTCTTCCAGCTTGCCCTGCCCTATGTAAGTCACCGAGTGCGGCTGCGGCAGCCTCTGCGTAAAGCGCTTCACCACCACCGCGCCGGCCGTCTCTGCGAGGAAAGCCAATTCGTCCAGATACTCGTTGGTCTTGGCCTCGTTCTGCCGATTGGTGGTCAGTCCCACCAGCACGGCGGTCTCGTTCTTGACCTCCGATATCACGAATTCTTTCATGTTGCTCATAGGCAGGCTCCGCGTTTGTCGGTTACTTCACCAATATGACCAGGTACTTGGAGGTGCTCCAGAAGGTCTGCGGGTCGAGGATGGCCAGCGACAGTTCCTTCTGCTCGTCGCGTACAAACTGGTACGACCCGTCGGGGTGGTTGCTCAGCAGCTCGGCATCTTTCGAGAACAGCTTGATTTCCTTGGTCTTACGGATGTCGCACTCGGTAAAGTAACTCTTGTTCATCTCGTCGCTGTTCAGCACGTCGCCCTTCTTAAACAGGCCGGTATTGGTCAGTATGTTTTGTTCCTTCAGCTCGTTCTTGGTGCCAAAGACAAACCAGGCGCGGTGCAGGTCCTGGTCTTGCGTGGCAATGGTGGTGGCCTGTGCCTGGTTTTCGGCATGCAGGTTCTCGTTCACGTTTTTCAGATCGGTCACCGTAGAGTCCAGTTCGGCTATCTTCTCGTCCTTGGCAGCCAGCTCCTTCTCCAGCTCGGCCACCTTCAGCGCCTTTTCGTTGAGCTGGGTCTTCATCACGTCCAGCGCACGCTGCAGTTCAGACGACTTGGTATTGCTCTGATTCAGCATCTTCTGCAGCTTTTCTATCTGCTCTTTGTTGGCCTGCATCTGGGTGCGTATAAACTCTATGTCCTGCGTCATGCGCTCGCGGGCATCCACATTGCCCTCGCCCACCGCACCGCGCTGCAAGTCCACCCTGTTCTCGGCCTCGTTGATAAGGCGGAAACCCTCCGAAATTTCGTTGAAGGTCTCCATCATCTGGTTCAGTTCCGCACTGTTCTTGTTGAGTGCCAGCGCCAACGAGTCGTTCTGCGCCTGCAGTTCCTTCTTGCTCTTTCCACCGCTAAGGTCACAGCCCGCCACCAGGCAGGCGGCACACAGTAAAAGCACAATCTTTTTCATAATCCTATCTCGATGTTATATAGTTTTTATTCGTCTTTGTCTTCTTTCTCGTTGCGTCCGGCCACCACCAGTACAAACTCGCCCTTGGGCTCGTGTGCGGCAAAGTGCGCGGACAGTTCGGCCAGGGTGCCCCGCACCGTCTCCTCGTGAATCTTGGAGATTTCGCGCGAGACCGATGCCCGGCGGTCGGCTCCCAGCACCTCGGACAGCTGGTTCAGGGTCTTGAGCACGCGGTAAGGCGACTCGTAAAAAATCATGGTGCGCCCTTCGGCCGCCAGCTCGCCCAGGAACGTCTGCCTGCCCTTTTTCTGGGGCATGAAGCCGTAAAACACAAACCTATCGCAAGGCAGCCCCGAGTCCACCAAGGCCGGCACAAAGGCGGTGGCCCCGGGCAGGCACTGCACCGGTATGCCCTTGCGCACACAGGCCCGCACCAGCAGGAATCCGGGGTCGCTTATACCGGGCGTACCGGCATCGCTGATCAGTGCCGCCACCTCGCCGGCCTCCAGTCGCTCCACCAGCTTGTCCACCGTCTGGTGCTCGTTGAACTTGTGATGCGACAGCAACGGCTTCTTGATGTCGTAGTGGTGCAGCAGCACGCTGCTGGTACGCGTGTCTTCGGCCAGTATCAGGTCTGCCTCGCGCAACACCCGCAACGCCCGCATGGTAATGTCTTCCATGTTGCCTATGGGCGTGGGTACCACATACAACATTCCCGTATCCATCTTTTTTCGGTTTGTCTGCGTACAAAAATAAAAAAATAATTCCTATTCATGTCATAAAAAATCTGAAAAGTGTTTATTTTTGTAGAGTATTAATTTTCCACCCATGTACCAAGAAGACCAACACCAGGAAACCACGCGCCGCGGACGAATAGAAGTAATCTGTGGCTCCATGTTTAGCGGGAAGACCGAAGAACTGATACGTCGGCTCAAGCGGGCCCGCTTTGCCAACCAGCAGGTCGAAATCTACAAGCCTGCCATCGACACCCGCTATTCGGAAGAAGACGTGGTGTCGCACGACAGCAACAGCATTCCCTCCACCCCTATCGACTCTTCGGCCAGCATCCTGCTGCTTGCCTCCGAGGTGGACGTGGTGGGCATTGACGAGGCGCAGTTCTTCGACGAGGACCTGCCCAACGTGTGCAACATGCTGGCCAACAATGGTGTGCGGGTGATTGTGGCCGGACTGGACATGGACTTCCGGGGCACGCCCTTCGGCCCCATGCCGGCCCTGTGCGCCATAGCCGACGAGGTGAGCAAGGTGCATGCGGTGTGCGTAAAGTGCGGGCGGCTGGCCATGTATTCGCACCGGCTGGTGCCCAACGAAAAGCAGGTGCTCCTGGGCGAGACCATGGAATACGAGCCCCTGTGCCGCGCCTGCTTCCTCAAGGCCAAGAAAGAGAAAGAACAAAAGACGGAAGAGGAAGCCCCTGCCAACGACCAAAACACGTAGCCTATGAGCGAGAACACTCCCCACAACACGGTGCCTAACACCCACAACACTACGGAGACTGCCGAAAGTTCCTACATACACGGCAAGATTACTTTCGACCGCTTTATACGCGGCGTCATAGGCCTTGCCATACTGGTGGGGCTGTACCTGCTGATGGTACGCCTCAGCGGGGTGCTGCTGCCCTTCTTTGCCGCACTGCTCATCGCGTACTTTCTCTTTCCGCTGGTAAAGCTTTTCCAGTACAAGCTCAAGCTTAAGTCGCGCATCCTTTCCATCATCTGCACCTTCATCGTGGTCATAGCCGTACTCACGGGCATCTTTTACTTTCTGGTGCCGCCCATGGTGGAAGAAACGGGCAGAGTCAAGAGCCTGGTGACCGAGTATTTCAGCGAGGGACACAAGGGGGCCAACATCCCTGCCGTCATCAACGACTTCGTGAGCCAGCACCTCGATGCCGAACAGCTTAAGGGACTGCTCACGCAAAAGGACTTTATGACGGTCATCCACGACGCCCTACCCAAGGTATGGAAGGTGCTGGCACAGTCGCTTAACCTCTTCATGAGCCTCTTCAACCTGGTCATGGTCGTCCTTTATACATTGTTTATCCTATTCGACTACGAGACCATCACCAAGGGCTGGCCCAAGCTTATTCCGCAAAAGTACCGCCACATAGCCACCAGCCTGGTAGACGACATCGAATACAGCATGAACCGCTACTTCCGCGGACAGGCGCTGGTGGCCTTCTGCGTGGGTGTCCTCTTCAGCATCGGCTTCCTCATCATAGACTTCCCCATGGCCATTGTGCTGGGCATGTTTATCGGCGCCCTCAACCTGGTGCCCTACCTGCAGGTGGTAGGCTTTATCCCCACCATCCTGCTGGCCATCCTTAAGGCGGCCGACACCGGAGGCAACTTTTGGCTTATCCTGCTCTCGGCCCTCATCGTGTTTGCCGTGGTGCAGACCATACAAGACACCATCCTGGTGCCCAAGATTATGGGCGACGTCACCGGCTTCAACCCCGCCATCATCCTCCTCTCGCTTTCGGTATGGGGCTCGCTGCTGGGCATGCTGGGCATGATTATCGCCCTGCCCGTCACCACCCTGCTGGTGTCGTATTACAACCGCTACATCATACGCGAGGACGAAGACGACCAGGGACTGATTGATGCGGGCACGCCGCCGCCCGAAGAAACGGCACTCGATGCGGTAGAGGAAATGAAGGCTGCCGAAGAAAAATTAGAATAACTTTTTGCGCCCAAAAAGTTGCATATCAAAAAAAATATGTATCTTTGCAGGCGCATTTCGCAAAACGCGAATACGCATTAAGGTCGATTCGCTAGCTCAGCCGGTAGAGCATCACACTTTTAATGTGGGGGTCCTGGGTTCGAACCCCAGGCGAATCACCAACCGAGGGTCCGTACAACGCGGACCCTCGCTCGTTTTAATACCCCACCCGCTTTTTGTAGATTATCTGTACCCAAGTTTTGGAAGTCTCCTGCTTTTTACGTAAATTTGCTATAAAATCCTAACGCATGGCTGCACTCGACTTCATCACCATACTGGGGCCCACCGCTTCGGGCAAGACCAAGCTGGCGGCAGCGCTGGCGGCGGACATGGGCACTGAAATAGTCAGCGCCGACTCGCGCCAGGTGTACCGGGGCATGGACATAGGCACGGGCAAGGACTTGGCCGACTATGTGGTGGACGGGCGGCAGGTTCCCTACCACCTCATCGATATTGCCGAGCCGGGGACGCACTACAACGTGTACCGCTATCAGCAAGACTTTCTGCAGGTATGGCGCGACCTGAAGGAACGGCACCTGCTGCCGGCCGTGCTGTGCGGCGGGTCGGGCATGTACCTCGAGGCGGTGCTCAAAGGCTACCAGCTGCCTACGGTGGGCGAAAACCCCGAACTCCGGCAACGACTGGAGGGGAAGTCGCTGCAAGAACTAACCGACATACTGCGCACCTACAAGGACCTGCACAACACCACCGACGTGGATACCGCGCAACGGGCCATCCGCGCCATCGAGATAGCCGACTACAACCAACGGTACGGGGCGCAGACGGTGCCGTTCCCGCAGCCCGAGAGCCTGATTGTGGGGGTGGACATCGACCGCGACACGCGGCGGCGGAGCATCTCTGCGCGACTCGATGACCGGCTACTGGGGGGCATGGTGGACGAGGTGAAACGGCTGCTCCAACAGGTGAGTCCCGACGACCTGATGTACTACGGACTGGAATACAAATACGTCACACTGTACGCAACGGGGCAGCTCACATACGACCGCATGCACCAGTTGCTTGAAATAGCCATCCACCAGTTTGCCAAGCGGCAGATGACCTGGTTCCGGGGGATGGAACGCCGAGGGTTCCGCATCCACTGGATAGACGGCACCCTGCCCATGCACGACAAAGTAAACCTCATCAAAAAACTGATAGCACATGAATATCCTGGCACACAATCCGCTGAATAACTTTTTCCTGCTGGCAGGCCCCTGCGTCATAGAGGGAGAAGAAATGGCCTTGCAAATAGCCGAGGCCATCGTACGCATTACCGAAAAGCTGCAGATACCCTACGTCTTCAAGGGGTCGTACCGCAAGGCCAACCGCTCCAAGATCGACTCGTTTACGGGCATAGGCGACGAAAAGGCGTTGCAGGTGCTTCGCAAGGTTAGCCAGACATTCGGCATACCGGTGGTCACCGACATCCACAGCCCCGAAGAGGCGGCCATGGCGGCCGAGTATGTGGACATACTGCAAATCCCGGCCTTCCTCTGCCGGCAGACCGACCTGCTGGTGGCGGCGGCCAAGACGGGCAAGGTGGTGAACATCAAGAAGGGACAGTTCCTCTCGCCACAGGCCATGCGCTTTGCAGCCGACAAGGTGCGGGCGGCAGGAAACGACCAGGTCATGCTCACCGAGCGGGGCACCACCTTCGGATACCAAGACCTAGTGGTGGACTTCCGCGCCATCCCGCAGATGCAGGAACTGGGATATCCGGTGGTACTCGACTGCACCCACTCGCTGCAGCAGCCCAACCAGGCGGCGGGCGTAACCGGCGGACTGCCCCAGCTTATCGGCACCATTGCCAAGGCGGGCATTGCGGCGGGAGCCGACGGACTGTTCATCGAGACGCACCCCCACCCCGAGGTGGCCAAGAGCGACGGGGCCAACATGCTGCGCCTGGAGTTGCTTGAAGACCTGCTCACCCGGCTGGTGCGCATCCGCCAGGCTGTCCTATAATGACAATGCATAGAATTCTATAAAAACGCACGGCCTTACAGGGTCGTGCGTTTTTTTGTAGCATGTTGGGGCGGAATTGCTAATTCGATTATAACGAACTGATTTTTACACTATTATATAAGTATTTGCGTAATTGTTCAGAGGTTGATTGTTAAAAATTTAACACAACGAACTTGAAATTTTAACAAAAAATGTGAAAATATTTGGAGGATATACACCCACCGCCTTATCTTTGCATCAGCAATCCGGGAGGATTGGAGCACAAATAGTTTATTAGTTTACAATAATTACAAAAGATAGAGGGGTGGTTCCCTCAAAAGTTTTCTCTCATAAAGTACATGAAGAAAGGGTCTCGGAAAAGACCCTTTTTTTTGTCGTATCCTTAGAGGATGTCGGCCGCATGATACGACGAGCGTACCAAGGGACCGCTGACCACGTGGCGGAACCCTTTGCGAAGGCCCGTCTCCTTATAAGCCTCAAACTGCCCAGGCGTGACATATTCTTGTACGGGGTAGTGCCGGCGGGTGGGTTGCAGGTACTGCCCGATGGTGATGATGCGGCATCCGGCAGCCAGCACGTCGTCCATGAGTGCCTCCACCTCGTCCACGCGCTCGCCCAGTCCCACCATGATGCCCGTCTTGGCGGTAACGCCTCCTTCGGCAATGAGCCGGAGCACCTCCAGGCTGCGGTCGTATTGCGCCACGCTGCGCACCACGGGGGTGAGCCGGCGGACGGTCTCCATGTTATGCCCAATGATGTCGGGCCGCGCCTCCACGATGCGCTGCACCAGCTCGGCACGTCCCATAAAGTCGGGTACGAGCACCTCTATGGTAGTGTCGGGGTTAAGTCGCCTTACCTCCTTGATGGTCTGCACCCAGTGCTCCGCCCCCAGGTCAGGCAGGTCGTCGCGGTCCACCGACGTGATGACGGCGTGCCGCAGTTCCATGAGTCGCACCGACTCGGCCACATGGGCCGGTTCCTGCGGGTCGAGCGGCAGGGGCCGGCCGCTGGGCGTGTTGCAAAACTTGCAGTTGCGTGTGCAGATGTTGCCGCCTATCATAAAGGTGGCGGTACCCTTGCCCCAGCACTCGCTGATGTTGGGACAGCGGCCGCTGCTGCAGATGGTGTGCAGGCAGTGCCCTTCTACCACCGACTTGGTGTGGGTGTAGCGGAGGTTGGCCCCTATGGGCACCTTCAGCCAGTCCGGTTTGCGCAGGTGTTTATTCTCCATGTCCTTGCAGTTGCGTTTGGAAGAAGTGGGTAAGCTTTTGATACAGGTGCATGCGCGTGTTGCCGCCATAGATGCTGTGGTTGCGGTTGGTATAGACCGCCATGTCGAACGGCTTGCCGGCCTGCACCAATATCTCGGCATACTCCGCCGTGTTTTGGTAGTGCACGTTGTCGTCGGCCATGCCATGTACCAGCAGCAGCGCCCCGTGCAGTTTGTCGGCCCTGTACAGCGCCGACGATGCCTTGTATCCTTCGGGGTTCTTCTGCGGGGTGCGCATGTAGCGCTCGCCGTAGATGGTGTCGTAGTAGTTCCAGTCGGTTACGGGCGCCACCGCCACGCCGGCCTTGAAGACGGGCCGTCCCTCGCTCATGCTCATGAGTGTGCAGTAGCCGCCGTAGCTCCATCCCCAGATGCCGATGTTGTCCTTGTCGGCATACGGCAGGGTGCCCACGTAAAGGGCCGTCTCCACCTGGTCGCGTGCCTCGCGCACGCCCAGTTCCAGGTAGGTGCATTTCTCGAAGTCCGCGCCGCGACCGCCCGTGCTGCGCCCGTCCACGCACACCACCAGGAATCCCTGCGTGGCCATGAACGTCTCCCAGCTCACTTCGTAGCTGTCCAGCACGTTCTGCGAGCCCGGCCCACTATACTGTGTCAGCAGCACCGGATATTTTTGGTCGGCGCGGAATCCCGTAGGCTTCATCAGGTAGCCGTTCAGCTGCACCCCTTCGGAGGTGGTGAAGGTGAAGAACTCTTTTTGCGGCATGTCGTAACCCGCCAGGGTCTGTAGCAGCTCGTGGTTGTCTTCCACCACCTTGAGCACCTGTCCGTCGGCATTGCACAGGCTGAAGACGTTGGGTTGGTTGAGCGAAGTGTGCTTATTGAGGAAGTATTTCATGTCGCTGCCAAACGTGGCGGTGTTCATGCCTTGGCGGTCGGTGAGGCACGCCTTGCGCCCCTTCTTGTCCACCCGGTACACTTGTTGCTGCGTCACGCCCCGTTCGTTGCTTTGGTAGTAGAAGTTGCGGCCGTCGTAACCCAGGAAGCTGCTTACCTCGTAACGTCCCGAGGTAAGCTGCCGCTCCAGCTTGCCGTCGAGCGTGTACCAGTACAGGTGCATGAAGCCGTCGCGGTCGCTCATCCACGAGAAGTGTCCCGGGTAGAAGCGTATGTTGTCCAGCACCTCCTCCTTGATGTATGCCTTGCTTGCATCGCGCAGCACCAGCCGGCAGTCGCCCGACTTCTTCGGCTCGCACAAGTACAGGTCCAGCTGGTTTTGGTCGCGGTTGAGTGTCAGCACCGCCAGCTTGCCGCCATCCTTGGTAAAGCGGATGCGCGGGATGTAGCCGTCGGCATCCACCGGCACGTTCATGGTGCGCGTGGCACCCGTAGGCACGTCGTATGCCAGCAGGGTCACCACCGAATTGTCTTCGCCCGTCTTGGGGTACTTGTAGGTGTAGTCGCCGGGATACTTGGCATACTGCTTCATGGCAGGCTTGTCGCCCATGTACAGCGGCATGGAGTAACTTTTGACCTTGCTCTCGTCGAAACGCAGGAACGCCAGGGTCTGTCCGTCGCCGCTAAAATCCATGGCAGTGGTCATGGCAAACTCCTCTTCGTACACCCAGTCGGGCAGTCCATAGATGACCTCGTTGAAACGTCCGTCGGTCGTCACCTGCCGCTCGCTGCCGTCGGCGGTATCGACCACGAAGATGTTGTTTTGCCGTACAAACGCCACCTTGCTGCCATCGGGGGCAAACACAGGTGCCTGCTGCGCTCCTGCCTCCGAGAGCTTGCGCAGGGTGCCGTCGGACAGCCGGTACAGGTAGAACTCGGCCGTAAACGAGCGGCGATAGATGCGGTGCGTGCGGGTCCACAGCAGCAGCCAGCGGCCATCGGGCGAGAAGCGGAAACCGTCGAAACGCGACAGCTCGCTGCCGGCCGCATCGAACAGCACGCCGGCCTCCTGTCCCGTACGGAAGTCGTATTTCACCACCCGCGTCCCGCGGCCGCCGCCTTGGGCATAGTGGTCGGCATCGCCGGGAATGGGTGTGACGGAGCCAAACGAGTTGGCATAGAAACGTCCGCGCACCACCTCTTCGAGGGTGGGCTGCTTCTTTTGTGCGTATGCCATGCCCGTGCACAGGCAGATGGCCAGGAAAAACAAGATTCGTTTCATAGGCTTATGGTAATAGGTTACAAAATTACATCTTTTTAGAGAGTATCGGAAAGAAAATCTGTAAATTTGCCCTATGAATTTCCACAAGCAAACCCTGCAAGAGGCACTGGCGGAACGCATCCTGGTATTGGACGGCGCCATGGGCATCCTATTGCGGGAGCAGTGGCCCAAGCAAGGCAGCTGCGACTTGCTGAACCTGGTGCGGCCTGAGGCAGTGCTGGACATCCACCGGCAGTACGTGGAGGCAGGGGCCGACATCCTCACCACCAATACGACGGAGGCCAATGCCGTATCGCAGCGTTTGTATGGCGGTGCCGCGCAGGCGTACGCGATGAACGTGGAAGGTGCGCGACTGGCACGCAGGGCGGCCGATGCATCCGGCCGGCAGGTGTGGGTGGCCGGCAGCATGGGGTCGACCCGCCTGATGCTTTCGAAGGGCGGCGATTACAATGCGTTGAAGTCGGCTTACGCCGAGCAGGCACGCGCGCTGAAAGAAGGCGGAGCCGACCTGCTGCTGGCCGAGACCTGCACGGACGTGCGCAATGCCGAGGCCCTGGCAGAGGCCGTGGCGGAGGTAGGCGACATGCCCCTGGTGGTGTCGGCCACCGTAAGCAACCGCACGGGCATGCTGCCCGACGGCCATACCCCCGAGAAACTGTATGCCGCCGTGGCGCATTATCACCCGGCCACCTTC
>Ga0181612_172500_pt1 | contig 11870 bp, 8 predicted proteins | sample HoacroProtozoa21_FD_119630 | JGI IMG/M metagenome (GOLD analysis project Ga0181612, IMG submission 119630) | Hoatzin crop microbial communities from Cojedes, Venezuel. Combined Assembly of Gp0051906, Gp0051904, Gp0051908 | reverse complement strand
GCAGTGGGGTTCCGCCACGATGCTCCAAAGTCATGCTGCAATGATCCATACGATAAAGTACCTCCATTTCACGCTGCCTCCTTCACCTGGTGGGATCCTCGAGGTGGTATCTTGAAGTGTATTCTCAACCTGCATGACGTACTCCACAGCACGGTTACAGGGTCGCTTCTTGTTTCTTCACACCCCGCATACCACAAGGCTGCCTGCAGGAGTAACCTGCGGCTTGGCCATCCCAGACCACACCTGGCCACCGCCCCATGGAGATGGAGAGCCGCTCTGATCTTGGATGTGCATCCAGCCGATGCCATCACCAGCGTTCCCCAGGGTGCAGAGTTCCTCGCACCAGCACCTGATGGTCTCTGAAGAGCCACCTCCACTTCAAGCCAGAGCTTCTGCTTTCTGGCCATGCTTCCCGGGAGGAAAGGGGGCAAGTGGAGGAGTAAGGAGGGAGATGGAGCTGAGACCCCATAATGCTACCCAGGGCCTCTAGAATGGTGACGCAAGGGAACGTCCCATCTCATTGCTTTGCAGACAGGGACGTCCTCACACAAACCATCCAGTACATGCCCGGTGCGAGCCCCTCTGCTCACAGCCACCTGTGAATAAAGCAGGGGACTGTCCCAGGCAGGTCACAGGAAACCCATATGCAGAGCTCAGGGGTGGAAAAAAGTCCATTTTTTCATTTTTCGTCTCCAACTCCCAGCAGCCAGCAGGTGTCAGCGCGATCAAACGTTCGGCAGATGGGACCGCAGAGAAGTCCGAGGAGGTGGAAAAGTTTTGCAGGAATCACTTTACCTCCTGCAACAGCTCTGTCGCCTGGCACACCGCTCTGAGAAGTCCAGCTTTGACAGTTTTTGTTAAAAAGAAGTTTAACTACATTAAGGTGATAGAAAAGCTTCCTGTTACAAATGCTAAGACAAAGTTTCTCTTCCTCTTTAAATCCTCCCTGTGCAGAGCTGGAAAGCCAAGCACTGAACAACAGAGTAAGGGGGCTACCAAGAGCCTCTCTACTGCGCTCCCCAGCCCACAGGTCCCCGGAGCTGACCCGAATCCGCAAGGCTGACGGGAGAGGGACAACAGTGCAATCGACTTACCAAGATCAGCCTAGTGCAAACAATGATACAGAGAAAAAACAAATGGTAAAGGTATAAAAAGTATCACCAGACTAAAATGAAATGCTATTACCAGTAGATTTCTGGAGCTAAACTGAGATCATACAGCCAGGGACACCCTGTCAGAGACAGCAGAAAATTGTTCTCAGCCTTGTGACAGCCACCCTTAGACACTCTCAAGAATGCCTGGATGCTCCGGACGCAGAAGAGAGCTCTACAGTCTCTGGAAAACCTTCAGGCTATAAGAAGTCAGACGAGCAAATCAGGAGAACCTGCTAGCTTATTAACAAGCCCACATAGCCGCCTTGGTTTCTTTAAAGTTTGATGACTCGACACCAGATCAGGAGGTGCTGAGCCCAGCCAGAAGCATTGCTTTATCAGGAGCTTGTTGTTTCTCCGAATTAGTAAAGTGGAGAGAAAACAGGACAGCAAAGCAGCTCCTAGCAATGATGTACACCAAGGAAGCATTTTGTGGGTGAACTGATTCACATCTGATTGGTGGCATTATCTTTTTAATAGCCACTAGGCATTAAAAACATATTTAATGAGAATTATTGGACTTAGAAACATTTACACGGTGAAACTGCCTACAGGCCATGGCAGGCCCCATTATGCTAAGTGCTATACAAACTCAAATTTTAACTCCATGCTTTTAATTTACTCACCATACCGTAACAACAACTTGCATTTAATCCTGTGAGCCCCAAAGTACCATCAGCACAGCCACTGACCTCGTGCAGCGTCACTGCACGGACCCATCAAACTCAGCAGGAGCCGTCAGCAAGGGGTGGCCAGAGAAGGGCCACAGCCAGTTGTCCATGTACATGGACTGGCCCCTGTCACCACCTGCTGCGGCAGGAAAGCAAACTCCTCTGAGCATCTCTGCAACCCTACCGACAAGACACAAAAGGAGCTGATGACCACCATCTCCTACAGAACACAGAGAAAGGTATGGAGGCAGGATAAAACCACTGAAAACTGGAATCTGGATAGGAAACCAAAGGCTATCGGCTTTCTTGAATCCCTAATAGACTGGTATCAACGTGGTCTTACACCGAGGTGATCTGTGATTCAGTTTGTATGCAAAGCGCTATGCAAAATGAAACAACAGACTCCCGTACCTTGACTTTAGGCACTCACATCAGGGATGAACATGCTAAAGATATCTATACATACAGGGACAGATTTACAGGCTTGGCATCAGGCTGCCTATCTGGGATCTTTCTGTACAAAGGTTCCCTTAAAGACCAAATGCGCAGCTGCATCTTGCAGTAAGCAAGCATGCAGATCACCATAACAGAGAGGAATGCAGCTACCTCTGACCGAAGCAAGTCCCTCAGTCCCTCAATGACAGAAGAAACAAATTTTCTGGGATTTCAGGCTTGACAGTAGTTCTGAGTCTGGGTTTAGGCAGGGCTCAGAGAACAATTATGCATATTCACGTGCCTTTTATCACACGTCTTCTGGGAGCTGGAGCCTCCAAGTTGCCTGAGGCATGCCTGAGAAACGTTCATTGGGGAGCTCCTAGATCTGATTCTCATCTCATCCACTCTTACACTTGCTTAACGCAGTGATTTTAAAGATGTTACCCAGATTTACACCTATGGGACATTAAACATTTCCCCCCCCTCAGGGCAAGATACTGAAAAGGAAACAAAAGGACCAGAAAATTATCTGTTTCCAAGGTTTTACTTTTCTCCCTGTTTAAAAAGTCTCACATAGTCTTTACATTTACTTCAAAAAGACCAACTGAAACCAAACTATCCTGGAAAATGGAACAGGAGTGGAGAAGCCCTGCCAGTCTAAAACTGAGACTTAGACAAGGGATACTCTGCTGCTGATTTCACAGGCTGGTGCATGAACAAGGCAGCTAAGTGTCCTTTTTGAGCAATTCTCCAACTAAAGCAAGTTTCCACCTAAGATGCGGCACCATGGCACCGAATTCTCTGCAATCAGTCAAGCAAGGGTAAAGTGCTCAAAATCTGCAAACTCAGGTTGGAGCTGGGGAGCTGAAAAAGGGAGTGGGGCTGTTTGTGCTGAGGAGGGAAATGAGATGACAGCAGAATGTTTCCTCCAGATGTAAACATCAGCCCAGCTAATTAGCAGCAGAATACTAGAGCACTAAAAAAAAAATTTTTTTTTAAATCTCTTCACACATGGAATGCAAACTGCCCAAGACATCAAGTGAGTCTTGGCTCCCCTCCATCCAGAATGCACAGGTGTTACTGTACCTGCAGGGACTGAATGTGATCTCAAGGTCAGGATCTGGCTGCCATAGCTGCAGCTGGACTCCCAAAGTGAATTTACTCCCCAAAGCTGCACTCTTGGTGGCAGACTTAGCCTCACCGCCTTGCTTCTCAAGCCCAGCCACTCTCAGCCACTACCAGAGAGCTACAGTAAGTGCATTTAAAGGTGATGAAAGCATTGGTGCTACTGATAGGAACACACACACAGAGACCTACACACCCACCCCTCCCGCTTCCCTCTGTTCAGTGATCCTCCTGGCTCCAAGCCTCAGATGTGGGCTCAGGACTTCTATTGCGAAAACTTGCCCAAAGACTTGACCTGTCCCAAGCCTTTAAGAAGTTCCTGAGAAGCCACCTAATCCCATGGTCCATCCGTCAAGACAGGAGAAAGACAAGTGTATTTAAAGGGGTGGTTCCCTCCCTTCTTTTTCTAAAGATGGGTGTCTTCCTCAAACACATCCACATCCTCGCTCGCCTGCTTATTGATCAGGACATCCCAGCTGTCAGGGCCATTGACGGTGTTTCCACCATTCACACTTGGCTTCTTCTCCTGCATTTCCGACTGGCTGTCACTGGCCACATCCAAGGTGGGGTTGTCATGGCAGCCGTTCTCAACAAAGCGCAGCTCCTCACCATGCGACTGCAAAAGACAAGAGGAACACAAATGGAGACAAAAGAGGACAGGTCTTAATGCTGCCGAGAAGCACAATCAGACCAGGCTACAAGGGTCACTGAGGACTTTGCAGGGTCAGTGGGAAAAGGTAAATTTACTCCTAGGCCAGCCCTTGCAGTGGAAACGAGCTGTTCCGAGCAAAGCAAGAGACAGGCTTCTATCTCTCTTACACCTGAATGGGCTCCCTTACTGCTCCAGCAGTGTATCCAGCTATGTCCAGTAAGTGGACAGGGGAAAACAATCTCTCTTAACTTTCCAGTCCCCTCCATCCCAAGGGCTAAGAGTCTAGCCACCTTCTCCAGCTGTCCAGTGCTCACCATGCTCTTCATCTTGGGCAGGCGTCTCTGCCAGCAGTTGTATATGAGCCCCAATACAATGATGATGGCACAGATGGAGCCGATGATCACCAGTACCACGAACAGTTTCCCATAATCACTGCGTGTCTGGTTGGGGTGCGACTGGCAGCTTGTCGTGGTTGAGTAATTCTGGATGCCAATCTGGAAGGAAGAAATGGGTACACTAAATCCCCTGGCCTGCAGTCAGGTGGGATCCTGTTGAGACTTTCAAGGGTCCAAGTACAGGACTGTCACTGTGGGCAGAGGAACTAACAGCCAGGGTTGGGGAGCCAGGATGTACACTGTCTTACATGACTAGAAGGCACATGACCACATCTAACACCATCTTCTACAAAAGCTGACACATCAGCAAATGGCAGTAGGCACAATCTTACCTTGACCACCTGCACAAGGATCACAGCTACGTGCAAGACAAGCAGGCTTTCATGGGACAAACTGCCCAAGATTAAGAGTACCCAAAACAAACTATGGACCATTGATGGGTGCTAAGGCTTTGGTGACAGAGCATGAAATCATAATAAATAGGTTTCCATTAAAACTCTGGTCCTAAGAGGGTATAGTGGTCTTTCCAAGGTCTTGAAAGTGAACATCTGGCTGCTGATTCAAAAACCTGCCCTAGAAACGGGCCCACTGTGGTTGTCAGCAAACAAAGCCTAACATCGGTCTCAGGGACTTGGCAGATTTCAAGCAGGTTACGTATCAATTCGATAGTAAGTATGATGGGTGTAAGAGAATATCCTCCCTCCTCCTTCCAAGCTGGTGCTAGTGCAAGGTCAGGGCAATGAACAATGTTTTATTATTGATAGAGCTGGAGGCAGATGACGAGGCTGCTCTGGTAGGATGCATGGTAACGTAGGGTCACAGTTCCACAAAGAAGTCAGACCTTCCATCGACAGGAATCCTTCCTTCTGAACAGTTCTAGCTGCTGATACTTCGGTCACACAATTTCTAAAGGGTTGGCTTTTCACACTTTCTCTGGTGTAAGCCAATCAATACAGCACTGAGCACTTAATTTGCTTTGTCTAACTGCACAGGTTTGGTAGGTCACAGGAAAATCTGAGAGCAGCCAGCCAGCAAGGCAGTGGCCGAACTCTGCTGCTAAAGTCACCAAAAATACTCCAGTAATGTAAAAAACCCAAGCAGAATCCGGCCCTCAGTGCCTACATATCCCGTAGGCCTAAGGGGCAAAGTCAGAGATTGTGGGACTGATCTGTCCTCATCTCTATCCTCTTCCAAGCTGTCCAGGATTAGAGGGGAATACGTGAGGGCTAGAAGCAGCTGCCAATGGAGTCTGGCATCCATCGCCTCTGGTCCTCTGCCTGCCCTTGTGTAGGCAGTTGTCTAAAGGAGTGAAATGCAGGCCCTGGGACTGCAGGAAGAAGGCATGTGAACGTGTCCCATCTAGTACCAGCACCTCTCCCACCTTCTTCAGCAAAGCCTGAGCTACTGAGAGCAGCCAATGTATCTAAATCAGCCATAGGGTGAGCGGGGCCAAACCTGGGGCTCTGCAGCACCCCACATCGCCACAGGTAACAGTGCAGAAGGGATGAGAGCAAGTATCTCAACAAAATGAATGTGTGAATAGCGGCTTCACAACCAAGCCAGAAAAGCAGGGAGGGAATAACCCACAGTTACTGTCTTAATGGGAACAGACACTTGATGGCCTGGCAACTACCAGACAGAGGAGAAGGGAGTTTGCCAAGTGTCTGATTCATCTGTTTGCCTGCTGTGGGTTCAGCACTCGGTTAGACTGAGATATGCTCCCAGTTTTCAAGTTGCTTATTTTAATTGTATAGCTAGTCTTAACAAATGGATGCAGGCAGACAGGCTCTTACCTCGGCTAAGCTCCTCTTAACATCCCCCAGTGCCATGAGAACATCTTTTGTAGGGATGACGCCTGTAAAGGAGAGGGAGAGATTAGTGCTGCTCTCAGCTCAGGTTAGCTCAGATAGATGTACTCATCACTCTGAAATCCCCAACAGGTTGGAGGCATGGGAATACAAATTTTTGGTGCTTTATGTTAGGAGACTAAAAGAACGCAAGGACCACAGCCAAGGGTACCTCCAAATGTTCTTTAAAGGGGGAAAAAATTCCCGGCACAAATTGACACGAGAGGCACCTAGGTGCTCTCCCCACAGCCACAGAAGCTCTCATGATCTGCGTCTGCTCTGGGAGAAAGCAGCAACATCCAAAAATCACGGAGGCTGGTGCCTATGCTGCCCGATCCAACCTCTCCATCCAGCACAACTTGATCCTGAGCTGCAGCACTCAAGATGTTTCTGCAGAGCTCCATGCTCACCTATCACAGCCTTCATGAGGTATGTTTTGCTCTGCTTGGGAGAGATGCAATGATTTAAGGCATCAATACAGAAAATACCACTTAAATGTTAGCTCTATTTTGCTGTCAGTATGGGGCATTTTAGAATACTGTTGGGTTTTTTTCATATAGGCCATAAAGTCAACATTAGAGGCTTCTGTCACTAAGTAGGCAGCAGAAGCAGTACAGGAAAAGCACCCCATCACCAGAAGGGGATTAAAGAGATGGTAAAATATTCCAGCCCAGGCCACCTTTCACTGTCAGCTTTTATTTCTTTGGGGTTGCAGGGGAGGCACTGTCAGGACTGGCCAAATTCAGACATGACTTCAGAATTGTTTAGTTAAGAAGTGAACTAAGAGCAGGCTGTCATGTCCAGCTGCTGCAGTGGCCTGCCCATGGAGGACAGTATATAAGCACCGGGATAAAGCTGATGGATGCTCAAGTGAAGGCAATCCAGGGAGGGAGCAAAGCAGGAGGCACAGTGCAGAAGATGGAGCTTCGTGCAAGCGGTGAGGGACAAACTAGAAGACAGATGTGAAGAAAAAGGGTCTTATGTCCTCAGTCCCCCTCCATCCCTGAAGTCCAGTTAACGCTGGGAGCTGGTGGGATTGAAATGGACTGGAGAGCAAAAGGTCTTTCCAACATGGCTGAGCACCTCCGTTTGAGAGCCCCTTAAATACACTCCCGCCATCATGGGAAGGCTCCTTCTCCCAGCACTTACCCTGTTCCCCTGCCAGTGTCATTAGCAAGTGCTTGTCATTCTCATTGGGTTTGCTCAGAGAGATCAGCCAGCGGTCCTGCAGTCCATCTGCCTGCCTGGAGAAGGCGTCCTCCACCAGTGCCAACAGCTGGGGACCCCTCTCCAGCCGAAATTCCTCCTGCCACAGAAAGGCACCTTGGTGAGCACGCGGTGGGAACAGGGCAGATGTAGCACCGCAGGGCTGGCACGGCTGCGTGGCTGAGACCCCTGAACCAGGCGTGCCCAAGAGCAAGCAGCGCTAAATCTAGTGCAAAGCTCCCCTGCACATCTCCTGTGCCCTAGGCTGGACCTGTGTACATCTCCTGACACCCCAACGCTCCTCCCCGGCTCCTGCGGCCACCATACGCCCCACACCGTGCCAAGCCCAGGTCCCCCCGCACACAGGGGTCCTGAACCGACACTACCGTGTAAGGCAAGAAGGAAGCAGCCAGGCTCTTCCCCGCAGCCAGCGCGGGGTCAGCGGGTGCCGCTCAGCCTGACATGCTCCAGCCATCCCTCCGCGGGCTCCTTTGCCGCTTCCTCACTCCTGTGTTTCTATTCTTATCTCCGGTTGCCATGCCAACCTGAAGGCCACACAGACGATTAATAAAATGGAGAGCTCTTGTTGCCATGGCAATTCGAAGCGCTCAGGGCAGGCACAGGCCTGTGCCGAAAATGGCCTAATTGGAAAAGGCACCGGTGACTGGGGCCTGAATCACAAGGGTCTGCCAGCGCCCCGTCTCACCAGGTTACGGGTGTCGGCCCGGGGGGGCGGGAGGAGCCGGGCGAGGACGCAGCACCGTGGTGCTCAGCTGCGGCTCCCGCTCCCGGCCCCGCTGCCCGCCCGCGGCTCTGTTTTGGGGGATGCGGAGGAAGGGGGAGCAGCTGAGCCCAAGAGCAGGAGGAGGGCAGAGGCGAGATGTTTCTAGTGATGGGGAAAGCAGAGGTTGCAGAGTACTGATAAACTCTCCGTGGTGGAGCAAAGGGAGCTGTGAAGGAGCCTGAACGCACATGTGCTGAGGTGAGGTCACCTCCCGATGCGTAGCCAGGTACCGCTGCTGGGTCAGATCCTGCAGTCCTCACTTGGGCAAAACTCCCAGGTATATTGGGTGGGAGATGTGCCCAGAGAGACTGAAGTGACTCCCTTGCCCAGAGCCTGTTAGGAAGATAAATGGGCTGCCAGCTTAACCCAGTAAAACAGACATCACCCCTGCAGCAGGTAAAAGCCTGGCACTATCAACAATATTAAAGCTCAAGGTGCAAACCTCTGCAAGGGGCTAAGCATCCTCTTTGTCCCTCGGCTTTTCAGTGAGGCTCAGTACCACACCAGACCAGGGCACCAAAACATAGGCAATACATGAGGAATCCCCGTTCATACTAATTTAAACTACAGCACCTGCAGTGCAGGTTCTCCCTCACAGCCCTGGAAATCCAAACACCAGAGGGCTTGGATAGAGAAACCAGAGAGCAAAAGGGACATGCAGAGTGTAGGTGAGTTGCCCAAACTGAGCAAATTACCATGGGTAGGAAACAAACTGCATCAACATCAGTGGAATGGAGAAGAGCTTGATTCCAGCTTCAGCCATGCAAAGTGGTAATGGGAGGCAGGGAACGAAGCGATGTTCATGTTAAATATGTATGTTGACAAGTGTCCCTTTGAATATGGGGGAGGGCAGCACAAATCATTCACTGGGAAACATGTTTTGAAACATGAAATCAAGTAGAAAAACAGCTCAGCCCTGCCCATCCCAGGGCACTGTCTTCTTTCAGCAAGGAAGAACTGAGGATTCAACAGTAAAGACACAATTTGGTCAAAAGACATCTACTGTTCAGTTCTCACCCCTCCAGTGGTTTAAACAACTCAAGTGCAAGCGACCAGAGGAAGGAAGCTACTATGTATTACAAAATTAACCAGCATTTAAACTCCACAGAGACGGGAGAAAGAGCAATGGGGACTAGGACATGGAGAAAACAGGGCAGCAGGACTCTGGCTTGCAAGGAATGATTTTCTGAGTCGTCACTGTAAACTGTAGCAGAGATACTTAAAACCCTACAAAGAGAAAACTGGCTTGCCTAAATCAGGAGGAAAGAGACTGACTTTTCATCTACCCTTAAAGCAGCCAGCATGCTTTACTTGCACAGCAATTGCCCTGTTTTCCCTATCCCCAAAAAGTTTACCTTAAAAAGACAAAAACAAAAAACACCCGCACAAAAAATACACCCCAACACCTCACCAGCAGTGGAAACAGGTCAGTGCCATGGAGCCGCCCTGCAGTAACAACACCAGCCTGCTCTGCCCAGAGCAGGAGCCGCAGAAAGCGAGAGTGCAGACACACGAGGCCAGAACACAGCTCCCTGATGAAACATTTCGGTCTCGGGCTGTCAGGCTCGTAATCATTTCTTAGAGTTATGAAAGGCACCTTCACCCCAGGCCCTTCACAACTGGTTTTAAAGTGCCTGATAAAAGGCCCAGCAGAGGAGAATGAGCCCTTTTACCAGGGACCCACAAGGGGCTCTGGGCTCATGAATTAATTGCAGCTTTATGGGGATGGATGGACAGGCATTGGATCAGCAGAGCGTGGCTGGTTAACAGACCCAGATAACACATAAGATAACAGCGCGGGGAGAACAGGCACTTAAGGAAGTTTTAGTGACAGCTGCTTGACACTGAACCATTCACACTGCAAATGGGGAGTCCCTATTCCTCTAAGCCATCAGAGGAACATTACTATATCCTGGAAGGAGGGGAAGGAAAAGAAAGAGGGGGAAGGAGAATCACTTCAATCCTGCCATGTTTCCTGCCAGTAAGAGGTGCAATGTTAAAAGCTCTCACGTCTCACGACAATCCAGGTACTGACTGGCACAGACTTGCAGCCAGGAGTTAGTCAAAATCCAGTATGGGACTGACGTGCTAGACTTTGAGCAAAATCCTCTCTCCCCACCCACTCTTTCCCTATTTGGAGAACAGAAATATTTCTGTCCTCCTCCCCTTCTCTCCACAGACTCTATAGGGACTTGGAGATTTACTGCTTTTAGAATGTTTTGTAGTAAAAGCAGGCAGCAGGAGCTGTGCCTGCCTCCAAATCTCTAGGTACTCTTCTCCCCATGCCATCAAATCCCTTTGGACTGACTTACACAGTCAATGTTATCCGACATATTCAGGATGATGTAGTTTTTCCCCGCAAGGTTGCTCCATTCTTTGCAGATCACCTGGAGAGACAAGACAAAGACAGCTGGGTTCGGGCAGCAAATGCAGCTCTCCTGCTGAAACCATGGGGTACATAAGGGACAGGAGCAAGGGGCTGCGCCATACCCCTGAGAAGCGCTTCTCAGAGGATCTAACTGTCCTCTGACACTCTGTACTAAGGAGGAATCACCATTTCAGTGCTGGAGCAGGAGGCAGGGAGAAGGTTACTGTGCCAGCTTGCCACAGCCCAGCTTACCTTCCATCTCTTTCTAGACTCTCGGAGGACTCGGAGTACTCAGTGGAAAGCTCTCCAGCCTGTAGCCTTATTCTGTATGTGATCAGCACTTAGCACAACACAAAACCGAACCGGGACCCTCTGCGGTCCTTAAACAAACTGGTGAGACAGGGCAGTGCTTTGCAGGCAGGATTGGATGCACAGAGGGACTAAGTCACTTGCTCAGGCTCCCGAGTATGGTGGGGCAGAAAGCAAAATTAAAAGCTTTCCCTAGTACTTCCTCACTAGTCAGCTCCTGCTACCTATCTTCCCTTAACCAGCTGCCAGTTTGCTGGATTCAGGAACTGCAGTTCACCTCACGCCTCCTCTCCCACGGGCTCTCCTAGACCGTCATCCTCACAGATCGCTGTACCCTGCTCCACCTGCTCTGCATCTGGTCCCTGCAGGCAACAGCAGCAAAAATAGCACGTCCTTCTCACTCCCGTTACAGAAATCCTTGGGGCCGTTTTTGTCCTGACACTTCCAATAATGCAGGCTGAGGAGACAAGGAGCTTTCACTGCTGTGCATGCCCCAGAGGGCAGGTGTTTATTAGCAGCAGGACTTTGTGCAGCAGTTCGCTGGGGAAAGATGTGAGGGGGCAGGGCTTTCACCATGGATGATGGGTACCCTTAAGAAGTGCTGGGAGAAACTCTCCCCAAAGTTCAGTTTTGCCTGGGTGAACAGAAGCAGCTACTTCCACCAGTTAGACTCAGGGATGTGGGTAAGCTTAAGGGATTAAACACACCCCAAGAAAGAAGTACCCAGATATCTCCACTGGATCCACCCGCCCACTCCCTGCTCTCAGTGCTACCTGTGCTGAGTCCCAGGGCAGCTCTGTCGGCAGCACGGCCATGCGGGCATCCCCAGCCTGCGGTGACAAGCTCCTCTCTGCTGCCACAGTCTCAGTGGATGACTCGGTGTCATTCCAAAAGGGATCCAGCGCAGGCTCGTCAGCCCTGTCCCAT
>Ga0181612_144787_pt1 | contig 11870 bp, 4 predicted proteins | sample HoacroProtozoa21_FD_119630 | JGI IMG/M metagenome (GOLD analysis project Ga0181612, IMG submission 119630) | Hoatzin crop microbial communities from Cojedes, Venezuel. Combined Assembly of Gp0051906, Gp0051904, Gp0051908 | reverse complement strand
ATAAATTTGTATGGTTGGCAGGTAGCTACAAGCATAAACCCTGGTTTCTAAATATCTTGGTGATTTGTGATGACCAATGCCTTTTCCTTCAAGGTCTACAGTCTTTCTTTTGTTCCCTTCTCCCAGTTCCTTCCTTCCTTTCTGCATTTCTGAGCAGTACCAACATGCAACATGTTATTTATTTATCGTGATGCATTAACAGAATAGCCAACCACCTTCAAAAGATCCTATGACTTGATGCACGCTTACATGTATGTATAACCTATGTGTAATTTCTCACTGCCAGCAGAAGGAATTATGAACTACTAGTGCGTACTTCTTTTCTAGAATTTTCATTTAAATGAGTTCTTTCTTGTAAAAGTTTTATTACATTGAAAGTAGAAAGAGAGAGAAATTTCACCCAGTCATCCTGAAAAGAAGTTCTCCTAGCAAAATGAGAGGTAGTTAAACACGGATTTCTCTAAAGCAATGCACATATTTGCAAACTTACTGCTAGATTGCTTGTAGGGAAACGGTCTAGCATTTAGTATCCCTGGGCAGCTAATCCTAGCCCTTTGAGAGATATGAATGAATCAGTATCATTATGACCATCTTACAGGTGGCTAAGCTGAAGCAAAGCTTTCACTCCTTGGAGACCGTAGGTATAGCTAGTGCTGTAGATATGCAGTCTTTGATTATGATACAACACCTGTTTTAATCCTGAGGAAGGCTAGAGCATTTGTGATGTAAATGGAGAAGAGTTTGATGCAAGAAACCTTGTACAGCGTGGTTCATCTTGCTTAGAGCTGATAAAGAATTAGACAAAGAATTTATTTTCTGAGCATGAGTCATTTTGTTTAAACATTAAACTGTAAAATCAATCTGCTGATTGTTTAGTCTTTTTTTCAGACGAATGGGGATTTATTTACAGTCTCTTTCATTAAACTCTTTCACTGTCCTTGCCACAAATTATGACATTTTTTAGAAGGTCACAATAACTTTCTGCATGAACTAATATTTCTTCCCAAGCTCATGCAACATATATTTACTTACAGCATCTATGAACTGGACCATGAGCCTGTGAAACAGGAGATCCCATTTCTTATTCCTAATGTTGTCTTAGACTCTCTATAGAGTCTTGGGCAAATCACGTTGCTAAAGATCATTGTATCTGACTGGCTTTTGTGTGGAGGTAGATCTGTGGAAGGAGCAAGCTTTTGCTAGAGAAGGTTTGAAGCAAATAAATTGGCCTTTTATTTGCACAAGTGCTAATTAAGCTGGTGAGGGGATTGTCATTTGATCCTAATACTATGAGCTTAAGGATTGTCATGAAGATTCCTTAATCATGATGTAGCTGCAGTAACAGTAATATCCATGTCATTTTCTTCTGAAAGGCTTAAGGAAGTCATATTTCAGGAGAGATACTTGTTAAGCCGTATAAAAGAGGACCATCATCCTTACTCATGATCAGACTGCAGAAAATATATCACCACTGTCCACAATTCTCCATCATGGTTTTTATCCCAGACTCAACACACAGTGAATATCTGGACCAGGACACGTGGTCCCACTGCATCATGTCTGTTGGGCAGATCAAAGTGATCTTTCCTCCTATAGTTCACGTGAGAGAAATCTGCATTAGCTGCTACAGGCGGATTTGCATTCGTTGTCTGTTGGTTTGTATATGTGCAACTGACTGCAAAACTGAGACGTATGTCCCAGAAACAGAACACATTTTGTATGGATAAGGTGGGAGACTGGGTGTTGACTGCCCTCTCTGTTGATTGTAAGTATGCAAATCTGAATTGGAGAATAATGTTTGGCCTATGGAATTTTACTTGAATTTAACACCCAAATATGGCATCAGGAAAGCATACTGAAATTGTTTATTAGACATATGCTATGTGTGTGTTTGTGCATACATATTCTATGGTGGTACTATCTGTAAATTTTATGTATTAGCTAGACGTGGAGAAGGATTTTTTTGAAAGGTTTAATTTCTTGGGTGTGGAGAGATAGAGAATGGATCAATTTACAAAAAGAGCCTACAGTAACAGCAAATCAAATTGAGAGTTTGAAAACCCATAAAATTTCTAGCACATTTGCAAAGCATTATGTATCTCATTACAGACAGACTATAGGAATAGAGCAATGAAAAGATGGCTAATTACAGATGCTCAAACAGAGCACTTTGTGCAAATTGGATAGGATAATGAAATTAATCAAGTATACATGTTGAATTAGCCCTCAAAGGTCAAAGAAAAATAAGCAGGACATGTGTGAAACTCTAATCTTCCCAAAAAAGCAAGTACACTGTACAAATTAATGTCTGCATCAAGACACTTTGTTAGCAGTTGACAAGACTTTCACACATGCTCATGCCTCCGTAGGTGTATTAAATCTCCCTTTTTCAGAAAGAAATTATGGAGTGGGGAAAGAAGCATGTGATCCCTTAAAAAGGACATTTGGAAGTCAACCAAAAAGACCTTGTTATCAGTCTTTTTGATAAAATTCTTAATCCTCCCTCCATTGCCCTGTCTATTAAGAAAAAGGCAACATGACAGTGAACTCGGCAGGATATCGACTTTGAATGTGTGTGAGACTGTAACAACCCCAACATCTAAACTGCTTCTGTTGCTGAGAAGCCAGTAGAAACCTCTCCTCCATTTGTATCTATGGGGAACTTAAAAAAAGTTTTTAGGCTAATGTGATCTGTTGCTTTTATCACTGGCTCAGAAAGTGTCTTCTGCCTTAATTTGATTAGAAAGACAAAAGGAAAATTTTTTTTGTAACTTCTCAAATTATATATCTTGCACATATAATTTTACATCTTTTCTCAAAAGATTCTCCGCTAATGCAAAAGACCTCAATTTTGTCACAAAGAGAGCTTTGCAAAAGTCAAGTTACTATAACAACCAAGTACACCTTTTCAATCCAGGAATCACGCTTTTATGCTAGTCTTCCTCTTTCTTTTTTTTAAGAAAAAGGCTGGATAACGTAAGCAGATACCCTTACAGATGCAGACCAGGTTTATATAGACTTAAAAAGGTTCACAGTTTGAACATATATTTGAGAGACATGCAACATTACGCACACGCATACCTTTCTTCATGTCTATAACTAATCTAGAAATAAAGCAAGAATAGAGGAAGAAATTTGTTTTAGTTGCTTCTGTGCCAAAATACCTACTTTCCTTTCAATAAGATCCTTCTGAAAAGCCAGTGGAGAATGTTAGCTAGAGTCATCACTGGATGAACTGCGTTATTTACCTGCTGGCACGGCTGGGATCCCACTGTGTCTCTCCTTTCCCATTTTGTGCTGTGGCTCCTCGGAGCTGGTGGCAGCTGATAGAAGAGGAGCAGTCTTCAGACAACTCTATATATGCAAGAGGACTAACCGAGGCACTTTTCAAACCAGAGACATGGGCAAAATTGTGTAAATTATTTTTTCCCCATTTTACTCACAAATTGCTCCCTGAAGTCCTTAAATGTAACTAAGAATTTGACCCTCTAAGTCAAATGAGAAAGCACAGTGTAGAACAATTTCATTTATAACCAACTTGTTTGCTAAGCACAGCGTTACCTTTTTAACTTTATATTTTCCCGTCTGAAAAAATACCGATAGTTTTAGCTTTGCATTGTTAAAAATAAAAAATAGCACAGATGAATGCACACAAAAAGCTAAAGCATACAACTCAGCCTTGATCCTCTCTACACTTCCATCTGTTCTCCACAAGTAAATTATTACAGTGTGGGCTCTCTACTTGAAGTGCTGCTGCTTGTGAAAGAAAACAAGCTGCGGTAAGCTATTAAGAAAATAACACTATTTTGGTTTTAAGGGTAAAGCGGGGAAAAAATAACTTCATTTAGGCCACTCAGAGATTTTTAAAATTGGAGCTGGTCTTCCCTGGTGTCTATTCAATGAATAAAACCCCAACCTTTCTGCAGAAATCTGCCAGAACTTCAGATGAAAAGCTTTTTGATGTATGCCATAATGATTGGTTTGGAAGTTGTTGAAGGCAGCAGGAGTGAAAATACTGGGGAAAAATTCTGTCCTCCAGGGCTGGAGTGTGCTGGGGAGAGTCTGCTGCAAACAACGGTTATGGTAAAGGAACATTCCCTGGTCTCCTAAAGTGCAGGTTGAGGCTTGAAAAGCAGAATTGCATTTATATGTGCATCAGCACATTTTAGATGAGTTGTTCCATGTGGCTCTGTGTCCCTTTGTCAGCCAGGACTGTGGCCTTCCTTTGTAGCCATGAGCAAGGGCTTTACGGGGGAGGATGAGAGATGACAGAATGAAGAGTTAGGAAAGGATAGCTAATATTTGATCTTTTTGCAGTGGGCCACTGCTAGCGGTCTGAAAGAGAAGCCTATTGCCAGTGGTCAGCCTAGTGAAAGCATGTTTAGTAGGCAAGCAAAAAAGAAGCAAATCCTCTGGAAGCATTTAAGATTTTAGGACTGTAAAGATACTGCATTTCCTGATAGCTGTGTAGAAGATGAAGAATTAAGGACCAAGTCCTCATACTGAGTTGACAAAGGAGGTGGGAGTGCAAAAAGGAAACCTAGAATATTGCTTTTATGTTATTGCTCTTAAAAAAAGATGAAAACCAAGTTGACACTCTCTCCTGGAATAATACTGAGAAACAAAGAGGAGAGATGATAGGACTCCTTCAACACTAGTAATCCCAGATAACAAGACAGTAACAAGCTTCATACTAGAAACCAAGAGGTAGAAAAAGACCTTGTCCAAGGAGAAGCAGGATCCAAGTGTGCTGTTTCCTTAGAATAGCAGCAAGACACCAGGGGTCCTGCCTTGAGAAAGGCACTGTGATTCTGGATTGCGCTGGGGGAGAAATTGCCAATATAGAAGGGGAAGCATTAATGCTTCTCTGCAGGGGACGTGGAAGTCTGTGTGCCCTTCTGATCAGCCATACTCCAGAAAGATAAAATCAAATTGGAAAAGATACAGAGAAAAGCTACTAGACTAGCTGAGAGAATGGAGAGCCTTATCTTATAAACAGAGATTAAAGGGACATGCTCTCTTTAGATTAGCAGCATTAAGGCTGAGCAGGGATGATTGCTGTCTACACACGCATCAGGAGAGTAAACACTACAGAGGGATAAAAAACACATTAAGACAAAGAACGATGGTGGCAAATGAACAAAAGATGTAACCTGGCTGTTAATAAGCAGGAGATAGAAATTAGAAAAAGGTTTTCAACCATCAGGGCAATGGAGAAAACTCCTTCCTCAAGGTTTTAAAAAGAACTTTGATAGGTTTATGGAAGGAGTTATTTGACTTGTTGTCTAAAATTTAGAGTGCTGTCCCTGATGGACCAGACTCACTAGCCTCATCCCATGTTCCCAGCATGAATAGATGTGTACATCACTGAGCTGAGATCTCTGACTTCTTTATGTAACTCTGGAAACTTAATAGATTGACTAATTAGAGCCAAGGAAAATCATTTGTATGACCACTGACATCAATTTATGTGAGAGATTATTGAAAACCATATTTAGCCTTAGAGAAAGGCAGGCAAATAACAAAAGGAGCTCAACCGTCCAGAAAAAAAAAGGATCAAACAAGGCAAGCGAGTAGTGGAAAACAAATACAAGGGCTTACGATAAAAGTTTAATGGTAGCAAGACAGAGACAGACAGTCTCTGCAGATGTCTTGCTCTTGGGTGTAGATGCTAGGGAAAGTTGTGGAATAAGTAATATTTGGCCACCACCCAAGAGTCCATAAAGTGGGAAACAGGACAGCTTTATGGAGTGTGGCTACTACTGTCCCAGGAAGAAAAAAGAAGCGAGTATAGAAAGGATTGATGATAATCTGACTGTGGACCTGAAGCTGTGCTCAAGTTGAAACTTCCCTAGTATAAGAGTTGTTTAGGTGTCAATTTGTTTTCAGGTGAAAACTGTGAATTAAGTTTATAGCATGGTTTGAGGGAAAGCTTTGTATTGTGTTATTTCGTAGTATGGGCTGAAGCATATGAGCTGCTGTGTAGAGTTTTTTGACTGAAATTCACTTCAGAAGTAGATTATCTACCTTGGCAGTGCCAGCAGGTGGCTAATGTTGAGTTGGAAAATTGGCCACAGAGGTCCCCCTACAAGGTCTCTTACGTTGTATTTGGCAAGATGAGACAGCACTGGTGGGCAGTCATGGAATAACACGAACATGCCATCTGAGGTACAGATGTACTGTCTGTCTGGCCTGCACTCAGACAGCATAGTGACATCCACGGAAGAGGTCTTCAGTATGTTCAGAGAACTTTGCATCTCTGGCAGGTCCAAAATGTCTTAGGGAAACTTCTGGCTGAAGAAGTGATCAACAGCCTTTACATAGTGCGTCAAATCAGTGACCAGATGGATTTTGTCTGTATTGTGGCCCAGCTTCAGTGTAATCCTGGCAGTACTGATAAGAAGCAGCACTAGATCAGAGAAAGGTGAGTAGATGCTACTGCTGTGGAAGGAAACCTTTCAGAGGCTAGTAGCGTATGCAAGCTGCTGGCAAGAAAAGCAGCAGAATATCTTGCCAAGATAACCCGGTACAACAAAAGATCCATAACTGAATGTGGTCAAGCACCTACAGTGCGTGTTGCCAAGACCTCAGTATGTTGTAATGAAGATAAAATGATAACTGGAAAAGACATTACTGATGCAAGCTGGAAATAACTTCCTGAGTACTACAGGTAGCTATGTGGGAGAGGAAAGATAGCATACTGGTATTAGCCTCTGCATTTTTTATCAGGAAGATGCCAGTAATCCACAAAAGTACTAAATAGGGTGTGATACAACCGGCAGTTGAAAGATCCATAGTGCAGGTGTGAACAGAGCTCAAAAAGTAAGCATCGCAGCGGAGTATGTTGTACTGTAATCAGCTGTGCGTACAGAACAGGATTTATCTTGAAGGGGTGAATGCAAATTTCAATGGATGAGCAGTTAACTTCATTAGGTGGATTAGACTTAACCACTCTAAAAACTTTCCTTTAAAAATTCAGTGTGACTCAAGCTGTTTCTTTCTTTCTTTGCCCAGCAGTTTGGTTTGATGACTGAAATAAAAAAAAAAATCCATTTCATGCCCAAATTTGAACGGGGAGAACACTTTGGCAAGGACTGTGATCAGACAGCCAAAAAAGTTAGATGCATCAGAAATGAGACAGGCTTGAAAGCCTTTATCTGGGAGATTTCTGAACTCCATTTTGCACAGTGTGAGATAAGGTTTAAATAATTCAGATGAAACTTGGTTAGACATTGTATATGTTACTGTTAGTCTCAGCTGAATTCTTCATTGTTTCACTTGAAGTTGTATTTTAGTGTACTAGAGGGTCAGATTTGTAAACAACTCTTTCCTACTTAAAGGAATAAAGTGGAAAAGACAGGTTTTTTTAGAATTGATTGACATTCTCACAGTAAACTTCTGCAAATCTGGCTGAATATTTTGGTCTTTATATGGCAGTAGGTCTTTTCCGAAATCTGTCTTTAAATACGTATTTCAAAGGCTCAGAGGTTGTAGCTCTTTCTGTAAACAAAGCAAACCTGTGCAGTGCTTGATCTGTTGCTACTAAAGTCTTATAGACTCCTGAGTTTATAGACTCCAGAGGCTTACAGACTCCGGAACAGAGTAGCTATATGCAGCCTCCCTGGTGGGAGTGACCTGTGCCACAAACCAGGCTTGGGGACTCTTTGAGAGCACATGGGCAAGTAAAAGGCAATTCCTGCCCAGGGTCTGTGAGCTTCGTGGACTCTCTTTCGTGCACTCGCAGAGTTAATGCAGCCCCAGAGGCTAAACTCTGAGTTGCTGATGTGGTTTCGGATCAGTCCTTGTGCTTTAATGCCCCAAATTATGGTCTAACCAAAAATAAAATAAAAATTTCATGATTACAGCCCTGTATACAGCTGAGGGAGGAAGAAAACCCAGAAAGCTTTGATAAATATATTAGATAGTTAATTGTTCAATTTAGTGCTTTGTTGGTAACAAAATCAGACACATACGGTAATAAGGCTGTGTTTTTACTATTACAAGACACTTTGGGACATTTTGAATATGCAGGGTGCAATGGTATATTAAACCAAATTGTAGTTCTGTATTTGACAATTTGGCTTTGTTAACATAATACAATTTGTTTTTATTGTAGCAGTGAAGAGGGAAACATTTTGATAATAATTTGCTTTCATTATCCATTTATATTACTTCTTCCTACTCAATATTTTATTTCTATCATTCAAACAAAACAGAAAACTTTTACTACCAAAGGGGCTGATTAAAAAAAGTAATCCCAGCCTGATTAGTTCTGTTTTCAATAATATTTAGCAAGGAGAGTGTTGGCAGAAGAACACAACTTTAATATCCATCAACTCTCCACATATTCCAGATATTTTTACAGAAAAGCCTAAACATGATCTTTTAAAATCTGCATGATAGTAAAAAGTTATTTTGCTTGTGATTCTCTCAGGATGTGAGAGAGAGATGGTTTGGAAGGGATGCTAATATCTTCTATTACGTCAACTGGTATAATTGGAAAAAAATTGAGAAGCAGGATTGAAGAGAATATATGAGGAAGCATATATGAAGCATGTATGTCTTGCTTGTTTTTTTGCAGCAGTATCAGTCTTGTCTAATAAAAGGTATTGTTTCTTTCTTCAGATCTTGCCCCTTTTAAATCCCAGACTCTCCTCCATGAAAAGCCTTGCTAAGATACTGTTTGTGCAGATTCTCATGTCCCTCAGCCTTTTCCTTTACATCCAGTTACACCTAGATCCGATCGTTTTCTTTCAGAGTCTACTCCTTCCTTCCACAGCTGGAATTCGGCCCGCTGCTCAGGTGGCCCTGGATAGCTCTGCCACCCCCTTTTGCTGCTGCTACCCTCTCTCTGCCCTGTCTTGCTTTTGCCACAATTACCTTCCTCTTCCCTTTCCCCAGTGCCAGCCTCAGCAAAAGAACACCTTTTCTGTTGGTGTTCTGCTTATTCACTACCTTCTTTGTATTTTGCCTCTAATCTGTATGTAGGAGACACACCAGGAGAAGAATGAAAAGTCTTTTTGGTTATCTAGACTTACACACCAAATTGGCCTCTGCTCATGCCTTACACCCCTACTGTTGGCCTCCTGTCCCCCGCAGGGACCCCTGCAAGGAGGTTGGAACCTGCTGAATCTATGGCTGGGAGATATCTGTCTAGTGCTGTGGTGCACACGTAATGTGCCTGGTGGTGGGTCCTACCTGCCCGCAAGGAAGGAGACATTGCAAGTGGGACTTAAATCTGTGGCTGTGCTTCCTTTGCTTCCCTCAAAAGGAGAGAATATATGCATTTCCATATCCAATCTTTACCTGCATTTCAATATCCAATCTTAACCTGCATTTCAGTGTCCCATCTTACTGCTTTGAGTTGCTCTTTTTGCAATACAGGCAGGCATAGTTAGTTCCAGCTCTTAGCTATGGTCAGTCATTAAATAAGATGGCGTTATTAAGCTAATTAAAAAAGTCTAGCAGGAGAATGGAGTGCAGACTTCTGCAGGATGTACAATTGACCTTAAGTGAGTGAGGAAGGGAAACAGCAAATTAACAAACCGGTTGCCATTATTCAGTTACTGTGCACAGCTTTCCTCTCTGTTAATCAGACAGATTGTTACATGCTTTGGGAAGTTTAGCTGACTTGCCGTATCAGCACAAAGCAGAATCTCACCAAGGAGATCACATGGTGTTTCCAAAAGCATCTGAAGGAATTTATAGCTTGTGAATTACAAAAGCAACTCTAGTCCCGAGAGGCAGTTGCGTAAGAAAAACTGAGAACATTGCCTCATCATATTTGGTGCCTTCTCGCAATTTTCATAAGAGATTCTGATAATGAATGTTTTCTAACAACTGGAGCTTACAGACACTGTGGCTAGTAACACTCCTGAGTAAACAGCATCCTGTATTTGCAGTCCCGTGAAGATCGGTCAGATACCGCTACCTTTGATATGTGTCAGTATTGCCACTGTTGCACAGAGGTTTAAGCTGGAAGATTCTGTAGCCACCTGGGAAATGTCTGAAGGAAAATGGAAGTCCTGCTAGTCTAGAAGTAGACAAGCCACTTGGCAAATGGTTGTTCTTTGGTATGTTTTATTTTCTTTTTTTGAGGTGCAGGTTTTGTTTTTAAGCTCTGGAGGCATGATTTCTTCTTAGTGCATTCCTAATGGGGTCTGTTCCTACATTATGGAAATGACTGGAAGCTTTGCTGTGGTATCAGTGAACTTGATTTCAAGTAGGCAGGAGCATGGATATGGGTAAATGCAAACCATCAATCTTGTATAGTCTAGGTTTTACCATACTCCCTGGCCCATTCCCACGTTCTTATTTTCCGTGGAGTTTTGCATTTGAAACAATGCAAACCAGCTGCCTGCAAAAATCCAAGGCGCCTGAATTTAAAAATTTCCCTTGTGTGGGATCAGTTGGATAGGGATTATAGGGTCAGGCCCATTGATAGATGGCATTCTGAGAACTCCCTAGTCTGAGACAAAGTTAAGAGTTTTAGTAGAGTAACAGTTTTATTGCTGTCTGCTACAGAAGCAAATGTGGCTATCTTAGACTTTGCCACTGCAGTGGCTATCTTAGACTTTGCAGACCCATGTGCTTTGATTTACCAGTCATTAGGAACAGTTTTAATTGCTAGTTGCCTTAAGACCCTCAGGTCAATATACATAACTCGGTGGTACCATGCATTAGTATGTTCGACATTATACGAGAAATAAGAAGTTATCTTCTTAATCCCATAATTTCCAGTTGTCAGCCCAAAGCCCAATTTTGATATTTTTCATTTCTAATATTGGGGAATAAGTTTCTCGGAACAGTGTTCCTAATGTGAATATTTTCAAATGTGAATACCTAAGGTTAGGCATTGTATAATTACTCAATTTTTCACTAGCAATGGGGAACACAAAGTGACTAGGGAAATCAATGGGAATTGCTGGAAGTTCTATATTTTTTTAAATTGGGCTGTTTATTTGGTTACTTCTATATGGATTTATGTGCTTGTCATTAAGCACCTAGGTATAAAATGCGTGGCCTCAGGTAGTTTATTATTTCTCTTCTATTTATCTTGATTAGTGGATGTTTGTTGCCAATCCCTTACAGGAAAGTGAAGTAAAACTTCATTCTCTACGCTGGTGAAAAGGAAATATTTGAATTAACAGCTTGATGATTAAAGAGTTTTATTAGTTTTAAAGGTGAAACAGGACGTGAGAGATTCTGGGGGGAGAAAAGTAGGGAAAGAATAAAAAGTACCCAGGGTAGGAAGAAGGGATGAAAGACAAAAATGAAAATTATATACCATGGACAGATCATAAAATGAGATTAACATGAGTGTTTCTCATTTAAGTTTTGTGTTTGATCACGAATGAAAGAGTTAAGAGCTGTCTAGGCTTTGGAATCAAAAGAATCTACCTTTTTTGACTGCTAGTTTCATTTTTAATAGTGAGAAAATCAGCCACCTATCCAATGGCAGGATTCCTGACCAGCATTCACAGATAATATTTTACAAGGCAAATCAGGCTTTCTAAAAAGATATTTGCAGAACTATAATACTTTCTGTTTCTCAGTCATCGTCTTTGATGCGGATAAAGTGGTCTCAGATTGACTGAAACACAGAACAGGGGCACCTGCTAAGATCAGATTACTTTGAGGTGTGCTGAGTGCCGTTGAAGCTTACGGACTCCTTGAATCAACACCTCACACAATACACACCTCGAATGATCAAAAAGCAGCAGGTAAGTAATGGTTCATTGAAAAACTTGCATTCTACTGCACCAATAGATTTATTAGACAAGATGATTGTCTATGCTGTGCGTTTGATAAAATACAAATACCAGGGCATTATCACAGCTTCTTTGCTCTTACTGTAATAGAGGATAAGT
>Ga0181612_111501_pt1 | contig 11870 bp, 7 predicted proteins | sample HoacroProtozoa21_FD_119630 | JGI IMG/M metagenome (GOLD analysis project Ga0181612, IMG submission 119630) | Hoatzin crop microbial communities from Cojedes, Venezuel. Combined Assembly of Gp0051906, Gp0051904, Gp0051908 | reverse complement strand
TTCATCTGAGTTTTCCCTGCTGATTGGTATTTTTGTTTGAATACTTTGCAAAACACAGTTTATACTTACCTGACAGCAGAAGACCTTCTCCAAAATAAGTATGTTAAACACAAGTTCTCATCTCTCTGTTTGATTAGAATACTTACAATAAAAAAAAAATTAAAAATTAAAAAAAAAAAAAAATCACACAACCAAACAAAAAGTCGCCAAAACCAAAAGCCCAACCCAAAACACAAAAAAAACTATGCATCAACAACATTCATCAACTTTAACTGGCCTTAAATGCATCAAAACCATAGTTCAGGTTTTCATCTGCAAATGCATATAAATAAGGACACTGAACCAAGTTCTCATGGTCAACCTGCTTGAGCAGGAGGGGTTGGACTGTTGTGACTTGATGGAAAGGTGCTAAGCAAGCAGGACAGAGAGAAGAAATTTGCTAGAAGACCATTACGTGGGTAATCTGCCCTGGACTTTCCGCTGACTTTTACTTCAATCACTGCAGTGAAGGAAAATACACTATATTGTATGAAGTAGGATATCTCAGTTCATGCTCTTGAAAAACACTGTGGGAAAAGGAGGGATTCTGGAAAGCCAGACAGAACGCCAACTCCTTCAGACCAGCCCAGGTTGCAAGCCTGCACCACGGCTTCCCTGTCCTGCGAGGTTTGAGGGATGAAGGAACAACAGGTCCTTTTTTAAGGAGATTTTGTCAGTCCTTGAGTGATTTTAATCATTTATCTGAAGAAGGCGTTGCTAGAAGCTGGCCAGCCTTGAGGGGCTGGAGCATGTTCGTGCTGTCGTAAATGCTAAGCGAAAGCTTCCGGATGTCAGGTCTTTTTGAAAAGCATAACGTTTACAGGTTATGCAGACTAAAGGGACAACTTACTTCAGGACAGCTGTAGTGGACAGACAGCTGGAAGTGGGAGCCTGCTTTTAACTGCGGAGTTTCCACCCTCATTACCTGGACACTTCAGCTGACAAGTGATAGCAGCCTACAACCAGACGCGTTAGGGCAGCACAAGAACAGCTTCCGTATGTTCGCATCAGGGCTGAAAGCTGTAGCAGTGCCGTTCTACGCATTTGTGAACTGTCCTCGGAACAGAAGACGGACAGAAAGAGGAACCACTAGTGCCACCCCAAGGAGAACCAGCTTCACTTATCAATCAGAGGCCTTAGAAAAATCTAGTTAGTTAGGTGAGGGACTATGCCAAACCGAGTCAGAAGGCAGCCAAGCAGAAAGATGCTGAGCTGTACACTCAGCCATTTATAGCCACGGTGACAGATTAGGAACCTCAAGGCAATTGCACTGTCCCGTTACTATTAATCAAAGTTTCCAAGCTCAGGGATGAGTTACGAACTTGGAGAACAAACTGTTCACCACTGTTTAAAAGCAAAAGCTGGATCTGCAATGGATGAAGCCCTCTAGAGTCCAAACCCTCACACTGCTTTTATTAAAAAATTATCTGAAAAATAATTATTTGGTCAACTAAACTAGTTTCCTCTATTGTGAAAGATTTCATAACTCTTTTGAGCAACTGTAGCTTTTTTTTAGGAGAATATCTGTTGCTCTGGTAGAAATGTGTAAAGAGTCAGATCAAATTGCAACCAAAATTTCTATTATAAGATAGATGTTACAAAATCTGTTAAATACTGTTGGTCAAGACCAGCTTTTATGTTCGAATTCTTATAAAACTATTCAAACTAACTATTTTGAAGCTATGTCACTACAGCAGAGGGTTACACTTTATGGGATATTTCCCATAATTTTTGCATTTACAGAAGTTTAAAAAATAATTTCCAAATACTTTTCCCCTCAGTCTGTCTGTGATTTGCAATAAAGAACTTGGTATTTATTTTAAACATGGAAACATCTGTACATTTTCTTCTCTGTATTGTAGTATATACATACCTATACACAGTGCTCTGCACACAGGACTTAACTCCATCATAATTTGATGGGAGCTTTTCAAACAGATTGTTTGTGTATGGCCTCCCATAATTTTACTTCCATCTAACCTCACTCCCTCTTACTAAAAACAAGTTTGGGGCAACACAGTTTTCGATATCCTGAGCTCTAATTTGGCAGTATTTTCTTTGCTGAGTCAGTTTATATATCCAAAGCATAATAGCTGAATATAACAAAGTCTTCATTTAAATTTAAACACTTTATTACAATAAGCAATCATTAACAAATTAAATTGTCAAATACCTCATACTGAAAAACGTAAACAGTTTTGTTTAAAAACAAAACATATTCTCAGTGGATGACAGCTTTTATTTCATCACATGTATTTAATTTCACCAAGTACATTTCATTCTATTTGGTCATTTTGACTCATATTGTGCCTACTTACAAAACAAAAACCACAAAGGTACTTTTCTTACCTCTTTCCACAAGCTGAATCCAATTATCGTGGGAACTGCCATACTCAGAATAAGTGCCTAGAAAATATATGTTAGAAGAAACGGATTATGGATCATTCTCCAGCCTTGGACTATCTGTTGATTCTGTTCATACAGTAGGCTACATTTATGCCTGAAAGCCTAGAGTGACAGTAGGAGAAACTTTGCAGTTCTCTACCAGGCAAAAAAAACTCCCCGCAAACAAGCATTTGCCTAATTTAGCATAGAAGAATATATTTGACCCACGATAGCTTTACCATCAATATTAGGGATGGTTAACTACTACTCAAATAACAATGACACAATGTGCACGTGATGTAGGGAAAAGAAGAAAAGTAAACACCTCACATGCAAAAACAATGAGATAATCTGAAAAAGAAAAAAAGTATGAAAGCAGCATGTCAAACCTCTGATCTTGTTAATGCTTTTGTTCACATTAATAATATTGATATGCAAACCCAAGAAACCCATTCTTCAGTACACCATCATTCTAGCTGATACAATTTTTGCTTTGCAAAAAGGAGAAGATAGCTCAAATGGTAGAGGAAACATTTGGTAAGGAGTGCACACAAGGCATTCTCTTGATAATAAACTATTAACATATCTACTGTGTTAATAATAAAAAAAAGCAGGTCTATTTAGCAGAAAGCATGAGGTACATAAAAGAATGTGTTCACCATGTACATGAATGCATCGTTACTCTTTGATTGGAAGAACACTGTCAATGTTTCTGATGTAACAGTGTACAGCATTTTCACAAGTGACAGTGAATCTCTGTTTAAGTGTAAAATACTTATTCCTATAAGCCTCTCAAAATTAAGGTAAGTATCCTTGTTTTATTAATAAAACAAACACACAAAGCTGCTAAAAATTGCACAAAGCAACTCTCGGCACATTAAGAATAAAGCTAGGCTTGAAAGTAGGGGAGCTGTTTGCACTGTAGCACAAGCTCATCTTCAGTCACAGCACTTCTCTATAATTGCCACACATCAACAAATCTTACGCAAAGTAATTCAACTTACCATTTCTTATGAAGCAGCTTTACTCTCAGCAATTAAATACATTTAACTGTCACATTTTTAGCCTCATTTCCTAGTGAAACAAGGCTTATATTGATGCTTGCCTGCATGCCTGTACTAAACTGTAAAAAACGCATGACCTTCTTGCCCGATCTCAACTAAATATGACAGAGAGCTTGAGGTCTCAAAGATTTGTTAAAAGAAACTAAACAGATGAGTGAAAGAGAGAGATGAAGACAGCTCTGCTTCTTATGAGGAAAGGCTGTAGCGTGAACACACCTTTACTATCAGGCACCAGAGAACATGGGAAAGTGTGATATTAAGAACGAAAGATACAGAAAAGAAGACTACATGAGATGCACCGCTCAGAGAACTACATGTTCTTTTAACAGGTTCTTCTACAGGTCCTAGGCAATTGTTGTTTGAAAAGTTATAGGCTTACTACCTGTAATTCCCAAGACAATAGCAACAGCAACTCACCAGCAATATCGGGTGCACAGCTTTCAGTCGAAACCACTTGAAAAGTGTCATCCAAAGTTCAGGAGAGCACACACCAAATGCAGCAAGCATGCAAACATAAGGTGTCCATAGATATTTCATTCTGAAAAACATGGCAACAACTTAGTTGGAACTCTGTGCATGCCTCATATACAAGTTGTTTATAAAAATATTCAGGTTTTTTTTCATCTGTCAAACACGGTTTGGATGTTCAAGCAATCTGAGATCAAATTTGATGGCACTGAAGGGTAAACCAAGGAAATCTCTAGCAGAAGAGCAGGCACCTGATTATCTGCTGCAAGATGTAGGAGCAAGATCCATGTCAAAGATGACAAAATTCTTCACAGAGTTCAGGGGAGGATGAAAGAAAAACAAAGACACTAGTAAAGTCACTTGGCTGTTGCGCTTTTCCAGCCAAGCAAGGATAAAAAGCAGCTATTCAGCAAAGCTGTACAGACACTGTACTATAAGGGAGCTCCTGAAGAAAGGAAAGGAAAATATTTAATAAACAATTTATGATTTGCGGGTATTGCCTGCCTCTTAAGGATAGACTAGTCAAGCTAAAACAACTACATGGTAACACAATAGTCTGATCACTTTAAGAACTTGTGAATATTCAGATTTTAGGAAGATGAGCATAATACAAACACAAGTCTGACACCTTCAAGCTGATTTAGCCAAGAGCCGAGATTAGAACAACATCTTCCAAACATTAGCTTCTGTAGCTTTAAAGACTAACACAATACCTTTGAAAATAGTTTTGTTACAGCTTTAGCATGTCAAGCAAAGGCATACTTTGTGCTAGCGTAGACACAAGAAGATGGATAAGAAATGTTCCACATCCCAATACTGCAGAACATACACTGTTCAACAAAACACTACACAAGATCTTGCTAGAATACAATAATAAAAGAATTACAGTACCGTTCTACACTTAAATACCATAAAGAAAGTGATTAAAATTTGCTTCAATTAATGTTCTGGATTTTGGCTGCATTAAAGCTTGGTAAACACGTTAAAGAGACCGAGCACAATTCATCATATACCTGCATCCAAATTATAGTCAAAATGATCTTTGCTCTCTCTCCCCTACTGCCTAGTACCACTGTATGCCAAATACACTTCTGAAAAGGGGTGAATTTCAAAGGGGTGAATGGTATATCGTGTCCAGTTAGGAACTCTCTGTTGCTTTCAAAAGAGATACATCAAAATCAGACTTACCCTTCCAAACACATCGCTAGACAACCAAGTAAAATTGTGTGAATTACATGATAAACTATTTCTGGCCTCTCTCCAATTCCACCATCCTCAAGTTTAACTGTCTCTTTCAGTGGTTCACCACTGCAGTTGGAGAAAACGAGACATCACTTAATTCAGACATTATCTCAGGCAAAGGTGCCAATAAAACTAATTTTCTGACCGTTAAGTCATCAGCACACTGAGATCATTCTTTGTCATATCATACAGTATTGTTGCACTGCTTATTTGTTTTTGTACTTCAATAATCTATCTGTACTTGCTGTCCCTCGTTTCAGACTGTAACCCCTCTGGAGCAATGGATGTGAATTAATACAACGGGATCACTGCCTACGACTGTAAACCCTATTTTAAGGTAATCCAGCAACAAGACACAGTCTAATTTAAGAGCATGCACCCTCCACAAACATTTAGATTAAGCATGTTGTGTTAAGCATTCTAACTAGCTTTCTTCATATCATTAGCTTGGTGAAGAATTACAGAATCTGCAGGATGACAATTGTGTACGGAATGTGTATACCATTTTCTGACAAAGTAAGATAACAAAACCAGGCTTCAGTCACATCATTATAAATTCTAGTAAAATATTATAAATAAAAATCATAACCAAAATCATGCAACAAATGTTTTCCTACAAACAAGGTAGCAAGCCACACGATAGATAACATTTTATTCTACCATGATGAGATTTCAGGTTACAATTTTATAATAAGCTTTCTCATGACAAACAGAAAAATATTTGAGATTATTAACTGTTTCAAAATTAAAAAAAAAAATTATGTGGAGAAGGTTTATTTTAAAAAGCTGTTCGACATACTGGAGTCACTGCTCAATACAATGTAGTAAATAGCTATTTCAACCACTAGCAAAAAATTGGAAGTTTGTTTCACTGTTTTAAATATATTATAACACATCCAACCTGACAAATATTTTCATTTATAGCAGTATAATCTTTATCTATTAGAAGTCTTGGTTCTTGAAAAAAAAATATTGATTTTTGCTGCAGACAAGCAAGAAATCTTCCCTAATATCTGAGTAGTTACACCATTCATCTTCTACCAGGAAGAGATAATTTCCTAGCCACTGAGTCTCCAAGACAAGTTACGCTAGGATCTACAGTGTTGCTATTCTTAGTGTGTAAACAGCTCCACCAGCACTTCTCTCAAGGGAACTGTGAATCACTGTGAAACTAAAAATAATTGAGTCAGTTCAGCTCTGTTCTGAGCAGTAAAGCCTGATGGACTTTATCACAGTAAGCAAGAGTTTAAAAAAAAAAAAATCAGTGAAGCATTAGAAATCTGAAATCCTCTCAACTCCACCCATTTCATCCTTCACAGTATGTAAACTTGGAGAAAAAAACAAACAACCCCCAAACAGACAAACAAATTCTCTAGCAACAATCAGGTAACTTTGCTGTTGGAAGGGGAAAACAGACAAAATATCTTTTTCCTTCCCAATGGGAAGAGACATAAACATATCACAAAACTTTAGCCAGAGCTCTCCAGAAATTACACCCATGGGGTAAAAAAACCAATGACAACTCCCTGTATTGACTGGAGGGATGCTCAAGTAGCTCATTACTAAAGGACTATCTTTAGAAGCCTTTGGTGGGCCCTTCCACTGGTCCTCACACCTGGGCAAGCTCAATGGTGCAACAAACTTTAGAGCAACAAACATGATGACCATTCACTTAGACAATTTTTAACTTCTTGTTTTCAGTATAATTAAGTTACTTACCAAATCCTCCTAAAAACGACCTGAGTTACAGAAAAAAGGCAGATAATTAATACTAAAATATAGAAAGGCAACAATGATGACTGAGTTAGTCGCAAAAAAAAGTCTTGGGAGGGTGCCTGAAGAGATTCTTGACAAAGGAGCCAATTCATTGTAAAATTCCTAGTAAGGCAAAAACATCCCATTAAAAACAATAACAATACCCCACAGATTAGAAAAAGAAAACTAGTACACAACAAATCACAGTTTAATCTATTCATGTCATAAGAAACTATTTGAAATTCATCTTTGAAAAATTATCTTTTTATCATATGAAACTGCTTTGCAAGTACTCTTTAGAGTAACTGTCAAAAGCTTATCCTTCAAAAAAGAATCTGTGATCTGAAGAGACCAGACTACAGCTCTTTTATATCATAAAAACCCAACCTCCCATATAACTCCATTACAGGGACCACAAAGCGCTTTGTTGTCACAGTGGATTAAGATTTTAGAGATACTGATGCAAGAAGGTATGCTTGTCCTCATTCCAAACGGGGAGATGAAGAAGGGTCATCTGAGATCACAAACAAGCCCGAGGCACTGTCAAGAATAGAATCCTTAATGCTGAAATCCTAGTTCTGTAGCCAAACCCACTCGATCATTCTTCTTTCTCAATTAATGAGCAGAACGATTATATATTCTGCCAAGAAGCACTATCAATGGATATTCTCAACTGGGACTGGCGCAGCATGTGATGGTGCGAATGCATTCTTGTCTTATTTTGTTTTGCTTTCCTCCCTCCTTTCTTTTTTCCTTTTCCCCCAAGAGAAGACTAGAGAACTGAACCACTTTCAATTAGACAGAATCTGTTTAAAGATTAACAGCTGGGCATGTCCAAACTGGCTGTAAAAGACAGATCTTGAAGCTCTTGTGCTGCAAACCATAATTCCAACCCAGTTACACAACTTTCTACGCATAGTTGCACCCAGTTTGTCTCAATCACTGGCTCCATTGTAGAGTCTGACAGCCGGGAAAGTAACATGTAGCAAGTCCCTGAGGGGAAAAAAATAAAATCCATAATACCTGGTAGCTGAATAAACTGAAATCCTGACCAGAAGCAGTCCTTTCTTTTCTTGCAAAAACTTAAGAACACGCACATATGTGTTAAACAACGCATCTCAGTCAATGTCATTACATCTTGTCTTCCAAAAGTTCGCCAACAATTTCAGTTATGTGTGATGTCATTTTCCACTTCTTCCCCTGAAAGGCCGTGAAGTAGTTTTGTAAGAGAGATGCAGCTCCTAGGAGAGAGTTCCAACTCCTGCACAGAATTGCAAGTCTTGGCCCGGCTCCAGGATGTGCCTGAGTCCTTACCAATACTGCATTTGAAGTTTTCCAGAAAAATCTGTAGCCATGATGTCTTCCTCTTGTAGACCACCATTCAACTTCTTTACAGATGCAAACAGTTTTTCTTAGATTCACAATTCCCTCTGACTTTTACAGTGTCCCTTGTACTAATTTCTTCCAAAACAGACAGGGTTTTTCTGGGCAGTGTTATTCTTACCAAACTAAGAATAAAACCCCACAACCCAACCCTGTTTTGAGATAGTACCAAGTTCATTACTCTTATCAGAGCCCCTTCTTTTTCAGGCTACAAAAAGTTAGTACCATCACCTTTACCCTATTATCTTCACTTTCAAGTCTTATTAGAAACACTAGACAGGGTACAGAAAGTTTTTGCTCTTCAACATCAAAATAAAACAAAAATCTATGAAATGCTTTCACTCCAAGGCATGAAGAATATTGGGGTGCCTCAGAAATCTCAAAATCCTACGTAAATTCTGTATATGCATCTTTTTTTTATAATTCAATCAGGTAACAAATAGCAACTGTTTCCATAACTCCTCTACAAAATTCTCAGAAGCCACTGAAATTTTATACTTCTCAAAGCAGTTTCAGAAGTTCGGGTATCTTAGAAAGTGTAAAGAGTTTAAAAACTTACTTATTTGTGTTTAAGCCAAGTTTTACTTCAATGAACTTCACCAAATGCTCATTTTCTTTATGAGGAACAAACATCTGAAAATAAGTTTAGCAGAGAAAAATCTTATCAAGTGCTGGAAGCAGCTTTCACATAGTCACTTCATTCAGATTACAAAGTGGTGTAGAACAATCAACTATTCAAGATTTAGTTAAAACTAACAAATTGGATTAAGTGTGCCAGTTAAGGTACTGGTATAGTATTGTAAATCTTCACTTAAATAAATCTATCTTTAGGATTTCCTTGAGAATACCATTCCCTTCATTTCATTTATGTACCCCAATAGGAGGGCAAGTGAAAAGCTGTCAACAAGTTGTCAAAAAACTACCAAGCGGTGTAAAAATGGAAATGTCCATGAAAAATGGACATAGACTTACCCCCAAGCAAGCCAAAGAACATTTCTTTTGGCTCCACTAAACAACAGAACTGCAGCCTAACAAAAGTTATGAGGATTTGTAATCTTCACATAAATTGTTTGAGCAGGCAAAAGCTCTGTGTACTTTCTACGTAATTTAACTTGTATTTTTCAAGGTTAGTTTTTATTTTCCTGGAGATACAGCAAGGCTAGCCTGTCTGGATGGCACAAGAAAAACAATCAGATCTGAGCATTCTCTCAAACTTTTTCAGGTTCCACTAGCTTCTTTATTTTTTAAGTTAACACTGTTAATTAACACGACCAGGGTGAGTTTGAGACATACAGGAAAAGCACAATAAATTATGTAAAAAACTAAAGCCAGCAAGAGGGAGCTGCTAATCAAAATACAAGGCCAGGCTAAAATCCCCCTGCATAATCTTAACTCCTAGCTGACTCCTACACTAAGCGAAGGTCTCTGTTGCCACATTCTGGTTGAAACGTAGTTGAGAATTAACATCCACCCTGAGACTACTCATACCTGTTCCTGCCTATCAGGTGTTCTCAATGCACAAGAACCCTGGTTTAATATTCAGACCAGCTTGCAGAGGCCGCCAACAAAAGACACATTTATGAAATAGCTAAAGTGCAATTTAAAGAGCATTTCTGTACTATGCTTTAACCTCGACCCAAAAGAGCAATACCCCAAGAAAATCCAGCTGCTTGAGTTGTTAAAGACTTTTACATAGATAGAAATTAACTCAATTTTCAGTCCTCCAGTTTTCTATGAACCTAGCTATGAACTCTCAGAGCAGTAAGATAAGCAACAATTCAAAAGATTTTTCCAAGATACATCTGCAACTTTCCATTTAGATTTTGACAACTAAAATCACCTTTTTTACAGAGCAATCTTACCTTTAGTAAGAAGTTTAGTGTCACTGTTATTGTAAGTACCAAATAAATGTACATTATTTTCAGCAATCTTGACATAAATGTACCTTTTTTCATATTCATCTGCAAAAACATTTAAGAATGCCATATCATTTGGAGTTCAGTTTAAATAATAAAAACTACATTCAGAGTTAGAGGACAGTCTAGTTACCTGAAGGCATTTAGAGATCATTAAAGCTGCTACAAGACTCAGTAATGGTGACACTAGTAAGGCTGAGTTTTCAAACTGCAAAAGGTATCCCAAGAATAGAGAAAACAAGTAGATTTTGTATACTTCATGAACCTATTGAAGAAACAAAATAAAACACCATAAAGTAAAATTACAGTGGAAATACATCTTGCTTTTTAGAGCAGTAGAGAGCTCACTCCTTTCCTCTGTTAATCAGGGGATTAATGGATATCTGTCCTCCAACTCATGAATCTAGCAGGGTACCATCTGGCTCTGGAAAGTATTTCCCATCAAAATGATCCTGGTCAGCCTCAGTAACTAATGCACAATTACTCCACAGGAATTCTGTAAAAACACGAAGCATAGTAGTGTTTTGCAAGATCTCCCCATTCTGTAACACCTCACTGTGATGCAGCATGAAGAAGTAACCACAACCTAACAGTACGAAAACATACAATTTGGGTGAAAGAGCTGACTATTGTAAATCTGCGCTTTCCTTGCCCTCACAACAATTTGTTCACTTACTCCATCTCAGGCATACACAGACTGTTACTGATACTTTGTTATTTACTAATTGGTAAGCAGATCTTGTGAACCCTGATACTTGGTTCTTTAGACTTTTACCAAAACACCCATCTTCTGCTTCATATTTTAAAGATCCTGCTTTGAACTAAAATAAATCAAACATTTCCTACAGCTGAGGAACAGGAAAAAAAGCAATTGAAAGATGTGACAAATTAGTACTGCATGCAGTTTGAAACGGAAGTTACATCTAATAAAACTAGAAGGCACACATGTACAAAGTGTCATACATGCCGTTGCAACTGGCAGAGTAAAAGTGCCTCATTGTTGCAACATTTCTAAGAACCATTTTGCAGAATAAATTGAAATACTTTCTTGTATTGACAAATCAATTTGCCTTCAGCATCTGTCTAGCCTATTTATTGACTAAATCAGTACAGGGTGGGCCATTCAGGGTGAAAATGAGCCCCTTAACTGCACAGAGCCAACCGAGCAGTTTTCTGGTCAGCCCCATGCTGCTGTGAATAGCGAAAGGAAAAGAAGAGGCAGCTAGGCCAAAAAGGATGCATGACAGTATCAGTCATCACTCTTGCAGCTCTCCAAGGATGTTTCAGGTCTCAGAAGCTTTGTTTAGCTTCTGACCCTTCTGTCAGGAAAGCTGTCTCAAACACAGTAGTACAAAAGTGAGGGAGTTTAAAGCCATTTTATTCTCCTGATGGACATGACATGCACTTCAGCTGGACCCAGGCTACCAGACACTCCAGCCATCGCTCAGCCTGCGCCCTTTGGAGCTCCCGAGCAGTATTTATGGCAGGCACCTCTGAGGCTGTATTTAAGTCCACAACTATCAGTAGGTTGAAGAGTTCCAATACCTTCTCTGTCTGTGCCAGGGCAAAGTTGTCTAGCAGAAAAAGTGAAACAGCCTGGACAAACAGGAGATAATGA
>Ga0181612_165291_pt1 | contig 11871 bp, 7 predicted proteins | sample HoacroProtozoa21_FD_119630 | JGI IMG/M metagenome (GOLD analysis project Ga0181612, IMG submission 119630) | Hoatzin crop microbial communities from Cojedes, Venezuel. Combined Assembly of Gp0051906, Gp0051904, Gp0051908 | reverse complement strand
AAGGTCCTGTGCAGCCTGCTGTAGGTGACCCTGCTTCAGCAGGGGGGTTGGACTAGATGACCCACAGAGGTCCCTTCCATCCCCTACAATTCTGTGATTCTGTGATTCTATTCTGAAGTACCAAGGTAGGGCAAAAAATAGGCAGTAGAAATAAATGGAGAAGATTTAGTTGGGAGAAAGAAGAATTTCCTCAGTCTTTTGTAGGTAGTTGCTCATGATACACCAACATGTGCAGGATCTTTGCTGGGAAATGTCGTTCTAAGCTCTCTTCTTGTAAGTTGCTTAAATGAGTCTCAGAAAGTGGCTCACAGAAGGCGACTTTCTTTGTAGAGCCCTCTGAGTTCCAAGAAATCCCTTTTTCAGGGAGTAATAGGATCCTGACTGCCAGGTCCGTGCTGGCACTGTGCATGTTCCTTGCACAGCCACCCTGCGTGTAGCAGCCATGGTGTCACTGCTGACACTCAGGTGGATTCATTCAGGAGAGGCAGCAGTACCATTTGAACACCACTAGCCCAGGTTCAGAGCATGCTCACATAACTGTCCAAAGTGAACTAACCTTCTGCCATTGAAGCTGGAGGGCATGTTCCCCTTCAGAAACATTTTTTATTTGGGTGGTTTTTGCCTTCCGCACTGCAGTACCCTCTGAACATCCCTTGATTACAATCATTATGGTATTTTGCTTTCTTATATGTCTCAGTGCACGTGACGCTTGCCTGCAAACTCCAGGACCTGAGTGATGCTTTCATTATACTTGGGGCTTTAGCTGTCCCCCAAATCACAAAGCTACATGTGACCAAGGACATATTGTTTTTGTTTCTGCCATGGGTTGCTCAACATTGGTATCTGTTTGGGGCATAAAGAAGTACAGGCAGCAGCAGCGTGACCATCTCTTTAGCCAGAGATGTGGAGATAAAAGGAGGTTGCTCGGATTTTCTGCCTCACACATAGGAAACGGAAACCATTTGACCTTCATGAGCATCTTTGTCAAAGACTTAGCAGCAGTGGGTGAAGGATCTTGCAAAGCTCTGATAGGGAAAAGGGAATCAATCCCTCACAGTAGCAAAATCTGTGAATGTTAAGTCTAACTTTAAAAGGGCTCAGGGAAGAGAAATAAAGGCAAAAAAACCAAGGGAATGAGCCAGATTCCTGGAGAGAGGAGCTGAGGGGTGGTGGAATGAAGGTATATCCTTTTCAAAGCCTCAAAGTAAGGAGCAGAAAAGATTCTTTGGAAATGCCTTTCAGATCACTGCCTGACAGCGTAAACACTGTTCACTACACCCACCAACCTGGCTGGCTGCACTTGTAATGCCTCAGAGCTGCCTCTGAGTACGAGATGTTTGAAAGGGAGATGAAGGAGCTTTCACAGATAGGGGTGGTCCACCTGATTGTTCCCCTCTATTCTAGTGCTGATTATCAGTGGAAAATACTATTGCTCTAAGGCAGAAGCTGCTTTATATGGCTCAGTTCAGGCTTCAGTTTGCTTTTATCCAGGGCTAACTCCTTGAATTTCAATAATGTTTTTTCTAATTGACACAAGTACAAAGAGGAGAAAACCAAGCGATAAAAATCTCTTCCAGTAAGTTATGCTGGAGCTGCCTTTGCCATTAAAGTTTCTCTTCTCAGCAGGGTCTTAAGAAAGTTGAAGGAATGTATGTCTGTCGATTCAGGAACAGGCACAACAAGTCTAAGTGCCTTCCTGAACCACTGCCTTAAAATAACTTCACCAATGGCCACTTGTGCAGTGACATTTTGGAAATGTGCACTGCCTTATTAGAAAATTCGACTGTGAATACCAGGCAATCTGCTGCGGTTCCAGGGATGTCAGCCCAGAATCCCAGCAGCCTTCCCATCTCAGCAGAGCTCAAAAAGGCAGTTTTTAAATTAAAATCTTCATGCAAAATAATAGACGTTGCAAGATGGGAAGCCTCATAAATTGAAAAATGTCAGTTGGTTTTGTAGAGGCAAATGGGAGGTTGCTTATTTATTTTCACCTCATAAACATTTCAGAAGGGATTCTAGCACTTTGTTAAACTGCTGCAATATTGGAGTTTTCCATGTTTATTTATACACACCTAGTAATCTCCCTGAAGTAGTCAAAGTGCCTGGTTTCAGCAGTCCCACAGCTGGTGACCTGGGGTTTTATTTTTTTGTTGTGCTGGATTAATGTTCTGATAGACAAATCTGAGCAAAACATGCACATTAAATTCAGTTGCTTGTTCCCTGAAGAAATGTGAGAGCCCCACAGCTATCCTCTTTAGTCCAGGTGCACTTGTCCAAAGAGGGCTGATGACCCTTGGTGTATCCCTTCTTTTGCAGCTGCAGCCAAACCTCTGTTTTCTGTTTGGAGCTCTTGGCTGTACTTCAGACTCCATCCCATCAGCAGCTTACCTGTCACACTCAGCGCAGGTGGGTCTAGTGCTGTGTTCAGGACTTGCAGAGGACTTGTTGTAAGGCAGGATCCCAGGCTGACTTAGGTTGGCTCAGCTCCAGTCAAGATTATTGGCCAAATTCTAAGCTGCTGGAAAGTTTAGTTAATGCAAAGTAATTGTGAAAATCTGTGAAGCTCTGTACAGTGATTCGTTTCCACTTTCAGTGTATTTGTGCTGACTTGCCACACTGGAAACTTGCTTAAGCTGGTGGAGTAAAGGGGTATTTCCTCTGATTTCAGCTGGTCTTGGAGTCCTCTTATTCTCCTGGACCTCATCTTCATTTCAGTTACACCAAAGTAAATGCTACGAAGGGCAGAGAAGCTGTAACACCAGAATAATACTGTGAGACAAAAGAAGCCTTTTACTTATTTTGCTACTTTATCTTTCATCCTGCGCTTATGTGTCCTCGTGTGTCCTTCACCCTGTCCCAATGCAGCGGCATCAGCCCCAGTTTTCCTGCGCCGAGCCTCCCTGCTGCGGTCAGCCCTCTGACCCTGTCAGTGGGATTCGCTCTGGAGCTCACTGGCCGTGGTACTGGGGGTATCCCTGCTGAACATCCCCCAAACATGTTTTCTAGGTAATATCAGTGGTTAAGCTTTCACCCCATGAAAGCCAGCACGAGCCAACAAAGTCAGCAGTTTTGGGCCAGTGACAGGAAGATAAGTGTCATGGGCTAAAGCTGCAGTGCAAAAGGTTTTTGCATGGGTGTTAAGGGATGTGCTCATGACAGACACCAGGCTAGCTTAACCATCTGGACAACATCTTCTCCTGCATCTGTGGGTGTTTTTTGTTCCATTATTTTTGTTGAGCCATATACCTCCCTCATCTGGAATGTCTCCGTTGATTTTAGTGAGTTTCTCGGGATTTTCATCAGTGCTAAAGAACATTTAGTTCGTTGCTACTAATACTGACACTACCTTGACCCTGCAAGGACTATGGCAAATAGGCCAAATATAAAGCTGGTGTAGGCAAGAATAAGCTCCACTGGAAGTTTTGGGGGCAGATACTGCAATCCTGATAATCTGTGCAAAGCAGACCTTCTCAGTGTGTAAGGTGGTCAGGAGAAGTGTGTAAACAAAATTGGCATAAAGTAGGTGTGCAAAATGAATACAACTTCCATTTCTCTGGGTCCAAGGGAGGTTTGGAATGGCATGCAAGGAGAAGTATAATGATGAGTACCTGTGTGAGGATGTCGCTGTGTGAAGAACAGGGAAAAATAAACCCTGCACAGGTTTATGTTATCTGTGGATCTAGCTGCTGGTATTTTGGTGACTCTGCCATCTGTAGCACGCAAAAAGGGCAAAGCTTGTGATTTTTAAAAAAGCGTCTGGGACAATTTCCTTCATTCCCAGCTCTTTGGATGGCAGTACCTGCAGCGGTGCTTGTCGTTCCTTGTGGGAGGGGAAGGAGCAAGCGACCTGCACCTCGTCTGCTGGGAAGTCCCGCGGGTGTAATGCTTGCTCTGTTCCCGTGCTCCTTGCCTACCTGGGTGCCAACGTTCAGTGTGTTACAGTGGCTTTTCTCAGTAATATGTGTCTATCCTGCTAATCCTGTAATCCATGTTTGCCACTCGGATTTAGTGTCCATCCTTCTGCTGTGCTGAGGACTGACTGAGCATTGCGGGGCAAGAAGCGTGCCCTCCCTCCCCCTCCCTCTGTAGGTGTGAGCTCCGCTGCCCCGGCAGAATGGGAAGGGAATGTGTTAATGGCTCTGTAATGAGAAGGGTGATTTTTCCTGGCAGCACCTTTAGGTTTGCTTCCAGGATGTGTACAGTTATCATTTACGCTCCTTTAAATTCTTTCCTTTTCTCAGAAGAGGTCAGTGCATAGAAAGAGAATTTGGATTATCAGGCTGCTGGCACTGGCCTGTATTTTCCACTCTGTGTGCTTGGAATATAGTTTGGTCTTGTGCCTCTCCTGATTTGTTTACCTTTTCCCTTCCCCTCTTCCTGCTCCTCCCCAGTAAGCTCTTGGATTTATCTTTTCATGATAAATATTTTAAAATTTTTAAGTGAGTCATGAAATCACTTTTGCAATTTCTCTGTGAAAACCTTGAAATAGCACATTTGATCTCCTGAAGTGTGAAGAGCCCACCAAAATGACCAAGACATAGTAGTGCTTGGGTCCTCAGAGCACTCAGAAGACACCAAATTTGGGCCCTTGCTACTGCAACAAAAGCTTTGAAAATGTTAGATCTAATCCTTAATCCAGAAGTGTCATAGCTGTCAGTGTAAGCTGGTCTCCTTGCAGATGGGGAAGTGCTCAGCATATCACGTGACATCTCACCCTGTATTGGTACAGGACAGGTAACACCTCCCTGCTTTCTCCACCTCTAGTGTGCTGCAAAATCAAGCTGTGATTGTAGGAGGCAATGAGCAGTCAAAAGGTAGAAAGAGAAGCAAAGGGACCACAGTAGCAGCTGAGAAGCCCTTCTTCAGTCGTTTCTGTTCAGAGTTTCTGTACCCTTCAGAACAGAACTGTACAGGGACAGGACAGCTCTGGATTGATCTGTATTGCAGAGCTTCATACAACGACACTCTTCAACCCCTCTGATCTTGAAGTTCTGTGGTTTGGAGTACCAGTGCTCCTGACTTACATATGCGAGTCAAGTATTGCAGTTTGAAATTCTGCATTGTGGATTCAAATGTAGCCCTAAGCCATGGTGAACGGCAGTGATCACCACTTCATAGCCACCTGATGGCTTCCTGGGGGATGAGAACTCTCAGCTTTATCTTTTTGAACCATTGTTAAAGTGGTGGAAAAGGCCACTTTGGTCTATGTGACATCTCTGTTACTTGGAATCAATGTTTTTAGGAAGGCAATTTCATTTTAGGAAGGAAAAATATTTTTTATTTTGACGACAATTGCAACAAGGGAGTCTCTGTGGCGCAATTGGTTAGCGCGTTCGGCTGTTAACTGAAAGGTTGGTGGTTCGAGCCCACCCAGGGACGGGTTCGCTCCTTTCTTCTGCCCATGGCAGGGAGGGTGGAACTAGATGATCTTTAAGGTCACTTCCCACCCAAACCATTCTAGGATTATATGGTATTGGGCTGTCGGGCTTTGGCCATGTAAGGCTGTCTGTCATAGAGTGTGATATATTTCTGCTGCCAATTCCTAGCACAGAGGAGAAAAGGGGTTGCTCCCTGCACCCACCCCCACTCCCCCAGTGAGCCCAAGGCTTGGGACTGGGGAGGCAGTGAGTATACTTCCATGTGAAATGACTAGGGATGCCTCTGATCGGGTGATAAATATTTGTATTTCCTAGGGACCAGTCCTGTTTCAGAGCAAGCAACCAACATAATACTGCTTCTACTGCTATTTTCCTCAAAAAGAAATATTAATGTAAAAATAGAGTAATTTAGAAATAGCTATCTTCCCTCAGCTAGCTGTCATGGCAGCAAAAGCCCCATAACAGAGCCAGTCCCTGAGCCAAGGTTATTTCTAAACCACTTCTAATTCGTGGAAACAAATTTGCAAAATTTTGGGTAGTCTGGGAATAAGAAAAGTCACTTTACAAATCATTGTCTGCTGCAGGAAAAGCAATTGTCATGAACCCAGAGCATAAAAACACGATAAGGGGTTTTTTTAGTGTTTCAGGCCATGTGACAAATTAGAGGGATGCCAAATAACATAATTTCAACACAGTCAAACAGCTCGTGCTCCACTTGCATGGTGATTATCCTCTCAGTTTACACAGATCTTTGCACTTCTGTGGTGCTTTAATAACATCACTTTAAAGCCCTGACATTTGGGTAAAGTGAGGAGCAGCTAATACTCACAGCACCTACAGTCATCCGTCACTGTCAGCTCCGGGCTGAGGTTTCTCTGCTTTCTAACCATGTGGCTGTACGCTTAGCTTAAACTCCTTTTTCTGACACTGGGTATTTCCCATCGCTCCCAGAAAACAACCTGGGGAGTCTCTGGTTGTTGTGCCCAGCTGCCTGAACCCTTGAAAGCCTGTGCAGACAACAGGCGGAGGGAGAGGTTTGCAGTTCACTGTCAAATGCTGTTCATTAACCCTGGCTGCTCCCTGAGGGCGATGCTGGTGACATTGCATTATTCATGTGGCAGTTGAGCAAGCAACCTGCTCAAGATGGACAGAAGGGGAGAAACATCACTCAATAATAAGAGACAGCCTTTGGTCTGAGGACCTTACAGGACCAGGTGAGGAAAAGGGATGGAAGAAGGGCAAGGCTGAAGTGCTTCAGGTAGTAGTTGTGTGTGAGAAATGCCTTGAAGAGGAAGGGCATGATTTTTCTATCCTTGCAGTCTATGCAGCCAGGCTTTGGCTATGTTCATACCTGTGTAAATCACAGATAGCTCCACTGACTTCAGTGCAATGACAGCGCACTCTGCTATCAGGGCCATTGACTTGAGAGCAGTTATTCCACTTATAACCTGGCTGAATAGAAGCCAGTCCTGTATCTGTCATGGGAAGACCAGAACTGGCTGGTAGCTGGCTGTATTTTCCAGTTGTTGGCTTTCTATTTGATCCAGTGAGAATCAAATTAATCCATCAAGGAAATGGGCACTCCCTGTTCCTGAGAGCACTGGAGGTCTCCGAGCATTTTGTAGGAGCCCGACTTGCATCAGTGCCATCATCATGTGCCCAGCAATGTCTGTGTGCAAGCAGTCTCATACTGCTCAGCAGCCTGGCATCCCCCGCCCTACAGAGCCATGGCATGGCACCGCCAAGGACAGGGTTTCTCCCTCGCTGAGTGAGCAGAGCTGAGGTATCTGTGGCAGTGTGCAGGGTCAGTTCCTTTTTTAGTGGCAGCCTTAGGAGCCCACCTCATTTTTGTGTTTAAAATGCTCCTTGTGTCATTTATCACATACTGTTATTATTTGTAATTTTATTGCAGTATTTACAAAAAAAGTCAGCCACTCCTTCTGTGTTTACCTTAAGCACATCTGATGTCCAAGGCACCAAAAACATTGCAATGTCATTTTTTTCCCAAATACAACTAGGCTTTGCTATGGCAAGGCTGGGCTGTGGGGAGTATAGATTTTTCAGAGCCGTAAAGGATGCTCTTGTCACGCAATGTCCCAACTTCTGTGACATGATGTGGTTCACTAGCCCAGTTCTGCATCCTGTCCCATGTGGTCACTGGAGTTGTGTGCTTGGTGGCAATGTGCTTGATTTGGGGCTGCAAGATGGGGCTCAGAGTGCTTAGTCAGTATTATCTGCTCTGTTTCATTCCACTGGTTCGTTGGTTTTAAGTATATTTTGGATGCTTAAAAATTCCAATAAGAAATTTCTAAAAGAACATCAGAAAAGCCATCCACAGTATTTAAATCACTATGTTAACGCGACTGAGCTCATGCGGCTAAGAGATTGCAAATCATTTTCAGATGCCGTCAGCGTCTTTTTTTTGTGCTTCTCTATGTCCTCCCGTGACCATTGCTTGGAGAGCCATGTACACACTCGAAGGATTTTCTTTGAGGGGAGGGCTCAAATATCAAAGTGGAAAAAGAGCATTCAAACCTAAAAGCTGACCATAAAGCCCAGCACATCATTTTCAGAAGCAGAACATTATTGTTACTCTGCTGACAAACTTCTTTTGAGGGCAGCAGCACGGTCCAGCACCATTTTAGATTTGTCTTGAAGCCGCACAAAACCAAAATAAATATATGGTTACATAAGAAACTATATTACTTTCTTGCTTCTAGGTTCCAAGTCTAATTGTAAAGTAAGCACAAATCCAGTATGTCTGCCCTTATGGAGGTAGAAGGCCAACCTCCTCCCCCGTGCGATCCAGTTGGTTCACACCTGGGATAAATGGGCCAGCCAAGCGGAAGGAAGGTGGTTTTGTCCCTTCTTCTGAGGTCTTCGTGTAAGATGTGGAGGCCTTCTGCAGAGGTGGACACAAGGGGACAGGTAGGGAGCAGCGTTGCACAGGCTCTGGAGAGCAGCCGCGGCTTCGGGAGGTCAGCGTGTGGGTTTTGGACACAGCCCAGCATGATGCAAGTAACTGAAGCCCAGAGGATTACATTGCTCACATGAATCAATAACGATTTATACAGCTTCATTAGTATGCCAGCAGCAATGCCTATAGTAAAAGTGGCTTAACGCTGTGCATGATACAATCCTGCTTTCTGCTGCGTGTGACTAGGGAAAGAGTTATGTAGAGAAGCTGTGACAAACCTGCAGTTTTGGAGCTAGGCTCTGAAATTTGGCAGGGGATAATTGTACTTCTTTGCCCCTGAAGGTGTTGTGAAAATATATGAATCACTGTTTATTTCCAAAGTGCTTGGACACTGTAACTTCAAATGGGATAGAAAAACCCATGAAGGAATCCAGTTTGCTTTAGAGCAGAGATGAAAATGCTCATGTAAGACAAACCGTGGCCTGCAGAGGGGAAGGAACCAGCCATGCGGCTGTCATGACGCAGAGCAGGACGAAGAACACACAGCAAGAATAAGCGGGCAGTGTTAGGACCTGGAGTTTTCTGAAGTTGGCAGTCTCTCAGCTTTAATCAAGCACAAATTGTTCAGTTCCATGCAGAAGGGACTGGATAATGTTTACTGCCCTGCGCTCCCTATGGGAACAATATCAGGGGTTCCTCCTGGCTTCTTGGCTAGGCTAGGATACAGCAGCCACAGAGGGGAAAGAAACTGGTAAGATCAAAGGGCATTGTCATTGTGTTCTGAAAAGGACTTTATAGCCCCTGGCTATCGGATAGTGTACAGTGCTTAGTGTTCTGCCTCGGTTTCTAGACCTGTAGCGTAACAGAATAATGTGTGTATATGTCTGTGTGTGTAAGCTCCTAAAGAAAGGATGCTGCAGCAGAGAAGGTAAATTGCATAAAATCTGAGGCACCTGGGCAGCAGGACAGTGACTGCTATAAAAGCCCATGTGCAAGTGAATGCTGTCAATATGAGCAGCCACACGTTGACAGAGGATGATAAGATAGTTGCCTATGAAGAACAAATAAAAATGGCACCTACCCCAGGCAACCAAAGTTTGAAAACTCCTCACAAAGGAGACTGGTAGCATCAATGTTGTGGACAGCATGGCCCAGAGAGCTGAATCCGAGGTCATCTAGTCATGGAAGAAGTGAAGCTGAGATAAACCCGATGCACCTCCACAGGCAGAGGGATGTCTGGAAAGCAGCTTTTCTAAAAGACCTGAGGGTACTGGCAGATGAGCTGACCATGAGCCAGTAGTGCCCTCGCAGCAAAGGCGGCCAACAGCATCCCAGGCTGTGTTGGTCTGTGCAGACATCTGGAGTGCTGGGCTTCCCAGTGTACAAGAGAGGCGTGGGCACACTGGAAGGGCCACATCTTGGAGCATGTGGCATATATGAGCAGAGGGTGAGGGAGCTGGGATTGTATAGCAGGGGTGATCTTATCAATGCATATAAATACTTGATGGGGGAGTAAAGAAGACAGAGCCAGACACTTTTCAGTGGTGCCTGGTGAAAGGACAAGAGGCAATGGGCACAACCTGAATACAGGAAATTCCATTTAAACATCAGAAAAATCTTTTTTTTTTAAAAACCATGGCAGTGGCTGATTAATGAACAGGCTGCCGAGAGGGGTTGTGGAGTCTCCATCCTTGGAGATATTGAAAACTTGACTGGGCACAGCCCTGACCAAGCTGCTTTAGTTGACTCTGCTTTGAGCAGGGGTGTTGGACTAGGCAATCTTCAGAGGTTCCTTCCAGCCTCCACTGTGCTGTGATTCTGTAACAGAACACAACTCTCCTGAATCCTAGGGTAATGTCTGCAGTGAAATGGTTACTGGGAGTCTAAAGATCTGCTCTTTTGTGATTAAATGTTACCAACAGAAATACATGTTCAGGTATGGGGCTGCACATGCGCAGATGGTCTGTGCATACGCGTGGATACCTGGAGAATCCCTACATATGCAGGCAAGCCAGCGCATCTGGCCAGCCTGCCAGAAGAAAATGTGAAAAATTGCTGAATTCCACCTAGACAGAATTTCCAGCTGGAAAAAAGAGGACATGTCTAGGGAAACCTGGCCATGAGCTATTCGTGCCTCCAGGATCTTGCACTAAGTCTCTGTACAGAACAATTTCTCCTAAAATAAATACTCACCTATTCAAACAAGGTCTTTGTACACCAGAAACAGTATATTCATCACTTGATTATTTGGTGGGTTACTTGCTATTCAGGGCTCTTTGTATTCTTCCGTTTAAAACTGCTTGGCTGTTCCAGTCAAGGCAAAGAAATGAGAGTACGTAGTTGTGTTTATATGTAAAGGCTTGCTGCTTTTGTCACACCAACACATCTGGCTTGTGTGGACAAAATTAACTCATGCAGCTGTGCCACTGGTTTAGTTTATGCACATTGCTTGTGAAAAATAAGCTGTAACAAAAGTCAGTTTAGTCTGGGGGTTATATTTGCTGCTTTTTATTATAGCTGTGTCGTATAGCTAGCTAGCTATATCTTTCACTCTTCTCAGCAGTACCATGAGTGCAAAATACACGAATGCAAAATGCCAGTTGGGTGACCTCCCAGGCAAGGGGGGGGAGGAATAATCGAGGAGCTGACAATCAGCGCTCGGTAATTTATTCCTGTAACGGTACGTGGATCGACTCTGATCAGCTGAGACCTTCCTCCTGCTGCAGGCAGCAGCGCTCGCCCCGGCAGACAGCTCGTCGGCAGCAAGCCCAGACCGGCTCTGTCCGCAGTGTGGCCACCTCTAGAGGGCGGTGGTTGACTGATGGATGTCTGCTGGAGTGGAAGGGGGGTGCTGGCTTCTCCTGGCTTCTCCTGGATCGCCCTGCTGCGATGCAGCAGCTGCTGAGCAGATTACAGCTTCAGGTGCCATGTGTCTGACAAGGAAAGGTCTCTGGTCCAGGTGAAGTGATAGAGGAGATGTGGCCGAGTAATGCAGCGGAATTTGGGCTAAGCATTAGGATGAACTTTACAAACTGTCGTGAGACCTTTAATTCTTAGAGATACCAGAGACCTTCATTTCTAGAACAGCATTTGTTTGTGAGGTCCGTTGCAGGAACCAACTATAAGTACATTGAAACCAGAGCAAAACAGGCAAGGAAATCAAATCAGTCAGCATCAGTTGCTCTAAACTCCCAGGTTTACACTAACAGCTTGCTCCAGTTCGCTTCCAGCACAGAATGGTCCCACAGAGAGTCACAGAATGGTCGGGGACGGAAGGGACCTTTGTGGATCATCCAGTCCAACCCCCCCTGCCGAAGCAGGGTCACCTACAGCAGGCTGCACAGGACCTTGTCTAGGCGGGTCTTGAATATCTCCGGAGAAGAATCCACAGCCTCCCTGGGCAGCCTGTTCCAGTGTTCCATCACCCTCGGAATGAAGAAGTTTTTCCTCATGTTCAGATGAAACTTCCTGTGCTTCAGTTTGTGTCCATTGCCCCTTGCCCTGTCGCTGGGCACCACTGATAAGAGTTTGGCCCCAAACTCCTGACACCCACCCTTAACATATTTGTAAGAATTT
>Ga0181612_112277_pt1 | contig 11871 bp, 3 predicted proteins | sample HoacroProtozoa21_FD_119630 | JGI IMG/M metagenome (GOLD analysis project Ga0181612, IMG submission 119630) | Hoatzin crop microbial communities from Cojedes, Venezuel. Combined Assembly of Gp0051906, Gp0051904, Gp0051908 | reverse complement strand
CGTTCAGTAGGATGTCCTTGAATGTACAGTTCTCTGCCTATTTTGCATTAAGTCCCCACCAGGATGCCCACAAGTGCAAAATTGCCTCCTCCACTTCGGAAATGGAGTGCTTGGAATTAACTAAAGGCCAGATACAACAAGTTTAACTAGGAATGCTCATATGATTTAAATTTCTGTCCTGTTTATGTTCAGATATGAATAAATCATAAATTTCTTAGCATAATAAATCCTAAATGGAAGCACAATTTGCCTCTTTAAATCTATGGGCATCCTTTCGGATCAGAAGAAAATCTGCCTGCGGAAACTTTGCCTGAAACCTGCATGACTCAAAAGCTTTTACTTGCTATGCACCTCATGCACAGAATTGCCTTCTGCTGAGAAGTACAAGGAGCACAGACTGTATCTGTTTTTAAATCATTTGATATCACTTGCATTGTTCAAAAAGATTTTATGACATGTCCTTTTGCTCTGGTAATGATTTGTTATTCTATTGTGTTTCATTAAGCTATTATTTGTAAAGTGTTTTGTGATGCATTGCATGAAAGCTGCTATATAAGCAATTTTATGTGCTGTAATGACAATTCAGGTATCAACAGGCAAGGAGTAATGATGCTAATTATTCAATAAAATTGTTCCTTTCTTTAAGTCCTTTGTTTAGAGGGGGGGTGAATTAAAATGAGTGAGTAGATGTTGTACATAATACGTGTAAGCATTTCCGCTGATGGAAGATACAAGAGGAGATCAAAGAACATGAAAACTCCAAATATTATCTATTTGAATGTGGCTACTATATGTCATGTAACTTACTCTATAAAATAGGACAGTACAAGCTACAGAGTAAAACTAATAACACATCAAATAATCCATTTTCCAAATATGGAAAAAAGGTAAAAAATGCATCCTTTATCATCTTCACCACCAACTCTAACCTGCAGCAGGTTTGCTGAATTGGACTGTACTATTCTATACGTTTCAGTAGGAGGCACATGTCTACTGAATCTAGTTCTGTTCCAAGTGGTCTGCTGGAAGAAATGTTCCCCCGCTAAAGAAAAGGTAGCTACTGGGTTAAAAATGTTCAAGAAGTTTCCTGTCTCCAGGATGGGGACAGTCTCTCTAGGACCAATTAGGACATTGTAATGCATAATCTAGACAATCCTTGTGTTTCTAGCTTCATAAGCAGGCTTGACTTCTGTAACATCTGCTGTTTAGTCCAGATTTTAGGCCTCTTTCTAGGAGCTTCTGCCAATCCTGAGCAAGTGAATACTTACTGGCCTAGAACCAGCATAGCACCTCCATATTACATAACATGTATAATAACTGAAAATATCAAGTGCTACCCAAATAGAAAGTGATGTATGATTTTTTTACTTCTGCTCTGTTTGAGGTAAAGGATGCTCCAACCCCAATGTGCTGTTGTTCATCCTTGATGGTGAAAAATTCAATGTCTATTAGATCATATCTTCCTAGAGAATATGATTGTTTAATGTTTATTAATAATTGATGTATTAGTTTGTTTCATTGGCTTGATCTGTGTAAGTGAAGGTCTTCTTGTTTCATATGAAAGAGTGCCCATCTAGCCACAGGCACCTGACAGAGCAAATGACCTCCACTTGCCACATAAGAAACAATTTACAAGATTAGGAGTAAAATAAACAGTCCTCCAACAGCCCAAAACTGGATCTACATGCTTTTTGCCCTATAATTTCACCTAAGAATCTAGATACTCACCAACCTCATGTCAGAGGAGCTCATACACATTTCAGTACAGAAAGAAAGTACACAACAGAAAACATTTCACTGTGAGGGCAGTCAAACACTGGAACAAGTTGCCTAGGGAGGATGTGTAGTCTTCATCCCTGAAGATAAAGACCAACCAGACACAGTCCTGGGCAACCTCCTGTATCTGACCCTGATTCAGCTAAGGGGCCAGCCTAGAAGATCTCAAGAAGCCCCTTCCAATCTAACCATTCTGTGATTCTGTGAAATACCACTTGAAGGATCATAGCCTTCAATGACCTGAAATCAGTAATGGGCTGTGGGGTGCCCAGGATTCTCACAGGTCACACCTTTAGATTATGGAATGTTCTGGTTTAACCCCGGTAGGCAGCTAAGCACCACAGACACTCGCTTACTCCACTGCCCAGTGGGATGGGGAAGAGAACTGGAAGGGTAAAAGTGTGAAGTCTCGTGCGATGAGACAAAGATAGTTAAATACAGGTAAAGACAGAAAATGACATTATTTTACAAAAGGAGGGGGAAAAAGACAAAAAAATAAAGAGAAAAAAAACCCACAACAAAACAAAACAATAAAAAGCAAGTGATGTAAAAAAACCCAGTTGCTTTCCACCAACTGACTGATGGCCAGCTAGTCACTAAGCACAGGCAGCCCTGGATAACCTGCATCCCCAACCTAGTTTTATGGCTGAGAACAATGTCATATGGTGTGGAATATCCCTTTGGTCCATTGGGGTCAGCTGTCCCAGTTGCATCCCTGCATAAATTCTCGTGCACCCCCAGCCTACTCACTGGTGAGGTGGTGTGAGGAGCAGAAAAGGCCTTGATTCTGTGCAAGCGCTGCTCACTCAGCAATAGCTAAAACATCTCTGTGTTATCAACATTGTTTTCAGCACAAATCTGAAACATAGCCCCATACTACCTACTACGAAGAAAATTAACTCTATCCCAGCCAAAACCAGCACAGACAATCTCTGAAATTTAGCCTAGCAAAGTACTCAGTTGCCGTTTGTAAAGGCTTCGGTAGCCTTTACATATGAATACTGGCTAAGCATTTGCAGGAACCTCAGTTGTATCAGAAAGTCTAACTGACCGGTGTGTCCCCTCACCATCACACAACAAGAACTCCAGTCCTAACTAGCATCACAGTATTAACTGTGATACTGTTTTCAGTTTTCATCTTAAAAGATTCCCTTTTGCTCCATTGTAAGCCAAATCATTCCCCTCCCCTGAGTCAAAAACTCAACATTGGTAGGATTTTATTCACACCTATTTGAAGTTCAAGGTCATTTCCAGAGAGGACATGTAAGATAATATCTGGGATTTCCTGAACACTCTTGACACATGCCCATCTCTGCATTACTGCCATTACTCCTTTCTGCCTGTTGGATCAAGCGATACTTTTGCTTCAGCTCTGAGAAGTTTAAATATCCATCATCCGTGAACGGACTCCTCTGGATAATTCTTAGGCCATAGCATGATGTTCGTGGCCAGCTGACAAATCACAAAGCCATTGCCTGGGAAAACTGATAACTGGAATTAAACAGGATTGCTGAGCCTTGCTTTCTAAAAGAATTAACCATCCCATGACCTAAAGGGGCTCAGGACTCTGTTGTCATCACAGGTCATATCAATAAATGGTTCTATTGTTGCAAGAGACTGCTTTTTTTGAAACTTTCTTGAAGATAAATACTATGCCTATCTTGTTAAATTTGAGTAATTTCCATTTCTTGCCTGCGACTACAAATATTAATCTGACACGCTTAGCTGCACAGCGAGCCATTCTAGTGGTGACTGGAACCTGTGTTGATTCCCTGGTGTTTCTGATCTTGTAGGACTCAACTGACATGGAAACAAATGTTTCAAAGTAGAAATGCAGATCCATTTATAAAGAAGAATACATGATTTTATCCAATTCGTTACTACCATTCTAACTGACCAAATTTTCCATATTTCAGTATTTTGGTATTATATTTTTAGTACCAATGTATTAAACAAATATACAGTAGAAACTTTTCTCCTTTCTCCAAGAAAATCAACTTTCAGGTACACAGCTAAGCATTCACTCAACCCTCAGGTTGTAAGTTTCTGCTCTCCAAACAAGAAGGCCACCAAGGAATATTCTTTAAATGTGTGACATGGATGGTGTATGAAAGCTGTGACCTGTTTTTCATTTGGTTTAGTAAATTTAGATATTTCATCATGAATGGGACATCGATTCTCCATGACTTTTCTCTGTAGTTTGAAGTAATTTAGAAGCTGGTATATGAACCTAGGCATTGGGATGCTAACTTAATCTTAAAAAGTAGGCCTCACTGAGGTCTGGGTTAAAAAAAAAAATGAAGTGTTTCTTCATTAAGTGCTTATTGCAGCTCCATTAAATACAGTGGAAGATCTCACTGATTCCAGTGAAAGCTGAACTGAAGCTTAATTGCTCTCCCGGCATTATGGAAGTTGGTGCAGCAGGAGAGACCTGCATATATCTGAATTAATATGTCACGTTTTGTTGTTGTTATTGTGATTGCAAATAGCTACTTTAAGTGAAATATTACATGACTATGCTAGAATTAAGAGTCCCTAGGTGTGCTGTGATATTTTTTTTCAGTCCTCATGAAACATTATTTATGATGACGTTGATGTTTTCCTTCTTACTAGGTTGGAACACTACATAACATAATTATTTTGGGGATTATTTTTTGCTCCTATTTGCTTACTTACTTGCTTTTTCTTTACATGTGTCTTTAGACCCTGTCAGAGAGAGATTTTTTTAATTTTCAGGCTATTAAACTTAGGACTATTAAACTTTCGTACTTACTGTATACTATTATATATACTTTCATACTTACTATTAGACTTTCATACTATTAAACTTAGTAAACGGTAAGATCCTCTCCAGAAACGGTTATTCATATGAATAGTTGTTGCTCAAGTTGTCTTATCAAAACCATTGATGAGATTACATGTGGGTGTGGAGACTGCTTGTATGAGTAATGGATACCTCCAAACCTTACTTTTACGCAAAAGAGTATAAACTTTTGTGCAGCCCTAGCATTAATCATGTAAGATAGGTGAATGATCAGCATCGTGCCTGGTTCTGGAGAAGTTGCATGCTTCTCTGTATTTGGTTAAGCATGTTATATGGAGTGGAATATCATCAGACTTTGGTACAGTACAAAGTTGAGGATGTATGATCTAGGTTCACTGTAAAGCAGTGTTGGATTTAGCGCCTACACACTACATGTAGATGAACTTAACTCAGTCCTAGATATTCCCGTGAGTCACTTCTTTATTGCTCTTCAATAAATTATATTGGTGATAGAGGAGGAAATTACTTAAATCAAATCTCATGAGAAAGTCACTTAAATGAATACACTGTATTTACTGTGACCAGTAAGAGCTGAATTCAGATTTGTAAGACAAAGTACAGCGTGAAAAGGTTTATTGCTGGCAATATAAATGTTCCCTGTAAGCAGCATGACTATTGCAGGTCACTGCATTAGTAATTTCTAATGTTATAAACTCTCTTGCTGTTAATATGCTTATGAGTTTTATATTGATGTTTAAATAACTGGATAGAGATATAACAGTATATCTAACTTGGTGCCCAGTTCTTAAATCTTTTACTCATACAAGTAACCCCATTAAATTTGATTGCCCTTGATTTGTGCCTCTTAAGTTCCATTAGCTTCAACGGAGTTATTTCTGATTTATGGTTTTTTAAATGAGAAGGGACTTGATCCCACTGGAACTGGGTAGATGTTTACAGTTTCAGGACAGGGACAATGGTTATTAAATATTTTATGATCAAGATTTCAAAGGAAATGAATATGAACATTCTTTGCTGTGAAATGTCTCTTGCAGTAGTTTATTAAAAAACAAAGCCTATTTCTTAACTACCCTTTATACTGTTTGCATGATTTAAATAGCAGTGTCAGAACTTTGTCAAGTCTCATTCTTATGCTTTGTTATAATTACATATCAGAGAGTACAGATTACGAAGAAACAGTAATCCTTAGAGTCTGGAGTAGCTAATAATGTATGGAATGTAGCAGTTCTGTTTGCTACTTAAATAAACATTCATGATACTGCATGAGTATCCATCCTCATTCTCTCATCATTTTACATTTGTTCTGTGATACAACATGAAATAGGATTAACAGTCAACAGAATAGTGACAAAGCTTGTTTGCAGCAATGCAGTGTATCACGGAAGATATTTTAAATTACAGAATAGTGAGTTAGGAAAGGGAAGAAAAGATTTTGGAAAGCAGTGGCAATTTAGTTGACCCCTCAAAATGTCAAGGGTATTTGTTTCATATTCGATGGCTTCGTTATGGGGGCTGTTCAATGAAACAAGTATTACCATGTTGCCTAACAGCTTCTGTGCAGATACAGGCAACATTTGTTATGTCTTGAACTTGAAATGCATGATGACTGTGTTGAAGTCACTTGAAATATTGCAGAGGTTAAGTTTGTTTGTACAGCAGAAGATAAATACACTTTGTTGCACTCATTTTTACTTGCAGAAATAAGGTGGTGACTCATTTGGCTTCACTAAAAGGGGCATGAACTACCAGTTTACATTGCACTGCTTTTTGTATTGAACAGAAACAATAGAAAAGATTAATGGGAATGAAGGCGGTAATTGATTTCCTTTTGAGAATTTTCATGAAATGTGTAATGTTGCCCTGGAACTGCAAACCCACGGTCACAGGTTGCTGAGCAACTTTGCATTGCTTTATTTGGTAGGGACATGAACTTGCCAATTGCTGCGATCCCTTGTTAGATGAAGCTTGCAGTGACACTGGGGTTGCAGTTATTAATGCCCATTGTTGTACTTGAATTATAACATTTCACATGACAGATATGGAAATGGCTTTCTTTGCCATCTTGCACCAACTCTGTTAGGCTATTATATCTGTTGGAATATCAAACCTGCACTTCATACAAAGACCTCCCCCCCTCCGATAATTAAAGACTCTATGTTCATTAATTTTTAGCTACTTTTCTGAACGTTGTTCTAATAGTCGCACCCTGTTTATCAATCCTAGAGAGGAGGTGGATGAAACTCTTCCCTACTGACTTTAAAAGAAATATTTCAAGTACTATACTGAGATTTCTTTCAATTTAGTGTTTGAACAATCAATATAGTGTCTGGATATCTTCCACTTTTCACATTTCATTCATTCTTAACTTCAGTGAGGGCACATTTGTATGCCCTCATCTCTAGGCAAGTGGTACCACGTAGGAAGTGTTCAGAGGGTACCAATTCGCAACGCAGTTCAGATTCAAGGAAGGCTGTCAGCTCTCATCCTCCCATAAGGACTGAGGCACGTTCTTGTTCTCAGAGCTGCAACAGAGAAAGGTAGGGGCCAGGCTCAGGCTCTGCTTCTGTCTTAATTTTTGGAAGGAATATGCATTTACTGTGGTCTCGTGTGGCCTGTGGTGTGTAAGGCACAATTCTCTTCACTGCTTATCCATGTAAGACTCAAACCCCGTTTTCACCTGGTCTTTATTCAAGCAGCTATTTGTTGTCCTTATTTACCTGATGGGTGTCTTCAGCATTTCTGTTTTTGTGATTTGGCTTAAGTATTCTTTTTTTCCTGCACTTCTAGAAGTAGCATTTTTAGTAATTAAATATGATCAAAGTGTATTTTTATTTTAAAGAAAATCAGCTAACCTCTCCGTCCTTTCAGAACTGAATTAATAAAGCAGAAATATCTTCATTCCAACATCCTCAGGATTTATATGACTATATAATACAAAAAAAAAAGAAAAGGACAATCCGCTTTGAAAGGATTGTTCATCCTGTATAGTAGGGTAGATTAAATGAATAAATTTTAGTGTGATTTAGCACGTATTAGAATAAAGCTATGATATAGTTTTAATTTATATATTTCTAACACCTGAATTCATATTACCTCCTGAGACCTGTGACCTCTTTTATGACTTAATGCTTTCCCGCTCTTGCAAAGATAGTTGTACTAAAACTTAGTCATGTTACATGACAAAACACTTATTGGATGAAGCAAAACATTTTATGTTGCTATTCGGTTGTTAGTTTTCTTCTCTTTTTTTTCCAAGTAATTCCACATGTTAAATAAGGTTACCAAGAGAGCACTAAAGTACTGGAATCTCAAAAAGCAGAATTTCATTTGGTAATATTTGTTTTAAAATACAACTGTACAAAGTAACCTGTATGCAGAAGGTATAGTTTAGGAAGCTTTTTCCAATTTACCTGAACTTTGTAAAAGTTATAGGTGAATTATCAGCCTCAGAGGAAACTTAATTTATTTTATATTGCTATTTTACAATACATTTCTCTATTTAGAGAAGTTGAATTTTTGAATTTAAAAATATTCTAGAATAAATCTAACTAGGAATTTAGAATTCTACATTTAAATTTAAATTAAATTTTGATTAGACTTTAAAATTGAGACTCTAAATATGTTGAGATTATATTCTGGAACAGAGTAGAAAGCCTTGAAAACACAATCTGTTAAAAAAATATTTTTATAGATGTAATCCAAAATTAAATACCAACTCAGGTAAAGAATTTCCACTGCAAATTGAAATGTTCTTTTTATGTTCTTTCTGATCTGCATTTTTACTTGGTTTAACTACAATAATGTTTTCTGAGAATTCTAAAGCTTCCTAACAGACACGTAAAAATTTAATTTCTCATTAAAATTTACAGAGTGACTTTGACAAAAATCTTAGCCTTGATACCAAATTAGGATGATATCAAGAATTATAATTGACCTCAGGATGTTACTTTTTGTCCTACTAACAAAGGCATATGAAAAGTTGAAAGGCTAGAGAGCTTACGTTTGTTTTTCCAGTGAAGGAGTTAATGTGCCACTTTATTTTTAAAGCAAAATGCAGCAGCATGTAAGCAACAGCAGTGACATCTGAAAGAACTTTATTTTAACGGCTGTTATTAATTTTTGACATCAATTGTTTAAAAAGGGAAATTGTAATTTCCTAGCTCAAGGTAAGAGCCCAGACAAAATTCCTCCATTCAAATAGCTGAAACACAAAAGAAAAATACTGAAAAAGTCCGAAGTGGTGTATTTTAGTTCACTAAGGTTGATACGTTTTTCTCCCTATTTAAACAAAAGGAGAGGGAATGTCAAGGGTAAAGTGGTACAGAGTTAGCATGTTCCTACCATGTGAAGAGATACAACTTGATTTATTTCTATGGAAATTATGAAGTTTCTGCTGTGATAGCCATCTGGTTTAATTTACCTCCTGTTTTGGGGTTTTGTTTATTTCATATGCAGGTTGTTCAAAACGGGGTCTCCTTTTTCCGGCTGAACCATCCCATCGTCCAGACCAAAGATTTAACAAACTGAGCAAGAACTGTTGATCACGGTATAGGGTTTTTCCCACCTAGGAGACTCAAAAAAAATGTTTTAGGAAGGAGAGGTGTGGTTAAGACCAAGCGCAATTTGTTCAGACTGTCACTATTGAGGAAGAGCAAAGCTCTACAGACACATCAGTTCACTTTAAAACAAACCCAAAGAGAATGGAACGTGAGAGAAGCAAAGGTATGAACTGGCAGGTTAGGTTGTTCCTACTTTGAGCACTACGTGGGCTGTCAAATTTCTGCTAGCTAATTGGTCTTAAAATAGAGCTGAGAACTGGGTTACTTGGGCATTTGAGCATAGCTGGAATTCAAGCTTTCAGAGTAGTCTGCGTTGCGTCTGATGTGACAATCTGTGTTCATACCCACATCACCTTGGTTCTGCTGTTGCTTCAAATTCTTTTGGTTAACTAAGTATGGGCACATTAAAAGTGGATGTTTTCCCCACCCAGTAGATACTCCCGTAATGTGCAGACTCAAAGCCTCTGTAATACAGAGACTAAATGTTTTCCAAGGACAAGCTTAGAAAGTTTGCCTCTTGTTTCATATTATTTTTAAAATTCATACATTTTCTCGACTTTAAATAGAAAATAAGACATAATAAAAATAAAATTAATGTGAATATGCAGATGGTTTGATTTTCTGGGATTCCATTGTGTTATTGTAGGATTTTTACTTCCAAGAATTATTTGATCCTTGAATAAAAATATTATGGTACTATTAAAATGTAGGCATATATTTATTTAAAATGTTCAGCCATGAAGTTTACTCCTCTCCCCTGCCCCCTCATCCATTCTCCTTGCTTTTGGCCAGGCAATTCCTCAGGAATGTTTCTCTATTTCTTCTTAAAGAAATCAGGTCCTCCAGGTCAAAAAGGAGATTACAAAGATTTCCCAAGGATAAAACAGTTAAATTGCCATCAGTCTCTAAGGCAGTTAGCTCTGCAGTCTGGTGTTTCTGTCTTTGCATTGCTTTTCCTCTGAGAATGCCTCTAAGACCTGGTAGTTAAAAGTATAAAAAAAATTTAACAAGACCATCCATAATGATAAGTTTTATTGCGCTATATTTACAGTATTTAACTGTTCTCCAAGTAGTGCAAGGATTTGGAAGGTCTAAGTAAATTCCCATTAAGGAAAAAGAGGGCAATAAATTTTTCAATAACGCTGGTGTTGCCTTACTGTGAGAGGCACTGGCAGTTAATGAATATGAATTAAATTCCATTTAAAAGATTTGGGATCCTTTTATTTCATTGACAGTTGTGAACTAAAGCTGTAGATCCCACTATTTTAATCAATTGTGATTATTAATAATTGTTATCATCTGAAAACTGGTGGTGCCTGGAAGACATGGCGTTACAATTACCACACTTAATTCTAAGGGCTTAATTCTGTCTCAGCCCAAGGTCTCAGAGGGAGTACAGCTGTCAAGCATTACCAAGCCTCCGGCTGTCCCTCTTTGGCTGGAAGGTAAAGCATGCAGATTCCTCCAGTCTCTTCTGTGGGTGGCTAGTGCTGCTAAAAAATAGGACCTCCAGGAGTGCAGTTAGGTCATCTCCTAAATTTGCTGGTTTGGATGCCCTCAGAGGGGTCAGCTGGAGTTTATCTTTAGTAAATAAATAAATAAATAAAATCCTCAAACTAATGCAAGACAAGACATAGAAAACAGAGTGATATTGAGATATGTGTAGCACAAAACACAACAGATTTTTATTTTCCCTAAAACAGGACCTTTCTATTTATGCAGTTCTGTGCAGCGGCAAAATGCAGTTACCTGCTTGAGCTGTGTCTTTTCGGTAAAGTGTATGCTTTTGTACACACATACACACACAGAGTAGTAGAGTTCTAATTCACTCTGAAGACAACAAGGTCCATAAAAGGTGTGTAACCTGTGTAGAGCACTCTGGTATGGTGAATATGCACTTCACTGGTTTCTGAGGACTCGAGGAGCAAGAGCATCATCAGTTTCCAATAGTTAGAACTTCAGCCATGTTTGAGGCTACTGATGAGTCCAGGAAACATCCAGAAAGTGACTGATTATACCCCTTTGTCTCAGGGAAGCATGCCATCACTTGCACTGGTGTGAATCTTGGCACCAAGTTTCAAAGGTTAATATGAATAATAATAATTCAGAAAGGGCGCCACAGCAGTCTAATGCTAAGGGACATTTAATGTACTACAGGCTGTTAAACTCAGAATAAACTCTAGTTGTTGGAGTCAAAAATGATGCAATAAAATAAATAGACTGTTTCAGTTGGAAAGGACCTACAACGAGCATCTAGTCCAACTGTCTGACCAGTTCAGGGCTGTGCAAGATAAAGAGGTTATTAAGGGCATTGTCCAAATGCCTCTTAAACACTGACAAGCTTGGGGCATCAACCACCTCTGTAAGGAGCCTGGTCAGGTGTTTGACCACCCTCTCAGTCAAGAAATGCTTCCTAACATCCAGCCTGAACCTCCCCTGGTGCAGCCTTGAACCATTCCCATGCATCCTTCCACTGGATCCCGGGGAGAAGAGCTCAGCACCTCCCTCTCCTCTTTCCCTCCTCAGGAAGCTGCAGAGAGCAATGAGGTCACCCCTCAGCCTCCTTTTCTGCACACTAGACAAACCCAGAATCCTCAGGTGCTCCTCACAGGACATGCCTTCCAACCTTTCCACCAGCTCTGTTGCCCTCCTGTGGATGCATTCAGGCTCCTTAACATCCCATTTAAATTGTGGGGCCCTGAGCTGCACACAGTGCTCCAGGTGAGGCTGCACAACGCTGAATACCATGGG
>Ga0181612_163704_pt1 | contig 11872 bp, 9 predicted proteins | sample HoacroProtozoa21_FD_119630 | JGI IMG/M metagenome (GOLD analysis project Ga0181612, IMG submission 119630) | Hoatzin crop microbial communities from Cojedes, Venezuel. Combined Assembly of Gp0051906, Gp0051904, Gp0051908 | reverse complement strand
TATTTGTTGTTGTTGTTGTGCATTTACGCAAAGTAAAACCTAAGTTAAGTGGTGCAAGACCTTTGCCTTTGCACTTTTCATTACCAGGATGATGCTCTATATGGCGACCCTTCGTCATGCTCAAAACAACTTGCAGAAAATTACAGTAAACATGATTTCCATCCAGTGTTTTTCCAGAGATGAGGAATCTTAAAATGGACTTTGAAGTTATTTATTCTGGAAATGGTATCCAAATATCATGCTGGTGGGCAGCAATATGAAGAAGCAAGATGGGTGGGATGCAAATTTTGCATTTTCCAATGAATATATAAAATTTTCCATTGATAAGAGGAATTAAAATAAGTAATTGAAGAATTATTATTCAAAACAATAGAACATATAATAGCTAATAAAATATTAATAATTAATATTTTTAACAGATAGATTTTCCCTCTTGTCCTGCAGCCAGTTGTCCTTGTGGATTTTCATTACTTCTAGTGTAGCAAGGATTTATAATTTTTATTTTTATAGTGCCAGACAACTACCTATCTTTGACAGCACGAGTGAGGACTGATTGTTCCTACCCACCTTACCTTTACAATTCTAAAAATTGACCTGGAACTATCCTGTCCTTCTGGAGACTGTTTAAAGCATTCTGATTTTTAGCAGGCAAATGCTAAATCATTTCTTAAAAATCAGGCTCTTTCAGATACACCTCAAAATTAGGTTTCCAGAAACAAAAGAACCCCAACCCACTTCTCATTTTTGAAAATGTAGGCTGCAACTCATGGGAAATGCCATTAAAAGAAGCTATTCATACACAGTCTATAAAATCAATGTGTAAAAATGGAAAGTCTTGTTCTGTTCAAGAATAAAAAAGTGGAATACATTAAACAGTTAAACTTCCCTTCTGTGTCCTGCAGTGTGAGAAGGTTTCTTATCTTTATCTGAGGGCCATCTGATACACGCTGTTTTGTACTGGGACTTTGAGAAAAGGATGAGTTGAATGCAAGAGATGGCAGTCTGACAAAGACCAAAGACATACTTCTGAATGCGCTGAACATGACTTACACCATGCTTCTATCTTAGAAGATGTAAAAGTTCACAAGTGACAAATATTTCTTTTAATATATTTATATGAACATCCCTAAGCTGTCCAACAGCCAATTATTTTTTACTGCTATTTCTGTAAAGCAAAGCGCTCGGTTCACAAAAGAATTATGCCCCTTTGCAAGGCTGAATTTAATCTGCTTTTTCCTTTTTTTAAAGTGTACATTTAAATGGAATTGGCATTCTGAAACATGGCTTAGTCATCTTGTGACTCTTCCGCCATGCAAGGATAGTAGGCGCATGCAAGAGGGAAGGGAGCTAATTAAACATTACGTAGAGTTGCCTGTAAACTAATTAGAAATACGATTTATAACCTAAAAAAAGCATGACATTTCAAAAATTCAAGTGTATTGAGAATGAATCTCAGAGGTATTTAAAGCTTACAGTATTTGCATATAACTAATGCCACAGTTCTCTGTGGTGTCATTGTTGTATATGCTGTTGTTTCTTCACTGTTCGTATCTATTTCACAAAGGTTTAAAACGCAGTCACTGAAAAACCTCACATTAGGACCAAAAAGGTAATTAAGAACTTTGGTATGGAAAGAAGACACAAATACATACACAGCTGCCCCCAGTTATTTTTTTAAGAGCACAGATATGTTGAAATACTGTTCAGGTATCATCAGCATGGGACCCCTTGCAAAAACCAACAAGTGAAAACACAACAGAGGATGCTGGTAACATTCGGTATACCCTGGTATCACCATTCCATGTTTCTCCTCTGCAAACTCAGAAGAATAAACACTTGCTTGGTCATTTTCTTATCCTGAGGCAACAGGAAGACAATTGTTAATACCACTTTCTTGATCTCTTAAGACAGTAAGAAATTACTCCAGCTACTTTTCCTTAGTGAACTCCACTGCTCTTTCCAACTATCAACAGAGAGATGATCAAGACAATGTTTCTCAGAAAGAATTCTTGGTCTTGAGTCTCCACAAATAACCTATGAAAAGGCCAAATTGAAATCAGAAGTTGATAGCAGTTTATAATCCAAGAATAGTTTACTAGGCTAGACTCAAAGTTTTATAAATTTATTCAAGTCCACTTAAACTTCAGGTGTGATCAATATCAATTCTTCGCCTCTGAAAGTTCTAAATCAGCCCTTCCCTCTCCCTCTATTTTAATTTTGTATTTGCCCATTTTGTAAGATTCTAGGTAGCCAAGTAATGCACAATATATAGGGCCCATACTTTCAGTTTAAATATCAAAATGTGGATTTTGTAAAAACCTCCATTAGTGATGACATGACATTTACATTAGTAGGCAAAGTTAGCTCTTGAAAACTTACCACAGAGGTTTATCCATCAGCTAGACTTATCTTGTTCCAAGTACATAGTGATAACAAGAACAAATACATTCACTATTGCTAACACAAGGAAAATTTCATTATCATGTTTTAGTATAATTCCCTCACTGTTCCTTTTATATTATTAGAACACATACAATTCAAGGCATGTGGATGACTTTACATCTTTATTACAATGTGTCTTTCAAGACAGTAGTCATGGGTAAGTATCTTTGGCTTTCAGTAAAAGCAGCCGGACATTTTCCATAATGTTTATCTTTCTTCACCTTCAGATGAAAGTTCCACAGAATTAAGCATGAGAATTGTCCAGCCTAGGTGGCTGAATGTTTCTTTTCCAGAGAATAAAACATTACCCAAGGACACAAGTACCCTAAACACAGAACAAGAAGTATGCCCACATATGTAAACAGAATCACACAGTCACAAAACTGTGAGGTTGGAAGGGAGCTCTGGAGATCTTTTAGCCCAAACACTGGTTGCTCAGGGCTGTGTTCAGTCAGATCTCAATGACTTGAAACACGGAGACTGCACAAGCTCTCTGGTCCCTGCTCCCGTGTTTGACCACCTTCAGAGTGGAAGTTTTTCATTATATCTAATTGGAATTTCTCATGCTGCAACCTACGTTTTTCCTTCAACCCTGTTATTTAACCAGATCTGTTAAAAGCGTATCTATGAGATGTCCATACATGGGGCAATGGTGGCATATTATCCAGTGCAGAGATATGTATCCTATTTCGTGGTTGGATAGATAGCTTTTTTAGTTTGTGTTTTTTGTTGTTGTTGTTGTTGTTGTTGTTTTTAAGGAAGAGGAGTTGCACTTTGTTTCTTCTGATTTCTTGAGGGCTGGTCCACACTACTGTGGAGCTTTTTTCACATATCTCCAGAACAACATTTACACTGATTTTAAATTGCTTACAAGTATGTTAAAAAAGATTTAATTCATCTTTTGCTGAATACAGGAGATGCTGCTGTATTTGCAATGCTTAATCACAGGCAGATGTGAGCCAGGAAATAATGCAAAATGTGAATAACAAGCAAAAGCCATTATTCTTTATAAGAAAAATTGAGACATTTCCTAGCATGACTAAATATACTCAAGCACTTTATTCATTCAGTGTATTTATGTAAATAAAGTAATATTCATCTGCTATCATATTCCCATTGCCAATCAAAACAAGAAAAAATGTTAAAGGGAAGCATGGATAATTGCTGCTAAGAATTTATGTAATAATAAGGAACTAATTATCCCTTTCCAGATGTGAGGTTACAGCTTCACATACTGAAATAATACTGATAATGATTCAGAGTAACTGTACTCCATTTCATGGGGTCTCTAGTACTATTATCTCTTGTGGTAAACATTCTGTCTGAAATAATAGAGATACCGTTTTTTAAAAAAGAGATTTGTAAGTGCTAATGGGTTCAAAGAGATGTGATTTTGTGCATGTATTTCTCATAGTGAAAAGGATTATTCAAAAAATAAGATTTCAAAGACTCCCCTATGACTTAGTCAGACTGCAGATTCATAGAAGAATGTTCTGCTGGCAAACTCCTCTACCCCAAGAGAGGACAGTTTTAGGCATGGCATTCTGTATTGCTGCAAAGGAAGACAGACTGACAGCATAAACCAAGACCTATTTGTAACATACCTACACAACACAGCATGAATAAATATGTGACCTAGCAGTAAAATGCCCATCTTTCCTCTCCTGTAGCAATAAAAACTTAGCAGCTGGTAAACTTCCTCCTTTCTGAAGTCTCCTCCTCAAAAGTCTCAGAGGCATCAAACTAGCCCATCTCTTCAGAGAGACCCAGCAGCAAACACAGATACATTTGATCTGGGTAGTGGATTGAATTTGTAAGGATTAGAGGAACAATTAGATATTAAGGAGTTTGACAGATGATCTCCTGTGAAGGGCACATTGGCTATTTGGTTTATAACAGATGCAGTTAATCTTTGGCTTTAAGAGAAGGTGCTTTTTTTTTTTTTTTACAGATTTTGGTTATTGTATCTTATTACCTCTTGAATTTGATATAATGTGTTTCAGCTGACCTAGCAAAATAGCTTGAAAGCTCTGCCCAGCAGTAAGTACCTGGACCTGAATTACATTGCATCCCATTTAAATGGTCCTCTTGACAAAAGGCATTGCTAAACATGGTATTAATTGTGAAGAAGGGTCATTTTACTTCCTTCATTTTAGAGGCAGCTTTGTAAAAGTTATTTGCAATGCCAGCAAGCAAATTCTTGACACAGCAAGATTTTTTTGCACGAATATTCATAGAAGCAATGATTCATAAAAATGGCACTTATTTTTACGGAGTCACTTTTCAGAACAGAATTGTATTTCATACTGTTAAAGAAAACTCAAGGACTATGATCTACTAATTAAGTCAGGGTGAAGATTCAATTGTCATTTGTGTTGATACCTTGCCTGAACTTAATAAATCACTTAGAATCTTTGTCCTTCAGAGTATTCACTTTAAATATATGTATAACAATTCATAGCTGCTCTACAAAGGTTTTGTAAACATTAATTCATGTGTGTAAAGCAGTTTGATGTCATTGCAAGAGAAATCACTGTAATTATGATAAAAGTGCAAAGTATTTTTGGCTACAGTACACACATTTTCACAGGACATGCTTTCATAAAAAGTGATCTTGAAGAAATGAATACTAACCTTTGACGTTCAATAAATCAGGAAGTGTATATGAATACTTAGTGACAAAAATGTACTAGAAAAGTGAAATCTTTGAAGCTGTCAGTCTATCACTGTGCAGAAAATATCCAGCCAAGTTTAAAATCAACAAATAATCAACAAGATAGAATATGTACCTTAGTAAAATGACAGTTCTCTTTTGGGGGAAAAAAAGACAGAACTGATTAAGTACTTTTCAGTACATTCATTTTAATCTACTCACATACTTTGCAATCATATTAACTAAAACTGAAATTAAAAGTATAGCTGGAGCAAATTATGTAAGGAAAGATGACTTTATAGTCATTAGCATAAAATCAGTTAGTTTAATGAAAGGAGGCCAGATAATTCAATACTATTCTTTTTATTACTTTTAACCTTGTTAGCTTTTCTAAGGATAAAATACACTGAACTTTCTGAAACCAGCTACTCAATTTCTGAAGATCCTAAGATTTTCTTTTGGCAGTCATCACAAGTCTGGTTGCCAGCAGTAAAATCTAAATAAGCTCGGGAATTTTAAGGGCATTATCAGATGTCAGACATTCTATACTTAACTGAGCTCAAATCCTTTCTAAAACTTAGTTCAGTAGTGTCCCAAACAGAAAAATATATCCCACTATTTAATTAAGCCAGGATTTAATTAGGCAAATCCACTACATATACATTAAAAAAAATCAATAATTTGACCACTGTGGCCTTAAAACTATTTGATTCATTAGAATTTCTTTTTTGTTTAACATAGTCTTTAACTCAAGCCTAAATAATATTTCAGGCTCTTTATCTTTTATTCAGAAGCCCTAAGAGTCTGTGCCTGCTGTCTCAGATACAGCAGAATTATATCTTCAAAGATTTTCCAAATGACAAACTTGTTGCAGAGTTAGTGACACATCCTCAGACAAATACAAAAGAGAAGCGACTTCTGCTGGAGAAAAGCAATCTTAAGACCGTGATCAGGAGTGGGGCTGTGATACTTCTGTGATAAAGGTGAAAGGAAGAATGTTTGGCTGAAAGTCAACAGCACTGGCAAAGGAAAGAGAATTGCTTTTTTACATCTTTCCTTCTGTAATTGCGTTTGGGCTTGTAATGTTATCTAACTACTTCTGACAACCTGCCAAAATGGAGTTGGCAAGGTCTTATAATAAATCGCTATAGAACTTATCCTTCATCTCCTCAGTTCAATGCCACAGAAACTTTCAGTATGCAGAACATACCGCTCTTCTTTTAAGTTTTCCTAAACAGCTGAGATAGCCTTGATTGTTTCCATGAATAAATAAATAAACAAACAAGCCAAGGAAAAGCCAAGAAAAAAACACAGCTTTTTCAAACCACACATGAGTCTGGAATGCCTATGAATATTGGCTTCATATATTAAAAGAGAGCAGAACCACCTAGGAATCCTGTTCTTCATCTTAAAACAAAAGACTGTTACTCATGTTACAACATGCCATAGGCTACCCAAATAAAATAAATGATGGGCAGAGAACTGTGTTTGGAATTACCATCCAGTAATCAAGAAATTTCAGTATCTACTTACAGAGGCAATCTCCAGAAACAACTCTTAGTGGTAAGCATATCAAAATTCTCTCAGTCAGGCTCCAGTCCAAAGCATGGAAGTAGGGCTGATTTTTATTTTTTGTTCTGTTTGTTGTTCACTGATGAAGGAAAAACATCCATTTTGATCCCTGATGTTGATACTGTTGCTCATCCAGTACTACCTCATCTACAGGAAACTACAATGATGAGAAGAAACACCTTCCAGTGATTTGGATTATTCCTCTCAGACTGGATAAATTTTGCATTGAGCAAAAATGGTGCTTTTAATTCAGTTAAAAGAGCTTTTTTACACTTTCTGGCATGATTCTTGAAGCTGAAATATCTTCCTTACTACTTTGTATCATACCAGAGAACTTTCCTAGCTGCTATTCATCATTCCATGCCTGTTCTTTGCTTGAAGTTTTTAAATAGGCCTGCTCACTGATACACAGACTCACACCTTCAAGATGCTGGAAAAATCGGTTGTATCTGACGACACATGCTACAATCCTGATTTTTAAGGATCAAGATCCCCAAAGATACCTTTTGTTAGCTAGTCTTCATGAAATAATATGTCATTCAAATTAGGTTATTGCAAAACAAATAAACATATCTATTTACAACTTCTAACACAAACAACAAAGTTTTGAAACTTGTAAGAGATAAGGTGAGAATATTTTCCACAATGACTACATACAAAACGTATACCTCTTTCTTCCTGCCTCTGTTGTTACACAATCAGCTATGGACGTTAACTCAAAAACTGTGATTAGGGAGTTTTATCATCCTGCATACCTCTCAGTTTCCATTCATAGCTAGCTGTTCCAGCCTTTTTTTCCCTTGAATCCTCTCGTTCTCTTGCCAGTACTCACTTAGTGTTTATTAACTCAAACAAGAGGAGAACGAGCGCTTTTCTCATACACAAGTGAAAGATTCTTTCCATGTCTGTTGATTCATTGCATAAATTGCAGCATGAAATATACTTTTCAACTGAAACTTTTATTTTATACTCACCTGTATTTTGGGTGTGTGTTTAATGAAACAGTGAGTGGGGAAGGAGAAGGTACAGAAGGGCAATTAAAACAAAGAAAGGGACAGAGCAGTTGCCTTATGGAGAGACATTGAAAAGGTTCAGACTCTTCAATCTGTGAATGAGAAGCCTGAGGGGAGACTGAGGCTGACAAAATTATAAGTGCAATGGAAAAAGAGAGTGCAGAACTATTACCAAATCTCAATAAAAGTACTAAGCAATTGGTTTAAAATAGATAACAGCAAGTTTTTCTTAAAGTAGTGAGTAGCTTTGGATTAGCAACTGGTTGCCACAGGAAACAGTAGAAGCAGGTAGTACTATCAGGTTTAAAAACTAAAAGACAAATTGACGCACAACAGGTCCATTAAAAAGTGCTAAACAGAATAGGCAGCTACCCTAATTCAACGATTGTGGATCTTAGGGTGCCATAGCGAAAACACCGCTCTGTTCATGTGGTTTAAACCAAATGAGAATCAATGTCGTTTATTGATTTACTAATGATATGTAATTAACCAGCAATCACTGAACTATACAGTCAAGACTAATCAATCATGGCAATACAACAGATAAACCACAACACTAGATATCTACAAAATGCATTTAAATTCCTTACCTCAGGCACTAGGACTAGATAGAAGTTTCTACTTCTCCTTAACAGAAGAGGTAACTGATTAAAGAAAATTCACAGCTGAATGTTATTACTTGATTCTTTAAATTTTCTGTACTGAGGAATCTGCACTGTCATAAGCAGTTTTTCATCTTGGCGTACCAAAAATGTATATCGAAGCTTGGGAATCCATCTGAAAAAAAAGTAATGTTTAGAGTTCTATATCAGAAGGGCATTCAGCTTTTCTTATCTTTACGTATCTTTAAAACCATAAATGTTCAACAGTTAAGATACACTTCATTAAAATTATCTCAACAAAGAGCCTTAAATGAACAGACTTAGCTTAGAAAGTCTCAGCCATCAAAGGCAATAAAAAGGTAAAGCACTTACACATGAAACTGTTTATCTCCAGGCTGCAGCAAAAACATAGGCAAGAGCTAATGCATATGGCATGAACTGAAAAGTTCCCCAACTTCAAAGATATTGATCCTATCTTCTTCTGAAATTTATCTTTTTTCTTTTTCTATGTAAATATATCAAAAATTTCGTTTGGAATTTGCAGCCCTAGCTGCTTTCTTTTATGCAAACATGAAAATGCAGCAAGACAGAAAATTGTGTCAGCTTTTGTATCCCAAAAACAAATAATTAATTTTTCAGATTTTTGTAAAACATAAATACACCAAATGAGTCCTAAACCACCCAGTCCTCAGAATTTGAGAGGAGGGGAAAGCTGAACTAATTTAGAGGGGAGAGAGGTGATGTCAGGCTGAGGAAGTGCTGTGCTGGAGGGAGGGCACAGTCCCACCTTTGGCACTGGTTTTGGCTGGTGTGACCTCTCCGCAGCTGGGGTCGAGGTGACTCCCAGGGCTCCTGAAGGGAGCTGGTGGTGTGGTGCTGTGCTTCACCCATGAGGGCCAGCCTGTAGCTGGGGTGTAGGCCAGAGCCTCCTGCTCCTGTGGTGTTCGCTGGGAGTGCAGAGCAAGAGGCAGGGGAGCAGCCTGTAGGCAGGGCCCTGCATGTCCCTGGCCTGGACTGTCTTGCTCTGCAAGAGGTGCTTGGAGGCATCCCCTGTAATCAGGCAAGTATCTCTGGCCCCCCCCTTTCAGAGGTGTGGGGTCAGGCTGGGCATGCCCTCCCTGTCATCGGGGCTGGGGTGCCTCTGGCCGTGCTGCTCCCCACTGCGTGACTGCTGAGAGTTGTCCCTGCTGCTGTGGGAAGGTTGAGCTCTTTGGCTCCCTGGATGTGGACCTGCCTGTAATCACGCTGTGCATCTCAGAGCGTTTGTGCTCAGCTGGCAGTTTGTGTGAGGTGACTACCTCATTAGAGGGGTGCAGGTCAGGGTGTCCCCACACGGGAGAGGAAGAAGGAGCCTCCCTAGGCCTTTGCCACTGGGGCTGCCCTGTAACTTGGGGCCCGCCCAGTACCCTGGAGTCCCAGGCGCTTTTCAGTCCAGGCAGTGGCTTGAGCCCTCCATCATCCAGGGTGCAGCCTCTGTGGCTGCTGCTTTGCATGCCTGGCTGTATTTGCCCAGGGTGTCTGCCTCTGAGCTCCTCTTCAGCACGAGTTGGAGCTCCGCTGCCCATCACATTGGTGAGCACAGCTGTGCTAAGGAGGCTTTTGTTGGGGGCAGGGGGACATTGGGTAGGGGTTCAGCCAGTGGCCAGCAGTGGTGTGGGGAGCTCCCTTTCAGGGGTTGTCCTTGTGCCTCTGTCCTTCAGATGGAGGAGTTGACGTTTGCCCATTCTGTGTCCTCCTTCCTTGGCAGCAGCCGGTGGGGAAGAAAGAGGCATTGTGTGGAACTGCAAGACAAGAGTGAGCCTAAAGAGTTACTGAGGGGTATATAATATATAATAAAATATATAATAAAATGCATTTTCAGGCTGTGTTCCACATGGTCATGGTTTAGCCCCAGCCCGCAACAAAGAACCACATGGTTGCTGTATTGCTCCTTGCCCCCAGTGGGGTGGGGAGGAGAATCAGAAGAAAAAGATCAAATTCATGGGTTGGGGTAAAGACAGTTTAATAGAACAGCAAAGGAAGTTAATAATAACTACAATAATACTGATTAAAAAAAAGTACATAGCAAGGGAATACACAGTGTGATCTTTCTCACTGCCTGATACCCACTGTGCTCCCAAGCAGCAATTATCCTTCCCTGGCCAGCTCTCCCACTGAAGTCCGGAGCATGATGTCATGTAGTATTGAATGCCCCATTTGTTTGGCTAGTTTGGGGCAGCCATCCTGGCTGTGCCCCTACCAGCTTCTTGTGAAAATTGTCACTATCCCAGCTGAACCCAGGGACACACCTGTAGCAACTTTCCTACCCTGCTTGGCTGTAGCTCATGCCAACCAAATTGGATTGTACATGCTACTTTACCTTTGCAACAACCGTTGCAGTTCATGCAGTGGTGAGGCAGTTGTGTGTTTGACCTAAGGGCTACCATGTGGAAGCTCAAGGATCATGGGTTTGTTGTCCTCAAACTCCTGTCTGCAGTCCAGATAGGGGTTTGGTGACATTGCAGTAGTACAGAGGAGGTCTTGTGGTAGGAGTCTGGTGGCCCTGCGGTGTCCGTGTGGAGGGAGGGAGGCTTTCCAGTCCAAGTTTGGTGGCATTGCACTTTGCTAGGTATGACTTTGAAAAGAAAAGCCAGGATGTGGGTCAGTGAGTGGGCTGGGCTCTGTAAAGCCAAAGGCAAGATGATGTTGGGAGCTGAAGCAGGGGTTCACAGCCCCTCGGGGATGATACAGGGGTCTGGGCTGTAGGCAAAGTGGGGAGAGCCCCGTGGGGGGCTTAAATTGGGTGCCACATCATGGGACCAGGATAAAAAGCTATAGGTTTCCCCATGGGAGTTGCTTTTGCAGGTGTTTTCAACAAATATGGAGTGCCTTCTTGGGAAAAGAGGCAGGATATTTAAAAGCTGATTGACAAGAATAGATAATCCAGAACAATTCCATTTTTACCTCTGAATTTGAGATCAGAATCTACTAAACATTAACCAACACCACCTGAATGTAACAAGATATTTCAGTTTCTGAATTTAGTCAGAACTTCAATAGGGAAAAGATAAGTGATCTGAATGCCTAAAAAAACTCATGAAAACTGAAACAAAAGGAAGAGTAGGGTAATGAAACCTGAAGACAAAAGTTTGCATGAACGAAGGCCTGCTGTGAGCTCAGACTGCTATACCTGTGTAATTAGTTTTTGCATTTATATATCACATGCAACCTCTCACAGGAGGCAGTTGCAGCTTATTACCTCATAAGGGACTTAGTGATGCAACTTGCAAAGGTAATGACTGTGTGTGCGTTGGAAATACAGAACTTTACACATTTACAACAATGACAAGATGGTAGCAACTGTGGCAAAGAATGAAGTACTTCTTCGGAAGTCAATAGGAATATCAAAATCTATACTACACTGTCCTGGTTTTGGTTAAAACAGAACCGATTCTCTTTTAGTGAATCCTCCTTACAGCTACATTCTTCTAAGTAACTGCGTTTTTCTGAAGCTGGCTGGGTATTTTACAGACACTGTCCGCTCCAAAACTGAGAACGCCTAACGTTTATATTTACACTGAGCTAACGGTAGGAAAGGAATGCAGAAAAAG
>Ga0181612_173069_pt1 | contig 11873 bp, 5 predicted proteins | sample HoacroProtozoa21_FD_119630 | JGI IMG/M metagenome (GOLD analysis project Ga0181612, IMG submission 119630) | Hoatzin crop microbial communities from Cojedes, Venezuel. Combined Assembly of Gp0051906, Gp0051904, Gp0051908 | reverse complement strand
CCGGCTGTGGAGCAGGCATAGGAAGACTCACCTCCTAAATGAGGAGCGTGGCACTGGTGGGAATATTTGCTCCAGCCTTCCAAGCCCCTTCAAAACTAAGTATTCCTTCCTCTTTGTAAGTCTGTCACAGGGTTAGGAAGGTGCAGAAAGCTTTTGCATGCCCTGCTGTCTCACATACTCCAAGCCCACTTTTGCAGAAAGGGAGGACAGAGACTTTCCTTCCCGTGCTATGGCACAGTGCAGAAAGTATGCCTGTGAGGCAGAGGGCTTGTGAACCCTTTTTGATATCTAACTAGAGCACAGCTGTCTCCAGACTGACAGGTGTATCAGGTTATCTGTTCTGTTTTCATCTACCTGGGCTCTTGGAGACCTTTGGTGGGGTTTCATGACTTTTCACCTTCTACGTGAATGCCTACCAGCCAGAAGTGAGGACCGAGAGTGCTCCAGCCAACTCACAGCAGCACTGAAAACCTCTGGTGTGATGTGGATATTATTATGCTGCTCTTGTACTGCTTTTGAGTTTAAATAGGAAAAATCTTATCATTACTGTTCATTATGCTGCATAAACAATCCTGATACTGCAGGGAGGTCCTCATCAGATAGTATCTGGTTCCACAGATGGCCCTCAGAGGGATCTTGTATTTATAATGTCTTTGGTAATGCACTAACAGAAATGAGGTTAAAAAATACAGTCTTTTTAACAGGCAAAGTAAGACATCAGTGATAAATTCAATTATTTTAAATGCATCAGACCAGGTTCTGATTTCAGTTACGTGGATATAAACAGGCCTGCTTGTACCATGGGCTTTTGTGCATGTAAGGAAGATCTGAATCTGTCTTCAGGCACCTAGTTTCTCTGTCAGTGCAAGGCATGCTGTTTCGACTTTGCAGTCTGTATTAGGAAAAGTTTTAGTCTGTCCTTGGCATTTCCTTAGGCATCAGTGATTCCCAAAGACTAGAACATTCAAAATACTGCAAGGGATGTTTTGTGCTTTTTGGTGTTTTGTTGTTTGTTTGTTTTTTTCTCCCCTTTAATTTTTGCCTGTCTATATAACTCCAAGCATTTCACACGCCTGCTAAAACTCTCGTATCGGATTTCCATTTCAGAGAGATCCAGAAGATGGGATATGTCACCTATCAACTCTTTAATGACCACCACTGAGTAAACAGTTAATAGATGGAAGAATGAAAAAAACCCCCACAATCTCAAATCTATTTTATGAAAGCAATTTAAAGTGATGCATTCAATAATGAGTACCACATAAGCAGGGTTTGTTTTTTTTTAGGTATATATTTGCTATGACCGTCTTCCTTTTATTAGGCACAGTTACGAATTTCAAATCGTACAAGTATCCTTGAAGGAGAAGGAAGAGTGGGAACACTTTCTAAACCAAAGGGTTCAGCTTGAAGCATGTGTATGAGTCTTAAATTTTAAGCTTTTGGTCTGAGCTAGGAATTAGTATCCTATGCAGTACGGCAATTTGCCTCACTTTATCTGCCTTAACATTTTTCTGAAGATGTCTATTCAAAGAATGTATTTATAGCCTTATAAGCTATAGGCTGTAGTGTTAGCCACAGAGTGGGATCACCAAATGCAATGATTATTTCAATTTATTTTTAATAAATAAATTGATAACTTTTTAATGCATGAGTGTAAGATATACACAGGGAAGATGTCTGTATTAAAAATGGCCTGAGAAATCATTTATCCTTTTCCAATATCTATACCAGATATTTTATTGGTGCTGTAAGAAGGGGAAAACTACTTTAAATATAGAGTTAAGTGACTAAGTTCTCCTTCCTCTGTAACAGTAATGTTCCCTTTTATGAGGCAATAGTGACATTCCCATGATTTAAAAAAAAGGTGGCTTATTTTTCTTGCCTTTTACCAAAGATTTACCAAGTCTATGCTTGCATAGACTAAATATTGTTTTAAAAAAAATTATCTTTGTACAGAAACTTATAAATTAATTATACTAAAAAGGGTACTTAAATCTACATAGATGATACACTCAGTGGTTCAGACAAGACAAAAGCATAAAAAATATTCCAAGCGGTAACAGAAGGAAAGCAAAATACATGTAAGTTACTGCCACCCCCAAATCATGTTCTGCCAAGCCTATGGGTTTTAATGGGTCATGCCACTGATACAGCAACAGATCTCTGGTAATGCACCTGAAAGTCTCCTAGCTTTTCATACCAACAGTACTGCAGCAAAAATCTCATCTAAAACAGACTTCAAACTTTGTTACTGTTAGCTGATTTCCTGCCAACTGACTGCACCTGGTTTACTCTAAATTAGTTACAGTTAATTGTCAACAAATGGGAAGAACGTCCCTGTGCCGTTTTTTCCTGGCTGTGAAGCTGGCAAGTGTAGTTGTAGCTATTTTTCAGGTAGAGTATTGTTATATGCATAGGTTTATAGAGGAGAAAAAAAAAAGTAAAATAAATAGTGGTCATAGTTGATTTTTTTTCTCTGTACTTTTTGATGTAGGAAACATTGTGTGAGCACAGCTGCAGTAAGTTTTCTTGAGGTGCTCGTTTGTTCAGCTGAGCCCTGGTAGGAGAGACCATAAAGGGTGTGGGGTTTACACTGCTAGTTTTTCCACCAGTGAAGGGAAAATGGTTGATTTAGAAGGAGGACTCAAGAGAAGGAAACTCTATAGGTAAGATTTTACATTTCTGTTAGGTGTTTTTTCCCTTCTGATACTTTTCCTTTTCTAGCAGGGTTGGGGTGGGGGGGAATAAAAATATATTTTCCTTGGAGAGTTAGAGTAATTAATGAGGTTTTTGTCCCTTGGAGAATGCAATTTGTACATCTCTTTCCTTCAGTAAATTTTCCAACAACAAATATTTAAGTATGCTTTTATAATCTCAGGGTTTGGTTTTTTTTTTAATGTGATTTCTTGTCACCTCTTTCCCAAGATGTCTATAGGAAAAACAGGTAAAAAATGAAGAATTTCTTTTCCCCTCTACCTCTCCTGACCTGTTATATCATGCTGTTTCTATTAATTCACCATACTTATGACTTGATTCTGTCCTCGGTCAATTTATTTCTGTATTAGAAGGGCTGACGAACCACTGGTATAAACCCAAATGATATAAAGGTTGTTATAGACTTGGTAGTTAAGCTTTTTTACAGCAGAGTCACAACTCTTAAAACAATTGTTCTTTAATTAAGAAACGTGTGTGCTCGAGATAAACCTTTTTCCTTGCACCTATTGTGTGGAAAGTGTGGTTCGGTATTCAGAGAAGATTTGTGTTTTGGACTCTGAGTCAGTTTTCTGCTGCTATAATGACAGCCTCCTGTTGAATTCTTCTTGACAAATGGAAGCTCTGGTTTGAACTTTCAGTTGCATATGTGGCACCAGATTTTCTTTGCTTCTTTTCCTTTACAAACTGTCTCACAGAAGACAAGAAATATGACAGGAATGGTATCTATCTCTCTTTGCAGTTCTGTGTTGTCATGAAGCATGCAGCTTCATCCCATCCCCTGCAGCCCCTTCCTCCTTGCTCTTCATCTTTCCTTCCATGGGTGGTTGCTGTAGTGTGAAGACAATGTCTCTCGGATCCAAAACCAAAATTCACAATTTCTGCTTCTTCTGTTCTCATTTTAAATACTACAGATGTTGACATCTGGGCTTTCTCCTAGTAAGATGGCTGTCGTCTTCCTCTGTTCATCAGTTATGGATGTTCAAGCAAAAACCCTTTATTAAAAGTTAGATGTTTCCTTATGGGGTTCAGAAAAGGCATCTTAATGCTTTCTTAGTTGTGATATTTGTATTGCAACTGTCAGGGCTGTAGACACAAATGCCAGATTTTTATGGAACTCTAGCTTTCCGCAGACACAGTGAAAACAAAAATTATCTTGGAGATTTTAATTAATAGTAGTAAAGTAGGTAAATAGCTAATTGAATACCATCTGTTTGCTTACACTAAGAATAAAAAATGTGTCAGTTAGGGGAAAGAATATTCATGAAACAGAATATCTCTTTTCCAAGATACTGTTTTTACAAAACTATTTCTTTAGCCTTGCAGTGGTAAAGTGTATTTCGGAGCACTTATTCATGTTCATTGTTCTACTCTTTTGCTTTGGGACTACCAGTTTCAGTCGTTTGCTTCTCCTTTCCTCTTGGGGTTAAACAGCCCGAAAAAGGCAAGGCAAAACAAACCAGGCCTTGTAGCATCCCTTCCTCTCTTCCCTACATATGCCTGCCTGAGAGGGAATGATGAAGAGCTGCCGAGCGCTGGCTGGGCAGGGCACTGCTCTGCTGAAATAACAGCTGAGCTAGAGGAGCCTGAAACAAACTCCTGGCGACAGAATCAACGTGTTTGTAACACTGAGGAGTTTTTCTGTGCGGGAGGGCTAGCTTCCATAACCAGTTTTGAAAGAAAAACTAATTTGCATTTTGAGCAGCTATGTGAAATACACACTTAGTGATCGAGGCCAGTAGTTGGAGCACTGATTAAATGAAAAAGTGGAAGTTTGAGTGTCACAGCAAACAGGAAAGATTAACCCAAACACCCCACTCCCCCAGCCACAAGCAAGAAAAACTCCATTGCCTTCCTTCCCTCGACACATGGGTGTAGGTGGGAAGGGGAGGAACTTGGGTGGTGCTCTCCTATGTGACAGCCTGTGTAGTTTTACCTAGATTTTTTTTCTTGCATAAATAATACTGGTTTTTTTAATTGCATAAAGCAGAGATATTTTTTTATCAGAGATTATAGATCAGAATTGAGGACTGAGATGGACTGAGTGTAATTTCAGTCGAACCTTCTGCTATGGATGGCTTCTGCATCCGTGGGTTTGGAAAATATTATGATGTTTCTTTAAAATGAAAGTTACTATAATAGCAAAATAGAAAGTATGCTTAATCAGCAAATATGTAAACATTCCCTTTGTTAGCATTTTTCCTGCTCTTTTTTTTTTTTTTTGCAAAAGCTCACTTTTTAAAAATTCCAACAATTTTATGGCAGTTTATAATGGGAAAACACAAGAAGTTTTTTACAATGCCATCTTTTTTTAAAATACTCCTTGAGGAATTGTTGCAAGATTTCTCCATGTGCTGGATCAATTACCTAACTGTTCATATACTATGTTCTGACATTTGCCTGTGCTTTAGGTTAGAAATTACATCCTAATTTTTTTCAGCCAGGGTCCAGCCAGCCCTGTGTAATTAGTACAGTTCTGACAAATCAGTGCTTGATTAAACAGATCTTCTGAAGAAGCAGACCTGAGTCAGAACACAAAAAAAGGTGGTGGGGGGAATAATAAACAGATAATTGTTGCATATGTCAGTGAGGAGGAAACTGTGGCCACTGGAAGATCAGTGGATCCACGAAAGCCCATACTGAAAGGCAACCACCAGCACAACTCAGTGGTGTAAAAACCAAACTTTTGAATTTAAGTTAAACACTGACTAAGGAATTTTGCCTCAGAAGCATTTCTATACTATACAGCAAAACTTTAAAGTAACTCAGTGAAGTTCTGCTTGTTCAGGACTCTTAAACCTGGCTGGATTGGAACCTGCTTTTTTGTGAAGTTCGGGATCTCTGTAAGAATGGTAAATTCAAGTGTTTGGAAGAAACTTGCTTCCATTTTGTGGTAGCCTATAAAGTAAGAGACGAGCAAACAGAGTCAGGGAGGTTCTGAATGAAGAAGCATTTTTACAGGTGGGTATTGATTAAAGTGGAGCAATAAGATGTGTACTGAGGAAATTTGTCGGGATTTTATTTTCTTTTCCTCCACCCAAAGGAATATTTCCTAGGAGTGACAACTAAAATATTCAATAATGTTTCTTTATATAGCATCCAATAATGCAATGGCTGGAAGACAAGGAAGTGGTGGAGTAACTGGGTGGAAACACTGGATATTATCAATGATTCTGATGCTGTGGAGTCATCAGATCAGTGGACAAGGACAAGGTAAGTGAAGATCTTTTACTACAGTTTTTGATTTGCTCAGTATTGCATAGCATTGGCTGGAGTAATGAGGGTGTGTGATGAAGTGCTGAACTTTTGTGAATTAATTCCTGGCAAGAAACAAGAATTTCAAAATCTGAAGTATTTCGGTTGGAAAGTCAAATGCCTTTTGGAAATGTCTCGATGCTTTATGGGGTTTTCCAGATGCTTGAATCTGTTTTGTTGTGCTCTGTAATTGGAGTATTCTTGAAATAAATCTCCCATTGTTATTCATTATTGGCTCTCTAGGTGTGGAGAAGTAGTTGCTGAAGAGATTATGGGTGTGAACACTTTGCATTACTTAGCTGTGATATCTGGAGTGAACATGCAATATTTGGAAAGGCTTTTGTTGCAGTGTTCTAAGTATTTTCTGTGTTGTGTTCCCATCTCACTGATAATGGTGCATAATAACAGCCACAAGAATGTGGAGGCAAAAAAAAGTCTACGTTCTTAGGTTTTTAATTTTGAAAAATAAAGCATTTTTGCCTGTTTCTGATCTGAAGACTGTATCCAATGGCTGGTAACAAGAGAGGTAATAACAGGCTATTGTATTTTTTATATATATTTAATAAAAAAGATGCTTGCATGTTGTTTCAAACTGGAGGAGGAGGAAATCTGTAAGTGATAATTTTGAGGCATTGAAGTTAAAAGGAAGTGGATAGGCATTTCTTTTGGAGGTATGTTAGGCCAGCTATAGGATATGCATGTTACAGGTGAGCTGAGTTTTCAATGTCCTTCATTTACTCTAGCAAGTGGGGAAAACATGGTACTTTTTCTAGCTACAGGCTGTCAGCTGTGTATTACTCTAGTCAGTAGCTACAAGCAAGGTGTGGGCTAGGGTAGCTTTTCGCTATGCCAATGCCTCCATGCAGCTCAGACAGAAGTAGTAGTTCTTGGCTGTTAGAATAACAGTGCTTACGCTTGCTTGGTGCAGTAGTAGGCATAGAAATTGGCTGTAAACTGTGTGCTGCATTTCTGCAGAACTTAACCTTGCCTCCGCAGATACTAAAAGCCTGTAGAGCACTTCTGTAGGGTAAGAGCTGTGAACGTTTTGCAGCTAATCACCAGACATGCAGAGGAGCTTTCCTGTGATATAAAGCTGTCTGTGTACAAAAACATGAGCTGGTTTTCTAAATATTATTTTTTTTAAAGCTTCCATTTTAACATTGTAGCTTTTGGCTTGAAAAAGACAGATATATTTGAAGACTGACTGTTTGTAGTGTTGTGCTAAAATGAACAGGTATGGTAAACTTTTGTTTTATGAAATATTAGTGAATGGTATTGGAAAGAAACCAGAAACAGTAACTTGGAAGAGTTTGTTTTCAAAGTGGACAACATAAGGGCACTTGTGCTGTGAAAGAAAGATTTTCATGGTTCTACACCCAATTCACATTTCTGGCTGACAAGGGGTACTGAAGATTGCAGTCTTCATCTGTGAGCTGATCTTTCGGTCATGTAGTTCTTTATGTATCTGTTTTCTAATAATTACCAAAATAGAACTTAGAAAAATGAGAACTTAATGGTGTGACAAAATTTATGTTCTCTTTGAATGTAAAATGTCATCCTAAAATTTGCAATAACTCTTACTGTAAAAAGCGATGTGAACTTCCACCATGCTATTTTGCTTTAATTTTAAATAATTTTGCTAGGTTGCTATGCAGCTTGTGAATATTAAGAAATACATTTAAGCAGGCACAGTGTAATAAAGCTGGCTGTGTTTCAGTCTTGGTAGACTTTGCATTCTGCTGTAATGGGAGTTTAGTGTAGACTTTTGAGCATACATACTTATTGCAACTGCTGACCACTGCTTAAACCTTCATTTGAGAAATGTGAATTTTTAATCCTCTGGCAACGAAGTAGTAAATTAAAAGCAAGGAAGAATTTTTTTTCATAATTATGTACACAGCGTATTTGGAAAACAAGAAAAATCTCTTTAGTTGCCAACTATATCCCTAATTTTGCTGTGGATTTCTATTAACATCTTTCTTAGGGTAAAAAGCAAAGTCTTTTGGGCTTGACTTGCAGGAACCTGAGAAAAGTAAATGAGAAAGTGAGTAATTTGAGTAAATTAGAAAGTTTGAGTATTGAAAGTGTATCAGGACAATAAAATTAAGAAATAATTACACTGTCTCTGGGCATCAAACCAAAAGGGTTTAAAAGCCATATGGCTGCATTTAAAGAAAACAGCTTCTGAGTCACATAACTTCAGTGTGAGTAAGTTGCTATGGAAGTTAGAAAGAAACCAACATTTGTTCCACTTCCATTTCCAATCTGAATAGTAAACTCACATTAAAAACTCTTTGTTTTTCAACAGCTATTGCTGTCTGTCTCTCATTACACATTAACTGAAGCTGTTCTCTGTCTTTTGAGATCCATGGAGCTGCACCTTGCTCTCTTTACGTGTTGCTTACCATTACTTATTGCAGTTTACCCAATGTAAGTGTCAAGTGGAGATTGGAATATGGAAGAAACTGTGTCTCTATTTAATCTGAGCTCTTGCGTATTAGTCAAATGTGTAATTTTTAGTTTTGCACCTGTTTTGCTTTTTTCTTCAACCTGAATAATTATAGTTTCCAAAATCAACCAAAACTATTTATACTCATAAGTAATTTTAGAAAAATATTTTATTTCCCTTTAACATTGAGCCATGAGGAATCTGAAGAATGTTTTGAAACAGTTACACTTGGTTCTTTTCTGCAGCCAATTTAGAGAAATCACATAGTTGGAAGTCTTAGGTTACAATAGGGAGCAGGCAATTAATGTTCTGTGGTATTCTCAAACAGCATTAATATTGATACTCAGTTTTAAGACAGAAGATTAACAAGGACTCTTGGAATCTAATAATTTTCAGACTTGACAAAAGAAGTGAATGTTTCATGATTATGTGCAATTTTATTGCTGTATAGAGTAAGCAGGTGCTCTCTTTTAAGCTCTGGAGATGCTGGATAAAAAGGCGTTTGCTCTCCGAAGAACACAGCAGCAATGCTGGTGTTCTTGGATGTATGCTTCCTGCAGAAGAAGATCCTTTCAAATCTACTTTTTCAGAGCTGTTGGTGTACGGTTTTGACAGGTTGCTTTCTTTAATGATCGAGCATAAAGGCTGTCCAATGGGCTACAGCCAAGGTGCGTCAGAGCTCAAACGGAATGTGCTAGAAAGCAGTGGCTGTCACTGGCTGGCTGAGCTCTGACCTGCAGGAACTCCTTTTCTCCCTCCCATATGGGCCTATTTAGAGAAAAATCATCTTAACTTTTGAACTGAAATGATGTGTGGGGGGGATATTTTTGTTTTCTTCTTGCATTTGGTAGCTTTGAACAATGATAAAGCAGGTTATGCTCAGCCAGCATTACGGCTGCCTTGGAGTATACAGGAGTACATTCCAATATACCTTTAGAAAGAGTAGAAGGAAGCCTTTGCTGGACTTCAGGGTCACAAGGTTGATGTCTTATAGCTGAATTACCTTACTTCTAGCTTCTTTTTTTTCCTCTGTGTTGCTGAGGAAAAAAAAAAAATGTGCTCCGAACCCAGTTAATAACAATACCTTCTCTCAGTCCTCAGATCCTGAGATGGCCATGACTTGCTGTTGGTGGGAAGGCAGGCAGGTTGAGGATACCTGGGATTTCTTAACAAAACTAACCTTAGTAACTTGTTTTGAATATAGGTAGGATGCTGAAATATGGTGACAATTCTAACCACTTAGAAGCAGAAAGACTTAAGCTTTGGTATCTATTTCTAATCACTGTGTATTGTTGTGGGTAAAACAGGTATGTGTGAGTAGCTGCTTCTTGCTCAGCTGTTTGCTTGTCAGACGAGGTAATGAAACGTTCCATATATATGGAGTGTGTACGTGTATACATATACAGTTGTACAACACTAAACTTATAAATGAGTAGTGATTTTGGTTTAAAAAAACCCACCGACCCATAAAACCACCAGAGAAGTGAGATGTTTACATGGAAAGCGAGAGTCTTGGAATTGGTTCCTCTTTTGTACCTCAGCTAATGCCCATGCTGCACGTTGGCAGTGTGGCACCCGGGCTCGCCTCCGGCATGGCCGGGTCTGCCAAGCATGGGCGCATAGCCTGGCTCCTGACTCTTGGGGTGAGGATGAGCAGCTCCATGGTGACACTGAGTAGGACCCCGGTGGCATCGCTGTGCCCGGGGTTGGGGGCGGGATGCTGCCCAGCTGGCCTCTTGCGCAAGGAGTTCATCCAGCTAATGGGTCCAGCCCCTACGAAGCCTGTGGCATAACCTGCCAGTGCTCGGAGGAAGAAACTTAAGATCTGTTCTGGGTGCTTGACATGAGATGACTTGCAGGCTTTTCTTTTAATGTTAACTTCGACTATCTGAAAAATAGTCCTCTTAAAAGTCAGTCTTTCAAACCAGCCTTTAAAAATAAAAAAAGTGCAAAGGCACAGGTAATCTATAAATGCTTTTTAAAGTGTGTAATGTATGCACTTTAATGTGTGTATAAATATAATGTGTGTATATAATACATATAATGTGTAGACATATAATGCCAGTGTCCAGAAAAGGTCATAGATGTCTTGGTGGGCAGAGCATCAAATGTGAGTTGGCAACATGCCTTAGAGGTGATGAAAATGAACCACGTACTGTGTGGCATTAGCAGGAGTATAGCAGGCAGGTTGAAGGTAATGGCTGTGTTCCTATATTTGTCACTCACGAGGCTGCCTCTGGGATGCTGTCTTGAGTTTTGGGCCCCTTAGTATGAGAAACATGTTGGCAGAGTGTGGTGAGTGCAGATGAGGGCCACTGAGATCTTTGCGGGTTGGAAGACAGGTCTGTAGGAAGGCGGAGTGAGACTTACCTCAAAGATGCACGAGAGCAACGGTCACGAGGTGCAGCAAGGAAAATCTCAATCGAAGGCAAGGGGAGGATTATTCACTCTGTATGTGGTCAAGCACTGACCTGGGTTTTCCAGAGAGGTTCAAGAACCACCATCCTTCGAGATATTCAGGCTTTGCTAGGACAAGGCCCTGGGCCACCTGATCTAAATGGGAAGTTGGCCCAGCTTTGAGCAGGTGGTTGGATCTGTATGCCTGCAGAGGTCCTTTCCAACTTGAACGTTTTCCGTGATTACGTGAAAATGCTTATCTACTGAATAACTGCTCTTTTAAAAATAAACTATATGCTTCCTAGGAAACCAGCAATGTAATGCAACTCCAGCAATAAAGAAGTTACTATTTTCAGTAGATACATTAGTTCAGTAACTGTCTGGAAGAAGTTACTACTTCATCTCTGTTTAAGAAGCAACAACTCAAACTGAAGCTTTTTGCACATATATAAAGGTCTTCAGATTAGTGAATTAGAGCATCAGCTGCTGGGCAGATTTACGCTTAACATTGCTCACCACCTTCCCTTGAAAGGTTTGTCACACCTCGGTTGTTTCTAGCAGATCTCTGATATTCCGCATTTCCACAGAATACACCAGTGAACATGTCCCATGTGAAATCCCAACCAGAATCTGCTGAGATAAAATGTTCGTTGCAATTTCTGCTATCAGCAGGACGGGAGTAGCAGCAGATTGCCTCTGGCATACCCAAGAAGAGCAGCTACCATTAGAGCTGGTCTGCTGATTCCTCCCTGGTGGTACTGTGAGACGGCACTGCCCTGCTGTGGTTGGGCAAGATGAGGGAGGAAGCTCCTTTGTGACTTCCCTTGAACCTCTGGATAGCCTTGCTTCCTCTTATTAGAAGCAGCAAATACAGTATAAACACTGTCAGATATTGGGGGGAAAAATGCAAAAAAAGACTGACGAGGCTTGAAGACTTCACGGGCCACATCAAGTTGAATTGCTGTTCCTAGTTTGAGTCTCTCTGCACGCTGGCACTCAGAAATATAAAACTTCTTCTGGCTGGAAATCTAAATGGGGAGAGTTTCAATTCTTCCTTCAT
>Ga0181612_169615_pt1 | contig 11873 bp, 4 predicted proteins | sample HoacroProtozoa21_FD_119630 | JGI IMG/M metagenome (GOLD analysis project Ga0181612, IMG submission 119630) | Hoatzin crop microbial communities from Cojedes, Venezuel. Combined Assembly of Gp0051906, Gp0051904, Gp0051908 | reverse complement strand
GCTTTCAGCTGAGTGGAGACCATAGCTCGATGTCTCTGAGCTGAGGAAGCAATGACCACCAGCTGAATTTACCCGGGGAGCTGGCCAAGCCTCGAGGCCCTGCTTGCACGAACTGTGGCCCCAACTTCTGCACCACGCCCTGTTTGCCCGTCCCGTTCGCCGCGCTCCCCAGGGGCTGCTTTTGTGAGGGGGGAGAGTGCTGCTGTCACTCTTGACTCTGCCCACGACGAGTCAGAGCCGCTGCTCGTCAGGGCTCAGCACTTCCCGCTCTTGCCGGGGGGGTGGTGGGAGCACACTCTCTCTCCCTGGGCGCCTGTCTCGGCAGTTCTGCCACTTAGATAAGGTTCCCCCACCACGATCCCTCTCTCCAGAGCCCTTCGCCATGCAGTCTTCCTTTTTAGGAAACATGCTTGATTCCAATGGAAACTACAAACAAAAGGAATCAAATTTTATTTTACTGAATGGACTATATATGACTTCATGAAACAAAACATCTTGGTACCCAAGAATGCATACGAAGTAACTAATGTGGTCACTTTTGGATATACAAGCCACCTCGTTGTTCATAACCACCCTGACACTGAGCCTTACAAGAGACATTTCCGTATCTATCTGCTCTGTTACATGACCTTGTTTTTCTTGGAGTCAATATGTTTTGTCAGCATAAGATTATTGCTAGAATTACATTTTCTCTGTGTGTTATATCAATGTAAATCATACCAAGGAAGCCCATGCATATTATTAATGTTTTCTACAATATGTTAGTGGTTAGTGTTTTATAATTCATTGTAATCAGGTAATCTCCCTAAGTTCTATGTGTTGCTGTTGTGGAACGTGAAACATGAAGATCTACTTTTTCACAAAGAAAGTATCCTGGCACAAAGCATACTGCTTCAAGGCTGGATGATTTGCTTGACAGAGGGGGCTGACATTGACAGTTAGTGTCGATTGCTGAAATGAAGGTTCTAGAAACCTTTTTAGCATATTTCAGACCTGGCTACTATCTGAATAATTCATTGAAAGAGTTGCCTTGTGGGGAAAAATATCGAACTTGCATCACTGACATAAAACCATGCAACAGGACAAATTAAAATGTTCAAAATATCATAACAGTGTAATATGAAGTAATAAGGAAGTTATGTGGTCTTGTGGGGCCGCGACTGCAGTATAATGGAAATTGTATTATTCTGGAATAGGACACTACAACCTATTTTGATAGTATTAATTAAATGAAAACCTCTGGTGCAACGCATAATACTGAGTTCTTTCAATATATCTGAGCTCAATAATCACCACTTCAACACAGTCTGGAGAGTCTAATTGTGATGGTAGGACACAGATGGACTTTGATACATTTCTGTCTACAGTGGGCCCAGACATGGACTCAGAAGTCCAGACTAGTTTGCACACAGATCCAGAGTTCATGACTTGTCTGTTGTGTTTAGAATGCGGAAACACAGAGCTCAGAAATCAAGTCCTGAATCCTGTCTTCTATAGAGCTTGTGGGCATTCATGTCGAGATGCTGCTCACTGGAAACAGTGGCGGAACCATCCAGAGCCTCAAAGAGTATTCTGAAACTAGAATGGCATTATCAAATTCAGTAGTGGCTTTAATTTTTACAAGGAGATTATATTTGTGAAGACAGAGAATGGATATTAAGAAGTTGCATCTATGAACGTCTCCAGCATGGTAAAGCACACATGGGTTTCTGACAAGAATATAAAGAGGTCTATTAATTCAAAACAGTAAAGAAAGAAAATGGACCCTCCAAATGTGTGGCTTGCATGGAAACTCCAATTCACAAAGGATGACTATATCCCACTACAATGACGCAGCCATGAAAAAGACATACGTGGTAGTAGTTACCAGAAAATGTTAGCAATCATGACATAATGACCTGGAGAACAGAAGGCATATGAACCAGATTGGTTCACTTCAACAGAGTGAGGTCTGAAAGGAGACATAGTGGGTAAGTCTGCCTTGGTGCTTTACTTTGCAATAGGAGTATTCTTAAAAGAGAAGCTTCCAGTTATCTCCACTTCCTGTTATTTACTCTTTGAGAGTACACAAACTGGATTCCTTTCAGATTAAACTAAACCAGGAGACGTGGTTCACAAATGCACCTAAGCACTCCAGTTACTAATGGGTATTCAGTCCACAGGACTACACTATAATTAGTACAAGCTCAAACCACCAAAATATGTAAGTGTGGGTGTTGGGTCTTTAGCTCCATTATCATATGCGTAGTACTGGCAAGAAAAGGCTTTTGAAACACTTGGAATCATGTGGAGTTGGCTGCTAGCCCTTAAATGTTCTTGCTGGTTTTGGGCAAGGGTGCTGGGCTCAGACCCATTTCTGAATTTTATGTTAAACTGGTCACTTCAGCTCTCACCTACAACATGCTAAACACCAGAAATACATTTGTCTTTCAAAAGCAAAAGAATGGAAATCGAGGTCAGAAAATTATCTAATTGACTTAAGTGAGCTGGAACTAAAACCATTAGGGATGGTTTAGCTCCAGGCAGCGGAGGCTAAACATTCTAACAAGTCCAGGTTTGTGACTGTGGTGCAGGGGCCTTTTTTTGTTGTTGCTGTCTTTTAGAGTAGCATGTTTTCAGGCTTTCTTCCACAGTTAGTTGATTTTTCAACAACTTTGCTGTTCTGATTTTCCACTTGGGCTTCACGACTACTTTTTAATCAATCAGATTAATTAGAAAAATTAATGAACCCGAATTGTAATAACATTTAACCAAGCTCTATGAGTACAGTACTCCCTAGACCTACATGACTGTCTCGTACAATGATGACAGTTCACTGAATATCATTTAATTATGGACTACAGACAGTGGAAGATTGTTAGCTTTGCTAAGCAAGCACACCAAGCATGTATCAAAATATCTTTTTAATAAACAAAACCAAAAAAACACCTGACTGTAAACAGTCTATAACTATCAGATAGACTGAAGCATTAGGCTTTAAAATAGACTTAGAGACGGGTGTAATTTAAATGTTCCATGCCATCACCCAAGAGACATCCAATTAGTGCTTCTTTCATAACATCACTTGAAGATCTGTTCAAGTTTTAGAAATATTGGGGAACATCTGATTTATAGAACTTTGAATTCAAAGTAAAATATATACATGTGTTATATGCACAATGGTTAAAATGCTTATATGCATAGGTATTTTTATAGATGTGGGGAGTAAGAAAAAGGAAAACTAATAAATTCTGAAAGTAGAGAACCAGATTACTCTCTGGAGTACACCTTCTCAGATAGAAAAAAGGTATCTGCAATGTTGTTAATTTTCAACACATTTCAATGCCTTCGGAATAAACATTTGATTAAAATCTTTTGAAGTCCATCTGGGATAGTTAGAAGCATTTTAAAATTACTTAAAGATCACAGAAGAGAGCTGAGCGGAGGCATAACCAAATCACAGGACAGGGCTCATTCCTGAGCTCAGATTCCTGCACTCCTGACCAATGCTTCATTTGAAGGCCACAGTTTCCATAACAAAGGTAGTCCGAGAAGCCTAATTTACACATTGCCACTGCGACACATTGTGTTATTCCTTGGAACACCAGGGTGCATTGTTCATGTCACATTACATTTGTGATACAATTAAAGTCTCTGGCTGAGTCTGACACAGTTTTGTATGATGGTCACACAGTAGACAGTGTACTGAATAATCTTAAGAAGTGGTCAAAAAAAAAAAAATCCCAGAGTTGGCCTGGGAGAGGAATAGGAATTAAAGATTAACTTTGCAACTATTCTATGTACTTTTATACTCTATGTATGTCTATATACATAAAATATTCATGTGTATGTATGTGGTTTGCTACAAAGCTTGAAGTCTTCACCATTTACCACCCACGCTTACCCTCACAGTACACTTGCCTTACAGCTGCTTAAAGACATAAATTAACAAACCTTCATGGCCAAGTATAATCTGACAGAACAAAGAAAGCAAATTATCATTAAATATCAGGCAAAACTGTCAATCCCATGGTGAAGTGGAAATACATCCCCAACAAAATTAAGGGAGTCTGCTGTTCAGAGCATTTAAAGCCATACTGGCCATGACAGGATGTTTTCACACTGTCGAACTTCAAGCCTCCAGTTTACATGGTTTAATTAGGAAGAAAGCTCCCTATGCAGCTAACATCCTCCAAGGAATCAGTCTAAGCACCTATGCAGGAACCTATTTCTGAACAATGATTACACAGGGAATCAAAGTCCTATATTTAGGCACTTTAGTTAAATGCCTTAAAGAAAACAGTATGAATATCCCCAATACTGCAAAGTGAGCAATTAAGAAAATCTCTTCTCATTTAGAATGACTTCAGTCACCTTCTGAGATGCAAAAAATTTTTACCGATCTTCAGAGTGGAGGCCAGAGACAGTAAAAATTTCTCTGAGGCTGTACGATGGCACAATATGGATTTAAGGAATAATACCTAATTAATAATAACGAACATGTCATGAATAATTATGGAAATAGCAAGGATAGCTTTGATCCAACCTGATAGCTAGTACCTTTGACAAAAAACAGAAACTACTGCAGTGCTTTACAGACCATGTGATTTAGATGGAGACATTGTTATCTGGCATATAACAAACTTCTGAAATTTAATCCTAGCTCAACTGAAGCTGTTCAGGATTTGCCACTGGTGTCAACAGGAGGGAAATTTTATTTTTAATGCATATGTGATGAAGAAATCTCTTTGGTTTTTCTCTGTATGGAAAGTAGACTAATGCACACATATTGCTAGTTTTTACTTTGCAGACATATTTCATGGCATTTGTATCATACTGTAGTCAGTTGAAAGAATATACACACATTTTCACAAGGGATAAAGAAAAAAGGGCGCAAGATACCAAGATTTGTATTTTTGGTGTTACTAGATCTATTTAGAACATTTTAATTGCTGCTTCTGTAATACAGAGATCTGTACATGAAGATATTCTATTACTATTAGATCTTAAAATAGCATCAATAGTTAATTTTTGATAGCGAGAAAGTTAAGGTTTAAGAATGCCGACTGATGAATAGGCTTAACTGATAACAGCATTTTATATCCATACATTTTTGCTGAAATTGATACCACAGTCATGCCCCCCTTATGTGATTTCTGAGAAATTACTTTTTATGTGGTTTACAGTGTTTGTATTGTTAGGACTGATCAAAAAGCGATGTATCCTAGAAACTGGTTGAACTACGCATAGTGATATGTGTGTGTATCCATGTGTTGCTTGTGTTCTGTATACCTTGAAATTCTGCCAGTCACACCCACTGCCTGCTTGTGAAGAGTCATCTTTGCTTCCCCTAACCATCAGTACGATGTAGAGATCCCTGAATTAGTGCTAAACCAAGCCAGTTTCATGCATGTAGTACAGTCTCATACAGATGGACCAGTTGGAATCAATAAATCTTCTGTACTCAAGAAAAAGTATTGGAAGGAATTCAAATACTGGAAGCAATAGATCTTCTTGCACTCAGGCTGTACTTAAGCTAATAACTATAGACAGGTCTTAGTAGATAGGAGAGGGTGGTCATAGAAAAGCCATCCGCTTTGGGAAAAAATATGAATGAAGCATGTATGTATGAATGTGTGAATGCCTCTGCATCATATTCCCCAGCACTGCCCATTCCAGATGAGACCGCATAAAGCCCACCTGCATCTGCACACTTGATATTCAGCCATTAAAATCAATGCTCAAATTTAACTCTGTGGGGAAATCATGGGTGATATAGGAATCTTATGAGAAACAGTGAATTCAGCAAGGTTTAGCAACTGTAGCAGGTTTTATGATGCTTCCATTTCTAGATATAATACTTGCCAAGCAATCCCAAGCCAGTAAACTTGAGCTATACATCAGATATGAAGCAATATAGAAAATATGGTAAATAGCCCACAGCTTGGCAGTATTGCCGTTGTTGGAGGTAGTGGGTTGCAGGAGCAGCTATTTGGCCACTCCCTTTTTTTAAAAAGTAGCAAAATACATTGTCTAATTAGAAATGATGAATCAGCTCATCGTAGCTGATCATATACTAAGCAAAAATAATCATACTTTCTATTACAATAGTATGTTTCCAACACAGACCTTTGTTTTTCAAAGGATCCCAATCAATGTTATTCTTTCTGAACGGAGTTTTAAGCAGCAAGTGGTCTTACTATTCTTTTTTAATGAATAAATATATTTTGTCTGCAGGAACCAGAATGAAATGACTAGTTTCTAGAATGTAATAGAGCTTGTGCAGGGAAAGACTTTTAACAACTTGTGTTATTTTAATATGTATGCAAATCCATAAATCTACTGTGCTTGCTAGCCTTATAAAAGAAGATAGGCTTTACAGATATTTCAACCAATTAATACAGATACAGGTCAAACATGCGAACCTGCAAGACGGACGTAGGAAAAATCAGGATTATACGTACTGTAAATCTTATCCAAGTTAATGGCTTTCTCAGGGGGAGAGTGAGTTGAAGACTGGGTAAGACATAAAACAGATCAACTCTGTTAATCTAATTTAAAGGTTTTTAGAGGAAATAGAAAAACACTGATGGGTTTGTTAGTAGGATACCAAATCTAAATCCCTTCCAATCCACCCCTGTTATGTTAGGCTTAGTCTTTAAAAATTATTCAGCTGACTTTGTGTGGTTCTGGTTGCTTTGTCTTATCTTCAAAGTAGCTACATTTTGACAAAATTCCTAAAGTCTGCTTCCATAAATAGACAAACTGGTGATGTTCCCTATATGCTTGATAAGGAAACGAGGCAAACAACTTTGCAAATCTCTGTAGTGTAAAAAGGAAAAGCATTTTCCCTATTCTTATTCCACAGAACTATCTTATACAAAGAATTCCAGTTTCCTTACCTGCTAGATAAGAATTACGACAGAGCAGATATACATTGTAAAAGTGTGATTATTGGTAGTATGGGTTTACTGAAGGACAAATTACTGTTACTGTTACAATGACTGGTTTCTTTCCAAATGTGTTTTTTTAAGTGGAGGTAGTGAAGGCAGTCAGCCGGCGCTATTTGCAGTTTTCAATGATTATTTATTGAGGTTACCTTCAGATTAACGCTCTCTTTTCTCCTTTGTTTCAGGGATACATAAGTGACTATTTTTGGGCCAGTGTAAAGGAAGCAACTAGCCTCACTTTCACGAAGACTGAAGTAATGATGTGACTGAGATTTCAAGACATGACAGTGCAGGAGGTTGAGAGATCCTGTCTAGCGCTCAAGACCATACTTAGAAGCCCAAAGTAACAGCCTTGCTCTGGCCCTGCCATACCAAAGTCAATATTCAGGTCTGGCCTGAAACCTCTTCTCCAGCTGAACCACTTAGCCCATAGACAGTTTGGCTTACTTCTTGCTGGCTTGTTCACACATTAAGGACTTATTAAACTGTAAATTATAGAAGCAATGTTTTCTAGTTCCTTACTTCAAGGAATAGTTTTCTAAAGTAAAATTAGTATCTCCATTTGCAAGGGATGAGGTCAACTGACACTGTACAAAGGACTGTGCTTTCAAGAGCACTTTAGTTCCATTAAGTAAGATACAGCAATAGACTAGGAAAAGCTGATGAATTATTTTCCAGTTGCGTTCTTCTCACTGTCACATTTTCTCTGTCAAACATGTGATTCTCAGAAAAGGTCTCTACTGATAAGAATCAAGTCCCACTGCAAATGACAACTGCATTTTCTCGATTTCATTACTGTTTCCAGCCAGTCAGCAAAACTGGCCGCTTTGTAGTTTGTCATCGTCTTGGAAACTAATTTGATACTGCCCTATGAAATGACCCTTTACTAGAATGTACTGTATAACTGGCATGGCACATGGATTTTTCATCCTAGATATGGCAGAGATCATATAATCATAGAGGAAATAGTGGGAGTACTGTCATGTCAGTCACGGAGGAGGTTATTTTAACTCATGCCAAAAATGCTTTTGTCTCCAATAGAGAAGAGGATTTTCTTTCTCCGTGGACATAAAAGAGTCATTGGTTTAAAAAGAAATCAGTTATACACACCCACTGTTCATCAGTTCTCACTTCATCACAGGGCGAAAATGAGTTTTAGCAGTTCACGCAGACTGGGTGAAGGGCAAACTGCAAAGATTTGAAACAGTCGAAGGAAAGTAAAACAGATATGGCATTATGAGAAGATATACAGGTCCAGCCCACAATTACACTCTGTCTTTGGCTTGCATTAAGTGGAAAAGATTGTGCTTCTGTTTGAGGGAAGTATGTTTGTGATGGTTGTAAATGGCAACCTGTGAAGGGAAATAGATGCTTAATTTATCCTTACTTGCCAGAGAAACCTGTTCTTCCTGATACTAGTTTGAAATTTTTTAAAATTTCATTTTATTTTCCTGCGTACCATGTTGAAATGCTACATTCATCTAAAAACTTATGCCATTATATGACTGATACCACTGAGACTCCAGAAGACAGCAGAGAGACAGAACCAGAATTACGGAGACTGAAAAAAAAAGATAATTAACCAGTGGCATGAATATTTAAAAAACTCTTTGAGATTTGGCATGTATGTGAAAATGAGGACGTTTTTAGATGCGCTAGGAGAGATTACTTGAGTATTTCATGGTACCGATAGTGTCATTAATAGTATATATATTATCTAATATTATTATTGAATAATATATTAAATACTATAAAATTGAATATATGTTGAATATTATAAAATATACTCCTACTGTTTAACTTTCTGGACAAGTGTTCAATAGAATCTTGAAAACCTATGAAGTGAGCATCTATCTTTGTCTTGCTTTCCTTCTTTTTTGTTATTGTGAAGGAGACAGAGAGGCAATATTCCATGGCTACCATCCCTTATGCTGATGGAGAGGAAAAGTCTCATATCAGGGTCAGTACGCTATGCAGAAGAGGTGACTGTGCATATCTAAGGTCCTGTAATAATAATTCTTTATCTTTCCCAAATAAATCCCAAACAAAAATATCTATATATATTTTCAGATTTTGTGGACTCACTGTGGCATGCCAATGTTATTTACATAAGATGATGTCTTCACATGTCAAATGATGACCTTTAGGACTGCAGCACTTCTTCAGCATCTGATTACAAAAGGAAGAGTAATGGATGTAAATTAAGGTTGTCAGTTTAGATCGAAACAAACCAGTACTGTTTTTGTACTCTACAAAGGATAACAGATCAAGCTTTTCCAATCAGAGGGAGCTCTGCTGCACCTTTTCTATTCACTGCTACTTCATGGATACTCCAACAGGTGTTACTTTGTAGTAAAAAAGTGTTTTTTATTAAATACACATTCCATGCATGATGTCTTGTACTTTCTGAAAGGTAAAAATGGTGAAGATACATGTCTCTTTAAAATACCAGTCTTATAATCATTTATGCAAAAGCTTTGCTGATACACATGTGTGCGTGAGTGTATATTTACCACTAAAGAAGAGAAAGTTGGTAAATGGGATCAAATTTCAAAATATCCTAATTTTTTAGAAGCAGAAACTTAAATCCTGTAATGTAATCATATAATTTGTAAGGGGATAGAGGGTGAGGTAAATACTAATAACAATATTATTAATTTCCTCTCCACCTGCAAAAATGAGAAGATCTTAATGATGGTGAAATAAATGCTGATGAAGCCAAGATTGTAAGCATTTTGATAGATTAATAATAGAAACTCAAAACCACTTTATATTTTTTACTATTAATGCAGATAACAGCCAGGCAATAATAGGAACTGCTTAGCAATGCTTTCCTATAAGCATTTAAAAGAGTATTGATCAGCTGTCCAGGTATTATCTGTGATTTTACATTAGCTTGTCTGATACTATGTTTCATTAAAGCAAAATGTAACCCCAGGGCACTGGAGTATTGGGAACTGCTGATACTTAACAGGGAATGGGAGGAGGAGGAAAGAAACCCCAATATGTTTTGTGTGAGCTTTAGGAAGTAGCAGTGTAAAAAATAAAATTTAAAAAAAAATCTGAAAATTGTTCAAAAAATTCTGTTCCCTTCAAGTACAGTTACAAAGCTAATCATATCCAAAAGAGTTTGATTCTCATTGAAACCCAAAAGACCTGTGCTCCCAAGTCACGTAAATTCTCTTGAATGGTTACACTTGTGTTATTCCTAATTTCCCAATGATCTGTATAAGCATCGACAAGAACTTCTTTAAGTTTTGGAGCATAGGGTGAGTGCAGACACCAGGACGAAGAAAAATGTTAACTCCCTTCAGACAAGATTAGAATGTTTTGCTGGTAAGAGCTGAAGAAGTGACATATCCCACCCACACCTACCTTTTATTATGTGGTGTAGTATCTGCCATGAGGTACAGACTCAGCAAGCTGCTACTGAAGGAATCAGCAACAAGTACTGGCACAAACGGAACTGGCATTTCGGCCTTTGTTGTGTTGCTTACCACGCTTCTTTGGAATTTGGTAAAGCAGAGACATTTACTGACTGAACAAGATAATAGAAACAATTTACATTCACTGCATGCGAGAATCTGCTCTGTGTGGAACTTGACAACTATCTCTAAACTTTTACCCTGATGATCCCACAAGAAGGAGAGAATTCTACATAGGAATAAAGGGGACTATGTAGGACACAACCATTGAGAATATCTGAAAAATGTTAGAAATATCTACCTAAAGAATTTCTGAAGAGAGTTGCTTTACCACTGAATTATGTTTCCTTGTGACTCTCTTGCATTTCTAACCACAAGCAGATGCTGGAGAAGGCAGAATAGAAAAGGTATATGTAAAGAGAGCTGAAGTGAGCCTTCTGAGAGTTTCATAAAGGTTGAGATCATTTATACAAAAGTAACTTGTTTTGACACACTCATAAAGTACTAAAAATCTTTGTATTTGTCAGGGTCTGATCATCTCTACTGTTATTCCAACAGAAGAGTTATGATGATGCAGGAGCACATACAACAGTGATTTATGGGAGCAAGAGGATCATTGACAGCAAGAGATATAGGGGTTATTTTCTTGTTTTGATAAAAGCACAAATGGGCTACGTAAAATATTTCAGCTGAGGGGAACATATCACAGATGCTTCATCTTGTCTAGCTTATAAGGAATCTTACAAATAGTATGGGGAAATGGGCTTTTTCTTTTTTTTTCCTATGAAATATCAACTCAGAGATTGATTAAGGTCTAGACATCCCTACCTTCTTGCTTGGAAAGCCGCTTCGGCAACAGGTAGGTATTGCCTTCCAAGTCAGCAAGACCCAAACATTATTATGTGTTGTATGTTGTAAAACTTCTTAAAAAAAAGCACACATATTTGACCCTTTAAAAAAAGTTAGACTAAAGGCATAAATATAATAATGACTGTGAGACCATACTAAAATTTTTCATGGTATTTTCTGTACCTTGTACAGTTGAGTTAACGTTTCCTTTTTTTCAGAAAAAAAAACCCGTTTTATTTGGATTTAGCATCGTTTACCTAGGCTTTAATAAAAATTCTGTTAGAAACTTTTTTTTTTAATCCACAGAGAATGCAAAGGTAAATATTATTGAAGCGCATTTGGACAAAGAACGTAAGAATGTGTGTAAGAGTGGCTTGTGATACTACATAGCCCTGATATATGCTGGCTACTCCTTCAAGACTCTTGCTTACTTTAATGCTGAGTTGGGAATCAAAATTATGTGCCTCACCACGCTAATTCTACTGGGGACTAAACCTTCTTAACGGACACCCAGAAAGACAGGGTAGTGTTCACTCTTCTGTTGCTGTTTGCTCCTTAAGACCACTGGTAGTTTTAAATGGCAGTTCTTTTTTCTTTTTTAAAGGCCCTTAATAAATTATGTAGTCAGTTTTGGCAAGATTAAGAATTTGGTGTATGCCAGGTGTTTTTG
>Ga0181612_146808_pt1 | contig 11874 bp, 4 predicted proteins | sample HoacroProtozoa21_FD_119630 | JGI IMG/M metagenome (GOLD analysis project Ga0181612, IMG submission 119630) | Hoatzin crop microbial communities from Cojedes, Venezuel. Combined Assembly of Gp0051906, Gp0051904, Gp0051908 | reverse complement strand
GAAACACTGGAACGGGTTGCCCAGAGAGGTAGTGGAGGCCCCATCCCTGGAAACATTCAAGACCAGGTTGGACAGGGCTCTGAGCAACCTGATCTAGTTAGTGGTGTCCCTGCTTGCTGTCGGGGGGTTGGACTAGATGACCTCTAGGGGTCCCTTCCGACCCAAAACTTTCTATGATTCTATTTTAAACCACTCTTTCATCAGGTATATATGGCAGGAGCAGGGGGGAGCAGCCTACACCGGAAGCTAGAAGTCTCACAGAAATACTGTGCAAATATGACTTACTGCTTTCTCTTCTTTCATGCAAGATGACTTGAATAACTGGCACTGCCTCATGCCTGTCAAAAGACTGCTCTGTAAATCCATTCTGAGCAAAAAGGAAAATGTGAGTAAAATGCACATGTCCACCAAGTCTGTTTTTTCACCTTTTGAACTCTAGAACAGCTTTTTAAAGCAATCAGCTGTAAGTGCAAACGATACCCTGCTGCCACTTAGCCTCTTTTCCCAAGAAACCCATTTGCAAAGTATTATTTGTTTATTTCTCTCAGGACAGAAATAAGCATTAAACACGGGAAAGTTAATACACTTCATAATGATAAACTGGGGGTTTAAATGAGCACGAAAACTTGCTGAGGCAAAGCCTTTAAAATGATTTTAAAGCTCTAATAGGATCCCTTGCATGCATTTGAAACACATACACACGCAAAGCACTGACCCACGACATTGTCACTGCTGTTTCTATTATCATTATGACTTTCCAGGCCGTCTTACTAATGAGCATTCAGTGCAGTGCTTTACCTATTGTGGGAACCACTGTATCTTCGACACGTCCCTCCTTTTTCTGAGAATCATCCTCTAATTAATATGAAACTACTGTGAAATAAGGTAACACTACATGCAACAGAAGCAGCCCAGAGTAGAAGATTTGCATATTGACAAGACAGTCCAGCATAACACAGAGATGCGCAAATGACCAGCAGCAATCAGCATGAGCCAAGTGTTGTACCTCCCCATGCAAAGAAGGGAGACATTGAATTTCCCCCAACAGCATTACATAAGCAGACTCACGTTAGAGAGATGGAAAAAAAAAAGTGAAGAATAATTGTTTTTAAGTATGCAAATATTTGGTGGCCTTTCCCCTTGCAGCCAGCCGCCCAATCATGCACATGGAGAGCACACACAAAATTTTTCCTCCTTGCAGAAAAAAATGGAAAAGATACACCGGTCACTGCACCAGTGGAAGCACATAGCCTGTCCAAGAGAGGAAGGTAAAGGACACCGAGCAAATGCAGTCTTGCTTCTGTAAACAAATGCCACAAAACTGCGCATGCACAGGGTAAACCTCATTTAAAGGTTAGATGAAGCAGTACTGCAGCAGGTTTTTCCTCCTACTTGATTCTGATTAATTTCCAGGGTCCCCGAGGACAATACAGCTCCCATGGCTCTGTCTTTTCTCACCCCAGAGGCATATATGATGCAAAGCTGCGTGCATGAACAGTCTGGGCTGGACTGTGCTTTCAGAGGCACAGGCCTTTGTATCTCCTGCAGCACTCTGTCACCCACGGGACGGCTGATGCCACTGCCACTATTAATGCAGTACCTTGCTGGAAAGAAGTCGCTTCTGTGTGAGAGCACAAGTTAGAGAGGTTTCCTGGAAGTCCTACTGTATCCGTGCAGAGACTCGCATACCTGTTCCCACGGAGGGAAGCAATCTATTGCGGTACACAGACACGATGGGCTCCTCATCCTGTACACCTTCTCAGATCTGGATTCTTTTTTGACGCAACTTTCTCAAATCTTCAAATCAAGACTTCATAATTGACCCTGCCAGTCAGATTTGCAATACTTCAGGTTTCTTCCTTGTACTTTCAGGTCTTGTTTGGCTCCAAATTGATCTCTCAGGCACACAAGGATGAAAAGAAAAATAATGTGAGCCGCTTAGCAGGAAGCTCCATCCACTTAAAGCAAATCTTCAAATAGTTATTAAAATGCAAGCTTAGCTTTTCTTTTCTTCTGCTGCACAGAAGCAGCGTCGGTGAGACAGTCACTATCGACTATTTACAGAGCATTTTTCCCATTCTAGTGTTTGTTTTAATGGCTGTTTCATGTGCAGCATATAACCAGTGAGCAATTAAATTTTGTGCCTGTGAGAGTGTTTTTACATGTTGGAATCCCCCAGCATGTTCACTGCTAAGCAACATTCAGTTTCTAGCTTCTACCCAAACTCTGATATTCTTTGTTTGCCACATCCACATTCTGGTATCCATCACACATAACTATTTCCAGTGGTCTACCCAAGGAAATACTAACTGACTACTGCCGAACCCCATGCATGATTTCAATGCAAAGGCTCATGGATCCTCATGGATCAGAACTTTGATGAACAAAAAAATCTCGTAATGGTAGACTTACCTGAAGAAAAACTCTCTCTGTTTATGTGAATTTTTTTTTCCTAAAGCAATTATCTCTGAGTTCAACAAAAAGAACGTTAGACATTTAAAAAATATCCCTTAAAAAATTAAAGACTTATTCTTTTAAAAGTATTTGCCCTACATCAGAAAACATCTGTAAAGCATAACAGTACTTTTTGGAAGTATCAAACGAAACTTTTTTCTCCTAAGATAATGTCAATTATTTTAAAATAAACTGAGCCTTTTGAAGATGGTCAATATTGTTGGAAAATCTTCCTATGAATAGGATCATCACTGAGCCACCATGCTACCCAATGTTACTGAAAGGCTCAAAACGTGCAGGATGATAGATTTACAGATCTATCTGTTAGCCACTAGCTTAACAAGGTGTCAGGCTGATAGAGTCCACAGCTACTCATCTGACAATCTACAAACCATTTCTTCTATGAAAAGGAAATAAAAGAAAAAGGCTGATTGCATACCCAATCAGCCCTTGCAGCTACAGGAACCCATAAAAGCATGAATATTTACTATGGGAACCTGAACAATGGAGTGGTTTTACCATCTAGTAATGTGATAGTACTTGGGAGAATTATTCTGTTTATAGGCAGACAGAGACTGCTGGCTGTAACACAAATTATCAAACAGATTTGAGTTGTTGTTTTTTTTTTTTCTAGGAGTTGTGAAAAGTTTGCAAAAAGAAGTTGTTTTTCTACCTCCCTTATCGCCATTAGAACCTAATGTAGGACCAGTTCTCAGAAACAACAGGTGTAAATCGTACATTTTGATTCTTCTGACTGTTACAGGTGAATCTTCTTTTATTGGAATCAGCAAGACCACCACTGACTGAAAAACATTCTAATTCATCTGTCTTACAATATACCTTCTCATTTTTATATGTCCACTGCAGTTTAGGGAAAAATACTCAGAAACTCTTTCTGAATTCAAAATTTAAATAGTTTTAAAAATTTAAATGTTAAAAAAATGTTGAAAAAAATGTTGAAAAAAGTGCTACAAATGAGATCTTTAAGAAAAATGCCAAACTGGGATGCAACTAGGAGTTGTGCTCATGTAGAGCCTCATTCCATAATGAATTAAGAGTTCTAGACTTCTAGAGAGAACATGGCACAAATGACCCCTTCTTATATGTCTACTTTTGTTTGTTGGTAACTGACTGACTGACTTGTTCTGCTTGACCTCCCTTATTATAGAAAAATTTTAACTACTTGTTATTTCAGGTCATTTGATTTTTACCAGCTGTATCTTTCTGGAAATGTGAATAAATGGCATACTCATACTGTATTTCAACATCTTATTCGAAGACACAGTGCTGACACCCACAAATAACGTACTTCTACGGGAATCTGTTCCACTCCATGTGGCTACACCAGCAGGAGTTTTCTGTTTGCATCTTTTTTTAACATAGACCAAGTCATTCTTCTTAAAAGGAATATAAAACCTTCTGTGCGAAAGTTTCATAAACACAAAGCTAGGCACAAACAGAATATTTTCAGACAGGATTAATTCCTCTACTGCCCTGCAGGAATCAACCTGGGTAAATATATTAATTACTTAGAAACATAGTGAATCTCTGCTGTGCTAAAAGGCAGTGTAGAGTGCCATGACTTGGTGTGGTGTGCTACTACCATGCTAGCCTGTTGGAGAGAGCTTTCACTCCCTTAGAGCGCAGGTGAACAAGCCTGAATCTTGCGATCTACCACCTTCTTCTTCCAGGTATCCTAACTCTTAACTCTGGTCCTTTCCTGGGTGACGCTTTAAGAGATAAAAAAGACATCATCTCACCCATACAAATGCTCATTCAGTCTCTTCACTGCAGCAGCGGAGGAGCAGTGTTCCACTGCAGGCTACGGTTACAGCATGAAATTTGAGGAGGGAAGAGTGCGACGGGAGAGCAGGGCTCTGCCTACAGCACAGCTACAAGCTACCTACAGCCTGGTTATTACTGACAGACAACTTCACCTTAGATTTGCAATGAAACAGTTCTATACTGGTCAGTCTCCCCAGCCCAGGATGTTTTCTGAGCCATAAGAAAACACTCTACTCTGTTTATGTATGGTTGAAGAGATATTTGAGAGGATAGGCTGTGCAGGCTTTTGCTGTTGATGTGCAATAGCACAGCACGAGACAGGATTCAATCTCCAGTGCACAAATCTGCGTATAATTACCCCATAAACATACCTTTGAATGTCATCTCTTTTGCATTAGCCCTTTTACAGTTTTATCTCCATCTTCTGTTCTTTTCTTCACAACTAGTTTGATTCTTAAAGTCTTGCTCAGTTCAGCTTTCCATGCAGTACATGATCCAGCTGGAAGCCTTCTCTTGTTCTTGCTTTCCAAACCTATGGATTTTCTCTATCCCAACACATTTCTCTTCCCTCTTCTGTTTCTCCTTTTGCAGTCTAGAGCCAGGTTTCCCTGTTCCTTCACACTTACTACTCTTGCTGTAAACACCTTCTCATCAGTAACCTGCCATCTGAAACAGATTGCCTCTTTTTCTCTGCCTCATCAATTCATTCTCTCTTTTCAAATCTCAATCAAAAGCATAGATTTTCTCCCTGGCCTGTATCTTTTCATTTTTTTCTTTGTGTTATCGGCTTTATGCCTGACTGCCTTAATTAATTCACTGTAGAATGTCTTTACACAACTACTTTCTGTAATTTATAGTCTGCTGTATCTGTGAGGGGTATTTCAGGGTATATTATTTATGACATTTTCTATAAAACAGAGCACAATTGTATTCCTGTGGTCTGCCAATAAATCAGTCTTACCTTTAACCAAGTTACATCCTGAAAAGGAAGACTGTATATCACGTCCGTACAATAGAATTAATGAATTAACTGCTGTACAGTATACCAAATTAGCTTGTCTTTTAAAAATTTCAAATAATATTTGGATCATCTGAAGGGTAGAACTCATTTCAGGTAAAAGCAAGGTATCTTGACCAAGTTGAATGAGTAAAACTTGGTCAAGTTATGACCAAGGCTCTCTGCTTACTTTATGAACTATGGCTGTGCACTGGCAGCTGTATACACTGCCCCAGCATTTTAAGTTCACTGCAGGTGCAACTCCTGAACAACCGGCAACCCCAGAAGTGGTCTCTTTGCAGACACAATCCAAGAACAAAAAGCAAATCACAGTCCAAAGCTAATGATGGAAGACATCAGATGCATCTGACCCTGTCCTTCAGGGAGTTGCTGGTCCTTGCTGCACACTGACAATTTCATGGTCAATGCCATCATGTCAGTAATTTGCACAGATTATAAAAGTATCATCCCAGAAAAAGTATTGTCCACAGACGTGGAACACAGAGATGTTCACGCTGCTCTAGTCCACACTCAGATTTACACGGGGATAGAATTTTACTCACCAGTTTCTGCATTAATTAATACAATTTTTTTTTCATAGAAAGCTTAAGAATTACAAAAATTTTGGACAACTGCATTTATATTTTACTGGATTTAATTATGCCTGTAGCCTAGTAACTGATAAACTAAGTACTATTCTAGGTCATACTCCCTGGCAGTAATCTTTCAAGAATACATTCTCAGGGAGGGCAGCGGGAGACAGAAGATAAGGAAATCAGTTCAGGAGAAAAAGAAAACAGGCCACAGCATACTTCTCAGAGACAAGAAGGTCAGATGGCTGGGCAAAAATTGCAGGGGAAAGAAGTAGACATTAACATGTGTTGTCTGGAGAACGGATATGCAGGAGAAGAAAACCTAATCAGGTCTTGAAGACTGCTGTTAATGTTTCTCAAATAGAAAAAAAAAATTCCTACTCATCTTGCTTTAGATAAATGAGACAGATATGCTTTAGACAATGCTTTTAGATAAGCTTTTTGGAAATGCTTTAGATAAAATAGATAAATGTATTTATTTGTCTTAAAATCTTAGTTTACCACATCACACATTGCTGTGGTTGACACATGGATGACATGGGTCTGTGACAGGAAACATCCTCTCTATTAACATGTGGTTGATAACCTGAAAATGTGAGAGGCCCTACTCTATGAAAACATCCCTACACACCTCCTTTCTGTCTTTTGGAAGACAACAACATTTGCAAAGATTTTAAAAGAAGTAAAAAAGTGGTCTGGTGCCCTATTTGCTGCACTTTTAATTCTAACGCAGTTGAACACCACTGTGGGAATGGCGTGCCCTGCCATTCAGGGGAAGAGCTGTAACCAGTGAAAACGACAAAGCCGGTTTTGCAGAGCTCTGTAAATGTACCGATGAGAACTGGAACAGATGCAGAGAGAACTTTTCTGGACCAGTGCTTTTACAGCCTAAGCAATTTATTGACGTACCTGCACTGACTGTGTCGCTGGGGCAGGGACTGACGAAGCTGGGCTGAAGTGGGACTCCTGGGCCATGGGCAGGGTTTTCCCTCAGGGCCTTCAGAGAAGTAACACAGTCAATCTAAAGAAGTAACTGTACATCGAACTCTCCGTTCAAAATTTTCTTACGCAACAAAGAAACATACATTGTTTGAGTTCCTATCAAATTTATACCACACAACACCAGCACAAAAATTCCGTCATATGTTGTCTTCAGGTAGAAAATATCTGAGCATTTAGCGGTGTTTTGCACTATGGAACTCAAAGCATACACAGGGCTGATTACAGCAAAAACACCCACAGCTGTGGGCTGACAGAAAGCATGCCTGTCACTGTGAGAAAAAGCTATTTGGCAACTGAGAGGAGCGTGTCTTAACTTGTTTTGCTGCTTTTATTTTAAAGACAACGGTTCTTGTCATAGAAACACAGAAGAATTATGTTTATGAAACCTGCAAGTGAATTAGCCTTGAGGGAAGAGGGAGAGGAGTCTGGGTAGCGTGGTACGAGAGGGCAGCTCCCTGCCTTCAGGAGCTGGCTGAAGGAGAGCAAGGCAAGCTTGATGGCTCCCAGAGAACAGGAGCTGTTCCACTCATCACTTTGCAAGGCAACTGTGCTGCTGAGTTACGAACCACAGCCCTGGCCTTCTCGCTGAATCTGAGCACACTTTTTTGCCAAAGATTAGTCCACTCGTTAGAAAGAGGAAAATGTGTATGGGCGTGAATCACTGAGCGTAATAAATAAACAAATAAAAGTGGGAAACCCTGTTCTGCAAAAAGTGAAACACTCTCTCTCTCCATTGTCTTCCTGAGCAGCTATTCCTCAGGACCCAATCCCATCTCTAAAAGGCCTTTTAATTTATTAATTTCCCATCCTTAAACCAGGCAGCCTCCGTGACCCCTCCTCACAGCTTCCATGGTGACTCTTGGCCATCAATCCACCAAAAATACAGACTTTAAAAACACATTTGCCTGTATCAATAGTCCATATTTTGTCTACACTTCTCTGAATAATTAATCATCAAAGCCTAGCAAAATTTTACTGATGGCTTTCTGAAAGGCATGAAAATTTCTCCTGGCATTCCCAGCCTACTTCAGTAAAGGTGAAGCTGCAATATACTCACCTAATGCTCAGTATGCAAAATGGAGTTTGTACTTTAATACAGGTTCAAAATAGCAAATGAAACTCACATTTGTAGATCAAGGCTTCCTGAGCTGCCACAGAAATTCTGAGGCAAAGTTACGCAGCTTTGCAACAAATTCCAGATCAGAAATGTGCTTAGAACCTAAATCTTATGATTTCACTTTCATTTTTTACTTTTATAGGAATTCTGTGCATTCTCTGGGAGTATCTTTACTCTGTAGTATTTTCTTTTATGGAAGAATAACTAAGACACTGGTAAGAGCCATTAGAATGATCAGAGTTTAACAAGGATCTGTGTATGTTTGCATAAATAATTAGGTTCAGAACAAGTCTTCTAGACGAGGACTCTATATTAGCACTTGAAAAATGCTCACACGTTGTTTCTAATGCTTGTGTTTTGTTATAATTTAAAGTTGTCTTAATTCAGTGGCATATTACCATTCCCAGTGATGTAGTTTTTCATTTATGTGTTCAAAGTAATAATTTTTGCTTGTCATTTCAGTTCTATGCCACCATTTGCCCCCCACCCCCTGCCCCAAGAAACATGATTCAGCATCCCTGATGGGAGAGGTGCGGCTCTCAGAGAATATCTATCAGCATGACATTATGGACGCTGACAAACATGGACTGTTCGGCGGCTGAAAGAGCAAAACAGAAAGACAGACATACCACTAGGCAGGATCATCTCTATTGAAGACTCAGCAGGCTCACTTTTTATCATTCACACCATCACATGTTTTTTCCTCTGCTTGCAATTTTATCATGCTATAACACAATACATCATATGGCAGCAGGCATTTCAGGGTAGTTTGGTTTATTTGCATGAAATACATGTTTATGAAGAGAGCTGGAACTCTTTAGGACAGAACTTGTTTTTCTTGGCTTTGTTTCCAGAATGCAAAACAATGAAGGGATTGCTGAATTTTCTGCAGGCAACCAGTAACGCTTTGTTGACTTTCCTGGCTTTTGGGACCTATAAAAATCCAATGGCCAGAGAGGCTTGAAAATGATGAGATGCTTTTCTCTCTCTTTTCTCTCCACCCTTCAGAATGGTTCCAAATATATTTTAGATTAGGCATAGTTGCTGGTTATGGACTACTTTTCGCAGGCATTCTATTCATGATATCTAATGATGTTCTTTCTGATATCCACATTGTGAATGGTAAGTGAGATATAAGCTTTCTCTCCATCTCCTTATGGCAGGGACTAGAAAAGGGGATAGGATAGGAAAGCAAGCATATGAACAAAAATGGTAGGGATTTCCACACAGGAAACCAAAACTGATGTGGTAGGACATCAGCCCTTGGTCCTCCAAATAAAAGCCCATCGACACAAGCAGGAAATCAAAACCAGGGAATGCAAACAATCACATAATATTTAGACCAGCAGGTACTTACGAAATGCCATTACACTTCCTCAGATCTTTCATTGGCTGAGAATTTTCCACTTCACTATTTCTAGCCTTTTGTACTTGTGTCATGTGAACAAACAGGTGAATGCAGAGCAGGCAGGGAATGCCCTTGTACTCAAGATGGATGCATTAAACCACACTCCTCACAGAATGCGGGAAGAAAGCAATGAAACAACAGTAAAGGATAAAGAAGAACAACACGATCCTAGTCTTATAGCAGGGGGTCATACCAAGTGCATGTACCTCTGCATGTTATACAATTGCAAGTTCCTAGTCACTGGAGAACATTATGGAGATTCTTGAATACTCTTTCAAAACAGTACAGTATCCCTTTCCCACATTTTTAGTACAGACCTGCTGACTACCCATTTCAGCATGACAGCTTCTCAGAAACAGAGAGGAGGGGTGGAAACAGTCTGCAGCACAACAATGAAATTTTGGAAGTACTACTATTACTGAGATAAAGGGATGGCAACATAATGTAAACAAACAATTTGTAAGAGTTTTGAAAGGAAGCTCCCATCTGTTCTGCATGCACAAAAATGCTATAGAAGGGATTATAATTTACAGCATAAATGGTAGTACTGTTAACCTCAATTTAACAGGAGAAGGAAAACTGCTATACATGTCAAGCCCCACAGTATTCTATAAATGATCCACAAAGAGCAGAAAATCAAGATGCAGAAAACCAAGATACAGAAATAAGCTGGCATAAGTTATTCCACAAGGAAGCTGGGGCCAGAAGCCCACATGTACAGGTATTCCTGATACACTTTCAAACCAGTGTTCAAACATACTCTGTGGTAAATAAATTATAACAAGTCCCCAAATTCTTCACATTTTCTGAAAAAAAGAGACTTTTTAAATATCTGATATAGTAATGATTCTGTCAATAATCCATATTTGGACTACAGCAGCTGCTGTGAATCACTGCGTTTCTCGCCCACAAACCCAGAATGGGAAATAAGGCTGTCTGGGAACACAGGCCCTCTCCAGCAGGGCTGTGAGAGTAGCGTGGCATTTGTAACAGCACTTAGATGATTTGGAAGCACAAGTCCTCCTCAAAGTCACGGCACAGACAAAAGAATTTAATCCACCATCACAGATGCAGGATTCCTTTTCTAAAGGGATTGGTGATGAGAGCAGCTGGAATTACAGACATCAGAAAGAGTCATTTCGTTCTGCTAGTTGAGAGGAAAGAACATTTTCCAGTTCTTCAGCAGAAATACACTTGCTGAAGTCATTAGGATGAAACAGGTCTTACCCTTAGGAAACTAGACAGACTACAGAGATGTGCACTTGGCCTGTTTCATATAGGTGGCTATTTTCCTGCAATTACCTGGGAAGGGGAAAGAAAGGGAGGCTTTTATGCACTAGGTAGAACCACAAATGTTATAGACTGATATACTGAATAAGGATTCACATTATACATGAAAAAACCCACTTTTTTTCCTTTCTTAAACAATTATTTTCCTCTTAATGCAATTTTTGCAGTTTTTCTGTTGATTTGTGTTACTACAGTAACAACTGTTGTTACATTGAATAGGTTCGCCCAAAGGATATTCCTTGAGAGGCTACATAAAAACATTCAAAAGGTGCAAAGGGCATTTGTACATTTCTACATGGGGAAAAACTGTAGACACATTACTGCTAGAATACAAAGGCTACACTTGCCCATCAATGACAAGCAGAGGTTTTGCAGCAACGTGGCTCATCTGGTAGGAGAGAGGTTTAATTGGGTGCCATCTCCACACTGCCAAAAGTTCCAAGTCAAAGCTGCAAAGATCATGGCTTTAAAAAGAGAAATTTTCTCTTGTGTTTCAAGCAAGCACTTGGAACTGTTTCTACAAAGTTGTTTCTTCCTGGAAGTATTTAAAACATTTTTTTGTTAAATGCTACCCAGTGTTGTGACAGTCTCCACCATGTGTTAGAAACTCGCAATACTGGTGACCTGCATTAGCATACAAGGCTCTCCAGCCTGTCTGAGACAGTTCCAAATACATTTTAAGTGCCATGAGGTATCACATAGAAGTTGGTTGGGATACTTTAATCCAGAAATGGGGAACATCTTGTTTAAGAAAAAAAGATTAGTCTACAAATCAGTTTCTTTGGTTTGAAGTGAATATTATGAAACAATGCAGTTACTCAGGCCTCCTTTTCCACCATAACCCTGCCCTTAATGGGACACCTTTACAGCAATGAGAGATGTCAATCCCACAGGCTTCTGAAGAGAGGCATGAAGTCCAGCTGCAGGCCAGCAACTAGCAGTGTGCTCCAGGGGTCGATACTGGGCCCAGTCCTGTTTAACATCTTTGTTAGTGATTTGGATGATGGGGCAGAGAGTATCCTCAGTAAGGTTGCTGATGACACCAAACTGGGAGGAGTGGCTCACACACCAGAGGGTCATGCTGCCTTCCAGAGGGACCTTGTCAGGCTGGAGGAATGAGCTGACAGGAACCTCATGAAGTTCACCAAAGGGAAGTGTCAAGTCCTGCACCTGGGGAGGAACAAACCCACGCGCCAGTATCTACTGTCCACTGATCTGCTCGTGAGAG
>Ga0181612_144902_pt1 | contig 11874 bp, 8 predicted proteins | sample HoacroProtozoa21_FD_119630 | JGI IMG/M metagenome (GOLD analysis project Ga0181612, IMG submission 119630) | Hoatzin crop microbial communities from Cojedes, Venezuel. Combined Assembly of Gp0051906, Gp0051904, Gp0051908 | reverse complement strand
CAACTCTCTAGGTGATTCTGTGTTGGTGGGGAGCAGGGGCGATACATGTGGTGGGGTGTTGCATAGCGTTATGCTGCTCCCAGTAGAAATGATGACAAGCTGGAGAAAGTGCGTTAGAGAGAAAGAAACCTTCCTGGACTTGAGGGCTTTATCCTCTAGCTTATCAAAAAGGTTAAGTGACTTGATGACATGAAAATTCTGTACTTTAAAGGATTCTTAATGCAGCAGAGAAAAGCATAGCAACAACTGGGGGATGGAAACTGAGATCAGACAAATAAAATGAAAAAAGTCATAAATTCTTAATAAAAGATGTCAAGAATCCCTGAAGCAAGTGAAGGCTGTTGGGCTCCTGAAATCAAGACTTGGATGCTTTTTGGCAGTTGTGTCAGCTAGAACAGGAGTTTATGGGATCAGAGGTAACCGAGAGAAATTCAGGCTCAGGCAATGGGATTCAATGGGTCCAGTAGTCTCTCTTTTTTTTAAAAAAAAAAAAAGAAAAGGTCTTGAAAAATTGTATCACCTAAAGCATAGGATCAGGCACAGAGCCAGTTTTCTCTCATGGATGGTAAAGGCAGATGTTATTCGTATCATATTCCTGCTAACCTTCACCAGATTCTCTTTGTCATCCTTAAAAGGGTCTGATGTAGCTCAGTTGGGAGGGTTTTCATTGGCTTTGGTGAAAATGAGTGAGTCAAAATAGCATTACTTTTACTCCTGGATCAGCACTCTGATTTGGTAGTGTTCACTTCAAGATATCAAGTGCGAAGGATACACTAACACATTCTCACACAGGCAGCCCTTTAGAGTGCAGTTTTAAAGCATTGGAATATAGTTATTTGACTGGTTATCTTCCCAAGAGCTAACACAGAAATCAGAATTTGGATGTTGCATTTTCCAGTGTCAGTTAGTTACAACTGCAATAAATTTGATGTATTCCTACCCATATAAATTAACTGAAAGATCAGAATCAGACTTGTTTATATTTGTGTGATTCAGTTGTAATTGCTTTCATGTCTTCACTGTTCTTTCCATGGAGATCTCCTTGGACTTTTGAGTTTGAAGAATTATTTTGAAAAAGGAGGTGCAAGGAGAAGGGGGAGGATAAAGGCAGAGAGAGAGAAAGTCTGTCTGCAAAGCAGATTTTTTTTCTAGGCTCTCGCAGCTATACTAAAAAGTACCCAGAGACAAATTAAAAAAAAGGTATTCCTAGCCCTGGCACAGAAGTTACTGTTGCTCATAAAAATGGCAGAGACGGAGGTGCCTAACAACGTATTTGGGCAGCTCGTGTTTGAGCACTGCGCCAGGTTATTGTGTAACGGATTATCCGCTCTGTGTATCTGTCGCTGTCTGGAGGAGAGTGTGCCAATTCCTGATCCTGGTCCAAACTGCTGCTTTTGCTACCTGTTTCCCAGTGGCTATGAGAAGATGGTATTTCATGTGAAAATAGGTTGTGTTTGTTTGCTTTGCGTGCTATTAGGCGAGTATTCTTTGCAGGCCACAGCCAGGATCTCTGTTTTCTGTTCGATGCGCGTGCAAAATTCCCATGAAAGCTAATGGATATGCAATGGAGGAGGCCGGGGAGGGCTTTGCGGGTCGGTGCAGTGAGCGAAGGGACTGCCAAGTTTCTGTCTGTTGCTGTGTGCACAATGCACGCTGCAGCCAGAAAGCAGACATAGCGTGCCACAGAGGCCAGCATGAAGTCTCTGCTGCCCTATCTTGTCTTAGCAGGGGAGATGTATTAGGAATTGAGGGGAAGGAGCTGTAGTCCTCTAGCTGGTGAGAGAAAAGCGGTACTAGGGGCAGTGGAAGGAGTGGTACGTAATGGGGACAGTACACCTGAGTCTCAGAGGCTGAGGCTGTGTGGCAAAAGGAGCTGCAGGCCTGCGCTGGTGCCTCTGAGGTCCCAGGCTGGGTATTCTGAGAGGCAGGAATGCTCTGTGGAGAGGGGATGCTGTGTAGTGCCCAGATGGCTTGCTGCAGCGCTGTGAGAGAGGGAGTCATTTACTATTTGTTTCTCATTATACTCCTGTTCCTCCAGAAACCACCACATTCAGACCAAGCTTGGAGTTTGTCTGCCTCGATACTCCAAACTGAGAGGTACCAGTAGACTGACTGAAAGGAAGGGGGGTTAGGCATGATAATAGAGAAGAAAGAGAGAGAAGCTGTCAGTGTAAGAGAATACCAGGAAACTTGTTTTGGAATCCATGGGCTCAGGGAAGCACAATACAACTGGATAGATGGTTTCAGGTGAATGATTGCATTGGTCACTTTAGCACTTTGTGTGTGTCTGAACTACCCAGGACTAGAACTTATTCAGAAGTTCACATACATCCCATGCAATCATATATTAGTGTACAGGATCTACTCTGCACACCCTCTCTTCAGCAAGGTCTTCCTGTATTTCCTAGTGTTGGTAAGCTGCTTGATAACTTGTCTATCTCTTGGTTGGCTAACCAGAATACCCGTAGCTGGAGGGCAAGTAGTTCACATGAGTATTGACACAAAACATATTAATCCTGAAAATTTGCTGGAACAAAACAGAACGAGAAGTGATAGCAGAAACATAATGTTGTGTGAATGCTGCCCTTCAGAATTCCCTGGTCACCTGGATTTGAGGCAGAGTGAAAGGAAGGAACATGGCTGTTTCACTTCCTGTGATGCAGGTTGTTGGGATTTGTCTGATACCAGTCTGTGCCTTTCTGTCCTCGGGTCGCCACTTGAGCTTTATAGCAGACACACAGCAAATTATAAATTCCTCATCTTTCAGTCAATCAGGATTTAGCTTAGTCCAGCCACCAACATGTTGTCTGTCCCTTCAGCATGGAAGACTGCTTCAGCTTTGTCCTCATCTGAGTTTGAGGCATCATTGTAGTTTGTCCAGGCTACATCTGTATGTTGCCATGTATGTAGCCCCTTTTTTTTTTTTTGTGAAGGGCACATAAAGATTAAGTTAGCTGTTAAATCACAAAAAGGCTGACCTCTTCTGTCGCTGAAAAAAAGAAAAGAAACTATGGCAGTACAAATAATATTTCTTAGGTCTAGTTTTCTGATACAGTGTGAAAAGTTTTGAGTCAGCCCTGTTAATTACACTAAACAGATCAGTGCACACTGGGGTCTAGTGCAAAATTAAACGAGCTATAGTCTTATGGACAACCTAGAAAAGCATTCCTCAGTGTCAGAGCCATCCACTCGTTCCTCCAGCCTTTTTTTCAACCACATAAGATTTAATTGTTGCAAATGGAATACTTGTTCTACAGAAGTCCAATAAATCTGCAGTCTGTCTTCCCAGTAATCAATCACAGATTGTGAATTGCACGAGGAAAAATCTATAAGATATGTTCTTCATGTCTAGTACGTTGGGTTATTTTCATGTCTTGTGGTTTGAATTTGGCCACTGTCATTTTAGAGGAATTTCCTGCCATCTGCGTTCAATTGAATTTTCTCACAGATTTGGGCTTGCTTGTAAATACTGGGATCTGGCAAAAGGAGTATCTTTGTTCTTCAGGGGCATATTCAAAAACTGTTAACATGGTGTTGGCAATGTGCTGGGTTAGAGAAGATCCAGGAGATGAAAAAGGTATAAATTCTCTCCTCCTCCTAACAGCTGATGATTTGTCTGGGAAGGAATAAGAACAACGAGTGGATGAGTTTGTGGCAGAGTTTATCTTGAGCTATCATGGTATTTCATATTTTGCTCATTAGTAGTGTGTTGGTCTTACTGTCTGCTTGTGACCACGTATGCAGGCAACAGACTGAGCAGCCGAAATATTACAGAGAATTCCTGGGGGATTTCATTGCGGAGTCCCAAACAGATCAGGAGTCGATTTACCGCCAGCTCTAATTTGTGTTTTGGCTGTTGTTTTTGCATTGCCAGTTAATATCCAAACAGTGAGCATTAGGATATGTAGATTCTTAGAAATCACACGTTCTTCCAGTTACATTGGGGCAATCAACAGCCCCTACTCCATCCTCACGTTAAGGCATTGCTTCAGTGTTACAAAATTCAAGGTAATCTCATCATTCTAATTGAAAGCTGGAGAGAGCCCTCTGCATTCTTTCTGAGAAGAGTGTGTATAATCAAATTAAAAAAAAATCCAAATGTTGAGGATCAAGTTTAAACCAGCAAAATCAAAACAATTCAGAATGGAGTTTATTGCTGTCTTGAGCTTAGCCTCACAACGAGAAATAACAAATAAGATGGATTTACATGTGTGTTCCACTGCATTACTCGCTAGAGACGGAAGAGGTGTCTCAACTGAAAAGGAACCTGCTTTAATTAGTCTCATTTTGCATATTTCAGTTTGTCAGACTGTGTTCTTTGGGCGTAAATCAGGGTCAGTTCCAGCCTTGCTGTGAAAAGTAGGCCTGTGAAAATAATGGCAAGGGCTTCGAGATTTATCATGTCGCTGGTTGCTTAACAGTTTATTCCATTTGTAGGTAGAAAGATGTGTTTTCTGACTGCCAGTTTCTCAAACTAACCTTGGTCTTTAAGAACGGGTTATTTCATCTTCTGTGTCGCTGGGCCAAGATCAGATCTTCCCCAGTTCCTTTAAACACGCATTGTGCGTTTAAATATGTGCAACTGCCTGGAGTTCAGCACAGTGGTCTGTCAATAGTGCAGCAAAGGGAATCCTGCTTCTGCTCCCTTAGTTCTGCAGAAAGGGGAAAAACAAGGCTTTTGGCCAGTGATGTCCTTAGAGTGTCTCAGTATTGTTTAGCTTTTCGTTTCTGTAGCAAGCATTTTCCAGATTCTGTCAGTACCTGAAAGCAGTCCAGTCTAAGAAGTTAAACAACAGCTCTGCCCAGGGAGCTAGAGGGTGACATTTTTGCATAATTTATCTTTTAGAAGAACTGCAGCATGAGAATCAATGTGGTGTTTTCTGTATTGCATTTTCCATGGTTAGGAAACAGTCAGTGCCTGTGAGAGGAGGCTCCTTGCGATAGCTGCGGACACACAGCTGGCAGGCTTTGTTACCGCGACCTCTGCTCTGCCCAGGGATGCTGAGATCTGTTGGGAACACAGTGATTTGCCCTTACTGGCATAAGCAGCTGCGCTTGCATTTACATCTCTGGGTGCTTTTAGGACAGACAGCTTTATCAACAAGGAATGGTTGCACCCAGGTTACACGGGAAGCTTACTGCTTCGAATGGAATCTTGGGGAATATTTGCTCTTCTGCAACGGGCAGACTGACAGTGTGAGCAAATGGGCGTAATTCAGCTGAAGCAGGTTGGTGCTGTCTGGTTCTGCCTGGTGCCTTTTGGGATGCCAGTGTGTAGCCCTGGCTGGCATGGACCTATTCATTGCCTGGGAGGAACTTCTCATGTGGAATATTCCCCCAAGGTTCGCCATATGCCTTAGCTCCTCTTTTGTAAGATTTCAAAAAACTTACTGAGATTTTGGAGGCATTTTCCAGTTCTTGCTGTGCATATTTTTCTTTCCTCTTGCCCTGTTTCCTTATTATTTTATATTAGTCTTCCTATCGTAACATTGGTATAGATATTTATCTTTTTTGAGGCTATTTCCACTGATGTAACTGTATTTTAACTCATTTGTAATACATTGGGCAGCACTGTTCTGGCCTGAGCAAGAAGCTGAGGCCACTGTTGCTTCATGAATAAATAGATGTTTTTTCACTACTTCTATTTTTTTTTTTTTTTTTTTAATATGACATGACTATATTAGCAAAGATTACCTACTTGGTCGTGACAGCAAAGCCCATGATAAACATCTGGAAACGCACCTTCCAACGGGTTTTAAGCCATAACTCTGAGAGAGAGAGAGAGAGAGAGGCTCCTTTATTTAAGTAAAGTTTCCAAGATTCTCTGGATCACCAGTTTAATTTGCTTGTTTACCAAACAAAGGGTTGCATTTTACACAAGCCAAATGAGCCTGGCACTGCAAATAAAAAACAGATTACATTCGTTGCCGTTAGTCACTGAAACTTAAAGGGCAGCTCCTCCCTGAAAAGCAGCTCTAAAAACAGCATTGAAGATTTCCATGTTTTTTGTCCCTTAATATTTCCAAAGCATGCGCATTAAAGCAATGCTTTTATTTTCTTCTGTCAGTCTTGCACAATTCTAATGCGTGATAGTGGTGATGATAAGTACCTAGATTTTCTCATTTGACCTTCTACTAATAAAGCATTTTCACATCTGACAAGCCTGTCTGCTGTTCACTTATGCAGTCCACTCTGTCCAGATTTTGTCCCTGATTACACTGCGGCAAATCCGAGTTCTGTTGTAGTCAGGAAGAGCTGGAATCCCTGGTCTTTAGGGTTTTTTTTCTTGGGTGGTGGGTAAATGGTGGATGGGATAAATCTTCAGAATTTCCTCTCAATGTTTAGATCACATCATGTCCTGAATGAATCCTGCTGTTTGCTTCCAGTGTTCTGCTTTGGGTAAAATACTTCTTGCTTTGTCTTCAGGAAAGTTGGTAATTTGCTTTGTCCCTGATCATTTGTCTTTATCACCAGTCCTATTATCCCCTGGTTCTCTCTGTCATGCCTTCACACATTAGATTGTTTTCCTCCATTTCAAACAACTACCTCCCTTCCTTCTGCTGGATTTCCCAAACACACGCCAGGCCCTCACGAAGTTCATCTGCACGATCCTCTAAGTCTCTAATGGAGACCGATAAAGCCAATAGGGAATTAGCTGACAGAGACAATTGTTATTGTTGTTTCTTAAGAAAACATGCTTGCATTTTCTATGTCTCTGAATAGCTAAATGATCTTAACAATAGTTCTCTTGTTCTTTCTCCTTTATTCGCGTCTCCCTGCCATTTTGTTTCATGAAGTTACACTGCTGATATATCTTGTGTGCTGAAGGGCATCTGTCAGGCTTGCCACAGTAAGAAATATGTTATGGTGAGATTCTACATCGTTCTGCGTAAGTGTAACTCTGACCTGCAATACATGTGGTTATTCCAGAAAAAAGAGCATCACATTATGGTCCTGTATGATTTTAGCTTTGATAAGAACAGCATGCTTACCCTATGGATAGTGAAAGATTCCTGATGGTCTTAAATGATCCAGTCCAGCTTCCAGATGCTTGGGTTTTATTGTATTTGTGTTAAGTGTATGATTGTTGCTGGGAAGCTTCCCTGGATGTGCTAATTCAATTTCATTTGGATCCTGAACTATGTCTCAATAAGAATATAGACAGTCTCTTCTGAGTTATTGTGTCTGAGTGTGCATATATACGTATGTGACTCTTGGGGATTCTGCAGGCAGAAGTTTCTGGTGTCAAGGGCAAGGTGCTCCAGCAACACAGAGCAAAATAACCTGGAGGCTTGCCTTAATCTCCCACTGTAAACCTTGCAATTGCAGATATTGATGTCCCCATGAAATACTCATGAGCTACCTGATGAGATCACATGAGCTGAATTTAATTTTACACTGTTACCCAAATGTTGCGTTTGTTCAAGCCAATCCTATGTATATCTCACTTCTTTTAATGTTACTGTAGAGAGGTTCCTGCTTCATCATTGGAGATATACATGTGGCTTATTAGACTGAGCTTCAAAATATGTCATTGGAGATTGCTATGCTAAAATTTCCTGTAGATAAACCCAAGAGTAAAACCTGACATTGCTATTAGAGATTTCCACAGATCTTCACCAAAGGGTTCTATTAAAGGTGGCATAAATCTGTGTGCTTGAACTGCATTTACTCAGCTGAAATTTTGACCTGGGTGGTACTGATTATTGGAAAGTACATTTGCATTGCACTTACCTATCATGTCTTTCATAGAGGCCAAATGCTTAACTGCAAGCAGATGAGTAATTTAAGCCATTGTGGACTATACATAATCCAGAGAATAAACAGATCATTAGATAGTGTAAATCAGCAGTGAAGCTGTAGAAAAAAACATGCCAGCTAAAAGATGTGATATATTATCCTTATAATTTTCAAAAAGACATGCACATTTCTTCCTGATACAGCCATCTTAATGTAAGCCAGAATTTGTCTCTGAAGTTAGTATGCAGCCCTGAGAGACAGAGGAGACATGGGAAGCACCATTCAAGAGAGTGAAAAGCTCCACAGTAGGGTATCTGTGAGTGGTGCAGGGATTTCTGACTTCAGCCATGTTATTATTGCCTTTTATGATGTGTGACTTGTGCTGTGATAGATCAGAAATATGTTGTTGGAAGCTCAAAGAGGCATAGATACATACAAGTTCTATGAAAGTGTTTAAAAACAGGAGTCATGTTTCCTAATTACATGCATTATTTTCTTCTAATTTTTTTGTCTATTGCTTTGTTCTGTGGTTCTTGATAAACAATTGGTTTTATTTAAACTGAAGCTGTCTTCTTCCCAAATCCTCAACCTCCTTGTGGGTTGGATACACAACCCATCATTTGTGGCCTCACACAGTCATTATGGGGATGTTCAGGAGTAGTTTTATCACACCTCCTGCTTGGTGTTATGCAGACAAACTGAAGAAGCAGTTGAGGATGAAAAGAGAAAGCTTGTATTCACAGAAGAAAATTGTAACTTCATAGCCAGCACCTTTGCTCTTGGAAAGCCGAGAACCTCCCAGAAAAAGCAGTTAAAACGCTTAGTAAGGTTTGTATCATGAGCTTGCAAAAGGCTGCAGGAAGCATGGGGCTGTGATACCTTTCTCATCTCAGGACAGAAGCTCAGTTGCCCTGAAGCCAGTGAAGAGGAGCTAAAGTCAAGGCAAACACCCAGAACAGACAAGCTCTCAGATCGCATGCTTTGGCCAAAAGTCTGCTCTGGACTAATTCCCCAGTGATGCTGATATTGTCAAGAGACAAGAGGGCTGTGACTGCTCCTCCTCAGCTATTAGTATTAAACCAGCATGACTGTGGGATAGATCAGATTGCATCTACTGGGAGAAAATCCTCTGGTTTATAATCCCGTTGTGCCTGCTGGAAGATATGGTGTAGGGCTGTAATATTTAGGTAGCGAGTGTTACTGTGCTGTCTTGACTTGCAAGCTCTTCCCATGCAGAACTCCTTGGAAACGATGTGGTTAACTGTGTGTTTGTTTAAGAGGTAAGGGGGGAGGGAAATCAGTATCAGGTAAAAATGTATATGTGTGTGTATATATAAATTCCCAAAGCATTCACAGCCAGCTACTTAATAGTTTTCATTGAATTAATTTTAAAATGAGAACCTTGTTTCCTTTATTTAATAGAACAAAACGACTTCCATATTCTTGCCTGTAACTAGCAGGGTTTATATAGCATTCTGCAAACAAAGTAAGCATTAAAGTCCCTTTTGCCCATCTGTGGAATGAATAATTTTGTGCAAAGTATTTATTATAAGCACACTATACACTTAAACTTTTTACTGTAGTGGTGACAGATCCAGCACAGAACTGGATTGTTAAGTAGCAAGCACACCACGCTTCTATACTGTATAAAAATTTACCAACCTTTCTAAAGGCTCATGGGTTCAAAGGAAAATGTTAGCTCACTTGGCTAACTATTGGGTGCTACTTAAAATGGTTCTGGAGGTTGGAAGTAGAGCATAAGAGGTTGTGATGACTTTCAGTTAGAATCGCACAACTTTGTGAAGATGAACGGAAAGGGTCTGGTACACGTGGAGACTGGACGCCTGCTGCTCCCTGGGAAACCGCACTGGGCAGTTTCCCTGGGTCCCGCTGGGTTAGATGCTCAAATGTCCTTGGGAACCACCACGGGAAAACTTTATTTTCCTGTTACTTGGCAGAAGTTGGGACTAACCCGGAGGTCATATGTCACAGGTACCTTCCTCTAATGTAGGTGCTTTTAGGATTATTTACAATAGGTTGCTATAATTTATACACACAACAGTTATATTATGCTGCAAGTTGAAGTAGTCCCTTCCCTTCTTTGAGTTGCACTTTCTTTTACATTCCAGTTAGTCACTCCCACAGTTGCACTCTTCGCCCCCTCTAGGATTCAGTACAGGTTTAACATTCAGCTTTCTTGTCAGATCCCATAGCTTGGGCTTCCCAAAACATCCTTCACATGCGCATAAATGCAGAGAGCCAAATTCAGAGGTGGGGCATGAGGAGTAAGAGGGTGTGTGTGTGAGTTAGCAGAGATAAGCATACAACAGGCTGGAGGGAGTCTGAGTGGAGATGACGTATAGGCCGAGGGCTCGTGGAGGTGACCTGAGTCACACCACCATAGGTTTCCTGCAGCCTTGCTTATACTCACCTCTGGATTTGGCCTGCTGACTCTCTGACGTGATCTCTGCAGAATGTCTTGGACGTGGCAACATAGGCAGCTGTTTCAGTTTGTCTCCCATTGTACTGGTATTACTGATTGGAGGAAAAAAAAAGAGCCAAGATTATATTAAAGGTATTTAAAAATGTATTTCCAATGTTTTCTGGCAGCCAAAGTGCCAGACTCCTTTCTGTTTATCCTTTCCAATCTGCTGCCCTCGCCATTTGGAATGAACTGCCTGCCTTGCCTTTGCGTCCAGTCCCAGGGCCAGTCCTGTCTCCAGCAACACCTCTCCCTCACTTAATTGAGCATCCCAGGGATGAGCAGTCAGGGGTCAGCAGAGATGTTGATCTCTGAATATTTGCCTTTCCCCATCCGTCTGGCCCCATTTATGAGTGCTGTTTTCTGTTTGGTTATTTTAATCGTATCTGTGGTCAGTGATAAGGAATTCATGCCAGAAACCCAACATGTATCACGTCCTTTATTGTCTTGATAGGGCTGCTGCAAGTTTGGTGTGTATTCTGCCCTCTGAAGTGAGGTTTTGTCACCGACGGTTCATCTGTGAGAAGAATGTCTCTGACTTCTGTGCTGATGTGTTCTGACTTTTATGCTAGAAAATGTCTTCCAGTTTTACTATGGTTGGGTTACATCTGTGGGGTAGAATGGCACCTGAAGTGGGTTTAGGGGTGAAGAACGTGTCCCTTCACTTCTCCAGCTATAGCACCATTCTTAAGGCTGGTGGTGGATTCGCCTTGCAGCTATTCTGGAAAAACCTTTTGGACTCACAGCTTGTGGTGCAACTCTCAGAATAAACATGCAATTTCTTTTTGCATCTTTGAAATACAGCTGAAGATGAGAAGGGTGTGCATGTATGACAGAGGATAGATATTGTCCTTTATATGCAACTGCATTCTCTCGTACATTGTTTTTCCCTACAGTTTATGGTTAGTAAAAAAGATCCCTGGAGCCCTCTTTCTCACTGTTCAGCAGGAGCGCTGCATTCTCTTTCAAGCTTTGCTTTGCGTAGTGTTCCTCGATTGTCACTGTGTCTATAATGCTGCTTTCAGGAGAGGTTTGCTCTTGTCCTTGCCCATATCCCAGAGGGACCTGTAAGAATGGTACAAGGCCAGACGAGCGTGGAGTTCCTGTATTCCGTTTCTGGATCAGAGGGGAAGACATTCCTGAATGCAGGTCTCTGGATTAGGTTTCTGTTGCTTCTGATTCTCTGAGCGTGCAGAGGTGCTGGCTGAGATAACGGAGCAAGGGACGACTACTTCCCCAGCATGTGCAGTTTGTCAGATCCTTGAAATCTCGTGGTCAGTCCCGGAGAACGGTTGGGAAGAACAGTTCTTTTGCTGTGCCATTTCCAAAGTGTCCTCAGAGTTACATACACCCTGCCAAGGTTAGGGGCGCGGACAAATGCAGGGAGGGAAGAGCAGTGGGAATGTTTCGTGTTATTGTGAGTTTGGGAAAATGTCTGTGGTGTGTAGTTGGAGTTTATTGTTGTAACCAACAAAAATAAACATAATAACTGAGAATACATAGAAGTATTTCAGGATGTTAAAAAGTGATAAAAAACAAAATTATTTGTCCTGAGAAAGCCTTTTTTTTTCCTATTGGATAATGACCTAAAGCCTGTTTATTTCCAAGCAGTCAATTTGCACATCTGTTCTGATGTTACTGTCCAGGTTTTT
>Ga0181612_117469_pt1 | contig 11874 bp, 7 predicted proteins | sample HoacroProtozoa21_FD_119630 | JGI IMG/M metagenome (GOLD analysis project Ga0181612, IMG submission 119630) | Hoatzin crop microbial communities from Cojedes, Venezuel. Combined Assembly of Gp0051906, Gp0051904, Gp0051908 | reverse complement strand
ACTGTGAGTGTGACCAAGCACTGTCACCGATTGCCCAGGGAAATTGTAGAGTGTCCCTCCCTGGAAATCTTCAGAAGCCACTTGGATACAGTCCCGGGCCTTCAGCTCTAGATGGTTCTGCTTGAGCAGGGGGGCTGGACCAGACGACTTGCAGAAGACCCTTCCAACCTTAGCCATTCTGTGATGCTATGATTCTGTGATGTGCAAAAGCAATTAAGAAAAAGCAAATTGGCAGTTGGAATAAAAGGGAACAATCTCTGTTTCATGAGGGATTTGCAGCAATTTAGATGGCTTATTATATGTCAAAGTTATCATTCAGTTTTAAACACTGTAGCTCCCTTCAGTGTCAGGTGTCATTTCTCTGGCAATTACACTTGCATTACTCTGGAAATTATTGCTTACATATATTATGTCATTTTCTAACATGTCAATGTTTACTTATTTTAAATGAATTTCTTCAGAACTGGAAGGGATAAATCAAATGTGTTTTCACACTGGATCCATATAGGAGCTAAATCTTGGCATTGCAATGCCTGATTCATAGCAGAAACCATCAAACTCTCCCATACTGAGTTTCCTTACACAGAACCAGGGGAAAGGGAAGCACACTCAGCTTGCAGCACAGACAGTGACTTACATTATCTGCTTGTAAACATTGAGGAGCAGGGTGTCAGTTAAACACCTCCCTTTGAACTCAGAGTTATGGACCAGTTTTGGGAGGGAGTTCCAAGGCTAGTCCAAACTTTTCTCACAAGACTCACAGCCTTAGGAATTTGCTGGCTGTTTCAGGCACGGAGTAAGGGTCTTCAAAGCATGGTGGAAAACTCACTTTTCCCCCGGCTACAGGAGAATAGAAAATCAAGGATGTTTCAGATATTTGCTTTGCTGCAAACTATAGTTGGCTGTGGAAGGTGATTATAAGAACTGGCAGTTTCATGATCACTAAGGAATAATCAGAGCAAAGAGTTACAGTTCCTTCTTTTCTGTGGGTGTTTATAAGTCAGAATAAATAAACAGTAATATAATTGCAGTGCAAGAGTCCCTTCCTTGATGTGTGACCCATGTGAGAGTTAATAGAAGCTGATGAAATGTGAGCACATAATTTGATAATTAATCACATTTCATGTTGTATGTTTAGGTCACATTTTGGACAGAAGCTTTCACACAAGTCTTTCCTTTGCAGAGACCAGCAGTTTACTCTTTTATAAGCAAAGAAAGCTAATAAGAAATTAAATGTTTACAGAAAAAAACCCATTGTACTTCCAGTTACTATGTAACATTCTCATTTACCCATACTCTAATGACAGCTATTTCTATTGTAGTTCCCTGGGCCAATTTTAAAGCTTTTTCAATTGCATTTTGTGACTTGGAGACCTAATTATTGAAAGAGATGAAGAAAATAATCTCATAGCACTTTAAAGTATAGTAAGCTCCTAAGGTAAGGTAGGCATGGATGATGCATACAAATGGTACATAGTGGAAAGTACCATAAACATACAGATGTGTTTATCTGGGTTTGATATCTTAAGAAGTCATACATTTATATTCACATGGTATTTCTCACTTAAAGCAGATTGTTTTTATGCTATAATTATATTTTTTTAATTCAGTTTACCTAGTATGCTTATGATATTCTTACTAGGTTTGTATCTCTTTGATAGAGATTGACCCCCACAAAGCACTTCAGAATCAGATGTAAAGAATGCCCAGTTGCTGGTAAAATATGCATAAAAATCCGAGAAAGAGAACAAATAAATTCTGAACAAGGCACACATGAATAATTTGTAAAACAGTTGTTATCATATTTAATCACCATGAAGAGCTTTATGAAATATTTGGTAGAATTGGTGGGGAAGAGTTTTTCCTTCAGGAAACTTTGAGGTGGTACTTTTCCCCTCTTTTACTGGAGCCATTTGTTTTTATATCTTCCTCTTTAGAAAGATGAGTATTTTTCTTGTGTACTAAAGGGTATAGTGCTTTGCAGTTCTTTCACATACATTCTGTATGTGAATTACATAGGATTATGCAAAAACAGAAACCTTAAATCATCTTCGTCTGGAATTCTGCCTTTTCAGAAGGGCTGAAAGACCTTGACAGAGAATTACGGTAAGTGAAGTATTAAAAACCATTTTTCGTATCCAGACTGACTTGTTCAAGTTTTCTCACAGTTTATCTCTCTATGTTCTAAATGGAAATTTTCAAAATTTCCTCAATGCACATTTTAACAATGCACTTTTGTTTTGGAACTTTTATACCCAAAAACATTTCAGCTTGACTGAAGTTCTTGTCTCATCAGATGCTTTGCATTTTACCCCTTATGATTGAATTCACCCATTTATTTTTGTTTATTTGCCTTATGTGTATCATGGAACAAATGAGGTTATGGATGGGATAGAGATGGCAAAAAGATGGGGTTTTAGGGTGAAATTGTTGTAGTGTTAATCACACTTTAGTGTTCTCATAATCGTTTACATAGAAAACTAGCTTTATTGTGAGACTTTGTCTGGTTTACTAGCAACAGGGATACTTCCACCGCCCCCCCTCCACAACATTAGGACAGGAGATTTAGTTTGCAGATTTTTAAGATATTGTTCTTCTGTGGTCCTTTCACTGAAAGGGAATCAAAAGCTGTATTTCATGAGCCTGTTTTAATACATACAGGCAAAAATAAAACTTTATCATTAATATTTGTGGCTATAGGATAAAAATCTGTAAAACTTGTGATAGCACTACAATTTTTCAATAGCTGATTATGTCCTGGTGGGATAAATTACCACTGATTTTGAGGAAGCTGAGTGGTTGTCCTTGTTTGCAATGAACCACAGATTTGCATTCCAAAAGCAATGCACAGATCTAACACTGAGTTCTAATCCCTTTACCCAATAAAGACAAAGCAAAGAATTTTGAATGCTCATTGTTTCTCCAGTCTCAATGTCCTAATTGGATATGATGCAAATTACCACCAACAGTTAGGTTTAATTCTTTATATTGATTTATATGCTTTTATTGCTTTAATAATAAGAAGACTACTTGAATAATCTGATGGTTAGTTTTGAATGTCTATGTCTTATGTATTTAGTTAAGTACTGCCTAAATAAGCAGGATAGTGCAAAATTTAAAAGATTTCAGTTGTATCTTGTTAGTGTCTGGGACCCGAATCAGCATATGCCTCCCCTGTTGTTGGGTCTACAGGCACTGATAATAAGAGTTATGTACAAAGTAATCAAAGGACAGTTGAGAAAATAATAATTGTCTTTATTTTCCAGGCTGAAAACTGCAACAAAAACAAACAGTTGCTGGGAAAATATGAAACAGAAGCATGTTAGTCTGCTGCCTTCGTGTAAGCCTCTGTTTCTTCTCTGGGTTTCTCTTGATCAAATTTTATTTGAAGAAGTCATTTGGTAAATATTTTTCATCTTGCTTTCTCTCTGCTTGAAGACTAAACTTTTCTCCAGCATAATGTAATGTTTACCTCTTTCTGGTTTTATTATTCATGTGGTTTTAAGTAGACCGTCATTTTCACAGAGAAGGAAAGCACAGGCACTGTGAGGAAATGGACAAAAGAGAAGCTAGAAGCAATGAAGAGCAGAATATTTCATAATGGCTTTGAAAGAATACTTCACACCTATCTCTCTCATCAACAGAGAATTAATACCTTTATCCTCTCATAAAAGCAAAATGCTTTTGACTTTGTTACAAATGTAATGGTCTACTTCAATCATCAGAGCTTGAACTAATGGAAAAGAGATATAAACCATGTGCTTGATCCTGCAAACCTCACTTTCATGCTTTAATATAACAAGATGTCTAGTTATCAGAGAAAACCAGAAGGAGTGGATGAATGACTCTCTGAAGAACTAGGGGGTGATTATCAAAGTCCTAGGGAAGAAGCCTTAGAAGAATCCAAGCTTAGGAAGGATTATGGTGATTCTGACCCCTCCCCCTCTTTAGTTTAAGAAAGAAAAATCCTGAGGAATAGAAAAGTTTTTGGTTCTGACCTGTTTGCAAAGAAACTCACCTGCACAAAATCCAAACACAAAGCAAGAGCATGCTCAGCTACTGATTCAATTTCCAGTCCTTACATGACTTTCATAGAGGATTCAGTCCCACATTATGATTTTGCAGCTTGATGTTATATGTAAATAATTGCCTGTTTTGGAAGGACAAATTATGATTACAAAAAAAAATAGCTGCATAATGTAGAGCCTTTCATGCTGCTTAAGAAAAAATAAAGAGGATGTACAAGAGGAATGTGTAAGAAATCGGGCAAGGAAGGCAGGAGACCAGCATGGCTGAGTAAGAACCTCCTGGTCAGAATAAAGTGTAACAATACTGCATAGGCAGTGGAACCAGGGATGTGTATCCTCAGGAGAATACAGGGACACTCCCTGGATGCGTAGGGATGGGATCAGGAAAGCTAAGGTACAGTTGGAGCTGAATTTGGCAAAGGAAGCAAAGCCTGATAAGAAGGGCTTTCACAGGTATGTTGACCAGATAAGGAAAATTAAAGAAAATGTACCAACCCTGGTAAATAAGACAAGAGAATTGGTAACAAACTTCCCACTGCCACAGAAGGCTGAGGTACTAAATACTATTCTGCCTCAGTTTTCAACAATCATCTCTCTTCCCACATTTCTCAAGTCTCTGAAACTCGAAGGAGGGCCTGAGGGAATGAAGTCCTTCCCATCGTAGGAGAAGATCAGGTCTGAGACCACCTGAGGAACCTGAACATACTTAAGTCTATGGGACCTGAAAAGATGCATTACATGGTTCTAAGGCAATTAGCTAATGTAGTTGCCAAGACACACTCCATTATATTTGAAAAATCATGGTAGTCAGGCCAGTCTCCAGTGACTGGAAAATGGGAAACATCACATCCATAACGAAAAAGGGTAAAAAGGAGGACTCTGGGAACTACCAACCAGTTGACCTCCATGCCAGGTAAGATGATGGAACAAATCCTGCTGGAAGTTATGTTGAAATACATGGAAGACAGGGAGGTGATTAGAGACTGCCAACATGGCTTCACCAGGAGAAGATCATGCCTGACCGATCTAGTAGACTTCTGTGATGGAGTGTCTGCAACAGTGGACAAGGGAAGAGCTACAGATGTCATCTACCTGTACTTCTGTTGTGGCCTTTGATATGGTGCCCCACAACATTCTTTCCTCTAAATTGGAGATGAATGGATTTAATGGATGGACTGTTAGATGGATAAAGACTTGGATGGATGGCCACATCCAAAGAGTGACCATCAATGACTGAATGTCCAGCATCAGTAGAGGCTGAGGGATGAATAGATTCATAGCGGCCCTGCAGAAGAGGACTTGGATATAAAGGTAAATGAAATATTGGACAGCAGTCGGCAATGTGCACTTCTAGCCCAGAAATCAAATAGTCTCCTGGGCTGCATAAAAGGCAGCACGGCCAGCAGGTCGAGGGAGGTGATTCTCCCCCTTTACTCTGCTCTCATGGGACCCCGCCTGGAGTACTGCATCCAGCTCTGGGGTCCCCAGTACAAGAAAGACCTGTTAGAGCAAGCCCAGAGGAAGGCCATGAAAATGATCAGAGGAATGGACCACCTCTCCTACAAAGAAAGACACAGAGAGTTGGGGGTGTTCAGCCGGGAGAAGAGAAGGCTCTCGAAAGACCTTATTGCTGCATTTCATTATATAAGAAAGGTGGAGAGACTTCTTACCAACGCCTGTAGTGACATGACAAGGGGCAATGGTTTTAAACTGAAAGAGGGCAGATTTAGATTGGATATAAGGAAGACATTTTTTACAATGAGAGTGGTGAGACACTGGAACAGGTTGCCCAGAGACATTGTGGATTCCCCATCACTGGAAGTGTTCAAGGTCAGGTAAGATGCGGCTTTGAGCAACTTGATCTAGTGAAGGATGTTCCTGTCCACGGCAGAGTGTTTGGACCAGACAATCTTTAAAAATCCCTTCCAACCCAAACCATTCTCTGATTACATGATTCTATGATTCTGTGAAGGAAATAACCCTAAAATAATTAGCTGCGCTGAATGACTGATGCTAGATACAGTAACTCGCATATTTTATAGCTGCTCTCTACTCAGATTGTTCAAGTCTGAACCAGAGCGTCATGGAAAGTCTGACAACCAAGCAGCTGCACCATATTAGTTTTAAATTAATACAGCCCTTCTCACTACATCTCAGTATGAGCTGGAAGCTAAACGGGTTTGGGCATGGCACTATGCAGGTGCTTTTCTACAAAGCAAGACGTCTCAAAACAAAACATCAGTGAATCTGAAGTTCCACTGGATGCCTAATAAAATGGCGATCTTTGCTATATAATCTATGTCTATGATCAATCTTTGTATCACCTCCAATCTGCCGGCACAATAATGGGAGTACCCTATCTGCCACACAATTTAAACATTATGTTTCAAACTCTTTTCCTCTCAGTATGGTGTAAGAGAACACTGGTGTTCAGAATGGAGAGAAACTGATGTATAAGGTGTCAGTAACAAAGTATCACCCAATATGTTTAAGCACTGACCATCATAGGTAAGTGACACTTATTTTGATATACAAATAAAGAAACAGTGGTAATAAATGAATTTCAAAGATTTATAGTCTTCACTTAATGAACTGGTCAAGTTTCAATCCATAAACTTTTACAGATACTTTTCTTAAGGAAAACAGTGTAATATGTTGAAGCTATTCACATTTAGCATCCTTGAAGAGAAAGGATATAACTACTTTAAATTCAGATTTGAATCAACCAAAATGTCCTGTGTTTTGCAAAAGTTTCACTATCATTTGACTGGAAAAGAAGCTATGTTTTGGCTTTGCAATTTAGCTGCACACAAATTTGGCCTTTCCATGCCAAAAAGGATGTGAATATCTAGTAGCAAGTATTCTGAGTTAAAGTTTTATAAAAACCTGAATGCTCTCATGTTTAAACATATTTTTAATTCCCAATGCAATAATTACTAAATCTTTGTTTAGCTGTCTTGTCATTTACGGAAATACTTTTGACTTCTTATGTAACTTTAGGTTACCATTTGATTATTATGTGCTTGTTATTTTAGCCCTGTACCTTACTGCAGATCTAAAAGTAACACCCCAAACTGCACTTCAAAACATAAGGAAATTTATTCACATAAATAGTATTTGAAATATTGTTTACATAGTTTGGGATTGCTATTGTAGTTCTGCATTTTACTATAAAGACAAGTACAGGGCCCCACAATGTAAACTCTTCTAGAATTAGCCTCAGTGATTCAAGGCTGACCATTCAGACCAATCTGAGACCTACAAAGTCTCAGAAATGAGATGGTAGTAGCTGACATACAGTATGGTTGAAACTGATGAAATAAAATTAAACAGTCTTAACATTCCTACATTGTATTTTAACTTGATTGCAAATATGACTGAGCTAAATCATTCTGTAACAATCACATCTTATTACAGTGTATCTAAGATATAAGAGGTAGAAAAAGAGGTGCTGTTTCCCTAGCCCTGGCTTGGTAGATCTTCAATGTCTTCCGGATTTCTTCCAAAGAGTTTCTAACTATGTTTTCACCCTTAAATTAACTTCAGTGCTTGGAATTCTTACTTAATTCAATAGTCTTTTTGTATTTGCTTTAAAATATCCAAGTGAAGACTTATCTGAAATCTGAAAGTTAAAATTACTCTGAAATTCTTTTGAAGGCACACCTCAATACTTTCAGCAGAAAATCCCATGGTACAGCTAAGAAATGAGAAGGATCTTGACAGTTCCATGGCATTGCTTCTTTTTTTGGTACTTGTCTACATTGCAGCAGTATTCCAGAATATTCTTCTGTTCTGGAAAATATCTTATTAATGACTTTAAGCAATTCTTCTTAATTTATGCCATTTTAAGTATCAAAACCAAGATCTATATTTTATTTGATACATAATCTCTGATACCTGCCCCCCATGCAACCACCATTCATACACTGAGCACGATGTCTCTGGTATGGAATATTTCTACTGGGCAGCTTGTGTTAGCAAGTAGTGGAGGTATAGTTATTCTCCTACTTGGCAAACAACTGCTTTTCCAATGTTTTACCAAACGAAAAGAGGGAAAGAAACACAAATATGCTGCTTGAAGTTTAAATATTTAGAATTCTGACCACAAAGTGAAGATCAACTGCATTCTGATCTTATCCCATAATCAATCCAAGTGTGATGGAAAAGGGCATAGGCATCAATCCAAACCAAAAGCACAGCAGACAGCAAGGTAACTTCAGACATAAGTTTAGATGTCTGAATCTACTCAGATGTAAATACATTCGTAGTATGAACATGTTACAGAACATTATCAGGAAATATTTCACACAGAAATTGGTAGAATTTTATTACTAAAAAGGGCCTAGTTTGTACAGGGGTCTCCAGTCTGAAATGTAATATATATCCTTTCATAATAGCTCCAGTGTTCTTAATAAATGATTGCTCTTTAGGGAGTAAATGATAGCTTTTCAAGGGCAGAGTGATACTATCTCCAATAACTGGGTTTTCATCATTCCAAAGTGCAGTTTAACAAGCATTTAAGTGTCATGATTGTGTTCATCAAATAGGGCAAAAAGGCATAATAATAATGATAAACCTTTCAAATTAAATAGAGCTGTTTTCATCCAGAAGGATTTCAAAGCACTTTAAAAATATCTCTCTCCCCATGTAAAGTGTATCAGCAGGACTATTTGTATTCACGCTGTGACCTCTGAATAAAAATGTTGATCTGTGTTTTCTACTCTGAGTCCCACTACTATTATTGCATTTGCTTTCCATTTCTCTTTGCTGCCTAATTTTTGGGTTCTGTTGAGATTTATCAAACTATGTAAGATATTCTTCATTATTACTCGCTTAATTGTTTCTGTGGTGATAATTTTTATTCCAAATACTATGTGGCACTAAGACAAAGACCTTTACAAAATCCAAGTATGTCACATCCACTTTCTTCTCTTTATCACATCAATTTGTAATCCCATCAAAATATGAAATCAGATTTTCTTGGCAAAACCTACTTTCTAGAAACCTTTGTTGGCCAATATATAAGAATATATCAATCTTTTATCTGTCTATTGATTCTACTGTGCACCAAATTTCCTTTTTCTTAGAATATATCAGGTAAGATGACTAAGGTTGAAATTAGGTGAGAATAAGGATGTAATAATATATTCCCTTAATCCATCAGCAGTTAATCAGCACTCAGTGGTGATGCTTTAGATGTAATAATTTAATGTGTTAACTGTATTTCCATTTACTTTTTATCTGCAATGTGTTTCCTTTTCTGAAAGCAAAAAATTAAGTAGGCACAGCTGTTAGCATAAGCAAAGCAAAAATGAAATAGCAACAAAGTATTAAGAACCAGAATATCAGGAATCTTTAAAAAAATAATAAAAAAGTACTGACTGAGGAACATCCATGTGCCCTCTTCCAAGGAAGCTCTTTTATTAGTAGGGACTGAGATCAAAATGAATCCTAAACTATTAAAATTTTTTTATTTCTGATCTTTCCCCAAACTACTAAATTAAGGAAAATGCAGAAAAAACTCAATTTCTGCAAAAAAGTCTGAAAAACAAATAGCTGTGCATTTTGGAAAACTAGGAGGAGTGACCTGCTTAAAAATTTCATAAATATTGACATGCAACTTCCAGATACAGTCTGATCAGACTGATGTCAATAGGACTGCACTTCATATCTACTGTATCTGTGTTTGGCCCATTTCAGTTTTTAGTAAAATACACATTAGTCTTCTCCAGTAGTTATCATCCTTGGATGTAAAGTTGGAATGTTCTCTTCCTACAAGTGGTCTTCCTTATAAAAGTGCTTTTTTCCTTTCTGTTTTTTAATCCTAATTTGATAAGAAATATCAGATATGATTTGTGATATAGTCATTAAATTATAGTACAGTAATAATTTCAAAGAAATATTCCTCAAGTAATTAGTTCAAAAGTATCTAAAGTCAGGAGCATAAAATGTAGTTGTTGGTTTTTCAGGTTTGTTTTTTTTTTGACCAAGAGACTGTTGGGGCTATTTTCTGGCAGGCACTATGGACATCTGTGTGTGCATGTAAGTGTCAAAATGGAAGCTATGAAACTCTGTGGTGCTGACAACTGACTGGCTAGGTAGCAGCCCTACTGGAAAGGACCTAGTGGACAGTAGGCCAAATCAACTCAGTTGTGCATTTTGGCAGCAATGAAGACAAACAACTTCCTACATTTTATCAACATCAACATCCTCTGTAGATAGAGAATATTTCTCTTAACTTACCACTGATTAGATCATGTCTAGAATAACATGTCCAGTTTTTGGAGCCCCTCTTTTTCCCTACACAAGCATATCTTTGCATACAAGTTGAATGAGATTCAAATAGGCTTGTATGAACAGGGAGCCAGAAATGCAAGATCTAGTAATCTGGCAAGATCAATATCTAATTGCAAAGAAAAGGGGCTATGGTAAACGAACAAATTCAGCAAACCTTGAAGAACATTCGGTTCTGATATTGTGATATGTGAGCATGACAGACTGACAACATGACAGGCAAAGTTCTTGGTGATGTGCCAGTGTACCAGAACGTCACGGACAACAGACTTTGTGAATAAAGGCAAAAGAGGGAAGTAATATGAGTATTTTTTGATTTGGTCACGTATTCTGTGTACTAGTCAGCATAGGGATAGACTGTGCAGACAGTCCTTGTGTCTGGTTTTTTTTTTTATAACTTGCTTTTTAACTGCTTATTTGATAACAAAAATAGTATTTCACAACATATAAATATAAATTTTGTCAGTAAATATCCTGCAGGCTGTATGAAGTGACTAAGGATGGAGATGATGCAGTGTATGAAGAACACGCAAAGTTGAGCAACGACTTCCTAAATTTGGGCATTTTGTGTCATCTACTACTAAATTACATTTCTTGTTGGAAATACCGATGACATTACTTTGTGATTATCAACTTTTTGCAATTTTAGCTATTTCTTTCTCACCACTATTTTTTTTGCTACGGAAATAGCTGAATAGTCAAAATAAAAGATTTGTGTTTTTTTTCTTTTTTCTTTTTTTTCACAGCAAAGTGGTGTATCTTTTTTTTAGTCTAAAACTTTCTTTTTATTTCTGGTATTTGTAATTTTACCCAGTCTGTGTGACCATGTTCAATATTACACTAGATTTAAAAATTATTATTAAATCTACTAGGAAAGTTTGTCATATATTTGCGAGAGGTTTGGATCCCGTTGCAAAAGTGTAAAGACAAGTAACGACAGTGTAACACCGGAATCCTAAGCATGCTACTCATCAAAAGTGTCAGCATGTCATTGCCGGAATGACAGTGCATTTTTTGTGCTATTGAATGGGCTCTGTCCAGGATGAGAGCTGCAGAACTGAGTTCCCATGTACTGGCACGCAGAGGTGGGACCTACAGAATGAAACATTCAGAAAATCAGAGATGCTAGAAGAATGCTTCTCTAGCAGAGGTTGTTTATAACTCAGTTGCATTTCACTGTTTCTGAGACACGTAGTTGTAAAGACTGGCATCAATGTACAGCTGCAGTTAGCTGAAATAATGATATCTCACAAATGAAAGTGCATTTGAGATGCACATAGATTTATTAGAGTTTGGAAGACAAATTACATCAGCAGCATTCTGACCACACTCTTCAGATAATGAAAAGACAGGTTCACATTTATTTTGTGAGAGTAGTTAAGGCAGTTTAAATGTAAACATTAATAAGGGATTATCTAACTCTATTACTAACAGCCAACTTAAAAAAAAAGGAATATTTTGCCTCTAAGAATATTTTTTTCTAAACACATTGTGGGATTTTTTCATAGTTTGTTTAGGTTGTTATTAAGGCTTTTTCTTTTCCAGTGTGGGT
>Ga0181612_164532_pt1 | contig 11875 bp, 7 predicted proteins | sample HoacroProtozoa21_FD_119630 | JGI IMG/M metagenome (GOLD analysis project Ga0181612, IMG submission 119630) | Hoatzin crop microbial communities from Cojedes, Venezuel. Combined Assembly of Gp0051906, Gp0051904, Gp0051908 | reverse complement strand
AGAACGGGACAGAGTACTCCAGATGAGGCCTCACTAGGGCAGTGTAGAGGGGAAGGAGAACCTCCCTCGACCTGCTGGCCACACTCTTCCTAATGCACCCCAGAATGCCATTGGCCTTCTTGGCAGCCAGGGCACACTGCTGGCTCATGGTCAACCTGTCGTCCACTAGGACACCCAGGTAAAAGCAATTTATAATAGTCTCGATACAAAGGAAAATAAGAGAATACATTTACGTAGTGTATTTGCAGCGAAAGCACAGCTCAGTAAAAAGTGGAAAAGGAAGATTTTGCAGTGGTACTTCAATTTACAGAAATTCACAACAAACATATCTAACCTTTCAAATACGCTGCCTTCAATCCAGTACGTCTCATGTCATTAAGTTGAAGACCATTAGTACACCTTTGGTACTCAACACGTCAGGGAGGCAATGCTGGCCAGCTGACAAGAGTATTCAGCTGGCTTGGCTCCCTCTCTAAGCCCAGGCTTCAAAGTGTTTCTGAAAAGTAAGTCTCTTAGGCTTTCCATGTTTTGTTTTTACAGAAAGGGAATGAAAGAAACAACTTGGATCTCTTCTGTAAAAAGCTTTGATGAAAGTGTTTATAAGCATTTAACATCATAATTTCTTTTCCAAGCTATAAAGAAAATGAGAACCAACATCTCACCTTCTTGTCTGAGATTCTCCATCCAGATAGATGAAAGAAATCATTCCCTCCTGATCTAGCTCATACGGAAAGGATCGTTCCTTTATGGGCAGAAATTTCAGAATGACAATGAATAGTTAGACAAGCATCACGTTCTGGACTCTGCTAAAGTAACACTTTGATCGTGCTTTCTCCAATTAAACCTTTTTAGACTTCAAGTCAGATATTTTGGTACTACGAAATTTAGCTTTATTTTTTAGTTTTTCTATGCATTTTCAGTAATGCGCATTAGAATTGTTTGAGGAACACAAAATAATAAAAATCACTACACATAAATATAGGGTAAGTTAAAGGTGGACAAGGGAAGGGTTGTTTACTGCAGCATATTTAAAGAAGCTATATTACATATTTATTGTTCCTGTACCTGATTTGCTTTTCATACATCTTCAAGGTGATCTTATTGACATGTCTCTTCCACTTTGCATTTTGCAGGGGAAGATTTGCATGTTGCCATAGAAAATTTTTTCCTATGATATCTCCTTCCCTTTCTAGTAATTTTCTCTCAATTTTTACGCTGTGCATCAGGTTTGCACCTTCCTCGCACGTTTATACTAGCTCTGTATAATTTCTCAGAGATCTTTTTTTTTTCCTGGCCCTCTACTGATCTTTTCATTATTTAGATGAGTTCACAGCAATAAACAGATAATTACTGTTCTCTGATTTAAATAATTCTTACTGCTTGGTCCGAACACCAGTTCAGTCTTCAAATCCCAGAAATTGACCACTGTCTACAGTAGAGTCACTGAGAAAAGCTCAGCATGTTGGGTGGTGGCTCAGTTCCTCCAAGGCTAAGCAGCAGCTGAGCCTGGGTCTGAAGAACATAAGTACAAAAAGAGTCATTTTGCTGCCCAGCTGCTGCCAGAATCCTTTGCATAGACCTTGCATTAGCAGACTTCCCCTAGTTCACACAGGAATCCCTGTGGCAAAGCAAAAACTTAAATTAATCTCTCAAAAATATCTCATACCTGTATGATAACTCCTCATAATTTCTAAGCAGCCAAGATTCTAGACCTTGCTATATTCTGAATATCCAGGTCCATCTGAGACTTCCTGTGCATGACTGCAATCAGTTGACACTTGGGAGCTACTGCAGACTGTAGTCAATTTTTCTTGCCAGAACAATTTCCTTACATATAATATGTAAACTGCAGCTAGTTATTCCTTGTACTTTATAAAATTTGCAAAGCCCTATCAGGAATTAGAGACCTCAGGTGACAGACTCTTTACTTTCACACTCTAAAAGACAGTTTTAGGACAAATGTCGTATTATATAAACTGACAATTCAAACCGTTGAAATAAGGCTGTGCTATCGTTCCCATTTTACACATGCAAATGTGGTGAAAAAGTAGTGCAGGAAACTAATTTGTAAAGAAACCTGGTTGTCCAGCTTGGGGCAGCATTCTGTGGGAGTACTTTAATTTAGAAGAAACCTCTAGATACAGAAGCAAAATTATCCACTGGCACCCAGATGTAAAATACTTAACTCAAGCTAGATACCTTATCCAAGTACGTTATTCTTTAATGGTCAGTATGTAGTAAAAAGAAAGAGTCAGTAAAGTGTCAATCATCCTTTTAAGGGACTAAGTGGCATTTGGGGGCAGGGCCAGGACACTGTGTCTGAGAATACTAGTTTATTTCCATTAACTAACACAGAGAAGCTGCTTCATTTCTTCTTGCTGCTTTTAGGGTGGGATTAGCTCCACATTCAGACAGATGAACGCCATTGTCTGTATGCAGTTTAGTCAATAGAGGCAAGAGTGCCAAGAGCTATTCATTCATCTTAAAGTAGCCACCTACCTTGGTTCACCTGAATGGCTTTCTATAGTCTACTGACAGTATCGACTACATCACCATTGACTATACTACGGTCCTGGACACTAAGTTCAGAAGTTGACACCTACATGTAAAACAGTAAAATTTAAGAGTTAATCTGGAGCTGAATCCTATCATTAACAGCTGAGTATTTCTGAAGACTTTGGTCAAAGTAACTTGCTTAACTGAATACAGAAACACAAGAAAATTAGGCTAGAATTGAGCAGTGGACCACCAAATCCCCTACTGATATTTAGGCAAGACTGATACAAGAACACCTGCTTTTCACATGCTCTTTTCCCAACACTAATAAACACTTCGCAGCACCCCACCACAAATTCTAGGGATAAAAACACACATTACAACATACCAAAACTGGAAACAGGATCCAGATCTCAAGTTCAAGACCAGTTTCTTAACAAGAATAGCCGTTCTTCCTTCCTGGGAGAAATAAGAACTTCTTTTCTAGCTCAGTATACAATTAATGAAAAATCTGAAAGATAACAGACACAAAACATTTTGTCTGAAATAGCTTATGAAGCCTAACATTGCCAGACTACATGAAAAAAATCAGGTTTGGCTTGCAGTGCGTAACAATGTTGTGCTTGTGCTAGAACTAAGGCATCTGAGTGACTCACTCCTTGCATCTGAAGACAGCTCAGAGACAGAATGACTTTCTCAAATTGGCTTGTCAAGTTGGCAGTACAGTTATAAACACAAAAAAGATTGATGACTCAGTTTCCCATACTCTACTTATCTTCAGATAAGAGCTGGTCACCATCCTGTCATTTTTAAATATTTTATTGCCATTCTCTAGATCACTGGTAGATTGTTATTTCTATAACATTTTTGTGCCAATCTTCATTTACTATGCTAGACTGCAAAATTTACCCACCTTCAATTCCTTCCTTCTGTCTCAAGGAAGCTCTTGAATGATGCTTGGAAAAATATGCCATGGAATTTACTGCTTACAGAAACCTGTGCTAATGAATGACAAAGGACTGCTGTGCAGCTGAAGTAAAGATGAAAGCTTTATGAAAAACTGCTTGCAAAAACTAACAATACTTTCTCACCCTCTGTAAAGTACACAAATAAATAATACTGGAATGGGCAGGATTACATAAAAAAAGGAGCCGAGCGCAATTAAATTATGTCTAAGAAAGGGCTTTCATTGATGTTAATGTTGCCATAATGTAAACCTTAGTATCTTTCCATGTGTTTTCAAAGCAATCATTACAATGTGGTGTATTTAACCTGCATCTTATGTCAATATATGAAATTTTTGTAACGCTTTATATTGTCACCCCACACAGTATCTCAGAATTCTGTTAAGTTCTATAGAAGTGTCTATTCTCCCCCACCATTAAAAGATACATTTTCTATTTTTCTTGCTCTCTTTTGTTTTAATAAAGACTATATTTTTGGATTTTGAATGTTCAGATATACTGATCAGGAACTCTGTCACTTGGAAGACATGTAACAAGCCACTGTCTGAAATTAGCCCTTTGCTGTAAAGTCTAGTGAAAGCAGCTAGAAAGTAAGATGTTGTCAGGAGCACTGATTTGTCTTTGCTTGAAAAGCAGAAAAAAGTAAGTTCCCTAATTTTACCACAGTCTTTCTTCACCTACAGAGGACATAATGATTCTTTAGCTATGGTGCTATATGGTTGATACTTTTAACTGTCAGTTACTTCATTTCACTGTAAAGTCTAATTTTCTTTTGGTCGTGTTTTCTTTCTCAGATTTACCTTACTTATGGATTTTTTTTTCCCGGAGCCCATTCTTCTATGCCACTTTTGATCTCCGTGACAAGTTTTCCACTCAGCTCACAAAATGTTCTAGCTCTCACTTTCTTCAATTTAAAGTCATTGTAAATGGTCTAATAAATGGAGCATCTAATTTATCAGTTAATGTAGCTCTACCTATCATCAGTAAAACCAGTTGGAATAATGATACCAAAATCATGAACATGTTCAATTTTAGTTCTGCTAAAAATTAATCTGGAACCACTAGTGGGTAAAAACATATTGGCTAATAACCATTGAACACGCAGTGCATTGAGGTTTTTTTTTGGTGTGTGTGCTTTTTGAATGCAGCATTTGGCATTTGGTAACACTTGCTGCAGCTAATTTCCATACTCTCTTGAACACTTCTACTTGTGATTAATTATTTTTTGAATCATGTCATCCTGCTCTCTCTTGTTACCTGCTATTTTCCTTCTTTACCCTGTAACTGGCAATAACCTGCAGTCTCAAACATACTTCATACATGCTTTTTTGGTTCACTGAGCCAGGGAGCTAGGGTGCAAGGAGTGATGAAAATGGTACAGGACAGACAACCCTCATATTGTTTATCAGTATACTGTTTTGTGCTTGCTCTCTTTTCTTTTTGGTTCAAGAATCTGGAGACTATTTTTAATGCCTATGCCTTCACACAGACTTGCAATCTAGAAAGAACTAGCAAAGGAAACTGAGATCCACTGTCGGATTAATTTCAAAACTCCTCTCTCCCTTAGGGATACCTGTTTTGTATATTACAGTAAAAGATATCTTCGAAATTCAGGCCTAGATGGAATTTAGTCAGCTCTGCAAGATCTATTGGATTTACTTGACTTTGGATTGGAAGGAGGATATTTTAGGTTTCGGTTGTTTTGGTTTTTAAAAAGATACGGAGACAGAGGAAGGAAGTACCTTTCCTTTATTGTTGACAAGTCATCCTTGAAAAACAAAACTTAGTGGAGGTGTCTATAGCTGCATGATATTTGAAATATGGTTACAGAACATGAACCAGATAAATCTTTAAAACAGTGTAAATTACATTACTCTCCAAGGAGTTCTCCCTATGTTTGAAATACCGTTCAAATCAGAAGTCAAAGGGGGGGAAAAAAGTACTCATACGTATTTTTTCCTTTTCCACAGATATTTCCCCTTTAAACTGATTCTGATTATCTCAGAAAACTTCTATAATCACAATATGCAAGGGATAGCTTTGAAACTCGCCTTGACTTCATTGAAGAGTTTTAAAAAACAATCAGATCACTAATATGATGGTACTGACATGCCAGCTATTGTTATAAAGTTACATCACACCAAGCAAAAAGTGATGCAAATACTGACTTTGCCTCTAAAACACTACCCTTTTCTTTCTACCCTAGTCACCACAATGGAATCTCTGAAGTAAGTTAACTATTGGTAGGAGATACTATAACTCTGTGTGGTAACTCGGCACTGGAGATGCAGGACTGGGCCCCCATACTGTCTTTACCCAGGCATGGGGTTACTGACAACTAGTTGCTCTGCCGGTGTTGTAATCCACTTTTATCTAGATCAGTATCAGCTCAAGTTTGTCTATCTCTAGTTTGACTGTAATTTCTACTAAAGTATTCATGTACATGGTCTATCTGGCAGAATACTACTGTGAACCATCTATCTAGGAATGTATCTGTAAAGGGACAAGCACAACAGTTTGCTTTTGCCAAAATCTGCAGGAAGAGCTGGACACCCCCTCCACACACACTGGTGACTATCTTTCTGTTTCTGCTTATTAAGCTAAATATTATTTGTCTAAACAGATGCAACACTCAAATTAAAAGCTGAATGTGTTTATTTGTGAAGATCAAGAACTGGAAGAAATACTGCAGCATAGGATTTCCCTTTTATTATTTCTTTTACTTGCTGTATTTATTCAGTTTTAAGATTAATTTTGGACCTGTGTAAAGTGCGCAGTAATCCTACATGTGAGCAGCACAGAATCTCCTTATTTTCCTTTGTCATCACCAGAACAAGTATAGCATGGCAAGAAATAGCAAAACAATTTTAAGTCCCCAAACATGTCTTCTTCTCTTTTTCATTTGTTTACTTATTTTTAACTTTAGTGTAATATAAACCAGGAAAAAAATAAATTAACTTCATCTGAAAAAGAAACTTCCAAGAAGATGCAAGATTCTGTGCAGCTTAGATTTTAAACATAATTTTTAAAGATGGATTTGGGGTATCAGCCATGAGCTTAATGATGTAATGTGTTCCTGGGAGGCATCTTTTTTTGGAATTATTACGGGTTTTCCTATCTCTAAATGCTTTGTCATCAAGTCAGAAGACATAAATATTATCTACAAGGATATATACATTACTACCAGGACCGAGAAAAAATGTTACAGATAAAAACTATGTTTCCAGGTAAATTAAAAGTTTATATTGAAAGAATACCACTGTAAGATTTCAGCTTTCATTTGAGTATTGTTTCAGGAGTTTATTTGATATTATAGAATTACAGAAAGATTGAATAATTCAGGCTGGAAAGGACCTCATGAAGTCCCTTGCCCAACCTCCTGCTCAAAACAAAGTCAGCTGTGGGGTTACCAAACTGCTCAGGAGTTTATCCATATGCTGTCATAACTTCCCCTTCCACCACAATGGCTATGAGGCCTGAAGGCAAGCAGTCGAAAATACAGGTTTGAAATAAAAGCCCTTAATTCTTTCAGTCCATAACCCACATTTCAATTAAAACCGTTTAAAGTTAAAATTATTATTTCACTGAGACAGAGGGTCACTTTTATAGTTCCTAATCTTGCATGACCTAACCACAGTAACCTTGATTTACAATGCCATAAGCTGATATCTAAGCAGGCAGTGTTCATTCATTAAACACTCATTTTAAATTCCTCTGTAATAAGCAATTAGCTTGCCAAAGTCTTACACAATGTCATATATTTAGGCCACTGACATACAAAACTCCCAGAAAAAAATTTTGTGTGACACTGAGCATACAAGTTTCTCAAAGGATTGGCCTTTGCAGCAATATAAAGCTTAACCCTACGAGCCATACTAATGAACACATAATGCTCCCCTTGTACAGGGCTTTTATTAGTGTCTTGCGACTGAGCAGTAAGCAGTTCTGAACTGCAAGTACTGAAGCAGAACCTCAACAAAAACACGGAGATTTTTCTATTCCTATGCCTTTGAATGCTTTAACCCAGCTTCTGGGCCAGACTTCTGGTTTGTAATTTGAATAAAAGATATATTTCATAGGGACTTTGGACAAGTGAGATTTTCATGCATGTGTGTGAGCACGATCCTGTCTTCCCCACACATTAGCAGCGTATAGATCATATTTGTATTGGCACAAAATGGAATGAGCAATGCAATCCAATTGGCAATAGCAATCCTAGAAACTGTAAATTGAGATGAGCTCAAGTGAAGTCAGAGCAGGAGCCAATTTCAAGCTGCACCTTGAAATCACCTGACCTCAAGACAAACAAGCGTGATGATCAGGTTTACTGCATGTCATACAGAAATGAACAGCTTTCCAGACATTTGCTGCGTACTACTGTGCTGAGTCTTGAATAATCTTTACTACAGAGACAAAAAGAGATGTGGATTTCAGGGAGGAACTGAAGCACTGGCCCTTTTAATCGTTGCTTGTATTTCTCTTTTACTATCTCCCAAGGTATAATAGTGGCTTTCAGCCCAGGTATGGAATTCGTACCAGTACCTGGACTCTCATCACCAGGGAGTGATACATCTACCACTCCCATTTCTATAAAGAAACACAATGTTCATGTGAATCTCCAAGGGAGACATGCAATTGGAAAATACGTGAGAGAAACTTTAAATTGTTCTGATTAGAAGAAATGAGGACTTTTACAAAGGCAAAATTAAAAACAGTTTGTCAGCCTTTAAAACACATGCCTTACACAAACTGTCACAAAAACTTTGGGTCTAGTGCCCGTAGAGTTGCCAAGAAAAAGCAGCTTTCTTCAGCAGAACTGAATCACCAGACTGTAATCCAGCATCTTGCCACCTCTTTCATTTTGCAGATCAAAACACAGATTAACACACCATTTCTATATTTTCTTCCTGACTCCGTAGTCATGATAGAAAGGCATTGTTTATGACTCCAAAACTTTTCTCATCCTAAGTGGTCTCCAGCCCACCTCAGGGGAAACTGGTTAGCAGTAGAAAAATTACAGTTCTTCCTGGGAGTAAAAATGCAATAGTTAGACTGGCAATTCCTAGAAATTACATTCATGAAAAAACAGGAGGATAAAAAAGGAAAAAAAAAAGACTCCAGGATGAAATAGAAACCGTAGCTTTAGATGTACCAGCCAGTACAAAAGTGACAGCTTCTCCCTGTTTTTGTATTTCACACCACAAATACGTAAACTTTTTCTCTTTTCCTACTTCCCACTGTGCATTACTATAAACTGTAGAAAACAGACTCCTCAGTAAATCCTGTATACACAACAGCCTGAAGAAACTCCTCTCTAGCTAAGTGTAAAAGGTGGCTTTTCCAAGTACTGGATGAGCCACTCACACAACAGAGCTCTACAGCACAAACTACAAGAAGAAATAAAGCAGCCAGGGTCAGAGTTTATATACTCCTTTTTTTTGTCCCTTCCCACCGTAATAGCATGCAATAGTTCTAGCTCAGTTAACCTTGCCCTATTTTAGCTAGACCTGATCTGATCCAAAAAACAGTGACTTTTTTTCATAGACAAGACAAGGCCCTGTGATCTAGTGGTGAGAAAGCAAAGAACAGAAGCATGGCAAGACTACAGGATTTCAAAACGCACAAAGAAATAGCAGCGTGCGCGCCTGGGGACATCCATGTAGCAGTTCGGTGCGCGAGCCATCCATGACCTTGGGCTCCAGATAGGACAGTTACTAGACAGAGCAGTACCTCCTCCCAGTCGCTCTCCTACAGCCGTCCTCCCTCCCGCCACGGCTGGGCTGCCATAGCAATTGCCTAAATCCCTTCTGTCGTAGAGGCTCAGACACCTCACACTGCAGAAACCCCCACCTTGTCTCTGCCCTTTCCTCATCCTGCGCTCAGGTGTGCCACCTCCTTCACGCATCCCGACGCCCACATCGATTATCATCCTTTTTCATATGAAAATCACAAAGTCCTGACGAGGCAAAACATAAACCTCACACACAAACTCTTCTGTTGTTTTGGGGGTTTTTTTCCATATTCTGAAAAAAACCACACATAAATCACAGTTTGTGCTTTTCCTAAACATGTATAGATATGCATAGCTTGCCTTCAGCCTTTCCGTAGTGCCTGCAGTCCTGCCAAGCAGGCTTTAAATAATTTAATTGATATTCATAAATACACAGTTAATCAGACCTGTAATATGTTATTTCACCTTCTCTTGCCCCCAATATCTTCTTCTATCTCACCCAGGCAGATTAGTGTATTTGCATTTCAGCCCGAGGGATTCCTCAAGAAGAAACAGGCAAGGAAACAATATCAGGTTTTTGTCTGCTAAAAGCCACACAACTACCCTATCAAAATGACTAGTTAAAATTGCACACAAACATATCAGCTGCCAGGAAACAGCTGTCAGACCTTCATAGCTATGCACAGCGTTAAACGTGATAGTAAAACTCGAAAAGTACCTTTGGCAACTACTGTGCTCTTTACAGTGTCTAAATTTGGAACTAACTTTGAGTTAGAATTTGGGGTGAGAGGTACTTGTGCATAATTTCATATGTTGGTGTTTCTGTGATCAAAGTGTCTCCTTGCTTTGTAGCTCACCACACTCAGGAATGGATACTGGTGTAGAATTCCACATTTATATAGTCTTTCTACCTCAAAGCTTGATAATTTATGAGTAAATTTCACTGTGCCTCCACTCTTATTTAAAAGCAGAGGATTAAAAAAATCTAATTATTTCTGGTTTAGTATGACACATTCTTTACAACTGAAAAGCACAGAAGTAGAAAGTACTCAAAATATATAGGCAAACGTAAAGGAAGCTGCTCTTCAGAATGATTTCTTCTCTTGACACAAGTTTACAGCAACGCTGTAGTATTAGGAAGTGCAAAATATCACTGTGCCACTTCTTCAGCATACGGTAAGCCTTCTGCTGCAATGAGCAAGCCTTCTGCTGTCATAGGCCAACAGCCTCTTTCAGAGGAAGAAAAATAATTATTTAATAGGGGTAACGTACAGTACTACTATCCAAATAATAATAAAATTTACCATCCAACAGTAGAAAAGTAACAAAATAGCTTGTGTTCACACTCCTTTACTTCTGAAAAAAACAGTAAAAAGAAAAATTCAGGTTCCAGCACCACACTGATAAATCAAGATTATTACTTTGACCAATGGACCCCAGTTCTGATCCCGAAATCATGAAATGTATGTCAGCCTAAGCGTACAGTGAACACTTACTCACAGGAAGCTGGGAAGGCTCAGAAATACAGGTAGACTTTCTAGTATTCAGGAACTTTCCATATGTTTTAAACCATGCAAATGTCAAATTCTCTGGGCTAAAAGCAAACTCCTCACAAACACACAGATAGGGAGATTACTAACATTTATTTAAAACATTTAAAATTTGCTAAGCTTAAAAAAATTGACCTTTAAATATATGAATTTTTAACCAGAAAATTCTGGTAGATAATAACGCTAATGAATAAAGCAACTGACTAAACCTGCCCTACTTCATTAGAGTTTTGATTTTGTAACTCACAATTTATAAATTTCATTTCCATTTCAAATGAATGCATTTGTCTTTTGCAAGCCCTCCATTCCAATTTCTGGCAGAAAGACCCTTCTCACCCCCTAGCAGCCTGGAGAGACATGTATAAACTAACCATAGTATTTGGTCTGACCTACTGATTTTGAGTCCTCTTTTTCAAAAGTAAACTGTGCTAGTTTACAAGCTCTGGTGAAACTTTGCTCCTGACTCTGAAGTCATAGTACATAGGGTAATACATATATTGTCTATATATTTTGAGAGCATTCCAAAATTTTTATAAATCCTCCTAGGTCCATATTTTTTTTTAATAAAGATAGCCACTGATAAACATTTGTCATGAAGACAATTTTTATTAACAAATATATTAGGATCCCATATGATCTTAGCATAACAAAGAGATAAATTTCATAAATGCTCCACTTTACAAGAAAACAAAATAGCTCATGGAGTCTTGTACTGTCTCCAAAAGCCATCGGCAAGTGTCTGCTAAGTTATTTAGAAATGATGTGTAATATTTATCTTTTTTATTATACATATAGTGCTTTAGATAGAGCTTTATTTTTCTTTTTTTGAAATCCTCATTAAAACAAAATTCAAGAAACCTTCATACTTGAACCTCTACTCAATCACTTTAGTAATTTATTGCTCCAGAATCTCTCTTCATAAAAATGTTTATTTTTTATGATCAGTAATCTTTGTTAAAGAATTAACACTTGTTTTTGGTTTCGGCTGCCGCCGGCAACAAAAGCGCCACACGGCCGCCCCTCCCCCCGCCGGAGTGCGGAGGAGAATGAAAAGAAAGAGGCAGAAACTGGTGGGTCGGGATAAGGGCAGTTCAACAGAACAGCAAACAGAGGGAAACAGCAACAACAACGGT
>Ga0181612_137382_pt1 | contig 11876 bp, 4 predicted proteins | sample HoacroProtozoa21_FD_119630 | JGI IMG/M metagenome (GOLD analysis project Ga0181612, IMG submission 119630) | Hoatzin crop microbial communities from Cojedes, Venezuel. Combined Assembly of Gp0051906, Gp0051904, Gp0051908 | reverse complement strand
CAGTTTTTCATCTACCAATATCGCCTAGTCCTCTGCAGGGCTGCTCTCAATCTTTTCATCACCCAGTCTGTACTGATACCGGTAATTGCCTCGAGCCAAGTGCAAGATCTTGCACCTGGTGTTGTTGACCTTCATGAGATTCACATGGGCCCACTTCTCCAGTCTGTCAAGGTCCCTCTGGATGTCAGCCCTTCCCTCTAGAGTATCAGCCACAATACTCAGCTTGGTGTCATCTGCAAACTTTTTGAGGGTGCACTCAATCCCACTGTCTATGTCATTAATAAAGATATTGAAAACTACCTGTCCCAATACAGGTCCAGGGCACCACCTGTTACTGGTCTGATGTAGCCTTTGACCGCAACTCTTTGGATGCAGCTATTCAGCCAATTCCATATCCATCGAATAGTCCATCCATCAAACCCATATCTCCCCAATTCAGCAACAAGGATATTGTGTGGGACCATGTCAAAGGCCTTGCAAGAGGCTCAGAAAGATTTCAAATAAACACACTGAGACCTTTAGAGAGCTGGAAGGCTTAGAGAATTCAGCTGGTTTTGGATATGTAGCTGAATTAAGAGTCATTATAGGCATCTTCAGTCCACAAATCTTAAAAAGCTTTCCTAGCAGTAATGATACCATCCATGCATAGTGCTGAAGGGAGTATATTTTCTTTTCTTTATTTTACAAATAGGGAAACAAAAGAATAGAATGTGATTTTTGCAATAAGCCAGGTATCCTCAGCTCCCACTGATTTCAAGGGGGAAGGCTGCAGAACTGAGCTTGAAGAATCAAAGTTAAAAAAGACCTCTAGGCTGGTTTTTTTTTCAAGTGTTTCTAGCCTTGCATTTACGAAGCACTTCTGAGAGTCTGTCCCCAGTTGTTGCTAATAAACACTTTCAGAATGTCTCATTTAAAGGATTTGCCTATAGGAATGTGGCCAGCTTTTAATACAGGGGAAACTGAAGGTGGGTGTCTCAGTTGCTTCCTGTGCTCTTAGTCACAATAACATCCCTTTTATGTTTTCTTTTTTCTTCCTCAGCATGTCAGACCTTTTGCATGAGCCTAGAAAAATACCAATGGAGAGGTGATCAAAAAAGAACAGTGAGAACAACAACGCGGATTTTTTTTAATTCCACGTTTACATGCTGATTTCAAAACAATGTGAAAACATGTTTCAACAAAATCTATTTGATGGGAGAAATAAGTAGCAAAAAATGGGTGGAGAAGATAGCTATTCATCAAAAGATTGATGAGAAGAATTTATTTTTTTTCCATTGAGGAATGCTTAATTTCTAAAATTGAAAAATAAGGAGAGGAAACTTTTATTGATGGAGACTACATTTCTATCTTTAATGGACTGAATGTTCTTAGTGATTTGGCATATATGAATTTTACTAGCCCGAAGAGACACTGGCGGCTAAAATTATTTCTATAATGCTCAAATATAGCACTTAGTTGCATGTATTTAATGGTGTTTAAATGAAGATTTCAGGCTGCCTGTACTTCAAGCCTCACTCTTCTCCAGTATTATAGGGCAGGTAAAGCAAATACCTCTGGCCCTCTAACTCTTCCTCAAGTCACATGTGTTAATTTATAAGCAGATCAAATGAATCTGTAGTCTATATACAGTTTTGACTTTCTTCATGTCTTCTCCCAGTTCAGTTTGTGTTGCTCCAGACGATGGATTAATTTTAAATATTTATAACGTATTATGATGCTACTAAGAAGCCCGGCTGGAGCAAGGTCCCCTAGAGTCGGGTTTGTACGCAGTGTTCCTGCTCTACTGCTTTTCTATGACAAGGTGCCAGGTTCACTCACTTGGAGACCTCTCTGAGTGTGTAGCTTAACTGATGTTTAATAGATCACAACAAAAAATCAAAGCACAGGAAAATTTAGCTTGCAGTGATTAGCTTAGTTTACTCCCACTGAAGTACCTTGACACTTTTGCATGCTGCTATGCATCCTGTAAGACTGAACATTCACATTGGTAGCAACAAGACAGGTCCACTCTCTGACAGGTGCAGGAATTTCTCACACAGAAAATATCCTGTGATGTTTTTGCATAGTTTGCAGTTATATCTGAAACTCTGTTTTGCCAAATTTTAGATAACTCAAAATTATAGATTTTTTTTCCCTTTCAGAAAGTTAATGTTTTTCTTTCTAATTAAATCATCCTCATTTTCCTTGGTTTGTTTTTCATCATGTATTTCCCTTTTATTTCACAGAGTGATATGCTGAAGTAAATTTACTGCCAAAGTAGTACAGACCTTAAGTAACACTCCTCACTGTTGACTAAAACTGGAAAATAGTAATGCAAAATAGTAAGGTGAGAATAAAGATTTGAATGAAAGAGGAAGGGGTCAAAGTTTGCCATGCTGTCCATTAACACAACACTGCATGTAGGCATGTTATTCACTAGCAAGAGAAAGGAATAATCTTTCTCTTTTCCATGAAAATTAGCAATATCTTAAAAACAAAAATCCTTTCTGAATTGAGATGAAAACAAGAACTCTGATGGTTTAACATGAAGAAAAAAAAAATATATATTTGTACCATCCAAGATGAACTTATCTCTATTGTGGATATTTGTCCTGGAATAGATAGGTCTGATTTAGAACAAGTTTTGAAATGCATTTTTTTATAGCCCGTGGTGTTAGTATGCAAAATATTAAATTACTTATTAGTTGGGTTTCTTTGTTTTTCTCTGTGTATACTTGTGTGAATATCTGTTGACACATATATATCCTTGTATATAGGTAAGAAATAAATGCACTGGCGTGTATATAATACATACCTCTACGCATGAATATATTCATACTAACAATGAACATTTTGAAAAAAAAAATTGTATCTAGCCTGAAATGCTTTTCTTAAATAAAGTTCCATGGAAACTGACATTTTCTTGTGAAACATTTTCTTCTTCTTAAAAGAATTGCAAATAATTTTAAATGAGTTTTTTTCACCAAACTTCTCTGAAAGACATGGCCTAACTTCATAAAAAAGAGAAGAATACATAGGCAACAGGCATAAGTATGTGAGAACTAAGGCAGAACTTTACTGCATCTACATAGAAAATGAGAAATAAACAATTAGGAAGAAAAAAAAAAAAACAACTAGTTGGAAACCAGATATATTGCAAGGGCTCAATCACTGTGCCTTCCAACTGCAATTGTAATCTGTTCTTATGCCAATAATTTAGTGTGATATCATCTGCTGAGTGAGGACATGCCGTAAAGGAAGAGGTCTCAATATGTGAGATCTTAAAACCAAATGAAATACGAAGAATACTCAGTACCAAGAACCTTGTATTTGCAATGATCTAATGGCAGGGAATCAAAAAGCACATGTCTTTCCTGGAAGAAAAGCTTTATAATATTTATGTTAAAAGCCTCGTAATATTTATAGCTGACTGACTGGGTGCCTTATGGTGTTACGGAAGAAGATAGCTTAGTGTGAGTCTAACCAGGAACAAAATGCCAGTGGTCTGACAAATCTGCCACTGAAAGCATGTGTCATAGAGACAGCTGGCAGACAGGAATATATGCAACTGTGACGTTCAGATTTTTGTCATTTAAGGCATAAATACAGTCTGCGATGATAATATATTGACCACAGTTTGAATATCTCAAAGACAGTCAATGTGGATGTCAGACCTTACCTGTTCACTGAAGAAGATCTAGATACTTCTGGTCTGGTTAGCTGGGGTTTTTTGGCTATAAGATCTGGATACTTCTGGTCTGGGCAGTTGGGGTTTTTTGGCTATCCTATGTGCTGTCGGAAACTGTCTCTCTCAAATTATTATACCTGTTCTTTCTCCTGAAAGCATTTTCTTGTCCCCTCATCTCACATTCAGTCTGCCTTCTGCAGGCACCTTGGTCAGCCCAGGAGCAGATAAGAGATTTACATCATTGTTCATTTTGGAGGGCATGGGGAGATAATAACAGTTGTTTATTCAAACATATAAAATGCATCAAATCCTGTTTTGGTATTAAAGGCTTTTTATCTAATACGAGAGGTGATCACCTCATCTTTGTCACCAAGTAACTCAGTACGAACTCCGACATGTGAAACTTTCCTAGCTGTGTGTTGGTTTATCAATAACTAACATATTACTGAAAGACAAATATTTGAAAGGTCCTGAGGATTGTTTTAATCAGCCACTTTGTTCCCTAGTCTCATTCCTAATGTTTGGCTACAATATAGATACAACAGCCCTACCCGATTTCTTCTTCTTAGCAATAAGAAAACTTGATTCTTGTTTTATTCTAGGATCATAGTATTTAGACTGTAAGACTACTGTAAGACTACTCCTGGGACCTAAACTCCTGGGGCATGCTTGCAAGTAGTAAAAGCATGTGCTTTGTTAGCAACACAGTTTTCTTCTCGTGGGTGTACTCAGAATACTTTGACAGGGCTTTTTTCTCTTGATATTTTAAGTTGAAAAGTTCATGGTTACCAATACCTGATCTGCATGCAGAGAAGTCAGATTAAGCCAGGACTCCTAAATATTTCTTTTGAGGTTAACACAAGTGAATCGCTTTTCAGGTGGGATTTATCAGGTCCAAGCACCATGTTCTTGTCTATAAATTCTTCCTGTTGCATTGTGTTTTCTTCAAAATGTTAAAGATCTTGACTTGCATTCGCATGAGTTGATTGAACCCTTGTTCTTGTTTGCATGCATAACAGTTGCATTTTATCCTCCCTTTTTTTCATTGTAGTTCTTAGTTCATGTTTCTTTCAGAGCCATTGTTATACATGCTTAATTTTCAATTCATTTTACATATATTTTCCATAATATCTTTTTCTATTGTCACTGTGAATTGTGATACAAATGTTGGCTGTATTTTATTTCCAACTTGTTTTATAGTCTGCTCACATTTTGAAATCTCCAATTGCATCTTCTGATGGAAAGTGAATAAAATGCTGTCTTCATTTAGAAAATTATTTCATGCACTACGTATGTCAAATCATTTTTTCCAGGCAAAAAAGAAAAAAAATAAAAGAAACTCTCATTTTTACCAAATCATGTTCTAAGCAAAATTTTCATTACTAACATTATATTGATCTATGTGGCAGATTTCAGAAAAAAAGGGTCCTCATTTTTAGTAAAAGAGCCATTTTCTCCACTATGCCAACCTCCTTAGAGATCAGTGCATTTATTTAAATAAATACATTTTAGGAATAACTCGTATGTTGATAAAGTATTTCTTATCTGTATTTTTCTTTGTAAATTGGGGATTTTACTGGGCTGACTTGTTGAAATAAGAGTGACTAGAAGGTTTAAGGGTGAAGAGGATGAAGACAGTTAGGTCTTTTCATCCACACGCATACATATGCATGTTTTATGGTAGAAGAATGAAGCTTTGGGGATTTTTTTGGTAGTAGTAAAATCACAATTCCAAGCTCAGATAATTAAACTAAAACATCTCTTGGTAACTTGCCAATGTGATCTGATGTATTTTTGCTCTTGGAGACATTAAGTGCTAACTACTCTTACTTCTAATTCCCTTCTGAAAAGTAGGCCACGTGTGCAAGTGCTTAAATAAGCAAATACAATTGCAGATTTTTATGTCCATTCAGAGTAAACACTGGGGATTGATGAACAGGTCTTTATATCATCCACCCTACTTGGACATGTTATAAATTAGGAGCGTCGCTATCCTAGTCTGTCCGTACAAACACCAAACTCAAACATGGTCTGCAGACCAGTCTGCACATCATAACCTATAACATCACAACTGATCTGAACTGTACCATGCAGGCACCACTTCTCCAACATCCACTGTCTACAAATAGCCTGCAATGACTAAGGTCCTAACTTATTCCTTACACTTAAGGGTGGAGGGGAATTCAGGACCATGAGCATCAAGCTGACACCATATGAGACAAAACTGGAGTTGAAATCACTTTGCAGAGACCACCTAGATGGCTCATTCTGATTTAAACTTAGTCTGGAAGCAACATAATCCCATTCAGGTGAAGATGTACCAGACAAACATAGCTGTCTTTTAGACTGGACTATGTTTGACTGTTATCAACATCTGTCATTCATGATTAAATGATTCCTGAATGCAAAAGTCAGTGTTGAAGCTGCCTATGGTCCCTAAAACTCTGTATCTTACCTGCTACTTCTCTGTACTACCTTACCTTTCTCTACTTTTCCTTTGATTTAGTGAGACTGCAAAGCAAGAGGGACAACAAATTACCTTCAATGGCTTATATATCTAAGATAGAGGACCTCGTGTAAAAATTATGGTGAATGCATACATGATTGATTAAAGCATGTAGTTTGTATTGTGTTTGGAAATGAAAATGTGGAAAGAAGGGATTTTCAATAGCAAAGAGGAAATGGTTGTCATCAGGATTAATGTTAAATGATCATTCATGTCTGCCTTATCTGACACTAAGTTTTCTTTAGTGGAATTTTAATAATGTAGATTTTATTGTGCATTAGAATGATAAGATCCTGCCAATGTTTAGTTGAGCTGGTTAATTTACAGGAGCTAATTTAAAAGGTAACTATTGTATTAGGGAATCTGTCCTGTTGGATTGATAACTCAGCTTTTAGGATATTATTTCCACAGGAAACCAATCTTCATCTTTTCCTCTCATCTATGTCCTTGCTCTCCACTTACTAATTATTCAGTCTGAAGGGAATTTCCTTCATTTGTAGACAGAAACATCTGCACCACACAATTTATGAGGTGGTCTGTAAAGCGAAATTATTATTTTGGCTTATATCTATAGAATTTTGCAATATATTACATTTGCATATAGGGATAAATAGAAACTCTATTTGATATAAATCTGTCTCAGAGAGAGATTTTTCCCCTTGAAAACATTTAAAGTATTTATTCACAAGTTTTATCATCAGATATAATCATTCGGCATTCAACTCGTACTTATAACACTTCACGAACTCTTTTCTCACCACTGAAACTGAGCTGCTGAAGTTGGATGTGGTAGTTATTTAACAATTCTTATCTGTGCAACATGAGAGTTTAAACAGAAAATGGCCTTAATACTTTCCCAACTTTAATGAATATTCAAATATTTTCCATCAGCTGTCATTCAGTTTCATAAATTCCTTTGTGTGAGGCACTGACTGCCAGCTCTGTTGTCACTCTGAACTGAATCCTGGCATCTTCTTGAAAGATTTTATTCTATGTTGGCCTTCGTATACTACTCATCACTCTAGTATTGAGAGAAATTTTAAATAATCCATTGAAAAATGTGAATGACAAAATTAATTTCTCTGGCTGGTTCCTGTAGCCAGCTCTCATCTGTTCATCAGCCACAGTGAAAGACGGAAAAAACTTTTAACAGTAAGGGGTTTCATACACGTCTTTTGTGCTCACTTTCTGCACGCATCTAGACAATGAAGTTTTCCTGGCACAAATGTTCACAGCAAATGAAACTGAAAGCCTCATAGGAGCATCTGCAGAAGGGGAGATTTAAATCTGCCTAGGAAGGCATCCTGTGGGAAGTCCTTCTGTGTTCCTCCATTTAAAGAACAGGAAGATAGGAAACTTGGTACATTTTCTAATTGAAAATGATGCGCAACACATGTTGAATCTCAAGTACTTGCACTCAGTCCCAAGGGCAAAATACTGGAAGATGACAATGGTGAAATAAATTCATACAGCATCCAATGGAATACTCATTAAAATAAATGAAAAGTCATTTTGAAACTGGACTAGGCCTATAGGTCCCAGTCTAAGTAAGGTTCTTCTCAAGCATGTGAGAAGTCTTATTGTCTTTAAGAAGACTAAGCATGTATTTAAATTTATGCACATGTTTAAATGCCAAATTGCTTTGGGGCCAGAATAAATTCAAATAAGGAAACTGTAACTTGTCCTCTGGGAAAAAAAAACAAGGCTAAATTTGCTCGATACATTTTAAATGCTTAATAAAACATATTCTCCAGTTTAATAGAGATATTCAAAGAAAGTTTTCTACAGAGTTTTTATTGGCAGAATGTTAAATGGTTCACCTTTTTGAAGTGGCAGAATCCTAGATGCTATCAGATAATTTCTCCAAATCCTTTGGGGTTTTTTTGCAAATGATTGTTCTCTATTACTCAAGCACGCTTTTGTTAAAAGATGTGAATTATAAACCTTGTTTTTACTCTTTTCCTTAGAAATACAGAGTAAAGCACTTCAACAAAAGTCTACCCAAACAAATATACCTAAACGATTCATATTGCATAACTCCATGCTCCATGCTGGATCCTGAAGGTAAAATCTACTCAGAATACATTCTCCAAATTTTTTTTTTCCTGGGAGCTGTGTGCTTTTCTTTGAAACATTTTGATTAAAATATTAACAAAATCTGACAGTTTTGTTTCCATAGGTTAATCAGAGCTATGTGTTATGGCTGTAGATATATTTTGCTGTCGTTCTTAGGTTAAATATGACCTTACTCTGAGTACAATTCCTGTAATGCTGAATGTAACTACTGGCACAGCTGATATCAACAGATGTGATGTTGTTTGTACATTCTTTAGAGACAGATTATTTAAAAACCTTTCAGAGGAGTTTTGCATCTGAGGAATATCAAAGCTAGGTTGTGTCTGGAATACATTGCCAAACCTATGTTTTAAATTACCTAAACTTGAACAAAACCTGCATATACAAAAACAATATAAAATGGAACTTTGCAGGTAATAACATAAGAAATGGGCAGAGGCAATGGACTGTATTAATACTGTAATTTTAATTTGAAGTTCAAGTCTTCTCTGATATCATTGCTTACTTTAGTACTTTAATGTCGCTGTTCATGAAATGTGCCAATTTCCAGGTTGCTAATCAAAGAAACCACATTTATTCTCAGAAATATGTAATATACATTATTGGAATGTTTAATTTGGCTTTGTTATGAACTTTGTCATGGAATGAAAGAAATTCTATTTCAGATTGCATTAAAAACAGACATTATTGGTATTTTATCTGCTGTTGTCATGACAGTTAAAGATCTTTCCATATTTCAATTCTGAAATCTTAAATATGATATCCTACCTCTCAGACATTTAATAAGAAACCAAATCCTTAACAAATTTTAAGTTGAAAAATAACATCATGAATCTCAGCTCATTAACTTTTCTCTAACACACTTCCTTTGTAACTCATCGCTTCGTGGATGTGCACATCCAAACATTATAAATCAAATCTCATACCTGCATAAAGCACTGAAATAAAAGGCTTTATACTGGCATAAAAATCCAGTGATGAACTGGGCTCTGTTCTTGCTTATTTTGTTCTCTTTGGAAATAAGAAAGGAAGACAAAGACAAGTAAAACATCAAGAAGAAGATCAAATGTGATACAACATAAACGGCCTGGAATTGATTCCTTTTACTATAGTGACATTTCATTAACTTCAGTGAAGTTTTGGAGGACTTTTATAGAAAGGCAAGTGAGAAGAGAATAGGGAGAAAGGAAAGAAAGACCTTTCTTGCAGACCCTAATAGCCTGCTTTGCTGACCTGTGAGTTTATATAGGGAAGAGTAATACAGTACTTTCAAGTCTCCAAAATAACCTTGTCTCTCATCTCCTTATTCACACATGTCTGTGCAGGTCATTTGTATCAAGAATTTCTGGGGAAGATCCTAGCTGCACAGCAGTCCAGAAAAAAGGCTCATGCATAAAACTGCAAATCACAGCTCCGGTATTTTTAAATGAAAGTTCTCTTCAGCTTTCTTACTAGTCACAATAACAGGCTGTGACTATTTGATTATTCAGAAATGTTTCAGGAAGAGGGTTCATCTAAGGAAACCAAATACATTGTGTTTTCTATCTACAGGTGGCTATTTTTTTAGTTACTTCAACCAGAACAAAATGTACAGACACACAGCCACTGTGGAGCTTCTTAATTAAGATTAAGCAATGAATAGCAGTCCGTATTTGGAATATCTCCTGTGGGGAAAAGTGAATACTAAAAACATTTCCCGACTTCAAAATCAGGCTGCAACCAGAATTAAGCCAAAAGTTCCTCTTATTTTTATCATTGTACAGTTTAGTACTTGTCCAAGTTTAGGAGAAAGATGAAAATTGGGGGTGGGAGTCAGCTTGCAGATTCTGATACATCTAATTGTAGATGCCTATACATGAGAGTCTTGAGTCAGTTGCTGAAAACCAGCTATATGGAGCCATTTCAAACATGGTAGTGGATCTCTGGCATCTCCACAAGCCTGGAAGGTGTGACACATGACTGGTGAAATATGTGTCTCAAATGACACTAGATGCTTTCAGCAAATGAACTGCACCCTAAGCTCCCATGGTAGCCAGTGGGCTCAGCTAAAAGACTGTTCAGTAGACACCTTCACTGAGCAGCTCTTAAGGCTCTGTTAAGTACACGGTCAGGGCAGATCTAATAGGTGCAGTAATCACCTGCATATGCAGAGGTAACTTCAGGTGTCCTAGTCTGAGTGCTGGACCCTACTTTTACTTGGACAAATGAGTGTCATGGCGGTCAAGAGAACCACTCTGCTGCAGCAAATTTAGAATTGCTCCATGATTGTAGAACAGCTGATAACAAGACATGAATAAATCACTGTCTTGAAAACAAACCAATAAAATATCCTGTAACTCAGGCTTTGTATAGCATATTGCATTTACAAACTTGTCTGATATCATTACATATGTATACCTGGTGCTCCTGTCCTTTAAAAATCTGTCAATTTTATTTTCTTTTTAAATTAAATTAGAAAAAACCTTTATGATAACCATTCAGCATCGGTACGAAAGCAAGTTTTATAGCCAGCTGAAATACATAAAAATCTGTATTCCTTACAGAAACATTGATGCAGCTGCTGGTGCAAACAGAAGTGCCCTAAGGTATGCCTGTATTATTTTGTGAATGATGCATGCTGTGAAGGGTGGTTGAGCACAAAGCTGCCAGATGTTCTCTGTGACTTGTATATTTGTAGGTCATTTGTGCATTCCGATGGCTGAGGTGTAAATGATAAAATTATGGAACAAGAACAAAAGAATCTGTATCAGGCCTGAAATTTGCCTTGTGACTGCAGTGATACAGCATTAGATCAACTTTTAATGTGATGAAATTTAATTCAGAAGTAGACTTGTGTCGTGATTCCACCTGTTGTCAGCAGCTGATAATGCAGTTTTCTTTCCCACCTTTCAATGGCTGCAATCGTGAGGCAAATGTACTGATGTGTACTTACTGATCTCATACATAACTTCCAGCTCTGTTCATCCAGGAGGGATCTTGATTGTTTCGGTTTGTGAGATGAGTGATATGTGGAAAGGATCAAATTCTTCTTAATCTTTATAAAAGTGCAAATATGAAGTTATCGATCATTGTGGTGCTAGCTAAAGACCTCAGATAATGTTTAACCTCTTGTGCTATTCTCCTGTCAGAGTAAAGAGGAACTCCTGAACACCTTCTAGGTTAAATTCTCAGTCTAAAAGATTAAGGTGAATGGGAACACCAAGATGGAGATGTTCACAGCAAATACTCCTACTTGATATGGAATATGTTGATCAATCATCCAGAGACAGATCTGAAATTACTCCTAATAATGATGGAGATGGAGGTGACCCAAAGATTTGTGTTATATTAAATAAAAAAGAGGTGCATGAATTGTATGAATTTTTTTTGACTTGGCATCTTTGGATCTCTCAAACAAAGTATGTGTCAGCACAGCTGAATAAAGCATTAGCGATCGTGGAACAATGAATATCAATCATGAAGAACAAGGATTTAAGAGTTCTAGTAGTCAAGAAAATCAAACTTTTTGTGCAATGATGTTCTTGTGATTCCTGATGTGTAAAGTGGGGATTAGTTCATTAAAAAATGAAAGTTAACAATAGCTTTGCATGTGGCATCTGTGAGCTCAGTACTGGAATACCGTGTACT
>Ga0181612_117200_pt1 | contig 11876 bp, 7 predicted proteins | sample HoacroProtozoa21_FD_119630 | JGI IMG/M metagenome (GOLD analysis project Ga0181612, IMG submission 119630) | Hoatzin crop microbial communities from Cojedes, Venezuel. Combined Assembly of Gp0051906, Gp0051904, Gp0051908 | reverse complement strand
TCAAAAAAGCCTCCGCTGAAGAAGAAAATCCCTGGCTCCCACTCCTCAAGCACATACTTTCACCACTAGACATTATGGAAAAGGTATGTTTTTAGAGACAGAGGTATCTGCACACTTCAGGAAAATGAATCCTCAAAGCCTAGCATAAAATTCAATCACAAACTTCTGTTGATTTGTAAAGTTAGCTCATAAAGTTGTGCAGAATGGTTTGATAACATGCATTAAATGAAGCATAAAATGAAGCATGGGTTCTTTTGGCTGTTCTCAACAATATGTTATCACCTGCCTATAACAGAATTTCACTTTTAACATATTTTCTGTGACTATCACTGAAATCTGTTTCCATCTCTGCTGTGATTCCTACAGATATGCTGTTGAGGAGTAGTTAGGGGCTGGGAGAAAAGCATCTTCATGAGATTCATTAGCTGAGTCTGACCGGGCAAAGCACCAGTTATTATTGTTTTGGCTTTGGAGTGTGCATACATCATTGCATACGTCCAGTTAAACTGTTCTTAGAAGCAAGTAGACGTGACACAATAAATATTACCATTCGGTTCTGTCCAAAACTATTTACACCTAAGTGATCTGAGAAGCACAAACAGCAGGTACGGCGCTGACTAACTTCTGGCAGTAAAGTCAGTGATGTGCCACAGTCCTTAGTACGTCAAACATTTCAGTTTTCTTAACTGCGGTAGGGTTGTCTAAGCTACATGCCCACGCAGAATTTTTCATTTCTGTTAACAAAGCTCTGTCAGGCAGAGATCTCGTTAAGGTTTATTATTCTTTATTTATGTTTTCTAAATCCTGTAGCTATAATAAATACCAGTAGTTTATAGTCATCTGTGACAAGTAATATTAACCTCCAATCTGCATGCACCAGTCTGGTCCCGTACATTAAGTACCCAGCACTGTCCACCTTCCTTACCGCTTTGCCTTGCACGTAACTTACAACATCTGAGAACTGTAAATTGATAGTTATACATACAAGTTAGAGCTTAGATGACATGCACACAAAATTGGGGGTAGAAGGGAATAAGGCAGGGACTAACAAAGATCAGAATAAGAGACAGAGGCAAATAAGAGGGAAGAAGGGCAGCATGGTAGAGAGCAGCCCTGAGGGGCTAAGGGAGAAGAGAGGATGCTTCAGTCATTCTCTTTGTATTGCCCACACTCATTTATAACTTGAATGGATTAATAAAAAGGTATTTTTTCTCCCAGCTATCCTAGTAGCTATAAGTGTGAAAGTACAGTAAATAACCTCTCCAAAATGCATTCCCTGCTTCTCGTCTCCCCCTGTGTGTAGAAGCGAAAGTTAAAATTAATTTCAAAGTACTTATTAATAGAGTTCTTTAGCCTCCTCAGATATGGGAGCAGAGAGTTAATCACTGTTCAACTTCCAGGCTGCTTTTGTCACTTGGTTTAAACACCTACTGTCAGAAAGCCTAGTCACGTAAGATCCAAATCTGTGAGACACCAAGCATCATCCTTGACGCTTAATGCCCTCAGCTGCCTTTGTCTTCTGGAGGGGCTTAGGATGAGGTCATTAAAAGCAATCACCAAGAAGACATGCCTGATTACTCTTTCAATTAGGGCTTGATCCCACAGGCAGTTATGTGCTGCTAGTGCAGAAACCAAAGGCTGGTGCTGAATACTCTGTGTTTGTTTAGTGCCTGGTCAGTGAAGCTCGGTAACAGGGAGAGCAACGGCAGAGAGAGAAAGAAAATAGTGACTGGCGATACAGCCAAGTTTGTGCAGCCTCCATGCTGAGTCCTGCAGAGCAGGGGGAGGTTGGCATGCCCAGCTTGAGCTGCTCGGAATGAGAGACCCTCACCGGCACTGAACGCTAGTGAGGAATTTCAGGTGCTGCCAGAACTAACAGGTCGCTCAAACTTGACCATATTGGAGAGGAATCCAGAATAAAGTGGGACCGGAAGTAATTGAGGGGCCAGTATTTGCCAGTACTCAGCAGCCATTTGTCCAGGTCCATGAGCAAGGCAGTTTTTTTGGTGTTCTAGGAAACTCTAGCAGCAGCAAAGTCTACATGGCAGCCCTGCAGCAGCTCAGTGCTGCACTCCCACTGTCCCAGCCCTTGTCTTGCTTCCTGACAGATTGGCCTGGGAGGGTGTAACAAACACAAATGCCATCTGAGAAAATAATTTTTCTCCTCTGCTGGTATTTTCACACTCATTTTGCCTTCATTTTCTGTGTCTGTCCAGGCAGCAGTTTATGCAGGAGCATTTGCTGAAACAGCAAATGCTCAGGCAAGATATAGACTAAGAACTTGTAGAAATTATTCAATGCATAAGGAATAAATTAAAAGAAATTAGATAATTAACAAAGAGAAAACAGAATCCAATGACTCATTAGCCATCAGCTATCCCTAGCAGTTGTGACCTCAGAAGAGTTGGTGTCTGTTTCAAATACAGTAACTGAGTCTCCCACCGTCTCCAGAGACCTTGTCACAGCTACTGTTGTGTCCCTGAGGAGCTCTTCAACAGCCATCAGACCCCAATAGTCACTGTGGACAGGCAATGCAAGCCAGCTGCCCTGTAGAGAATGGTGACAACAGTGGGACCCACAGGGCTTCACCAGCAAGACCCATCCCCAGAAGCCCCAGGAGACTATCAGGGCCAGACTGGAGTGGCAACAGAGTTAGCCCAAACCCCAGGGCCACCACATGGTCATCAGCCACAGGATGTAAGCTATTGATTTGTAGATTTCTCACAAACTCATTGAGAAACACAGCTGGAATTCATTTGTTCTTCTTAGATCAGCTGGAGACTTGGCTGGCGTGATCTGCTTCGTATACCCAGGTGAGTTAGACTTTGGGGGCTACTAACTGCCCTGCTTGGAGTCACATGAGAAGAACTGTATTTGGCCAGAATAGTCTCAACATTGAATGAAGCTATCCACTTTGTCTCAAAGTCAGCCATTGCTTAACCTGTTTTGGTGTCCTTAATAATATTGATTATATCTATACCACTTTATGCCACTGAAAAGGGAGTTCAGTTTTCCTCCAAACTCCAGTACCTCCCCTAGGAGTTAATGACTAATATGCCAATTGCTCTCTTTCAAAGCTGCATAATTACACTCTTTTCCATGCTTCATGTCTCCTCTGCTTTGGGAGACAATTTTTATCTCTCAGATCAGCCCTTTGTGGAACTCACCATATGCCTTCAGACGCCTGCTCTGTCAGCTGCCACCCTGCCCTTCTCTGCCTCTGAGAGTTTCTCCTGGGGATTTAATTTGCAAAACATAAGGAGAGGGGAAAACTGCCACCATGGTACTGGTAGGAGAGTCTTGATCTCTACAGGACTTTGGTACCTGCGGATAAGCTCCAGAGAGGGTACCCATGTACTTAACATGGATCTTCAAACACCAGGTATGGAAAGCCAAAAACCATGTGTTTTTTGACTGGGATTTAATTACATTTTTCTCACAGGATTGCTCTACTCCATCCAAATGACTAGTGGTGCCATCAAGTACAGAGACCAGTGGGCATCTCCTGATGGTCATTTTTATCCCCCTTTGACTCCTAACACTTTCACCCTGCATGTCACACTGTAAGGAAGCCACCATTCCCCTCAGATAGGGCTGACATCTCCACTCCAGCTGCTCTTGCGATCTCTTTAGCCCACTGAAAATTGACTGGAAAATGAAATGGCATCATCCAGCAGAGATGGAGAATACGAGTCCAAAAATACTTACTGGTCTGGTGGCTACCAGCATCAACTAGCAAATCCTAAGCCCGGCTTTCAGGACAGATGTCTAGATTTTCTCTGGAAAGGAACTTGGAGAAAGAACCACCAATTTTTGGAAAGGTGTCTTTCAGGTGACCAGCTTTGGCAGGAGTTTCACATTGCAAACCACAGTGAGATGCAGATATTCCCCAACTACTCCGGTCAGGTCTTCTTATTGACTAACCAAGGAGAGCTTCAACTCAGCATGCGCATTTTTCTGAATCCCATTTTCAGGTACCTGGCTTCATCATGTGTTATGGCAAGGTGCCCAGGCACCTCATGCAGGGGAGAAAAAGCATCCCAGTAGGTGTCAGCACATCTAAAAATCAGGAATTGCCCTGTCCTGCCAGCCCCGGGGACCCCCCTGCCTCTCCCAGCCCCTGGGGAGCCCCCAGCCTCGCTGCACCCTGGCATACAGCCTCAAAGTGCCGGCATCCAAGAGCTGCCTTTGAGCTGTGGTTTTGCCTTTGTTGGACTGAGCAGCACGTATACACTGGAACTGCATTAGCCTGCACCTCTCTGCATGCTGATAAAAAATCATGATGGATTATCCAGTCCATTTTGGCTCTGTGCAGAGCTATCAAGAGTCTCAGTACGCAAATGGGTCTTGTTTATCATATGATAAATACTGTATAACGCAGCACCTAAATTACACTGAGTTAACAATACCATCTGGTTTCATTTTTCATTACGTTAGGGGATCATTTTGTTATATTTGACCTGAAAATTGGCACAGGAATAAAGCAGGGCCATGGATGCAGTTCGCAGTGGTGAAAAGCTCTGCTCGTTCACGTGAGACAACTGGGTCTCAGACATAAATCTCTTTTCCCATCTTCAGGTCTGGAAAATAGGAAGTACCAAGAAGGCCACTGCCACCATCTAACATCATGCACAGGTTTATCTGGAAGAAATGTCATATGACACCTCCTTACTGGGTGACTTTCATTCAAATTTTCTCATGTGACAGAGAAAGGCCGATATACGGTGGCTTGAGGAAGATGGAAATGACAGTGAAGGCTCAGAGGAATGGTCCACAGGTATTACATTACTGTTGGTTTGATAGGATCTTAAGACAGAGTAAAGAAAATATTTCCATTAGCTTTTAGGAAACTCCAAGTCTTCCAGTGACTTCAAAGACATGATGGGATAACATATTTATTTCATTGGTGATGCAAAGATGCTCAAGGAAGTAGACCATTTCTACTTACTGTCCACGTTTCATTCAATCAGCCAAAACACTTTCTCGAGCTCCTCTTGCAAACCAGCTCTCTGACTGTCTGATTAAACCACAGTATAATGATTCATCATTGTCTGTCCATTCCCACTTTACTGACTGCCTAATTAAAATGATTTTTATGCCCAAAGATAATTGCTTTCTTCTATTATTACCCTGAAATGTTAATATAATCTAGCTCACCAGTCTCTGTGTCTACCACTAGAGACAATAAATAAATTAAACACAGAAAAATGATGTTTAAATAACATTAGGATTGAGTCATAAAACTACAACAGCACAGAAATTCCATTTAAGGCCACACAGTGTTGCCAAAGACATTTGCTGTACATATGGCTGGTTGTTTCTCACAGTCCCAGAAAAGGCAACACTATGCACCCTGGTTGCTTCATTAGCAACACATTACTGGCCTTATAGAATCAAGTGAAACAGAAAATCATTTTACAGTGGTCATTATTTTTATAAGTCTGTACTTACTGACAGTTCTCTTCCTGCAGCATCCAAAATATGGGGAACAGAAGATGTTGGCAAATGTTGGCTTTTCAGTGGCAACTTCTTGACTTAACTATCTTCTCATTAGTTTATAAATTTTTTAAAAATACTTTGTGTTGTGGTCTGTCTTTGTCCAGTAATCCTTTGGTAAAGGTAGTTGCACCATATTACTGCCCTCAGAAGACAGAAATAATGATCAAAACTAGAATCGCTTCAAATGTTCCATTTCTGTAAAGAGCAATCAAGTCAATATTAATATGGGATGTTTGATTTTGAACACCCAGAATATATGTTTTTCTTCCACATTGGTTTTTAACTACCACCACCACCATACCCTATTCAATCTGCCACTGTTTCCTAGTTTTCAGCAGTTTTCCTTCATCTATATAGCTTATTCTGGTCCTTCATCAGCACCAAACACGTGTGTAAGTGTACATGCACATATGGGCATAAACAATGCCAGTTTGATTGTAACCGACACTTGGGGTTGGTCAGATGCATCTCATCCAGCCTCAGAAAGCTACAGTGTACAGATCATCAGGCCAAGGTGAACAGCAAACTTCAAATTTGTCCACACACTTTCTGTCTTTTCCTAACCTGAAAATTTACGCTGTGCTTTTAGTGGTAATTGTGTTAGCTGCCTGACCTCAGCTGCCATTTTCAGTGAAGCCTGGGGAAAAAAGGGCAACAAACACATTGGCCTTTCCAGAGACATCTGCTAATAACTTTCCATCCCTGCCGGACTGAACTGCAGTACCTTGTAATAACCAGTGTAATTATCACCCAGATTCCTCACCTCCTTCTAGCCCTGACCCATGTTTTTCGGGTTTGTTGTAAATCTCAGTAACATAAATAAAACTTCAGACTTTGCTTTACATCCCATCAAAGCTGGTCCCACAAGCAGAAATTTTATTTCATGGCGAGAATGTTGGACTTAAAATCCCTTGAGATATCAGACTAAAAAGTGAAAAATTTTACGTCCAGAAGAGTTACTTGAGGTTACTCCTAGAGATTTTTATGGTTTACTTTCAAAACCCTATAGTTAGGTTCATACCAGCTATAAGGAACTTTGTTTTAAAAGATAAGGACAGTGAAAATTAATGGCAGATTTACAGGAGATATGAAGGGTAACTTGCTAATGCAGCCCGACAAACACCTTGGGTCACAAACGCGGAATGGCCATGCTGCTGTCTTTCCTTTCCAACCACTTCTACTGTAGATGCAACTAGTCCTGAAACGGCCCTCAAGCAATGCTGCTTATGTAATTCCCACTGGTTCTCTCTCACATGTGCAGCATGCTTAACTTCAAAATTATTGTGGCCCCTGAGAAACCCCGGTGTGCCATCCTTGTCTCTTGACTCCTTGTCCGTCATATGGCCACAGCCAGTTGTGGGCTCAGCCAATTCAAAATTGTTCGGGACTTTGCTAAAATAAGTTTCTGGTGGTCCTTAACCAGCATCAAGCCACCGGTAAAGTTGCAGGAACCATCAATTGCAATCTGCCTTTTACCGCACAGCAGTCTTTTCTTCTAAGTAGGACAATACTCAGCTTGCATGAGGAGAGAGGAAGAGGTCTCTAGGGGAAACTGTACCATAAGCCTGTTTTGTCCCAGCATTATCAGCCTCTAAAATTTAAATGTTCAGATTAAAGGCTTCTGACTTAAAAAAATTACAGTGTCCTCTTAAGACTTTCCTGACCTTTTCCTTCTCACACGGATGTGCATGTGTACTTGCTGGGGATTCCATCTCATTACCTGCTGCTGGGACCATCCGTGTGGACATACCACTTAGCCCTGCTGCTCCTTAAATTAAGTCTGTGCTGCTTCATGAATGCATCATCTGCAGTAATCTTTAATTAGTATAGATTACATCCTGGCATTACTGATGTCCCATTCTATATGGACTAGTTTAAGCCCTCTCTTATAGCTAAGGATCTGATGTCTTCGTCGCTAAAAATCTTCACAGACAAAAAACAACAAAACAAGAAATGCAAGTAAAAAAACAGAGACAAAGCCATTGCTGTGAGAATTCAGCTTCAAATTTAAATTCCCAGCCTAAGACCTCCAGTAACAATAATTAAAGACAAAAAAGATAGATCCCATAGAAACTCCTCCCTGTCTTTGTAAGTGGATGGGAAGCCAATGCTTTATTCTGACAAAAGAAAAAAAAAAGTTGGAAGAGCTCTACCTTCACAGCAGTTTGCTGTCCATCCTCAGAAAAAGTCTCGATTTTTATAGTAGACCAGCTGCTAGCTGGGAGAGTTATTATGTAATTCCATCTATGTAACATTTATCATGGAGCAGATGCTTACAGTGTCTTTCTATGTATCAAATCTTTATCACCACACTAGACAGGGCAGCAAGTTACTCAAATGGTAATTGAGACACAAAGAAAGCAAGTGGCTTGCAAATCTTACATGGAAAGTATATCACATTAGGACCTTTGGACTACAACCCAAACCACAGTTCCATCCTCTCCCCTTATCTGCTTGAATACCTGCTTAAGTCAACCTTGGAAATTGCCTTGAAAAATCACTTCAGACATGAAACCTAATGTTGAACTGGGACTTTAGTATTTAGTCATTTTTCTTATAAAATCCGTGATTTCATTTTTTACAGCTCAAGCCTCTCTATTGTATAGGGCAAATTATTTTTATTGGCATTGACTGTAGAAGGATCCCTTGATGGGAGGTACCTGCACACACACCTGGGGTAGTTGGGATTATATTTCTTCTTGAATAGCCTTTCTCAAATCTAAGACAAGACACTCTGCCATGATGCCAGAGTAGCCCATGTGAAGTTTGCATAAACAAACACTGGTCTATCCATGCAAAAGAAAATTCAGCCGTATTGCTCCACAGTCAGTCTGTGGAATTCCTGTCAGCTTTAGTCTGTAAAATACTGCGACTTTGAGGATATAGGTGCTACTCTGTGTATTATTCAAAAAAAATCTGTAAGATTTCATTATTAAAAGCAGGTTCATAAATATGTACAAAAGTAAACTTATAGAAGTGTTTAATTTAACACCAAAATGTCTCTTTTGATTCCTACTGGAGCTGATTGATGATAGCTGAAGAAAAACAATCAATTTAACTTGACTCCTTGCATTTTTCTTTTACTTTTTTCTTTAATTCCCTCCTGTAAAAATACAAATTTTCTCCTAAATTGGATATGTTAAGATAAAATGCTCTAAGCAGGACTTTCTGAGTTTCCTAAGCAATTCACTGTTGTCTGTAATCAACATGGAAACATTGGTCTACAAGGAGTGCAGAACTACCTGCTACAGAGCACAGCCTCACTATGTGAATAGTTTGGATTGCACTGGATTGGGCTGGACTGTAGGATTCCTAAGCAGATGAACATGCTTTACATTTTCTGAATATTTGCTTTTCATTGTTTTTATTTGCTTTTTAATTTTTTTATTCAGTACCATTACATTTTCTGAATATTTTCTTTTTACTGTTCTGATTTGTTTTTCATTTTTATTCTTCTATTCAGCATCACACAAATAACACGAAAATTATGTTCTCCTACAGTAGCAATTAATAGCACCATCTGAATACTGAATGAATTTGCTGGCAAAGACTGAATTAATTTGTTTTGGTCATGGTCTGAACCATTTTCTTTTAGTTTGTCAAAAATATTTGTTTGCTTTATTCCCTTGGGGAGCGAGAGATAACTGCTGGACACCTCTCCTTAATGCAGGTTTAGGTAGAAGCTACGATTTCGCTCGCAGCAGGGGACAGCAATCCAAAACAAGCCTGCACACAGCTGCTCAGAAACTGAGCTGCATGAGCTGGGCCCTGTTAGAGAGCGCTGTGTGCATCTGCAAACAGAAACAGCAACAGAAAGGCTTTCAAAAAAATTTTTTTTATTTCACTTTTATTTCTTCCCTGTTCAGGTGAGGTTTTTTGAATCCTCTTTCTCAAGAAAGAGGTCTAAGCCTTTCCTCCTTCCAGTGGTAGCTGCCCACAAGCCCGAGACACTGGCTACCTGCAAGAGTCACAGGGAGAACCAGTGTAACAGAACTTAAAACCACAAATGTTCCTAGCAGCGCAATCCAAAGCAAAGAATTTCACGACCAGTCAAGCAAACAAGGGTAGAGACTGGCAATTGTGAGTCCTACTGCTGGAAGTACTGGTATGGATCTCACAAGAAGCAAAGAAAGCTCCTTTCAGTTCACTGAGCAGTCGTAAGTCATTAGCGTATCCCCAGCAGCAGCATCGCTCCTAGACCTCCCAGATCTAGGCATAGATCCCAGGCAGATCAACAGAACTAAATCTAAGGTTGAACTTTTTGGAATAACGAGTCAAGGCAAAGAAATTAGGATATGCTCAAAATTGTATTCCATGAACATAAAGGGAAGACATGTCGCATGTTCTTTTTTACAGAGAAGTCACCCTATTCCAGCTATGAAATTAATCACGTCTCACCAGGACAGTTTTGCTTATCAGTAAAGAGCTGCATTGCTTAGGAATTCAGGTATTTCACAAGAAAGTGCAAATCTGTAGCATGTAGTCTTCACATCAGAACAGGCTCTTACAGTTTCATAAGGCAAGATGAAATTTCTAATTGCAAGTTGCGATCATTGTGCTGAAAAGTATGCCGAGCTGAAAGCCTACCTGCCCCGTAATATTGCAGGAAGGATTTCTTAGCCTGGAGCTGAAGTGATTGATCTGTTATTTAAATGCCAGGGAGAGCTTATAGGACTGGAGAGAGAAGAATAATGCAGGTTAGTGTTTCATTGAAATGAGGCTGATCAACAGAGTTAATTCAAAATGCTTGTCCTTTTGCAACTTTAGTTATGTCTCAGTTTAAACAATTTTTTTCTGCGACAGTGCAGCCTCAATTAAGAAAAAAAAAAAAACAAAAAAACCCCAAAAGGAATAAAGGGCCTGTTTTCTCCCTTAAAGTCTTATTAGTGAATGCGCATGATTTTTTTGCTGTTTGGGGCTTGTTTTACTGTATTAATGCAAGTGTGCAACAGTAAGGTCCTACATGACCGACACCAGCCAGAGCATGCTAGCCAGCTGTAACAAAACATCCTGATGCAAAGGCAGATCACATAGGAAAACCAGACCAAAGGTTACATGACCTTGTTGGGTCTGAATGGCCAAAAATACCAAACTGTCCCAGCTGCCTTCCCAAAAGATACAGAGGGAGAAGATTTTAGCCCTAAATAAGCTGCCTTCCATACACCGATCTGCTTTGCAGTCCTCAGTACTGGCAAGTTTTTTGAGCATATTGAGCTCAGACCAGGCACATCTTTATTTCTCTCCCCTTTTTTACTGAGGAGCTGGTTTTCCTCCCAAACGAGAGCACAGAAAATGTCAGGTGTAATAACATATTGACCCCCCAGGCCTATTGCTGGTGTCTGAACAGCCCTGATTTTTGTAGCCCTGCTAACCTAAAGCAATAGCTCCCAAAACTGGGACACATAGGTTATAACCTGAGAAACAGGAGGACGGTGGGAAAGTTCACTGTAAGTGTTTCTTGCATGGGATGTAAAGGATGGATATTAAAGCTATGGGAGAGGGCATCAGAGGAGAGCATGGCATGGAATGAACATGGCTACTGGGAGAAACTAGGGGATAGAGAAAGGCAGCAAAGTTCACAGGCCAAAAGAGAGCAAAGGGGGTCACACCCGGGCAGCCCACAGGAGGAGGAGCAGCGAGCAGGAACACTGCCATATTAGCTCTCCTTAATATCAAGTCTTCCTACGCAGCAAGACTTGAAATTGTAAAAAAGTTGCTGCAGATGGGGGAAGACCGCCTGCTGGCCTGCCCCATGGAGGAAAGAGTGTAAATGGCTGTTAATCTAACACCGTAATACTCACTGTCACCCTGCTTATCTGTGAATTAGATTAAAGTTTTCCATCCAGTAATAAAAATATTGCTTGTTAATGCATTTGACTTGCATTTGCAAGTGAATAAAATTAGTTCACTCATCATCAGAGTATTCGTGTAATCTTCCCACACTTTCGGTGAGCATTTAGATGATACTTCTGTGGTGAACCCCTTCAACCTGAATTCGTCCTTGTTGCTGCCAAGCAAGCCCTGAGGAAAAGCTTGCGTGTGCATCTGCTCTGCTGGGGTGTCAGGCAGAGCACCGGTAATTCCCAGCCAGAAGGCAGGGTTTCCTGGCCAGTGGGCTGATAAAAATGTGCATCGCTTCTGTATTGGCAGCCAGCTGGCTGGCAGGTCAAAGAACGTATGTAGGTTCTCCGGAGAGTCACTAATTACAAAGAGCTAGCTCTTCTTGACCAGCAGCCAACAGCGGTCAATGAGGAACAGGGAAATTTGTCACCCTGTAGTGAGAACATGGAAAAGCCAGGGGCTGGCGGTGGGGAATGGGAAGGACCACGGGGTAGGCTGAGATGGCAGGGGAAACTACAGCAATTTGGCAATTTTAC
>Ga0181612_182641_pt1 | contig 11877 bp, 3 predicted proteins | sample HoacroProtozoa21_FD_119630 | JGI IMG/M metagenome (GOLD analysis project Ga0181612, IMG submission 119630) | Hoatzin crop microbial communities from Cojedes, Venezuel. Combined Assembly of Gp0051906, Gp0051904, Gp0051908 | reverse complement strand
GGCGCCCCGGGGCGCCGGGCCGCAGCCCCCTGGCCTGGCGTCGGACCCGCCTCGCACCCGGCCTCCCGCCCTTCTCCGCAGCGGCCGGGCGCCGGCTTGGTCGCCCTTCAGGATCATGGATGCCCCATGGCGTGCCAAGTGATGCCTGCTCGCTCCTCTCAGTTTGGAACCAACTCTCGGCCCTCGGTTGCTGGCTGTCGCGCCGGTGCTTGGGGGCTGCGTAGCCGGCGCTGGGCGAGGCCCCGCGCCCTGCCCTGGGCCTGAAGCCGGTCGCCAGGAGCTGTGCTGGTCCGAAAGCGGTGCCGCTGCGGGCGCGTAAAACCTAGCGATACTACAGGGGTACATCGGGTACTGAGTTGCTTCGTGGGGAAGAGGTCCCGGCGCCTGAAGTGGTTTGGTGCAGCTGGGTTGGAAATTCTAGTGACTAGTGGCCATTAGATTTGTTTTGAAAGGACTTTGTTCTTCAAAGACTACCTTCTTCAAATTGATGTGAGAGGGAAAAGTGTATGAGAGGCGTTTTTGTATATGTGTATACAATTTGCATACACATGTATATGCATATACATATTTTATAGGAGTACTAGAATATCTATGAGGGAGAGAAAAATGAGATTAAAAAAAATCAATAAATGTGAATTCTGTAAACTGAATCAGATTTTACCAAGGAAGCATTAGATACAGAGGAGCCTTTTGAATCTAGCGGTTGTGTCTGACAAGTTACAATTCTGTTCAGAACTACTGAAGAGAAAATTAAAAATATAAGCACCGGATTTCTGTTTGCTTGTTGATTACTTGTTTCTTCCTTCAAACTTCAGATTTTTTGGGACCTAACTTTCCTAAGTGCTGCATGAGCACTCCAAGGACCTGCTGAGAGAGGGTCATGCACATGCAACAGCTGAAATCCTGCTTTCTTGTTTTGTAAGCCTTGATTTTCAAAATTTTGTCTGTCTGTGGTTTTCACTCTGTTTAAAATTAGATAAAGTCTTGCTATTTCTGGAGGTAGTTCCACATCTGCCCACCCTTTTGTGTCAAAAGACTGTAAGAGTGTTATAATCTATGGATGAAAGGGGAGCGTGTGGGTGTTTCTTCTTATAAAGCAGTCCTTGGTATGACTGTAGAACAGATTCCCTGTATGAGAATGGAAGAATGCTTACATCTACATCTACCTGGAATGTATCTCTCTGTTTTAGCTTGAGATATTCTTAAGATTTAAGCTAGGGTGACAAAAGTTGGCCTTGATTTTGCTGTGGTTATTTTTCTGCAAGGAGGAAAGCTTTTATTAAAAGTCTTTCACATGCTTGCCTACTACCACTCCTTAAAAATCACCTTCCATTCTTGTCTGATGTGCTGTCTGTTAGATTACTATTTTGAATAAAACCTCAAACACTTCTTTCCCCAAAGAAATCCTACAATGCCTGCCATATCCATGAGAGTTCTTACATCCCTTGTTTCCTTGTAAATTTTGACTCATTTCTTTAGATATATCCTCTCTATCTTGGGTAGCATCTCTTTTGTGCCTTCCAGTCAGTTTTACTTTACCCAAACTTTAGTCTTCCAGATGAAGTCTGTGCAGATAAACTTGGATCAGAGCCACTGCAGCTTTAGCTTCATACTAAGCCTTTGTCTTACCCAATCTTGTTTCGTGGTGTTTAAAATATATATAATTCTTTTGAACAGCAGAACAATGAGATACTAAATCAGATAAGAACAGATTGCAAATCTGGGCTGGGGAAGAACAACCTGGCATTGACCCCTGTTGGGAGACATCTGTCAGTAAAAGCTCATATAAATTCTTATTTGTTTTATGACATGGTTTTGCAAATGCCTGCATGTATTTAATGCCAAATAGGGAAAAGAAACAACTTACACAGTCTCTTATTGTTGATATAATTGCACAAAATCATCATGCACATGGGATTCTTTTATTTGTTCCTGCTATAGTGTATAAGACTTTCTTGTTTTAAGATTGAAAACTTTGTCATGTCGTTTCTTCCTTTCTTTCCAGTTGTAGGAGGATGAAGATGAAGGATGGCAGTACATCTAAGAGAAAGCAGCTGCAGGGGTGAAATATTTTGCTTAAAAAAGTACTTTGTGCGTAGAAATGTATGAAACGATTACAATCTTCAAGCTCTACAGTTCTTTCTTTTCTGTCTCGACAGGAAATATTATCTGTCAAAAACTGCAGTGCAGTAATCTTTCACGTTTTTGTTACCAAATGTCTGCAATAATCTCAAAGTGCTGAAACAAATGTAAGTTCTTTTTTCAGTTGACCCCGCTTCACTTACATTTTCACTGCGATGGCAATAGTGAATTTTTAGCTCTAATTTGCAATCTCCTAAATGCCAATTACTTCATTAAGTCAGTGTTTCTGACAGAATCTGTGGAGAATGCTCTACTCTTTTTAGTTTTGGTTTTACAATAGAAATAAAAATTTTATGTGAGCTTGAGAAAAATGTTAACCTTGTTAGCCTGTAGTTTTAAACATGATACTTTGGGTGCCTTGATCTTACAAGAGACCTGATTTCTTTTTTGAGACAGAGGATGGACCAGTGATGGGGGACTTGCTTATTTATTTATTTATTTATTATTTAAAATGGAGAGCATTGAGAAACCCAGCTCATTTGGATTCTCTTTTTCTGTCCTGGTATAAATAATAGTAGTATTTTCTCAGAGTCTTTTAAATCTAATTAACAGAGATATGTCTGATGAATTTTCTCCATAGTGGATGTGAGACAAAAACTGAAAAACCCTTTGGTGCTGTGGCTGCCAAAGAGGAATTCGGTAGAAGTATCTCATGAACAAACATACAGATTAAAATACATCTCAAAGAAGTTGTTTATACATTTTGGCAAAACGTTTCTCCGTACTACCCATTGCAGTCAGAGGTATGTAAAAGACCTGTGATCTTAAAACCTGACTTTATAAGATGTTAACGGTGTTTTAGAAAAGAAAAATTCTGATCAAATTTATCTCAACTCTTAATTGTCTAAGATAAATTTTAAATTAATTATTTTTATGATATAGTGAGAGGAGGTTAATCTCAGGTCACCTATCATAGGCATTTCTTACATCACAGGAAATATAAGCAACTAAGATTTGTTTTAGACTTGCCTGAGTGACCACCCTGTGTTCAGTACAACAGTGGCAGTTTCCACCAGCTCAGGATTTGCCCAGACCTGTTTTGTGACCCCACAGATTTAGCATCTTGTGCAACTGAGAGTTGTTGCCATCACTGTGAAGCCTGTTTTAGTGCTGATATGAGAAAACAGTTCTGGTATACGTGTGATTTGGTTCTCTTTCTCCAATTGCTGGTTATGGTGTCTGATCTTTTACTCAAATGTCGCGTTAGTACATTTCCTGCTAGCGCACTCTGTGTGAAAGGGAGTGAGATCACTCTTCCGCCCTCCCCGAATTTTTCTAGCTTTCATCTGCTACATGTATATTGATATCCTGTGTCTTTAATTTTTGTGTTAGTTTTTTTCAGAGGATGCATTTGACTGTGAATTTACGTAAGACAAGTGAGTCGAAAGTAATTTTGTGTTTCAAGTAGCCCCACAAAAGGGGCTGAAGTAATATTATACATGTGCCAATACACATTTGAGAAAGAAATGTGCTTTTTTGAGGCCTTAAAATGAGATCTGAGCCAACGGACTCCGCTGGGAAAGCATCCACCTTTTTTATCTGTAACTTCTGAAGACCAAAGCATAAATTTGATTTATCTGTAATGGTTTCCCCTTCTGCTCTCCAGAGGTTTTGAGATTAGCGTTTCTGATTGTGCTGATTTTTACTGTTCTGAATCACAGGGCTCACCTTCTAGTGCTCTCTCTGATCATGTTCTCCCATACAAAACATGAGTGCTCTTCCGTGGCAGACTGCAAAAACACTTCTTGGAGTTTTAGTTTAATGAAATTCTTTATTGCTTTGGAAGCAAAAAGAATTGTAAGTTACTAATTTCTTTAAGGTTGATCGTATACTGCAATAGGCTGTTAATATTTTCTCTTATGACAACTAGATAAGGCAGAAAAGTACATTACTAATCTCAGGTAATGTATTCAATGCTGCTGAAAAATACACAGAGCAGACAATTTCTACCTCAGTGATGCACTGTGAGATAACCTAGAAGGAAAACAAAGTCAGCTTGACTTTAATTACTTGCTGAGTTTGGTTGTCTTGAAATAGTTGTTGGGTAAGGAATCTCTAGAGTGTTTTCAGAAGCAAAAAAGTCTCAGGAATAGGCTTGGAAAAATCAGTGCAGGCTGTGAGTTACTGCCCTTGTCTGCTTTACCTGCAGCAGCTGCAGAGGTTTCCGCCGCAGCCACCCGTCTGTCCCTTGGCCAGAGGTTCTCACCCAGGTAGCAGAGGTGGTGGGAAGAGCAGTGCTGTCTGCTCGTCAGGCTGCAGGGTCTGCCGCGGTCCGCTCTTCCTTCGAGTAGTACGTCCCCATTTTCTCTTTGGCAGTAACATACTGATACTGATGCTCATGATTAATTTCTGCAAACAAAGAATAAATGTTTTTCACTGGATTGGTTCCCAGAACCGACTTGCTGCCTGACCGTATGGATGAGGTTCTGGTACAAGTGAATGGAGGGCAGAGCCACTGTAGCTGGGACCTAGATGGACTTAGGCCACAACTGGTCCAAACGTTCTGTTGCCCAGTCCATAGGCTGGTAAAATATACCTACGCGGACTTTAATACACATTATTACCGCAGTTAAGGTCTGTGATTCATGCTTCATTTTGGACTTAGCTGTTATGGCTGAATCACAGAATCACAGAATCACAGAATAGTAGGGGTTGGAAGGGACCTCTGTGGGTCATCTAGTCCAACCCCAAAACTTCCAGAACAGGTGGTAGCAGGAATCTCTCCGTGGCTGCCTTTCAAAGAGTGACTGCATGAGGACAGATGTGCTTGTTTCCAGCAAGTGATGCCACCCAAGTCAGCAGATACATCTTGCTTTGCAGTGCTATCTGGTGTACGCTACAGTCGTGATTATTAAAAAGACCTGACATAGCCAAACCCAGCATATCTGATATGGGTGCATCCTATGAGGCTTTTTGGTAGTTGTCCAATTTTGGACTGTTCCAGCAAATCTGGTGATGAGAGAGGGGAAAGCAGTCAAACTGGAAGAAACTCTGAGGGAACAGCTTATGCTGAATGTCAGAACATCTCTTAAAAGTTTTCTGTGCTAATAGCAGGTGACAACGGCGTCTTCCACTTCGCATCTAAAGTTTGATTGGGACAATGATTTTTTCCTTTCATTGGAAGAAGAGGTGGTCAAAATGGTATGATTATCTTTCTGTGTTTACATCTAGCAATAGGTGAGCTGAAAACTCATTCACAAGTCTTTTCCCCCAGAAAAAGAGGTATTTCCCAGGGCTAAGGGTGCTTCTCTTAGCAGTCCTCTCATTGCTCAAAGAAGGTCTGATTTTTTGGCCCAGAATATAGGTTTTGAGTAAAAAAAATCCTTTTGATGCAACAATGTTGAGTTGTGTTCATAAGCGAAAAAGAGATTATGCTTTCTCTAGTAGGGAAATTTTGGTATGGCTAGAAATGATCCCTCCCCATCATACGCTTCCATCTGATGTTATTTGTGAAACAAATTTGTGAAAATTACTTTACGGTTTAAGCTCTTAGGTGGAAAGAAGTCAATGTATGTTTTAAGCTTTGTTTGACGAGCCATCATTATCAATAGTGACATATCCTATGTTTCTTCCATCCGGATCAGATGGCGAGTTTTATATAAAGTAGAAGCATAAAAAATCCTGTACAAAGTGAATCCTGTTTTGCTGATCCTGATGTTAAGTCAGGAGATGAACCCAGCGGTTAACTATATCACACAGTTTTTAACCGCTGTGATATATGTGTCTATGAAATGCTTGTGGGGTTTTTTTTTGTATTTTTTCTGTTTTTTTCAAACAGGTACCATTTTCTTGTGATTGTGGTGCAGCACTCTCAGCTATCTCATCATTGTGTTACACGCCACACTCTTGTCAGCCCCACCATCATGCATTTGCAGGCATGGAGGGTTTATCAAAGTCAGAGCAGTTATCTTTTGGGGGAGTAGTAGTCATATTTTCTGATTTTTTTTCTACCCTTTCACATGCTGCTTTATCTCCTTTGGCTTTTTCTCATTGATGTAATGCTGGAAGATATGGCACTTCTCCATCGCTTCTGTTCTCAGTGTGTTGGTATTAGAATTAAATGTATTCAGATGACTGTTTTCTGAAAATCCAGTACGTGGAGCCCAATTGAGCAGCATGCAAACAGGAATGGGAGCATGGGAAAGTTCCTTTGAAGAATGTTACATAAAAAGAACTATTGAGAGCTTATCAGTATGTGAACTATGTATAAAAAACCAGATGCATACTGGATAAATAATAATAATAACAACTAGAGTAGGCATCTGTCTAATGCAACCTCCCAAAATTATCAAAATGATACATGCTGCCTAACATCTTCAGTCCCTGTAGAGAAGTGGCACAGGAAGGATGCAAGTGAGCTAATATTAGCTTTTTTCCTGGAAAACATTTTCCAGCTGTGGTCAGGTAACAGCAGGGCTGTTAGCTGCAGGCATCCCTGCAGCTGTGGGTAGTGGTCTGTGCAAGCTCAGCTGAAAGCAGAAGGTAACTTCTGTAGAAAAAGCTTAATCTAGGAATCAAATGGGATAGTAAACCTAAGAAATTCAGGCTTCTTGGTGACCTCACCTGCTCTCCAGGTGTTTAAGTACTTTGTACTCAACAAGTAGAACTTGTTGGTAAACCTGAAGTAAGGGGTGTAGGATTAGTGTTGCCGTCAGATCTGTTCCAGTGGTTAACTGGGAAGTTGCTGTCAGGGAGCAGGGCTGATACGTTGCTCAAAGCACTGTTTACCTCCTGGCCTGGCTTCCAAATGATTTCAAAGAAGAGCTTTCTGAGGAGTGACCCTAATGTGGAACCCGTGGAGGTGTGGGCACATATGGTGAGACTGTCATCCTGAAAGGAACAGAGCTTTATAGAGAAGCCGAAGACGACTTTTTGACTGCTTCTGAGGGAAGAAGCAGTTGTAACTTCATGTGAACTCCACCTCATCAGTTGCCCCCGCTTGTAAGCTGATATATGTGATAAAATCAAAACCAAGTGTAAGTGATGCTCCAATACCAGTTTCATTTTAATTTGGAATTGTATTTAATTCATGAAAAGACTACATTGGCACCATCTGAATTCACTGAAGGGGTCAGGGGCTCCATTTTTTCCTCACATGAGTAACACCAGAGGACCGAATGTTAAATGGTCTCCCTAGTCATGCTGTGGCTAAAGTCCTCTGAATTTTACAGAGTTATGAAGGGCAAATGTGTGGTTTTGAAGATCACCATGTATAGCTAAGTCAAAGTAAAGTCCTCTAAGTGGGTTGATTCTGCAAGCTTTTGTCTCCTTAATGATTGGTCTTGTGACTAGAAGCACTTCAAGGCGGTGTTCCCAAAGCTGTGTTTGCAGAGGGCTGTTTAGCAGGTAGGGTAAAAGCCAGAGGTGTCCTAATGTGAGGGCTCCCTGCCCGGTGTGATAACACTGTACCTAAATAGCAATTTAAAGTGTGTAAATAGTTTTACTTTGTATTGTGGTCCAGGCATAACTCCTCCAGCAGACTCAGAAGGAGCTTGTGGCGGTCACATGCAATAGCAGAAGGATGGGGTGAGCTGGTGGGGTCTGGAAATGGAGCTGTGGGCTTTCTGGCCTCTGCTTGGCTGAAGTCCCTGCGTGCAGTCACTCAGCTGGGAGCTGACATCTGTGTGTCAGCTTTGCCTAATGCAGTCTGAACTGTGCAGAAGTGTTTACGACCTAGGAGGAAACTTTTGGCTGTTTTGTTTCCTCTTGTACTTTCTGGGTGTAGTATATAGAGCACGGCACTCAAGTGCAGTATCAGCTTTTGTACTGTCGCGTTCAAGACCCTATTAAGCATCTGGATCAACCAAATGGTAGCACAGATAGTTTGGCGGCTAGAACAAAGAGCCTGTGAGGATTTTAAAGGATGGATCTCTGTTTATGTTTTTAATACGATGATACTCAAACAATAATTGTATTGAGAATATGTTTTGGCAGGGGTACTTTTTTCATTTATTCTGAAGCTGCTATTGGAATTTTTGCTTGTGTGTTCTACGGTATCTCTGAAGGTATACTTGTGCAAGAATAAGGCATTTATTTTTGCTTGGACAGTTACCTATATTAAAAACGTTATCTAAAATCTATTCTATTCTCTTCTCATCTTTTTCTGAAGACTTTTCCTGATGACAAATTGAAAAAAAAATTACTTTTTGGAAACTGTCAGCTTCAGGTCGCTTGAAAAATGCTGATCAAGGTCAATGACTGATACTCCTGAACTTTAAAACTATACTGTAGGCATATTGTACACTTAGCTTTGTAGATAATTCAGTGTAAGCAGCTTACTAAATAGAAAATTTAGTTTATAATCTGTGATGCCATTAGTCCAATGCTACTACACTCAATTAAATATTTTAATTTGAGCACATGAATGGGATTTGGACATACAATTTGCTAATATAGCTACTTTTGCTGGTGATATTGCTGTGATACTGATATTAAGAAACACAGTCCTCTAAAAGGAGTTTTAGACTCGAGTCCACTTTGAACCTCTGTGTGGGTTTATGGTGTCACTTTTTCGCTGCTTCAGGGACAAGTTTCTTTTTCAGATGTCTGCTTAGAATGGTAGTTCATCAAAAGGTATTAAGAAATTGGTGTTTGTTCAGATGTTAGTTATTCTTCAGTTCGGAGCAGTGTGTGCCTCTCCAGTTAAAAACCAAAGGACCTGTAAGACGCTATAGCTGGTGGTAGCGAGGTGTATGTTTAAGAACAAAGTGTTCAAAAAGAACTTTAAATTTTGCATTGAGGTGTTTTCACATGAAAATTTTATACATCTGGGCTTCCCCATATGTATTTTCTCAAGCAGAAGTTTTGTCTACACAGAAAATTGTGTACTGATAGATGTCCGCTGTCATAACTGACTTTTTTTGTTCTGCAGTAGAAAAATTGTTTGATAACTTTTTTGTCTCTTAAATGGCAGTAAGAAGTAATTACAAGTTAAATGCAGGATGAGAACCGCCTTGTACATGGTAGCTGTAGTGCTCCATGATCAAACGTGTGCTGCACTGGGGAGTGGCTTTGATGAAGAAATGGTGTGGGAGCTTTGCTCAACATCAGAAAGAGGTCTGGTTTTGCTAATTTATTTCTCAGAATTGGTTGAAAACCAGTTTTCTCTCAAGCTCTTTAGGTAAAGTATATTTGTCTTGTTTCCAGTCTGTTCTTTGCCTTGATTCTTTATGTTTAAACTTTAAAATCTTGCTTTTGTTTGTAGGTTGCAGTGCAGTCTGCAATGGGATGGTGGCCTCAATTGTACATTGGCACTGAGCTGTAGCAATTTGTTTTTGATGTTGATATGTTGGAGAACAGTATGATATTTGAGCACCAGTATTATGCCCTGCTGAACATGATGAAATTGTAAACGACATACTTTATAACATAACCTTTGAAAATTAATATCCTTTCCTGCCCTTAATATAACTGAAGAAATGTGTGCATTATAAAGATCATTTTTCTGTCAATTGTAATGAGAAATTCTTGATGCTGTGCCTTTTTCTTATAGTTGTACAACTATATGTATTTACAAATTCATCCTTTGTTGCACTGGAAAGGGAAGGGTCAGTGGACATATTTTACAGTAAGGAGGCAAAAGACTAGAATATCAGTTTTCTGAACAAGTCTAGTAATATGGTCAGCAGATTTCTCAGCTTCACAAAACCACTTGAACGTTGATACTATAGCAGTGAGGGGAACATAGTTTTTTGTGACTGTAGAGAAAGACTATGAAAAAACCTAACAAAAAAGATGTTCAAAAAAGTTACCGTTATTTTAATCTGGACATTTTATTTATCGATATTCTTACATATCTCGTCATGTTCTGCAATGCTGAATAGTTATTCACTTAATTTGGACTTGTGGTGCTGCTTATAGTCTGTAAAATTAGATCATGGGTGTATGGAGTAAAATAGCTAAAATGGTTGGATACTTATGAAAATGTTGGTCTTGCCTTTTTTGGTCTTTTTCTTTGAAGCATTTAATAATGTACCTAATTTTTCTCTGAACTTGTTGGCTTAAAATGAAAAACTTTGTTCCATATATAAAGCAAAAAATGCTTTGTAGGTGTGTGGTTGTAGAGGAATATTATTCTTGTCATGTAATGAAATGCTGAGAATTTAATTTAAGAGTTTGTTATTCTAGAGTGGTATATGATGTATGTAGATGAGATTATCATCTGGCGTAATTTTTGTTAAGGCCGGACAGGTCACTTCATCAGAAAATTTGGCCTGTTGCACTTCCATTACATAATTAGTAGCTAAGGTTGCTTATTTTGGTGGTTCATTTTGGCAAATATCCGAACACTTAGTAGCGTGTAGTCACCTTTAAAACTGAGATTTAATTGTTGGAAGGAGACACTCAATGTGTGTGTGTTTTCTGGCCAAAATCTGGAGCAACATAAAGCACACATGTTTTCTGTAGGACTGAACAGCCTTCTGCTGGACTGCTGCTTGAAGGAGCACCAAGAAGTGCCTGAAAGTCCCAGATGCTTGGCATTTTAATGGCTTTCAGCTTTTATAGGAGTGGCAGACCAACTTGTGACAGTGACGTCCATGCACTGACAGTTGTTAATGAAACTTGCTTTGCTCCTCTTACAATGTCCATCCAACAGCTTTAGCAGCTTTTACCCCTCCGCCCCCCAAGTTGTCTTTCAACACCATCAAGCTGGCATTAGCTCGGTACTTTGATAATCATTGTATTATGAACAACGTTGTGTATTTTGGTGTCATTGTTTCCTAACTGCCTTTCTTTCATTGAATATTTCTGTTCTATTCAGTTGTTCTCATTGAAAAATCCCACGGATTTCCTGTCTTTTGCCTCTGAAAAGATAATGTCCTCCCTTTTGAGAACTGTTTGTATTTTGAATGCTCATTAAGAATAATATCAGCTGCTGCATGGCCTAGGCGTTGTTTGGTGGTAATGTCTTTTTTTTTTTCACCCACATAATTTTTGTCTTGGCTTTCACTGCTTCTTAGGGAAGTACAAGATTGATCGTTTCTCTAGCTTTACTGATACAGTGCTCTGCACATGGATTACAGTGTGATTCTTCAGGATTACTGCCATCGCTTTTAGCAGCAGCTACTGAATAATTATTGATTGTATCAAGGTAGCCTGTCACTATTCTGAGGCTTACAGGTGAGGAAAGAGTTAACTGTGGTTCCTTTTACTGCTTCCTTCCTATGTTAAGCTATAGTACTTCCACCATACAGAGTATAAATAGGGTATGAACTTTTCCTTTTGCCACATGGGGAGCTTTGACTGCAATGTCTCTGGGCATGTTTGGACTTTCTTAGCCTTCTTTAAACATTTCACTTCCTATTCTGTCCACGTAAGTCAGTATCACTACCTGGGTGTATATGGTCATACACTACTAGGCCACACTTATCTTTTCAAGGATTTCAGGACGTATCTTCAGTTGTAGCAAATCAAGATATTATTCAGAAGGTAGTAAAGGCTCATGGTTTGGTGTTCCCTTTGGAGTTTTAATCTTTTTTGTCCAAGTAATAAGGTTTTGTGTTGTATACAAAGTCTTATGTCCACATGGTGTTGTACTCTTCCTTTCCTTAGCTTTAGATGTAAAAAGGCTCATTTTAAGGACTTTGTAATATAAATGATAATTTTGCCTGTGAGTGTTCCCAAAGCAAAGATTTTCTAACTGATTAAACGTTCTCCCAGATGAGGAATCTTGACAATTCTGGAAAAGCAGTCTTTGAGGAACGTCTGCTTTTCGGCTTCATTCGTCAAGATCAT
>Ga0181612_182323_pt1 | contig 11877 bp, 6 predicted proteins | sample HoacroProtozoa21_FD_119630 | JGI IMG/M metagenome (GOLD analysis project Ga0181612, IMG submission 119630) | Hoatzin crop microbial communities from Cojedes, Venezuel. Combined Assembly of Gp0051906, Gp0051904, Gp0051908 | reverse complement strand
TCCAGCCCTCTGATAATTATTGTATCTCTCCTCTGGACCCTCGCCAACAGCTCTGTGTCTTTCCTGTTCTGTGGACTACAGAGCTGGATGCAGGACTCCAGGTGGGGTCTCACCAGAGCAGAGCAGAGGGGCAGAATCGCCTCCCTCAATCCCGTGGTGACACTGCTTTTGATGCAGCCCAGAATATGGTTGGCTTTCTGGTATGCAAGAGCACATTGTCAGCTCATGTCCAAATTTTCATCCACCAGTATCCTCAAGTCCTTTTCCACAGGGCTGCTCACAATCCATTCATAACCTAGTCTGTACTGATATTGGGGATTGCTCTGACCCAGGTCCAGGACCTTGCCCTTGGCCTTTTTATCTGCTCTTTTTTTTTTTTATCTGCTTTACTTGACCTTTATTTATTTACTTATAAATCCCAGATCACAGAGGGCAAACAGAAAAGGATAATTAAAGTTTTCAGAAAGAATAAGTAAGGTGGGGAAATCCCAAAATGTCAGGAATTAGGGACTGTGGAAGGAAGGTTTTTAAATATACAAGAATGAGAACAAAGCCAAGAATGCAAAAGAACAACCATCTAACCATCTTCAGCTAATGGCAGTATAGAAGAAGGATAAGAGTTGAATAAATATTTCTGTTCTGTATTAGGAGATCTGAACACTTGTTGAGATCTTCAGCCTTCGTAATGTTAAGTTTTCATACACCTTGGATTCCCAGAGACATTTCAGAAGGCTCAATAAGGGTTAAGGCTATTCTCACATCCTAAAAGAGCAAACCTGATATCATAGACTGCTTAACCTGAGATCACTCCTAAACACATTGCAATACAGTCTTTAGTTGGTAAAGAACAGAAAGGTGGGCATATAACTAGTGTCAGTCAACACAGTTCTTTGGGAAAGAAGCACTGTAAAAAACTCAGTGATTTCATTCTTTCAGGGTATTTGCTAAAGCAAAGTTATTTGGGAGGAAATACAGACATCTTTAAGGAATTTGGCTTAGTGATCACAGAAACAGAGTCATTCAAGATGGAAAGGATCTCCTGAGATAATCTAGTCCAACTACCTGCTCAAGCAGGGTCGGGTAGAGCAGGTTGCCCTGGACCACGTCCCATCAGGTTTTGAACACCTGTATGGATGAAGACTCAAGTGATGGATGACACTGACATTATAAAACAGACCCAAATTGTATCATTACCATGTGAAATGGATTATAAGACAGCTGACTGACAGACAGTGGGAAATCATTATTTGACAGACCTGCTTCCAACAAGATTCTGCAGGGATCAGCCTTAGACCTCCGCTGATCCTGTATTTTCATCAGCAGCCTACAAACAAATATAAAATTAATTATAATCAAATTTGTAGACAATAATAGGTTGGGAAGCAGTGGTAGGTGATGGGGATGGATCAGTCCTATAAGGCAGCCTGGACTAGGCAGTCAGCTGTACCCATTCCAGTAAAATGTAGCTGCATCCAAAAAATGCCAAGAACAAGGAGCACAGGCCATGCCTACAGAACAGAAAGCGGGTTTCTAGCTCACAGGGGCTGTGAGCATAATTTTGGGAGCTGAATGGCATTCAGCCATGACCTCCTGACACAATGTTGTGGCAAGAGCGGCCTTTGGCTGGACAACCAAGGGAGAAGTGAATGGGAGAGAAAAGCAATGCTATATTTGCAGATAGAGTTGGTCAAGCTGGCACTGCTGAATTTGCATCACTTTGTTGTCCATCCTTTTCAAAAGGTCACTGGAAGTTCTGGATAATACTGCACTAGAAGTTAAGATGTAGAGAAAGTTTCCTTATTAAATGAGACATAAAGAGGTCACGCTGTTTATCAAAAAAAATATACAGGTTGTGGCATACACTTACCTGCATCAGAGGAAATAGTGTGTGTACAAGTTTCTTTAATCTAGCAGAAAAGGCAAAACAAATACTAAAAGCAGAAAGCCGAAGGCAGAGAAATCCAAATTAGAGGCAAGGCACACATTATTAATGGTGATTAATCGTTGAAACAAACTATCTAGGGAAGAAGCAGAATCTCATCTCCTGATGTTTTCAGAGCAGATCTATTTGCTTTCTCAGGCAGGATGCTTCCAGTAAACGTATGCTATTGGTCTTGATACAGGAGGAACCCGTAAAGTTTAAGAAAGTGTTGAAAAAAAAGTGAGCTAATGACCCCTATTCTCTTATCTTTTCTTCTAAGGCTTGTATGAGTCTATGAATCTTTATCTAATTAGCTATATTCAGTCATTACAGAGATAATGAAAACACCCTGGTTACATCAGAATCAAGATACACTTGCATAAGACACCTCCAAACAAGCACAAAAGTCTTCCAGACAAAACCTGAGTATTAATTAACAAGTAATAGGGAAAAAAAAATCCTTTTTCTATGCCTGACTGATTTTTCTTCTCATTTTGTCTCAGTGAGTTTGTCCTGACCAGGACATCTTTGATCTGAGACAGCATATGTTTCCACACCTGTCATTTTGCTTGAAAACCTTTTAAAAAATTGATATTCACTCAAATGTAAGTAAAATCACCTCAGATTGCTGTTTATTGCAGAAGTTGAATGCAAAGCCTAATTTATTTTTCAATCTGAGTGCTCAACATCGGTTAGAAACATCACTTTGAAGATGTCCCAAATGGTCACCCAAAGGTAGTGGATATGTTCAGAGGACTAAGTGAAGCGAGTCATATATTGGTATTTTTGATAGCAGCACAAATATTAAGGGCTGTCATATAATATCTGTGCATGAGTTCATTTATGTTAACACGATCTCAGAGAAAATTATATAAAGCCAAAAATTATAGCATCATTATTATTATTATGACATTATTAAATAATGCCAAAATTAGCATTTTAAGCCTGTTTCTTCCCTTAACTAGCTAATCTCCACCCAGAACATTGCCCTGTAACAATATATAATGCTAAGGCTGACAGGCTGGGAACAGAATGACTCTGAGGGTTGGAGCATTAATTAAAAGCAACTGGATTCTGATTTATTCTGTCCTCATTTGTCAACACAGGTTAGGTGCCAGCTTTCTGATTCGGTTTCTGCTATTTACCTCAATTTCTTTGGCTTGTTAGTAGAGCATCCAGGATTCCTAAGCAGTCTCCCACCTAAATACTAGCCAGACCTTGAACGGGTTCCGTTCCAAGAACAGATGAAAGCAGCACAGTCATTCCAAAATGGGCATAGGCCAAAATATTCAATGGTCACAGCCAACGGCTCATGAACTGTCTAGAAACCAAGAGTTATTGGCAGGCAGCGCATGGCAAATATGTTGCTCTTCAGAAAACTGTGATCTCTTTGTGGGCCGGTTTTAAGTAGATAAACGGACCAAATGGTTTGTTATGAATTATATACATCATTTCTGTATGTCACCAGATGTGTTTCAGTGTAAAATCACCAGTCCATAATAATTAGTTAGCAAGCAGGAAATGAGAAGAGCTTGGACAGGCATTTTCAGCTAGCTGGTTTTTAAACCTTGCCAAGCTAAATCAAATTATGCCCAGATATCAAACTGTGCCTAATAAACACCAGTACTGATAATGAGCACTTGTATTTTTCACTGGTATATCTCAGTGTTTCAACAAAGATACATTGGGAAGAGTAATTATTTTGAGCAAGCATAACAGTGGCTATTGCAATTACTCCAGTAATTGCTGGCCACCTTAAAGCCACTGATAGCAAGTCAGATGAGGAAGAGAGTGGCAAAAGATTGCCACTGTGCAAAATACAGATCTGGACTCCTGTCAATCCTTGTCTTTCTCAGAGGGTAGCCTCAATCCTCTTTGTAGACCTCAGGATGAAGTCTCTAAAAGATTTCCACTTCCTCATCTACTGTCAGCTTTACATTATCACAGCAAGTTTAGGAAAATTTCTTCTAGCCTCATGCCCTGTATTTCATTTTAGACCAAATTTTAGCCCTTCACTCTTGAATTCAGTGAAGTATTTTCTAATTCAGGAAGACGGGTGGATAGTCACTGCATAAGCTGTAAGCTCCTGTCAGCCTCTTCCTACAGTTGTATCTCCATAACAAAAGGAGAGTTTGGAAATAACTTAGCTTAAATGGGTATAAGTTAAAGCAAAAGTTTTTGCTCAATAGATCTGTACAGAGGATTTCTTTAAAGAGAACAATTATCCTGAAAAATACAGAGGCCATAAGAAACCTAGAAATAGAAAACTGGAAAAGACAGATATCTCTATGCAATAGACCAGAAAGTTGTGTTGATCTGTTAGGGCTACCCAAAGCAGAAGCAACAGGTTGCCCAGAACATGTCCCACCATTTCTGTCAGTATCTCAACAACAAATGCTTCTGGTCCTTACCTGGACTGAGATGCAGCGTGTTCTTTGAAAGGACTGTGCTACCACCAAGGGTGAGGGACCACCAGTCCCAGGCATATCGTGTACTGCCTTGGAAGTTCAAGGGGGAAGCACTGGGGAACTCAATGCCTGCAAAACCAACTGAGTATGAGAGAATTTAAAAAAAATGCCAGCATTCACTTTCTCACATGCCGTACTTTCTGCTGGAATAGCAGTTTGATTGATGCTGGGGTGTTCACCCAGGTTGGAAGGTGAACTTTCATGCTTACATAGCCTGATTTTAATTTAAGGTTTCTCTTTCTCCTTTGTGGGTTCCTCTCCATGCCCTGCTCTGTGACTTCACCGGATTTTATGAGTTATGCTAATCAGTCTGCTGTGTCTGCGCTAATTTATCATCTGGGCTCCAGCGGATGGATGAAGCTGCATGGCTGTGCTCCTTCCTCTGTACCCCACAGCCTCCAGCTGTCTGAACGAAAAGGGTTGTGTGTAGGGCTAGACCTGCTGGGCAAAGGTGAGAAGGGACCACTTGGTTGAATAGAAGGAGCAAAGGGATGCCCATTTCTGTCTGTCCTCTTGGAGGTGGATCTCCTCTCCGTGCAGCTTTTCCTCAAGACACAACAATCCTCCTTGAAGCCCAATTTGAGGATGGGGTGTGGGGAGCTTCTGAGAGCAGCATCGGTGTCAATAAGCTGTCAGGACCTAGCCTTATTCATAATGGTTATTGGGTAACTGCCAAGGACCCTACAGTAATTTGGTTGAGTTTCTTCTCTGCTAAATGAGTTTACAGTGACGAATAGCATTTTCTGGGTAATTTAATAATATTAATGGGATCTCATTACTTTGGCATTCATTTACATGCTTGAAGGTGTATCCCCTGCTGGCAGTCTTTGGAAAGACTGGGGTGGACAGGAAAACCAATATCCTAATTCATTCTCATCCCTAAATACTTCCAATAAGGTAAAGGTTTTAAAGCACTTTATTGGTTCATTTTATTTAATTTGCATTGCTCTTTGTGTACGGTGGTTTTATTTCCTACACAGGCAGTAAAACCAATATCGTTTAGTCAAAAATGCCCTCAAGAAAGATGATACTAGAGTTAGAAATAGATATCAAAGTGGCCAGAACTATTACTATCATTATTATCCAAGAATCAGATGATAGAAATACAATAATTCACTCAAAATAAATCTGTCTTCTATCAGAGCTCAAGTAACCTATCTGCATGAGATAAACAGCACTGATAGCACTGGTAGCTGTCCTCTCAGTCAATGCTCCAGCTATTGAAATGGGCACTGACAAAAAAGAAGGTATTCGTGCTGTTTGTTTTGATCTCTCTGAATGAGATCCTCTTTTTTATTTTCATTAAATTACGTGTCTTCCTGTCTGAAATCTTTTCTCTCTTTTTTGCCTCATAAGACACATGAACGTACGAATCACCATATCATATTTTCAGTACGAACCGCAGTATTGAGGCAAAGAATCATTCAAGAAGTGATAAGCCATGATGCTCCAAAAGATCTGCAGTGACAAACTGAAGGGGAAATTTAAGTTAAAACTTGTTTTTAAAAAGAAATACCTCAAAATACATTTCTGTGCTTCATATTCTCACTGGCCTCTTAGGTGAAGGTAGCCAGACCATAACATTAAGTACAACCTAATTTTCTGGGAACAAGAGAACCTTCTGCAGAATTTTGCTTTGGAGACTAGTGCAGAAGATATTAGCTTTCACCCATGTGCTTCCTGGCACTCTCCTTACTGAACTTCTTCCAAATTTTCCTATTCAGATCATTCCTCAATACCTTTAAAAAAACCTCTTACTCCTAGAAGCTTATACTGCACTTGGCCAGAAAATGTCTGATTTTACAGGGAAACTCTTCTTTTCAACAAATATTTATTTCCCTTTTTGAAAAAAAATCATAATAAAAATTTAGATTTCAACTCTTTTACATTTTTAAATTCTTTTTATGCTGCATGGTGTTGAATATACTTTTGGATGGGGAAGACTTAAACAACTTATTTCTGTGTTAGAATGTAAAAAAAGGTGTAGACAAAAGAAGGGATATTTTTAATAAAATACGTTATTCGATAAAAATACTCCCACACTATTCATCACAAATTTCAGATAGAAATTTTATGCCAGATGTAGTTTACCTCTAATGCCAGAATAAAATCCCTATCACGCTAAAAATGTCCACATCCTTAAAGCTCATATTTCATGCCATTTTTGCACCAAAGAGTGAATAATTCAGCAGATTGGAGTAATGAATCATTTTCTCATCCCAAGGTGGCTGCTGCTCACGATGATTAATACTGATTTATTTATTACTCCTGACAGTCTCAACCGTGTCAGGGCCTCGCTGTGTGACATACTGTATGGGATACACTGAATAAACAGTTCCTGCCCCAATGAGCTTGCAGTGTAAGTTTTTGTTCTTTGGGTCCTCGACAGTGGATAATTGTCCTTAGTGAGCAGCCCAAATTTACACCGTCAGCCAAGGAAAATAAATAGAATAGAATAGAATAGAATAGAATAGAATAGAATAGAATAGAATAGAATAGAATAGAATAGAATAGAATAGAATAGAATAGAATAGAATAGAAAAGAAAAGAAAAATGGTGATGGGTGTAGGGAAGAAGACAATCTCATCACATAGAAACCCTACCAGTTTATCCCACCTTTGATAAACTCCAGATACTTATGTTTTTCTGCAGCCTCACCTCATATCACCTAGTAAAAACTGGATGATGAGATGTTTTTGCAAACAAGGATCTCAGAAAGAGGCATTTATAGGCTTCCTAACAGTGTTGTCGGGAGTTGCAGTTACATTATTCAGCTACGCATGCCTGGATGTGTTTAGGCTTTTTGACAGGCTGAAGTCCCTGGCCAACAAGGAATACAGAGCTGAAACACAGGCTACGTTCAATCCCATTTCTCCACATTTATTAACCTTTTTAAAGAAAGATCAACACATTTTCAATACACAAGCCCACCAATCCACATAAATGCCATCAATTACATTATGTTCTTTTTGCAAAGATAACAGTTTGCACCCAGAAAGAGGGGCAAGCACTGAACAACTTCAGGACAATCAGAATCACTGCACCTTCTCAAAATAGCACAATGGACTGCACTTTCCAACAGCTGGCTGTCTAGGAATAGCAAACAAAAAAAAAAAGGCAGAAAAAAAGATAAAAAATCATTTGTTTGCTTCTAAATGGACGGTATGGCTTAAGAGCTTACTTTTTCTCACAAACACTGAAGAAAGCTCTTATTATTATTGCTACTATTATTATTATTTCACTATTACTACCACTATTACTGTGAATTAATAGTATTACTATTAATAGAGTAAGCATTACTATTGTTGTTTCCCAAGCAGAGCTTACCCAGGCTATTGTCAAACAAAAAGGATAAAGATATAAAAAAGAGGAAGCCTGTCTTTGCCCCTTACTCTGTTTGGTACATGATGCAGGACTGTACTGATCTCCCTGGCATCCCTCCAGCCCAGCCAGATGCTCTTTCCACACCGAAACAGGGGAAGGATGGGGTGGCTGGCATCTTTTAGAGAAGTGCTGCTTTACTGCTCCTCCTGATATCGCACTCACCTATATCTCTTAACTCATCCAGCCTCATACATGACACCAGTTAACGCTGCACTCGGTGGTGCGTGATACTGTTTCACCCAGAGTCCCACCCCCCCAACCTTCTTTGACAGATGCTTTTATCTAGTCAACCTTGGGGGAAAAAAGAAAAAGCTCACCTAAACCCAAGTTAGCAGAGTTTACCCACAGTGCTCTTTCTCATCCGTGTCGCTCCATAACAAAGAATGGGATTTCTTTTCAGGAATCCTTTGCAATTTTGTCCCCAAAGGAGAGAATTCTCTCAAGGGAGCCTGACTCACACATGCTCATCTCACATGTGAGTGAAGTAACATCTGCAGACTGGGATCGAGTCTCATGTTTAAAATAGGATGGGTTAGCTGTGGAATGAAGTCCCCTTGTCTGTGGGTGATGCCCTTACAGAGGCATCACCCTGGAGGAGCAAGATAACTTTATAATTCAAGAGTACCTGCCCTAAAATATTCAGGAACCTTAACTACAGGGCTACACGAGTGATGCATCAATACCAGCAGAGCGTGTCTCCTCCACTGTTTCCTGCTCAAACAAGCATCATTCGTCATGTTGTCCTATGCTAGGGAGGGACAATTCAGCACCACAAATGCTTCTAGTCAGTGATTACAATAACAGGGAGATTATTTCTCGAAGAAAGTAGTTTTAGCCTGCATTTTCTGCGGGAGAGCACAAAGAGCATTTTTGTCAATTTTTCCTGGTCAATAATCTCTCCCTAAAAAAGAAACGCCATTCCAAGTTCATGTTCATACTCTGAACTTGGTGTGTCCCGCATCTTCAGGGAACGGATAGATCTGGGACTGCCTATTTGTTGCTATTTATCTCATCTGTCTCCTTTCTGCATTATTTACAATTACAGAGTTAAGATCTTTCCTGGTTTTAAAACTTTGTTTCTTCTCATTTCTTCTCAGTTTCTAGACTCTGACCTCAATATTTTAATTTTGTGGAGGATCCCCAGACCCCTTCTCTCCACTTTTCTCCAGAAAAATTCACCTGCAGACACACATTCAACAACCATTTTTATGCAAGGTCACCACAAAAATACTCCTCTTTGTCAGCTACTTTCCACATGGATATCTCATGCTTTCTCTTTGTCATCGACCCATAAATGTCCCATTGCCTGCTCAAACTAAGCTAATTTTCAATTTTTATCCCAGGACTTCCTCTATCTCCTGTATGCTTCAGCTGAAAACTCTGAACACCAGCAAACCAACATAGTATTTTCTATTGTCTCCTTCCTTATTGTCTGTGGTGAACACCATTTTCTCAACTGTTTATATAGACACTGAATGTCTATCAGCTTCAGATTATATCTGTCTCTGATCTGCCTTGGTTTTGCAGATTTGCCTTGAATAATAACTGTACATTCTCACCCTACTGGCCCCTGCTGTTAAACCAGTGTGCCAAGGTCTCTCATGTCTTCCCCGGGGCATTTATCTGTGCATCCATCACATACAGCATTGTGAAAGTCACTTTCTCAGGCTATTTTAACACATCTCTATTGACTCCACCAGTTCCCCTTCCCTGTACATAAAACGTACTGTGCAGTGTGTTAAACAGCATCCTGCTCCTCACCTCCCTGATCTTCTGCTATCATCTCTTTGGCAAGGTGCAAACCTGCTTCCTCATGGACAAGATTCCTCCCTAACCAGTAGCCCCGTGTCCTTCTATGGTGTGAGCAACAGCTTGAAAGCCCAGGAGTTACTGAGTCCTGATATGTAGGGCAGGATTCATCTCATCCATCTTGTGAATCCTGTCATATAACCATCTATACCAGAGCTCCTTGCTTAGAGGTTCCCTGTTTCCAGTGAGGAAAAAAAAAAAAGGTACTCCAGGGTCCAGCTGACCCACTTTATTTTGAGATGTCTGTTCTTAATGACAAAAGGAATTGTACCCAGCTCTACCATGCTGCACGGACTATATTGACTGAATCTCCCCCAATTATAGTGGAGCTGAGGGCAACTGCTTTCTGTGAAGACATCACATGTAGATGAAACCTGCTTATATTACCAAGTGTAAAAAGGATTTGTTGCTGTCAAGAGCACAACTTCTTTTTTCAATGGTGAGGTGAAAGCATTTATCTTCCTTGCAGGAAGATGTCATTGGCAAGGTGTAAGCTCTGAATACCAATCCAGAAACAACACTTGAAGAACTGACTGCTTCTTTGGGAATGAAAGTGCAGACAGCAAATTTATGTGAATTCAGCCTGGGCCTTTTATTCAGCGTTCATAACAATTTCCACACAGGACATTTTGGGTTAATTAGGTCGGCTCAGATTAGTCACAGTTCTCTTAATGAATATTTTTAAATCAGCTTCTTTTCTTAGGGCCATATGGAATTAGTAAGAGTCTAGTCAAAATACATGCACATAACAGCCTTTTCTGGTCTAAGGCTTTAGAAAGTTTATTTAGAGAGAGCCATTAAAAAATCCAAGTTCTAGTTCAATTCCCCCTGAGCACAAGAAAATAAATAGTGCCCCTGTAGCACTAAGATGTGTCTCTGGAAGTAAACAAAATAAGGGTTACTTGTCTTCTCTGCCCTTTGATTTCAGACCTCTAGACCGCACTGATGGCTGGTTGCCCATACACTCAATAAAATGTGTCCATTACCACAGTCTGTAAAATAGAGCACTAAGGTCATACTGCCCTACAGAAAATACTTGGATGACGGAAGAAAAAGTCTTTTTTTGTGTTTTTTTTTCTTAATCTGAATCTGTTTCATGGCATCTATGTCAGCCTAGATACTCCATCCCTTGTTCCCAGCCATCACACTGACCACTGTAACTCAGAAGCTGCCTGAACTGACAAAAAAGATTTTGTGGGATATTATAGGCCCATATCTAGATGTGATCCTTGTGCATGTCCCAGTGCCATGGCCCCCAAATCTAGGGATCCAGCTAACACAAAACCCTTTAGGAGCATCTCCTAGATATATGCAAGAGACCCAGTGGCCACTGTGTTTGTAGTGGGGTACTGACACAGGTGGCAGCCATGGAATCTCCTTCAAACCTGGCTACTGTCAAGCCAGTGCCATCAAAGACTGTCAATGATAATGGCCCTCCTTCTCCTTTAGTTGATCTTGCAGGTGTTTCAGTATGGCCAGAAGTTTGTTAGGTGTGCATTAGGCCTGGGTGAGTTTGTTTTCCCTGTGGGCACAGTCTCACTGGATGGATATGATGGTGGTCATGCCAGCTCTAGCTCTTGGGCCATGGTGAATCTCCAAAAAAAGCTGGCCAGAGTGCTGTCATGCCTTGTTGTACTTTGCCTCATTCCCACAAATAGGCAGTAAGTCATGGTCAAGGCCATTTCAAGTGAAATTGCTGTGTCTCTAAACCAAGAACATCTTGTGTATGTACTGGGACAGAAAGAGAGAAGGAATGGGGCTAGAAGTGTTAGTGTGAAGTCTGGGACATGATCTAACCCATTGCCCATTTCTGTTCCCTCTGACCCTTTGGGTAGCTCATGCCTCTGATTCTTCTTCCTGTCTTGCAAGGGATCCCCTCAAAGCCCCCTCATATGTAGCTTTCACTGAGATAGTTGACACAGAAGCTGTCCCACCAGTGCTTTTCCCCATAGTGATCAACTATGAACAAACTCAGGCTCAGTATTTCCCATGAACAAGAGGTTCTTGGGACAGAGAGGGGGCAATGCAAACAGAAGTGATCATGAGTGCAGTTCTTCCCTGCTGCATAGGTGAGTTCAGTGGATGAACTCATGTGCACCATGGCACAGGGAAATAAAGCCCAAAGCCTCATTGCTGCTGGGGGTCTCTCCCAGCGCAGAGTAGAAGCACTCCTGAGATTAGCACTGAGATTAATCTAAAGGATTAATTTAAAGGATGGAGTGTGGCCAGTAGGTCGAGGGAAGTCCTCCTTCCCCTCTACTCTACCCTAGTGAGGCCCCATCTGGAGTACTGTGT
>Ga0181612_181327_pt1 | contig 11877 bp, 7 predicted proteins | sample HoacroProtozoa21_FD_119630 | JGI IMG/M metagenome (GOLD analysis project Ga0181612, IMG submission 119630) | Hoatzin crop microbial communities from Cojedes, Venezuel. Combined Assembly of Gp0051906, Gp0051904, Gp0051908 | reverse complement strand
TATCTCAACAGCCTAACCTGAAAAACAAAGTGAAACAGTGATATTAGAACGGTTTCCTTCCCTCCGTCTACCAGCATGCCCCCAGGCTTCGGAAAAACCCCCTCAGCAGCCTACAGCAGTAACACCAAGAGCTCTTTCATTTTGTGGACTAAAAACAGATAGAAGCACAACAGTGAGTTGCTCATAAAAGCAAATCCACGTGATAGAAAGTATAAGCTTAAAAACCAGCAGAAAATTAAGTAAGCCCAGGTACAGAGGAGGTCCAGGATGACAGGATGATCTGTGCCACAACAAAGGCACAGCACCCTCACAAAACAGCTACCTCCAGCAGCCAGGAGCGCATTTGCCTCACGTTCACTCCTCATCTTGATCGTGAAAACCAGAAACAGGGGCCAAGCACATTCAAATGCGATGACAGCTTCTGGGATGCCATGCTGCCCCTCAGGGACCAGACTCAAGTATTTTCATACAGGCCACCACGCTACCATCGAACAGTAGTTTTCAGTGAATAGGTAGCAGATAGTGAAACCAGTATCAAAATTACAGGAGTCCACCTGAAGAAACCAAATTTGGGAAATAGCTAGATTTCACAAGTGAAAGGTAAAGCTGCAGTTAAATTAACTGGAGGTCAGGTAATATTTCTTTCTGTTGCTTTTTTGCTTTTATTGCCAGATTATAGTGGCAGCGACAGTTCATTGAAGGACTAAGCTTGTGGCATCTTTCAAGACAAATGTGGAAACGTCCAAGTGCTCGGCACACCCATTCTCCCTGTCCAGAAATTCTCTGAGGTGGGAAAGTTAACTTCAGAAGTTTGCTAAGTTGGCGGAAGCTCAGTTCAAAAGCAAAACTGCAGACAAATTTAAGATTTCATTTCTCTAAGCCACGGTTCTCATTTTTAATCTGCACAGCCGAGAAAGCAAAGCTTGAAATACTATATTCTTTTCTTCCCTTCTCCTGTACACAAGTGAGCCCAGAAGCAATTTGTTTATTTAGTAAGGTTACTTACTTTGATATGACTTAGACAAATCCCTCCCTACCAGCCAGTGAGCTTGGGAAAAGGAAAAACACTCGCAACATTAAGTGACATATAGGGGAAATAGTTATTGGTATTAGAGGTGTGCCTGGGAATGAAGTAACATCCATGTTCATTCATAGCTGGTAATTAAACTCCAGAAGCCCTAACTAAGTGTGATACAGAAGTCAACGCTGTTCTGATTATCAGCACACCAATTAGATTACATACCAGCAAGCCTACCTCTTGGCTGCAAATAACCCCTCATACAGGGATGCCAGGCTAAGAGTCAGGCGAGTACATACAAAAAATAGACGAATAAGTCATAGAGCTACAGCTAAAGAGGAAAGGAGGGAGGTTCCTAGAGATTTCAGGCAGCTGACCTTTGTGGTATTCATTACTGTGCAACTGTGAGCCCTCGCTGAAGGAGCATCAAGGCTGTGTTGCTGTCTGTGCCTCCTGTACAACTGCAGCTTGCCCATGCCTGGAATCGGTCCAGAGCATTAGGCACTGGCTCAGGGAGGAAACAGGCTCACCACACAGAGAGAGTCCTTCCCCATTCCTGGACAAGATCCAGAGCACCAGACTCACTCTCACAGTCACTCTCCAGATCTGGATTTGATCCAAATGTTCTAGAGGCAACTGGCTCAGGGAGAGAGAAGCAACAGAGACAGAATACACTGACTTGCCTGGATGTTATCCAACATGCAGGATTTTTCTTAACTTGCTGGGCCTAGGAGTGAACCAGGACTAAAACAGCCTAATAATCTAACAGCTAAGTACTCATTCTGTCTTACCCTAAAGCGAGCAGAAGGGCAGCTCCTGTACTACCAGCACCACTACAAGATTCCTCTAAAGTTCTTTAATTACCACAGTAATGCAGCATTTTTTTTTTATTATTTTTCAAAAATAATTGGATCTTTTAGATTTGTGTGGTTTTTATTTTTGGATTCAAGTTCAGGTTGGAGAACTTAACCTTTAAGACATTCTCAGCAACAAAAGGAGGAGGCTAAATAGGACCTTCAGATAAGAACTACTTGAGACAAAAGTGGATTTGGAAAGAAATTACATCTTGGAGAAATGTCTAGAGCAGACAAAGAACACGGTGGACAGATTCCAGAGCCTGTAAGGTCTTAAGCCAATACATTCCTATGATATAAAATAAAGGGGTTAGCACTGAACAGCAACGCAGGAAACAAAGCTGCGTTAAGGTCTCCAGGACATAGTAACATTCACCAGTGCCTTAAAGAAACAGCCCCAAAAAATCGTCACTGAGAAGACTTCTCTAGTGTTAAACAGTTGTAAGAGACACCCTGTCTGTGAGACCACCATCCTGTTTTAACATTATGAATTACATTGCCTTTTACACTTTAAAGAAAAGAGAAAAGCTTAAAAGAGTCTCAATGACCTTCACCACGGAAGGAAAAAGTTACTCAAGTAATGAACTTTAAATACTGTTTGCACGGTAACTGTTTTAACAACACTCCAAAGCCAAGAAAAAACGCTGTCAAAAAAAAAAAATCACAGAACACAGCACAGCTAAACCAAGTCAGCAGTCAGTGCACAAACTGTTTATATGAAACACCACCGGTCTTCGGCTACTACACTAAAAACCAGAATTATCTGACTAATCTCTCCTCCTTCAGAGAAAACACCATTAAAAGCACTTCACAATTACTTTGAGAAAGAGATGAGATTTTAAGTTAAGGGAGGTGCCTGGGAGGCAAGGGAAAAGCAGTGAGGGGATTGTTATAATCAGCTCAGAAGACAGACATGAAAGAGCAACTTCACTTAGATGATTGCAAGAAAAAAACAGAAACAGCTAGCTTGAGTAAGAAATGCAACTGAACAGCGAAATGAAGGCAAGAGACCTTCTTGGGCCTCAGTTTACGGGAAAGCGTTTGAAACCAAACACTTATTTAGACCTCCCTGCTGCCACCAAATGGCAATGCACTCGGTGGAAATGAAATAATCCCAACCTCATCCCACTCCCTGGGTGCTAACTCCCACCTCTGTGCTACTCCCTCCTTGTGCCAGCATATTTGCCCAGCCACATAGCGAACCAGATTAGGAAAATGACCCAACTCCAATGCTAACATGACAAAATGTAATTTCAGACAAACCAAATTTCCCACCAAGTTCACACACGGCTGCAAGAATGCTGGGACTAGACAAAGGAGGAGGCAGGAAGGAAGGACGGAAGAGCAGCAGGGATGCTGGGGCACAAGAGCACAACCGCTGCTCTCCACAGCACTGCTGACTTACGGCAACTACAGCCCACTCTGGATCCAGAGCGAACGGTGGTAAGGGCCCAGAGTGAACATTACAAATTTATGAAGTTCTGGCCACTTGTGGATATAGTTCCACCTTCTATCACCCATGTCTGTCTGCAAAATAGAGGAAAATGCTGGTCTGAAAGGAATGTAATGATTCCTGATAAGATCTGTATTTACATTTCCAGTAAAAAGGGGAATAAAAATTACAATAATCTTGAACTCATCAGCATTAATTCTTCCTTACATACAAGATTTGAGACACTGATGAATTTATTTATTTATATGGAAGCTTACTATTAACTACTCTGAGATTTAGGAAAAAAACTTTCAGATCCTTTATGGACATGATCATGGCAATATGAAAGATTTCTGCCAGAGGTTTAGCTGGGAGAGTAATCAGGCAGTTGTAACAGCTAACAAGCTTTGCCTCTCACTGCTAAACAGAAGGAACTGCTGCGGAAATACAAAAAGAAAAAAATGAAGTCACTAGCCTGAACAGAATGGTAGCAGGGGAAAAAAAAAAAACCAAACACACAGTTATTACAAATTCTTTAAGTATACACAAGTGCACCCTGATTTCTCACAGAAATGGGGAAGGCACTGGAGGTAAGGAGCCACAGCAGCAGGCAGGTGGAAACTGGAAACTCCCCAACTCACCTGTGCTTGCTTTTATTTCCATTCCCAGGAGTACACTTCCCCCCTCACCCCCGCTCCGACTGCTCTGTGCTGAGGCTGCCTTTCACCATCTTGTTCTGCAAGGAGGGAAGAGAGCAAGGAAGGAGGGGCTGACAAACCAGCAAGCCAAAATGAGGAGGAAAAAGAAAACAAGGGAGAAAAGGAAGACAGGGGTAGGGAAAGTGAACACACAGAAAGTGAGAGAGAGAAAGAGAAGTCAGTATTGGAACCAGACATAGATTTTTCAGACAGAGTTTTCCCTGTGACAAAAGCAGGCAATTCTGCAAAACTAAAGAGTTCAGGATATAAAAGCCTGGTTAATCTTAAGAAACACAGAATTTAAAACAAAAAGGTAGAACAAGCTGAGAAACATCACTTAAAATTGCCCCACAGATGACTTAAGATGATCTAAGACTGCAGTGCCACCAAAAGGTGAGGTATCTCATCCCCTTTACATCCTCCCCAGTGCCTTGGCCTCCTCATCAGTCCTGCTGCAACAACACTTGCTGTGATGCGGACACACAGCTAGCTGGATTTGTGAGAGGAAGCTAACCCTTCAAACGATGATTAGTTTTCAGACAGCGTTTTCCCTGTGATAAAAGCTGCTATTTTGCAAAATTAGCACATTCAGGACATGGATGGTTGAAGCATCAATGCTGACAGAAGGAAATGGGAAAGCTCACTGGGGAGCACAGGGCAAGGCAGGACCAGCCCCTCTGGATTTCGCTTGCTTATGCCTCAAGTGTCAAGCGCAATTAATGAGGTAAGAAGCACCTTTACTCTCCAGAAGCCACTTCTTACGATGAGGTGTATTTACCTATGTGAACCACGGACTGAAAAAGGGCAAGAGGCACTATACTGGGGGACTGACTTAGTGTTACCAGTTTTATGTAGTTGTTCCACCCATTAACTACAGAACAGAAGAATGAGGTATCAGACAGCCACTAATTAGCTACTAACGTTAAGTTGGTGTTACATAAAATCGTAGTTTTAAATGGTCTGAAGTCTTTCTTCCTCTCAATTGCTCATGTTCATGTCACGCAAAAAATAGATGCAATTTGTTCTTCAGTCATTCTAGAGCAATGGTTTTCAACCTTCCTGTTCCTGCCTCACAACTAGCTGGAACTCCTCTTTCCAGCCGCTACAATGGCAGAAGCAGGGTGATCCGACATTCTGCCCTGCAGAAGGATTTGGAACAGACCAGTAACGATCAGTGAACCACAGGGCAAAGGCAGAGTCAGAGCCAAGCAAAGAAAACTCTGCTTGAGTTCAAACAAATGATTCGTGTCTTCAAAGAATGGCTGCTGGTGTTGAATTTCCATTTTTGATGAAACACAAAGTGATCTGCAGGGGGATAGTTTTGAATAAAATTCAAAAATTTATTGCCTCATGAAATACCTTTATCAACCTAACCAGCAGTTTTTCCCCTTGCACTGCCCAAGATCACTTTAGAAACCAAAGCGCCTGCTCAGCAACTTCTCTGGGAGGCTGGATTCTGTAAAATGGTTGTTTCCTTTCACGGTTTGAGCACCATCACTGCAAATACTCGTACACAGCAGCAGTAACCCCAGCCAGCTATGCAAAGCTTTGACACTATGCTTCCTTGTAATACTTCAGGCAATGGGCAGCAAAAATAAAACAGGCTTCAAAGACGTCACCTTCCTATTCTGTTTAGTCAAGTACCCAAAGTTGGGCAGGGGGTGGCACTTAGGTAGTTGCATTCCACAGTAAGGAAGCTCATCCTTCCCGTTTTTGTTTGGCAAGATCTGCAGGTTTGTGTAGCATTAATGCATCAATTTAAGCTTGTTGTACATTTTCAACATTATCCCACAATTGTGCAGAGTAATTTATTTTCTTTTCTACAATGAAAAGTAGGCCAGTTCTGGATAACAGCCTGAACGCCCCCAATCTTCCAGCGCATTTTAAATACGTGTATATAAATACATCATATTGTGGTAGAACATCCAGAAAGGAACATGAGACTAATTCTTGTATGTTTACAAAAGACAGATTAAAGATAATCTGTGAAGACAAAAGACCACCAGATGTCAGTCTAATTCTAGGCAGAGAAGAGATCCGCAGACAAGGACTAAATGGAGACTAATCCCTGCTAGAAAGCAACACAATTCTTCCCTATTATCATTTACTTCCCAGCATATGCCATCCACACTCTTGCACAATTCCTGTTGTATCCAACTGGCCACAAGAACAGCCATTTTTATGGCTATTTCTGAGCATTTAAAACTGGTGGACTGGTATCCACAGCCTCCCAGAGATGCATTCTCCCTTATGGGCTGGGAGGGGTATTCCCAGCACTGTATCACATTGCTTATATGCGCAAGAGAGTATGTACTGTTTGCCTTGTCTCCTCTTTCCATATGGACAGAGCAACAGCGGTCCAGCTGTTAGCACCACTGTGTTTGCAGGCTCCAGGGACATTCAGTTAAAGGATGCCCAAACCCTAGGTAGAAAGAGCATACTGAATCCATCACCAAAAATGGAAAACAATAATGGGTCTTGTGAAGAGTCAAAGGTCTACAGAAAAACTAAACAGATAAAGTGTAAGCTGAGAGGCAGGACAAAGTCTAGTTACTACTGCTAAACTAGAACAAGGTGTTTCAGGTGCATCACTACATTGGTTTATGATGCATTCTTAATGTTTCCAAAAACTGGCTGAAACATATCCATGGGCCATTTTGTTTCCTCCTTGCATCCTCAGTAAATCCAAGAAGAAAATCCATCAGTTTCAATGTAGCACTCAAACAGAAACAGCAAGCAGTGTACTGATTCTATCACAGAAGACAGGAAACGAAGCTGGGCCTTATAAAGATTCATCAAGGATCTAAAGAAAAACTGAACAGATAGGGCAAAACCTTCATTTATCTTCTTAAACTCTGTGTTCTTCTCAAGTTGATGTTTGCCATGTTTGCCCTCCCGAATACACTACAAGCACACATCACAGAAGAATTCCTCTAAAAGCATCTCTTACTACAGGTGTTATCCAGGTATAAAATTACTAACCCAAATTTAGATACCAGAAGAGGGCAGCAAAAAACAGGTCTAATCCAGGAGAGGATTCTTACCTTGTGCTTGGGGCACCTCACTGAGAAATTCTCTTCGTTTAGTAAACAATCTAGAGGAGAAGACGACAGCAATTTATTACTTTTTTAATAAAAAACCAACTTAAATAATACATCACATGTGTTAATCTTGCCTCACAGGTATATATTTTTCACTCAACGATCTCTTGTAGGAATACTATCTTATTAGCAGATTATTCACTTCCACCCCCAAAGTTCTAGCAAATAAGATTACTAGACAACCCAAGCGACAACGCTGCCTGAATTACCAAGCCAAGTCCAAGCATCCCCAGTCTTCCTGATCCTCTGTATAGAGTAAGAATCACAACAGCAAAACAGTCTACAAATCCTGTATCCCAACCCTCTTCAGCTACTTCAGTCTTCCTTGCTACAGCCCAAGCACACACACACATTCATCCAACCTGAACAGATGACCCCTGCTTTATACTTCATCGGAGAATTGATGCCTTTCATCCTTACTCAAAGGCTCTGCCAACATAGGGGGCAGAAGGGGCATGTGTCTCTAGGTATGCGTGTGTATGACAGTTTATTTGCAATCCCAAATCCTGGTGATCAGTTTACACCATGACACTACGTTTGGTAGCCAGATCACTCATGCTGCTCTTGGATCTGCTTCCATGACTGATTCATACATGTAAAACTCCTATGGTCTAAGAAGTAGTTTAATTAATGATTTAAACCTATTATGGAAAGTGAGGCACCTATGTAGAACTGCTTATTCAGGAACAAATTAAGCAACACTGCCATTTGAAGAGCATTTCTTCAGTGGCACTGCCAGTGTAAGTGTTGCTTCCCCTCTCATCCTCCCTCCCAGACAATGCCTCTAAGGGATGCTGAGCCAGCAGCTCCTGGAACTTCAGTCCTATCCCCACACCAGGAGCACTGCTGGCCGCCACTCTGCCTTCCGTTGGTGCTTTCCAGGTACCCTGTACTCGACCCTCACAGCCAAGTCAAAAAGCAGCAGCACTCTCCCGAGAGAATTCAGCTGCCTCCCCTGGGAACCTCAAATGGCAGGGCCACCTCTCAACCTGCCCAAACTTCTGACGGTGTTCTTTCCAACTGCCTCATGCACAGAAGGCAGGCTGACCGAGCACCATCACCACTCAGTGCGACCCACAGTGGGAGAATTCAGCTAGGTCCTTATGACCTCCCGTCTGCTCCAACCTACCCAAACAGCTAGCAAGTAAAGAAGCACAATGGTAAATAAAATGTGCTAATTTAAAACGCTCTTAAGTATGTAGCATAACCAGTGCTACCTGCTGTTTAAATCTGCTGGAAGAGTTTAGCAGACAGCAGGAGACTGCAACTAAAGCTTGAGGGAAAAGCTTTCTAGACACCCAAGCTTTGGCAGAGCATCCCTCCGCTATCAAATGCTAATGTTTCAACATGAATGCCTCTGGCCCGAATCACGAGGAAACAGCATGCAATAGGCTAAGTTACTTGAGAGATTTTAGCAAAGGGGAGTAAACCCCTTAATCCTGCCATGGATAACAATTTCAAATGCGGTCTTAGCAAATAACAGGAAATAAATAAAATGTTGTCTCATTATAAGGGCAGGAATTCTACATTTAGACTACAGCATGAATTATCACTGCATAATACAGCAATCATCAAAAGTATACAGAGCAATCGTCAAAAACATACACAGTATGTTAGAACAGGATGGAGTTTTCTTCTTTCTTGGAAACCCAACATTGGTAATGAATGCACTTCTCTAGCTAGTACAGAAAGGAGCATCGTACAAGGATCACAAAGAACTGTCAGAAACCTCGTACCTCATGCCTGATCAACAGATGGAGCTCAATTTTTTAGGAAGGTTGGCATTTTTGTTGCAAATACTAACCGCAGATCCAATTAATAACAATTTTTTTGTTTCTCTTAAGGGACAACTATGAAAAATTTCATCAGGTCACTGTGGAAAATCAGCTGAATACCAATAAGGCAAAATTTGTTCATCATTACAAAGCTGGTCTGAATTTCAGTTATCAGTTCCAAGCATTCTGTATCACAGATTACAATTCATCATGAAGTCACTAGACACATAGCTAGGATCAGTTCATTGTGGCATAGAGAGTAAAAGAGCCGAGATTCGTCCTTGTTTGTACAGATTTTTCTCCATAAAGTAGTCAGAGAAAACCTAAAACATTTTAATAGAAGCAATTATTCTTCTGTAAGCTTCGCACTTTGTCTCACGCTCTGTGTTCTGCTTGTTACTCATCTTTAACAACACTTGTGAATACACAGGATTTCTGTTCTCTGAAAATTAATTTAATTTTCCTACTAGTCTTTTCCTAATTTACAGTCAAAGATCTTTTCTATGTGAAACTGCCTATGATACATGTTGTGGGGACAAGTGTGCTGCAACAATCAGGATCTGACTCCAGGTGGGGAGGAACAAGCAGAGGGAGAGGACACAAAATTTCAGAAAACAAAGATCCTGTTTCCATGGAGACGTTCCTAGGACTAAGTTATCTCGAGACATCAGAGGCTCTTCATAAATTTGGACAAACGAAAGCCAAACACAGACGACGTTAACCACAATTATTTCCATATAAAAATTGCTTAAATGGCACTACTAATCTTGATTTTCATGCAAATAGCTAGGAGGAGTTCAGCTCTCTTGCACCCTATATTGCAAAAGATTACTCTGTATGAAAGGAGATTAAAAGGAAGGCTGAATGAGGCTATATAAAAGCATCCATATGTACAAACTGGCAGCTTATGCAGCCACGTGGCTTGCATAGCAGCCAATTAGCAACAGCAGCGCAAAACCTGGCTCCTCACCAGGGCGGGACTGGAAACCGACCATCGGCACAGAAGCCAGTGCCCAGGTCGCACCGCAGGGCCAGCCTTCAGCGCTGCAAGTAACTGAAGTAGTTTTGAGATATTTCACGCTCCAGACCTTTACAAAAAACGTACTGCCTTACAAACGAGGCACAGTGACTGACAGGGTAGTAACTTCTAATCCACATCAACGCAAAGGTAAAACCACACTCACTGTGCGACTGCCTAGGAGTATGGCGTGCATACTTCATCTCTGCTAAGACACAGTTCACCTCCAGGGAAGCTACAGCAACTCAGTCAAACACTAAGTGTTTATGACTCAACATACCCTAAAGAACACGCCAGCAAGCGCTTTCTGATTTTTTTAAAGATACAAAACCAGTCATACATATTCCTAAAGTCTGAAAGCCCTTATAAACGTCAGTACAAACTTCTGAGGATTCAGAATGGATCTGTCCCAAATCCTCAGTAAGGCAAGGTGGCACCATTCTTCAAAGCAAGATGGTCAACTTCAAATGAAACTACCACAGAGCTCAGGGAATTTGAGAAATATCCATACCTGATTTACTACAGGAAAGACCGCACCACTGCATAACCAATAAAAAGTGTTTATAGGCAGAAAGCAGGCTGAGGAAAGAGAAGAGAATGCCAATTTGCTTCTCAAGGAAGACTACATTTTCTGCTTGGGCATAAATGAAAATCAAGTCCTATTCCATATAGCCTACTTATTTCTTCTATACAGATTTATTGGAAGAGTGGCTGTAGATTAAGACAGCTTGGTTACACCCACAGATAAAAGCAACGGCAAACAAGGTCTTTTACTGTCATACCATCAGGCTGAAATTTTCAACACTAAGATTCTACTTCAAGCTGGGCTTTTTTATTTGTTTTGGTTGAAACTTCAGCTAAAGCAGCCTAACAATTTCCTTAAAACTTTTTCCTGGAAAAAGTTATTCTGCCCACATTAAACATCTCAGCAAATTTTCTCTGAAAAGATCTAACATACCCTGATTTTCAGTAGGACCTGAATTTCAGCCAAGGCATGCCCTTGCCAGCTTACCACAAAATCAGCAAATGTGACTCTCCGAAATGAGGGAAGAGGATTTTAATCTGCACATCCTCAGAAAAGGTTGCTTAGATTTTAGTGGCTAGGTCCTTTGAAAATTCCACCAAACATACTTCTATTTGGGGGTGAGCAGGTCTTTCCTGTAAATGAACCCTGGCCTCAGATTTAAGCACCAGACCCAAAAGCACTGAAGCTGTCAGGGGACATTACTAAGGCTTGGGCAGCCTGAAGGAAGAAAGTGACTATTTCAAAACTGGGAAGCAAAAAATGGGAAGCACTGGCCCAGAAGGCAGCAGGAGCGAAAACGTTACTCAGAAAGGCAATCTGGAACTGGAGAGAGTGAAGGCTAGCAGAAGTTAGGAGCAGGGAATTAAGAATGAGTGCCAGCAAAAGGAGGCTAAGACTGAATCAGGATTGATTCAGCCAGAGGACTGGAGACTAAAAACTAGTGGGGTAAGGCACAGAAAGGTGAAGATGATCAAGGGCCAAATACAAGACCAAACGGACACTAGCAGGGTTAAGTGTGACACTGAACTAAATTAGGAGAATGAAACGGGAGTAAGAAGCCCAGAGATGAAAAACAGAGCTAGGAGCAAGAAAGGAGAGGAGGCGGCGATATAAAAGCAGAGAGGAGGAAGCCAGAATGCCAGCTAGAAAAATGGGCAAAGTTGGAAAGGAGTAGGGAGAACTGAATTTTACACAGAGACTGGGATAAGAGATTTGAGAAGAGGAACCTGAGACCAACCAGATCAAGAGTCTGTGGCTGGTATGAAGAGCCAGAGTGGAGAACAGATCAGATGCACACAGACTGAAGAGGAAGAAACAGAAAAGAAAATCTATAAAGAAACAAAAGAGAAGTCTTTGTTGCCACCAAATTGTACTCTTCCTGGAGTGAAACCAGAGATTAGCCGGTTATACCACTCCTCTGCTATTATTCAAATATGTTTGTGAAACTCACAAAGT
>Ga0181612_139313_pt1 | contig 11877 bp, 5 predicted proteins | sample HoacroProtozoa21_FD_119630 | JGI IMG/M metagenome (GOLD analysis project Ga0181612, IMG submission 119630) | Hoatzin crop microbial communities from Cojedes, Venezuel. Combined Assembly of Gp0051906, Gp0051904, Gp0051908 | reverse complement strand
TTCAGTTCTTGTATCGCAGTCCAGCATGCTTAGCCTTCACTGTTATGTAGTAAACCTTAAATCCACAGGCAGTTTTTTGACCGCTAGTTAGTGCAATGACAAAAGTTTTAATTTTCACCCACTGATTGCTTTGAAAAGGTTTTCTTAAGCAGCTTGATGGCAATAGTCTCATGGACGCTTCTTCTTCAGGTATAAGACAGATGTATATTAACACCTCCAGATGTACACCAGAGGGAATGACCTCTCTGCCACCTAATCTGGTGCAGTTAAATAACAACTGTTACGACAATGATGCTGCCTTCCCAAGTATTTTCTGAAAAGCACCGTACCACATAGTATCAAAGGCATCTTCATGCATACTCTGACTCTATTTTTGACTCCAGCAAAAGTGCAATTGAGGTTGAGCACAATATTAATGCTCTAGCATGGGCCATAATAAAAGGTGTTTGCAAATATGAGGTATAACCAGCCAGGAAAGTCAACAATCACATTGTCATTGTATCACTTATTAGCCAGTATTGCTGTGGTTCCCCTGCTTTTTCCAGTCTACAGTTAGATTTGATCTTATTTCTCTGCACCATTGCAAAAACAAGGGTTCAGCAGAGTTTCTTGCAGAAGATCTTTCTGAACAAATAAAACTGTTCTTTGTATGCAGGAAATGGGAGAAAATGATGCTACCTACCTGAATCGAGACAACCGTAGCCATAGGTGACTTGGGTGACTTCATTGCCATGTGACACACACTAGAGATGGCTGTACAAAAGACTGTTAAATAAATTGAGTCCTGGGGTGTTCAAACAGTAAATTTTCCAGCCTGAGGAAACAAAACAAAATACTATATTAATGTTGTGGACATCATCAGGAAACACCAAGGCGCATGGGAGAAAATGTAACTCTTTTTCACACCTTTTCATTAAGACTCCAGGCATAAGGGAGTCAAAGTCACTCCCTTTGTCAGACATAAGGGAATAACCCACAATCAGAATTGAAGGCAATAGCTTTAGACCGTAGGACTATATGATTTAAGTGACAGCACAGAAACTCTGTTTCTTAGAAGCAGCACTTCCAGTCTCAGATATATTGAACTGCAGCAATTTCTCATAATCATTATTTTGGCCAACCTAGGGAAGATCCTGCAATGGAAAAACTGACAGCAGTAACTGCTGCATAGTGGTGACTGCTGACCTCACAAGACAAATCATCTCTGTCTTCCCAAGCGAGAGCGGCGGAGATGACCCTTAGAATTTGATTCCACAGTAAATGTTACTTTTAATATGCAGGTCAAATATCAACTTGCCTGAAGAAATGTGGTGAAAATATGCACTCTCCTTTCTGCAACAGAACTAGTGCAAATCACTTGTCCTCCAAATCAAAAGGCAGATAAGCCAAGCACTGTCTTTCCCATTGCAGTCACCTTCAGGGTTTCCATCTCTCTCGTCACAGTTACACAGGCAGTTACCTAAAGGATAAATCACTGCAGTCCATATGAGGGGTGAGGGGAAAAGCACTGCTCCCTTAGTTCCCTCAGTCTCAGCAACAAAAGGACTGCTGCTGAGACTGTATCAATTATTTATCCAGGTGCCATTTCTTCTTCCGCTCTTTATTCCCTAGATTCAAATACCTCTCTCTCTCTGGACCAAACTCCATCTTCAATTATTCATTCAACTGGGTAGAATTTTTCCCTTGCTTATTTAAGGTTGGGGTTTTCTTTTGTTTGACTTGAACTGTTGGAACAGCAGTGATTTGTAGATCAGATAATACTGAGTTTGGAAGTTAGCCAAGAGCTCTAGGTTGACCTGCAAAGTAAATCATGCAGACTTGGCAAGGGGGATGGAGCAAAGAATATTGCAACGACTGTCATGGGCTTTGCATCATACCATAATCACTCTAGCCTGATCCGTGTGAACAGTGGTACTCACAACTGGATAAGAAGCACAACCAAAGTACCTGTGTAATTTGCAGATTCGTTACACTGACCTCTGTATATCCGTCGCAGCATATAAATCCCAGATAACCACACAAGCAACAAGTAAAACACTCAAATAAACCTACCAGTCAGCTCCCTGTGCAAGGACTCCAGACTACACACTTGGCCTGAGTTCACCCTTTCATCTTCAAAAGAAACTTATTTTGCTAAGAAACATAATTAAAACAAAATCAGCTTTTTGTGAACTCACTCTACAAGCATATCCCCTTTTCCAACCAGTATTACACATGTGGGCCACTCTGAATTACCACAGAAGCTAATGAAATGGAGGGAGAGGGATTTTAGGTTCATTTTCAGCCCACAGAAACTCCACATCATGTCTTGAAATCTCCCTCTTTGAGTCACTGAATTTTATACTGAATCTGTTGTCACACCACTTCGGAGTTAAGGACTCAGAAACAGCATTAGTCCCTCTTTTTACAGGCTGTTCATGATGTCTTTAAATTAATGAAAGTACAAATTATTTAAAAAAGCTCAGAAAATAGTTTCTCACTCTTCCCATTCTTTGAGGCTTGCAAAATTTCATTATGCATATAGAACCAATTTGCCTCCTGTTGCCACTAAATAACACAATTAAGACAACTAAATGTAGAACCTGAAAGTTCTAAAATGAGAGGACAAAGCACTGAGAAGGCTAATTACTGTCATTATACAGACAGTTGTGTGATGGTTAATTACGGAGATAACAGTTGTGGCTCCATGCCTAAGGCTGAGTCAAATATTTGGCTTCAAAAGTGTGGATTCTACATAAAGATTCTGAAATTTTAATATTTGTTTAATATACAAGCAAGATAAAATGGAATCTGTGTGGAAGTCTCACCATCTTTCTCAGAGTATTTTTTTAGTGGTAACTTCTCTCTTTGGTGGCTAGAGAAAAAAACCACATTTTTCTGTCTTCTAGTCCACTCTGCATCATCTTACTCTACTAAGTAGAAGTTGTTTTGCCTTCAGACAGGCACAGGGTGCTATGGTAATGTACTAGAAGGGCTTAAACTCTTTCTTCTGATGATGAACTGTATCTCCAACTTAGATCCACTGCACCCTGCGAACATGCATTCTCCAATGCTAAACCCTTAGATAAATTGGCCAGATAACACATACTTACTAGCAACACCCAGATGACACACAGCTCTTTGTTGACAAAGTATTACTACTACACCCAATGATTCAGTATTTGGAGAAGACCAATTACAAGATGAGGGAAGGCTGGTTGAAACTGAAGCTGAGGTAGGTAAAATAGTAGTCACAGCACAGCTTGGGAGCCTTATTTTAAAAGACCATCTGCAACTTCTGGCTGACAGCTGGACTAAGTCACTTTTCCTTTCTGACTTCGTGGGTATCTCCTGGGGAGCGGAAGGAGGGGGCCAGGGAGGAAGAAGTGCTGCCTGTGTAGGAGACAAAAAGTCTCACATTCAGTCCGTTAAACAAATATCCGACACAAACCTCATCCTCACTTCTTTGCTTTGTCTCTTCTAGAAAACTGCATGTAATAATTAAAAGTAAATAAAAAAACCACCCACAGGGCAATCCACATCCACTGCATTTCCTCCTCCACAAGGTGGGAGGGAAAAACACGGCAGATGTGAGGTGGCCTTGCAGAAGGTGATGAGCAGACATGAGAAATGTAGGGAGACATGCTATGGCGCACAAGACAGGAGAACAAGACAAACCAATTCTAATGCTCAGTAAGTGGTCCAGATTGAAATAAAACTGTATTTCAGTCATTCATTCTACAACAAAGTAACAATAGCCAGAAATTAAATGCAGAGGGACTTTTAGGTCAGTATCAATCTGTTGCAGAGAACGAGTAAAGCCAAAACAGACGTATGTTTTAAATTCACATCTGTTAAATTGCTTCTACTTCACAGAGGTTTGGTTCAAATAGACCTGTCTCTAGCTTGCATCTCAGAGCTTTTTATAAAAAAGTATTATTAATATGGCTACTAGTTTAAAGTTACTTTTGCCATTAATATCCCACATAACTAAAACTAGAAGAAAACAATGCTTCTACAAAAGATTCAATTGGAGCACCAGTACATATCAAATGCCACAGACTAAGTATACAACTATTAGCCTTCATCCCCACATAGTTTAGAGAAGTATTAAAAATACTCCAAATGAAAGCAGACTCACTTCAAACATCAAAGCACAGCAAGCCTCTGTACATCTTAATGGGGCTGATACACTTTGTGTCACTCTCTGAGTATGGCTTAGACACTAGATTAGTCACTACGACTTGGAAATTTTCACTGAAGAGCTTTAAAGGTCTTGTTCATTTAACTAGTATCTTTCACCCCCAGGCACTTTACCCAGTTGCACAGATAAAACATTAGAAAAATACAGTCCAAACTTATTTGATTATAGCAGAACTCAGCTTTCATAAATAAGGAGAGAGAAAAGACAGAAATAATTTACTCTAAATACTCGGTAAAACAATGGGTATCCCTGAAACTGCCAGTGAAGGTGAAGGGCTGTGACTGCATTGTATCTGTTTGGTTTCACTTGGTTTGTGATTCTGCCCTTTCTGCTTGAGCAGAGGAAGCAGGAGCTCATGGACTAACTTCTTGGAGTCACTGAGCCCAAGGCAGGCAAGAATAACAGCTCTGGTGGCTCACTGTCCCGAGGAAACCATCCACTTCATTCTGAGACTTCCTCCACAGGCACTCTTGAAGCATACTGTGGAACTGTTAGTACAGGTCCCCCTCCCCACAGAGTCAGAGCCATGCCAATCCTTCCAGAGCTTAAGAGTAGCTACTTATTTGAAGCCTGCTACTTATGACAACTTCACAAGACCATAATGATGTGAATTAGGAAGGTTCTCTGCTTTTCTTCTCTCAGTTATTCCTTCCTACAGAAAGAGAAGGGTGTTGGATAGAGCTAGCATGACCATGAAATCTTACTGCAGACAACACTTTGACTTCTGCATGCTCCAAAGATTACCCATGGACCGTTGCCATTCCATGTTGAGGAGAGAACACTTTGCATTAATTACGCTGCCATCATTTAACCATTGCTATGATTTCAGTGGATTTATGCTCAGGACTTGTTTGTCTGTGAGGCCTTTCGGTGCTGTGGCTTCAGCTGCCTGTTAGAACAGCAGTCCCTTGAGAAAACCTCAAAAGACACTCTCTTCTTCCCCTTTTAATTTCATTCTGTATATTTAATTCCAGTCATTATGCGCCTTGACAATAGTCTTTCTATGCCATCTGTTTATAGAAAGTGACATCATTCCCTTTGAAAAAACAGGAGGAGGAATCTGTGGAAATAAATGCTCCATGGCAGGGGACCACTTTGGAGAAAGACTCCTTCGCGCAGGGCGAGCAGCTGTACAGGGAGCTCGCTGAGGGACCGAGTCCTTCGCAACTGCAAACCACCAGCAGGAAGCAGCCTCTGTGTAAGGAAGCGATTAGGTATTTATATCCTTCACTGTGGCCGGTAAACAGAATTAGTGTGACTTGGACCAAGTTTTAATTATACAGGAGCTTAATGATCTAAGCTGCTGTGGGAGGAGAGCGTGGGAGAAGAGAATGAAGGGTCAACAAAGTGCATCTGTCTGTTTTCTCTCCTTCTCTCTTCAGAAATTGCATTCACAGAGCTATTTTTATTGAGTTTTTCAAGGTGATTTTTTTTCCGCCTTAGTCCAAGGAATATTAGATTCATGACTGGCTATTGACGAAGTGAAAAGCCAGTAGGTGTAGGGTCATATTTCTAAGTACAACTCCTTAGCAGCATGTAAGTCAGTAAGTTTAAAACACCAGCAACTTCATTTTTCAGCATGAATACTCCAACCTGCTAGGCAGGTGAGAAAATCCTCACTGAATGGCATCTGCCCACACTCTGTGAGCTGACAAAGTTGCTCTGCTGCCATGACCAGCAGCACAACTTGGGATTCTTAGTGAAGAACCAACACTGATTGCATTAATGGCTGCTCTAATTAGAAATCTCAGTGAGGATGGGTTGGTTCCTACCTATCTGAAAGGAAGCTAATCTCCTCCCTGCTTAACTTCAGGAACTGTCATTGGATTTCATTTGCCTCATTTTCCTACATCTTCCCAAATTGGAATCCATCCTTAGCAAATTGTGTGGAATATTAATGTTTCATTCCAGCTACAAAAATAAGCTCTGGAAAACATGCAGGTTCCACCTGTTGTTGTTTTGAAAATTTTGATCCTTTCCCATTTTCCTTTGCATAGAGGGAGTGCTCCTCACAGCTGTCCTGCACTTAGCTTGCCTAGGGATTCTGCTCAGCTGACAAGCCTGTTCTTGCTGAAGATGACTGTTGTAGCTATCATGGCAGGGAAAGAAGAACACTTGCACCACAAAACTCATTTTTGACATTTCTAAATGCACTTAAAGTCATAGGTAAGGCCTTGGCTGGTTTCTTTAGGCAAATGGAGGGTCCAGTACAGGTTCAGATCTCACTAAGGGCTACTTACAGGGATTTCATTAAACCCTGCCATTCATTTTTTAAGGCTGGCAGTAAATATGGAGAAGTGGTGTACATGCTAAAGTGGGGAAACTTTCTGTTTTCAGTCACAAACATGGCTATTTGCCTTTTTTGTCTTTCATGTTATGTGCTATGCTGGCCTTCCAATATGACTCCAAAATGACAAAACACACCACTACCATAAACAAAATATAGGGCCATCACATAAAGAAAAAACAGGGCCCTGGAATACCCTGCTTCCTCAAAAATTGCAAAGTTCTTATGCAAGTAGTTTGCAATCCGCTGGAAAAAAAGCAAAGGTGATCAACATCGTTATGCCCCTAGTGATGCTGAAAAGCACCCTAAAATTAAAGGCAATCTGAAATGTGACTTTCAGACAAACAAAGAACCTGTTTTCTTTTACACATGGACTGAGTGTTCAGATGACTTCCAGACAGAAAAGTACAGCACAAGAAATTGTGATTTACTGCCATCCTCTTCCTACAGTAGAGTTCATTATGATTTTGAGCAACCAGCCTCCCTATCAGCAGGGGTAAACCACTGCTTTGTCAGCTCAAATGCCACTCACCTAACCAGAGCACAACCCTGCAATCAATCAACTCTGTAGGACAGAGGCACCAAGTTAACAAATGGAGGGGAATTTGAGTCGTATGAATTTGCCCCATGAACCCTCAGTCACAGAAATCTCAAATCAGAACTGAATGACAGGCTCCTGCAATGGTCACCGGTGCTTTCGCTGAGCAGACACACAGTTGAGTATTTGCAAGCAATATGCAGAGTGCAGGTATGTAGGAGAGGCATTGATGCGTAGCTCAGGTAAAAGTGCACAGATTTGAACAGCTGCAGATTACAAAGCAGCTATTCAAGCAATTAAGTGCTCCTCATATTGTGCTGAGGATGCAGAACACAGCTTCATGGTTCCTACACTACTACCAAAATAAATCCATCAAAGGTTTGGTTTTCTTTTCAAAACGGCTGCTACTAGTTTTCAGCTTAACCAGTAGTACTAGCCTAGGTGGTTAAAGCAACCTCAAAACTGAAGTTACCTTCAGCTGGATTCAAGTGACAAGTGAAGAAAAAATCAGGTTACCACACTTGAAATCCCAATCCAATACACCACCTTCTGTGAGTCAGCTACCATAGAAACCCATGTCTTGTTCAGCACGATAAAGTTTGGCACGGCAAAGGCCTGTTTCTCTACACCCAAAGATAAAAACATGAAGTATCTAAAATGAATCAGAGAGAGGTTTATTCTGCAAGAAGCTATCTATGATTTTGAGCCAAACTTCTGCAATTTATCATTCTGAACTAGACATCTACTGCAATTAAATTGGCTTTTCTTTAGGCTACACTGTTGATAAATATAATTTCTGAATGTGCTAAGTACTGTTTCTATGGATTCAAATTTCTTCGCAAACAGTGACAGCAATTGAAGGGATCATCACTTATTCACCTAGAATAAATGCCACACCAAGAAGTAAGTCATCCTTCAGTTTTTCAAGGAAAAGAAATTCTTCAAAAAACACAAAATCTAGAGGTCTACCTCCTTTCATAACACACAGAGACGTACCTTCTTAAAGATATTGTTATATATATTTACACAGAAGCCACACAACAGAAAACAGCTTTGTCGATTCCAAATGTCAGTTACTCTCTTAACCCCACAGTAAAAAAAATATAATCCAAACCTGAAATTCTTCACTTTGTGACAAGCTTATGTCAGACCATGCACTGACATGTGCACAGGGGTTATGCACTGTCTGACTCTATCGTGCCTGTCAAACACTTGCTTCAAGGACTGGGTTTTCAGAGTTTTCCCTCTTACATGTAAAGCTGCTAGCTCAAGTCTGGAGGGCATTGTTTCAACACAAAGCAGTCAGCAATGTGCACGTCTGGAATTTACCGTATTTCATGAATCCCACTGGCCTTTAGTGAAAGACAGTTTAAACGGTTGCAGTCACGTGACAGAACACTACGATAAGACAGCTGGAGAGCTACAAAATGGACTGCTTCCTAACACAGAAAGAGTTTTTACCAACAGAAAATCCCAAAGTGAGTTATTTAACTCTGCAACAGTAACCAGCTGTTGACCAATATTTCCAAACGATCAATATGGAGTCAGAATTCAGGCTTTAACTAAGCTATTTGTAAGGTTCTAGTCCTTCGTTCAAATGCAACCAACATGCGTGGAACATGTGTCAAACAAAACATATCTGTCTGTTCTGTGGCTTCTGGCCAGAATACTTCTACATGTACCCACTTCACAGTCAAACAGTGTGACTGGAACACAGACAGCTTTACCCGTGTTGAATTAAATTTAAAATAATAGTTAGGAGGAGGGGAGAAAGAATTTACTGAGCAGAAAACAGCATTTACCTACAAATAACTTTCTAAACATGCAAAGCTGTTCACGAAGTTTAAAAAATAACAAAGAGATTCACTCAACTCTGAATGTTGAACAAGGAAAAAAAAACAAAGGCCACTTGAAATGAGTACCTCTGCCATTTCCCACTCCAGTTACGCTATTTGCAATGAAGTGGAAAGCTCTGCAATACATAGTAACATGGGAGACTTAGAAAATGTGACTATGCTTTCAGAATCCAAATCAGCATGATTTTAGGTAGCATCTGTGAAACAGAACCTAGAGATTAACAGTAGGCCAATGTAAACATTACCAATTTTTTTGACTTTTCATCCTACTTATGTGTTTTTCAGAATGAGATAATTTCTCTAGTTTCAAGAGTTTTATAATGACATTTCAAACAAAAACTATCATTGATTTTCAGCAGACCAGATCTGAGAACATTAAGTACTTGAATTCTTTCCATTACAGAAACTATTCACCAAACTCAAACCTCACTCTCCTAAACTGTTTGCTTCCAACGACACACATGCAGTTACTTTATCTCTCTGCTAAGCCCACTTAACGTGCAGGGCCAGATACCCAGGAATGTGGCACAGATTAAAAGACAAAACAGAGAAAGAGGGTAGCATGAGAAACAGGTCATCGCCGGGAGCAGGGTTTGGTTCTGGAGAAGGAGCACCCAGCCAGATCATCCCAAGATAAAAGCCAGTAAGACATTAAGACACAAGCTACCACTAAACTATGTGCTGTCCATGCCGCTGCACACTTCATTGCGTTGTACGGGATTCACAGGATCAGGGAGGTTGCCCCGCACACGCAGTGTTTTGCACTTCAGTTTTTTCCATTACTTTTCCATTAAGTTCAGGGAGTTCTGGAAACTACTAGAGTCAAGTCAGGAGGACAGAAATTACCATGACTACTACCCTTATAGCACGGGTCTTTTGATGTTAATGGAACAGTATTTTCCAGGGAAAGAGTTCCAGACAGTTAGTCATTGGTGATAGTGCAGGATAACGGCTAATTACAGCCCTGTTTCTGGACAGCTACTTTCCAGCTCCTTGTAGAACGCTGTAACGAGACAGCTGGCATCATTTTTAAGGTACCTATGGTGGTAGAAGAGAGCTGTTATGTGCTGTCCCTACAAGCACAACAGATATCACAGGGGCCTTGGAAATCCCAGTTAAGAAAGGAACAGAATAAATTTCTGTTCAGAGGATAAATGGCAATCTTTTAACATTTCAAAGAGAGTTTAATGATTGGTAATCCATGTTCCCAGCATGAATCCCTGCTTTTGACAATTATGCTTTTGAGAATTTCACAATATAAGGGAGAAAAATCTGAGAAGTTGGAAAAAAATGAACATAATATGCTTCACAACTCATTGCCAAGTCAGGTACTCATCCAACTGTAGAGTCAACTCGCTAAAAGTAATAAACCAGCAAAACTTCACACATAAAAAAAATGAATCATTGTATTTTAACACTTAGCAGCATGGAAAAGAGACCATTTTGACTTTCATTCCGTTAAAGATTTCAGACATTTGTGTAGATTCTCCATTAACCTCAAGACATAAACTATCATACAAGATATGCACTGAAGTACCTCATTGAATTAGAAATCGAACCCCTGACAAGTTAAGATTTGTTTCTTTTCCCAGGAGCTGCTTATCTCCTCTTGCAACCTCCTTTTTCCAACTCCACACTGGTTTTACATACTAGTTCTCCATCAAGTGCTTACTCACAGGTTTCTATCAGATTCATGACAGTACAGCAACCTGAAGGTAGTGTGCAAATTGAAGTATGTGTGTGTCAGTCAAACACCAACATTATTTTAAACTCATTGTACACCTGTTACCACACAAGGAGAAGCATGCCAGCCAGCAAAAGAGAAGAAAATGTCAGATGGGATTTCATATAAAACTTCCAATTTCAAGCACAAAAAATCCATAAAACTGTTTGGCTCACATCTACAGAAATGTGAACCTGTTTGCAGAAGGCTTTGACCTGCCTCATGGAGAGCACAAGCCCAGGTTTTTCCACTTCAGCTGCTCACAACTCAACTTGAAGCTCCTTATCAAGAGAAAGAGGAGTTTCTCCCATTCCCTCTGTGACATATTGCAGCAGCAGCTCAGGGCCACAGTTAATCTCTTAGCTTTCTAGCATAAAACACTCTCCCCTTCAGCCTTGCCAGGATATCTTCAGATACAGGAGTCAAGACTCTTTCTCTCCTTCCTCCCACCAGCTCACCGTAAGATGACAGCAACTCTAATTTTTCCTCTGCACACACACCTCCCTTATGAGTTTTAAGAGGTCCTTAAGAAACAAGAAGCATCCAAACTAAATAGTTTAGTCTTTGTTCTGTTGATGCTCTGCAGACTGTAGAACTTGGCTTTCATAAGTCATCTTCAACTCATAATGAAACAGCTTATCTATATCTGATTTTTCTACTTGTGATGTTTAAGGAATATGTTAGCAGCATGGCAAAAGGAGATTTTAATGAAAATGCACCTCAGAGATCTCTAAAATGAAGCAGCTACTTGGCTTTGCGGAGGAGGGGCTTTATTAAGCATTCAGTATATTAAAAGAAGAAAGATATCTTATCTGTGTTATTTTTATATACAGGTGGCTCCATTACGGAGGAAGGGGCACCCAGGATAACAAAGGAATAATGCAAAGCAATTTTCCTCAAATATGCTGGAGCACGTTACAGAATAGCCCCAGTCTGTCATGGTTCTAAGTGCACTCATGCACCTTAAATAGCTGTGACCAGCCTCACCTGAGGCTGCTCCCACACCCTTGGGCCCAGGAGCTCTATTCAAGCTCAGCCCTGGGCCTTCACTCTTCACTTGGGCTATGGTGGAGGAGTGCTGGTCTCCATAGCCATGGAAGCCCCTTAATCTAGGCCCTGACTCACAGACCGGTTTTCCTGGCTTGACCTCAGCCTAGTCTTTTTGCCGTGGATCTGCTGGGTGATCACCGGCCTATTCCTAACCCTGACCTATGGATAGACTTCCTGTCTTGACCTTCAGTCTGCCTTGCAGCCATGACATTGTCTCATGATCTGAACTCTTGGTAGGAC
>Ga0181612_108412_pt1 | contig 11877 bp, 5 predicted proteins | sample HoacroProtozoa21_FD_119630 | JGI IMG/M metagenome (GOLD analysis project Ga0181612, IMG submission 119630) | Hoatzin crop microbial communities from Cojedes, Venezuel. Combined Assembly of Gp0051906, Gp0051904, Gp0051908 | reverse complement strand
AGAGGGAAGAAGTTCTTCCTCATGTTCAGACGGAACATTATTGTAAGAAGTAAAATGCCAAACAGTTTAACCGGTACAAAATAATTGAATCATCTGTGATGCAAAGAAAAAGCTACCCTACGAACCTTCCTTTGCCTTTTTACATGCCACCATTTAACAAATAGCAAATACTCATTCACAATGCAGTTACTATGGAATAATACCCTTACATTGATTCTAATTCAATGCAATCAGCATCTCTACAAAGAAAAAAAAAAAAAAGAAAAGCAGGGAATAATTTCTTCAAATATGTAGTGCACTTCTAGGAAGGCGTGATTTAAATATTTTAACCAATGGTTCATTTAAGGTTTTATTCTGAAGAAATAGGCTTTGGCAGTTTGTTGCAACAAGCCCATGACCAATTTGAAAACAATGGTACAGTAATACATTTAGCCATGCTTAGAATCACAATTCATGCAGGACCCAGAACAGAGTACTAAGTTTCCTCTTAACATATATCCAAAGGCTAAAAATATCCCCATGAAACTAATTCTTTCCAAATGATTTCCAAGTGGTCCCATTCTTGACTTCCTTTGGATTGACTGGGTGGCATCATAACAAATTAACATAGTGCATTGTTGGATTTTTAAAAAATAGTAGAATAAAAGATGATTTTTGCTCCAAGGCAACTCACTGGTTCTGGAAGGGAATATTTATCCTTAATAAGTAGCTAAAAAATGCGAGAAATATGATCCTCTTTTCTTCCCAAGATTATCATTGTCTTAAGAAAAAAAGAGAAAAAAGTGCTCTTTCATTTTGGTAGCATGTGAAATTTCTATAGGATCAAAAAGAGAAAAAAATACCTGCAAAAATCTCTGCTGGACACTCTCTTTTATCTACTTTTGCTGATACCACATCCAAATATTTGACAACCTCCTTCCGTACTCCCTACCCAGTACCACACACACTGTTATCCCATTTCATGGAGGGGCAAAGAGGCATAGAAAAACTAAAGGATTCATGCAATTCATAGAGGAAATCTGTGGCAGCGATAGCAGAGAACTGGACCCACTACAAACTCAATTCCTATACACTGGGGTAGATTTTTTCTCCAGTAAGTATCAAGCAATCACCATATTTTCCTTCTCCAAAGCAGCAGAAAAGGTCTGCAGAGATACAGGGGGAATGTAAGCTCTCCAGCTATCCCTGTCTGATCTACAGTCCCACAGAAATCGGGATGGACTCCTGGCTATGCTCACACAACATGCAAAGTAGGACAGAGAAGTAAAGAGTCAGTTCTTGTTGGATATTCTGTGTGTTGCTGCCAGCATAGTAGGGAAAATGAGCTTCTCTGGACCTCGGCAAATGATTGCATATTAGCTTGAGGGCTAAAGTAACTTACTGTGTAGCACAGAATTCCCTAAAGTTTGTCAGTTCTAAGCACAAACCACAGAAATCCCCACAAAGATGAACACTACCTGCAGCTGCTGTGCACAGAAATCTAATATTAAATGCATGGTTGCAAAACATACAGGAGAGCAGAATATAGGAAGACCTCAACCAATACTTTCCTATCTCACTTTTTAAGCCCATCTTGTAGCAAAAAAACATAGCATAATATAGCAAAAATATAGCAAAAAAAGAATACCACAAATCCTTCTGCACCTAAAAGTGATGCGATCTGTTTCTCAAGACTTCACTACCTACAGGCAACAACCATAAACAGGTCATGGTGCAGCAGAGACACCACACTTGATGCTCTCTCTGGAGGCCCTTCTTTGAACTTTTTCAATCTTCTATGGTTCAGGGCAATTTGAAAGGCTGTGGGAAGACTCATAAGACACACGCTGCTCCGCAGACACTGGTCACAGACCACCTCCCCAAATCAGTACTGGAGCAGCTAAAAATATTTATTTTCGAAGGTGGGACACATTGTGCTACACAGCATGCCTCCTTTTGTCCTGACTTCCTTTTCTTCATGCAGTGCTCCTTGTTTTGATTAACAGAGCACAGGCAACCTAAGATGAAGGACAGATCTGAATTCTACAGATAGCAATTATTCCCCCTAGGCCTGCCAAATCTGACTGGAGATCTAGCAAAAAAAACCCAAAGCAGCTGAAAGGAAGCTGAAAGGAAGGAAAATGCGAGGGTAGGGGAAACCTACCAGAATGTGTGAAAACGTCTACAAAAGTTGACTTGGTTTTGTTCCTGAAGATGGAAGGTTTCACAGCAGGACTCCATAAATCCCAACCTCATGTACTGACACCCTTTAAACATTATTTTAAGATCAAGTGATGTAATATTTTTGAATCACATTTGAAAAAGTATATTAAGTATATAAAAAAACAAACAACAAAAAACAGCAATTCTCTACACAGAGAATTTAACAGGAGCCCAATTCTCTATGTTAATTCAACTTCAATATTCTGCTTGCATACATGAATCGGAAGTTGGATATGATATTATAGAAAGAGAGAAACATCAGGAGTGGACAACGGCAACAATATTTCTAGCTCTTTCACAAGGTATGGGGTATCTTCCCTGCACCACTGAGAATCAATATTCTCACCGTCCACTTGTAACTCACCAAAGGGGCATTCCTTGAAGGTTTTCCTTCTCCTTCTGTCCACATATTTAAGTCACGTTCTCATTTTATACGCAGCCCCTTTGTGTTAGACGTACTTTTCCTTCTGCTTAAATCAGTCATTCAATCTGAAGAAAGCAACTATCTTAATCTGGAATTCAATAGTAGCTTCCAACTTCTCTGATAATCTCCAAAGTGTACACGCTTACAAGATTTCAGACCAAAATGTTCATCTTTACTAAGTTATTAATCAGTTAATTTAATCTGTTGAAATCCTGACCTCAGGAAACACAATTTTAAACAGACTTTTGTCAGTGTCGCTGAGTTACAGGTTTCATTTTGTGCTAAGGAGAATGACTCACACACAGACTGGAAGGGATCTCAAGTTATCTTTCAGATTTGAGCATTCCAGACCATCCATCTTTTGGAGCAACATCACAAAGTGTGACAGTATTTTATACATTAACTAGCAAGAAGAGCTTGAATAGTTGATCCTGCAAGATGCAGCATGATCTAAACTTCACAAATTCAGTCATGAATCAAGGGATTAAGGGTACTTGGTTTCCCCAAGAGATCCACAACACACTGCAACTCATGGCCAGCGCACGACGTTGCTTATTGTCATATCTGAGTCACAGACACACAGAAGCAATGGAACATCTGATTCCTTTACCTTGAATAATTTCCCCTTATCACAACACAGTAGGTAATATGGTCTGTAAAACCGGTCTTCTGAAGTGTAATGCAGCTATTTTTACTTTAAGACCTGCATGGTTGGACTACCATGGGAATACCACAATAACAGATAATATAACAGTTGATCAACCAAAGAAACATTTTGGCCATAATTCAGTTCTGTTCTACACAAAGTGTTATGCCATGATCATCTTAGAACAAGAAGCAATGATGACAACAAGACTACTTTTAATACGTCTACATGATACAGCAGTAAAAATGTCAATTAATCATTTGAGATGTACCTCTACTATCTGAACCTCCACTATTGACAGTTTCACAAGAAGTTTAAAAAAAGAAAGAAAGCAAACAGAAGAACTGTATAGCGCAAAACCCAAGTTCTTCATAACTGAGAATAATCTCCAGCAATGATGCTGAACTGTGGCTGTCCAGGAAGGACAAAGGGATGAAGGAAAAAATGTTCTGGCAAATAAAAAAATCTAGAATGAGGCAATGAGAATGCAACAGATTACTTGCAAATTCCAGGGGACTATCAAGACAAGGTCTTGTGGATTAACAACCTCAGTCTTTATTAGGGAATCCTACATATATATGTATCTCTCTATCTTCCATAGCAACATAAATCTATTACTAGACATTCCTGTTACACGTTAACACTCTCAAGAGCAAATCCCAAACAGCCTGGTTACAAGACAATTAAATAGCAAAACCATGCTGCATTAAGGAAAACAAAGGGTCAAGCTACACAACTCCCTCCAGTGCTTAGATGTGCAGGGGAAGCAGGCTGCAGTGTGGTTGCATAAGTATCAATGCAAGCAGGATTTGTCCTCTATTAGTACAATCTCTACCATTACAATAAATTAGCAAGGAGAGACATGCAAGGTATTGGAACACCTGGAACATATTCCAAGTAGTGAATAAAGATGACATAAACGCAATGCACAGTACTGCACAGTAAGAAGGCAGCAACTGTATAGATAAAAAAGTGAGGCAGCACTTCTCCTTTTCAGTCCATTTTCAGTTATACAATCTTTTCTCAAAAAGATCCTTCTGAAAATGCATTTTCTCCATTTTGGGCTGAAACCCAGAAGCTTGTCTCTTACATTAACATCCATTTTACTACATTAGAGTTACTTGAGCAGAGACTAGAGAGGGAATAGGGAAAGAGAGACCTTTTATGCCATGACAAAATGCTACTTCTGTTCATGGGAAACTCAAGTAACAAGAAACAGGTATTTAATTTAATGCTGTTAAAAGCAAGATTTGAGTTCTATAATAAGGCCAGTATTGAACTGAGGACTGAATTTGTTGGTCAGATGCAAGCAAACTTGTTAGCAAAAAATACAGCCAAGCTAATCTGCAAGGAGAAATGTTCACCTCTGCAAAGAAATTAGCCATCTGGACAATTTCTCTGACTGAGCAGACACAACACCTCCAATAATGAAGATTTTGGAGTCACGTCAAGTAATTTATGAATCTTCCTTTCTGTAATTCATGCCTACTACATCTGGTAATATCTATCAGTCACGAACATGAAGATGAGAATATTCCCCTCCTCTTTGCCACACTTTTTTATAAGAAATCCATGCCTGTTGGGTGTTTCCTAGGCTTCTCTGCTTTAAGCAATGTAAGGCAACATGTCAGATTCCCTATCTGAATCATGCTCCTGAACCAACAGTAATGAATGCATTCATGCAGTCAGACCGTGATCTGCAGTGCTGCAAGTGGTTAAGTATCCAAAGGGATGGTTCATACAGGCAAAAGTTCTGGGAAGGGGTTTAGATCCACTATGCTCTGGTTGAACTTACACCGCAAGAATCATACAATGACAGAATTATTCTGGTTGGAAGGGACCTCAGCATGTCTCTAATCCAATCTTCTGCTCTAGTCAGTTTGGTGTTCAACACCAAACTCAAAGTTTTCTCAGGGTTTTTCCCAATTAGATTTTTTAAAACCTCCAGGGATGGAGATTCCACAGTGAAGAGTTCATGGTCTCATCAACAGGAATCACACTGAGCAAAGCAGTGACAAAAGCTGGATCGATGGGCTGAAGTCAGTCGTATGGGGTTCAGCAAGGCCAAGGGACAGGTCCTGCACTTGGGTCACAACAACCCCATGCAACGCTACAGGCTTGGGGAAGAGTGGCTGGAAAGCTGCCTGGAGGAAAAGGACCTTGGGGTGTTGGTTGACAGCCAGCTGAACATGAGCCAGCAGTGTGCCAAGGTGGCCAAGAAGGCCAACCGCATCCTGGCTTGTATCAAGAATAGCATGGCCACTAGGAATAAGGAAGTGATTGTCCCTTTGTACCTGGCACTGGTGGGGCTGCACATCGAATACTGTCTTCACTTTTGTGCTTTTCACTACAAGAAAGACATTGAGGTGCCGGAGCGTGTCCAAAGAACAGCAACAAAGCTGGTGAAGGGTCTAGAAAACTAGTTCTACAAAGAGCAGCTGAGGGAATGGGGATTGTACCCCTGAAAGGACACTGTAGTGATGTGGCTGTCAGTCTCTTCTCCCAATGAACAAGTGATAGGAGGAGAGGAAATGGCCTCAGGTTGCACCAGGGAGGTTTGGAAGCATATTAGGTGAAATATCTTCACCAAAACGGTTGTCAAGCATTGGAACAGGCTGCCCAGGGAAGTGGTTGAGTCACCATCCCTGGAGGTATTTAAAACGTGTAGATGTGGCATTTAGGGACATGGTTTAGTGGTGGACTTGGCAGTCTTATGTTAATGGTTGGACTCGACAATCTTAAGGGTCATTTCCAATCTAAATGATTCAATAGAATCATAGAAATCATTCTATGCAGTTGAAAGAAATTATTTTCTTTTTTAAAAAATACATTGTTTTGTGAAAGAAAGGCATAAAAGTCTTCTTTCATTTTTGGAATAAACGAAATTAAGTGTCTTTGATGATCTATAAGCACGTCTTACTTTTTTGGTGTGTGGCGGATTTTGCCAATAACATTCTAAATAGCATTTTAATACCACTCATTTAGAGAGGCTAAATCTTACAAGGGAACCCCACCACATGCAAATATAAAGAGGAGTTACAAAGTGCCCCAGAGCAGCCTATCTGTTAACTGCATCCACAAGTATTTGCATGACTTCAAGTTCATATTTCATTGGGAGTTAAATGCAATTCTCAATAACAACTTGATTCTGTGAAAAATTCCCACCAGAGTATTAGTGAAATATCTGAAAAGCAAAATCAGTACAGAAGCAGAGCTTGAAAGAGGGTCTGTGGGTAATTAGGAAGAAACATATGTGCAGTTATGTGAAGGAAGTAACACAAAACCATAACTACCAGATGATGCTGGAGCCATCAAAAGAACATGTTTTCCTTCTCCCTGTCAGCTTTTCTTCCCTTACCAGCTCTGCAGCAGGTTAGTCCCACTGGGTTACTCCTGACCTACGTGATTTGTAGGTTAAGGAGACCTTTCCCCTACTTCTACTTAGGTTTCCTGACTTTAAAAGTCCAGCAACTACTTGACACCTTTCAGTCAGGGAGTAGGCTTACAATGTCCTTTCCATGTCTGTGGCACATGTTCTTTTCTTTAAATATAATTCAAAATGTTACTCAGTTCAAGCTTCTATTTTGATGTCTAAATTATCTCACTGAAAGATCTCTACCTCTATATCCCTGCAGACTGTTGTCACACTTTGTCTTTTCCTCCATTTCTTTCATGCTAATAATAAAATGTGAAGTCAGAAAGAATGATGAAGCAGTAAAAAGTAGTTCTGAACCCTTAGAACTCCTTTAGAAACCACAAGAAGAATCAAAACCACATACATATATACGCACACCTACTTGGAAGTGATGGAACTTCACTAACATGAGGAAGTGTCAGAAACAACGTAGAGCGACAAAACTGAGCTTAGTAATCACTAGTATCATGTGTTATAGGTAAATTACCTATATCACAAGATAGGCCAAAGTGTGCCCCGTTAGCTAACTGTGAATTTAAAGAAGCTTCAGAGAAACCTTATTAATTGAATTACAGACACAAGAAACTACTAAATGTTGCATGAGACTGGGCATTATTGTCCCAGAGAAGACAGAGTTAATTATTAATACTAGGTGTGGAGTTACAGCTTCCAAAGTGCGAGGTGTACAGTACTTTGGGCGCTTCAGTGTTGCAGAGAGAGGATGAATTACAGCTCTCAGAGGCTGTTGCTGATGAATAGGCTTCAAGTGGATTGCTCACATTTTTCGGTAACAGTTCAGGAAGGTTCAAGATCTAAAAACTCATTAAAAATAAATGTCATATTAATATTGCACACCCAGGACTTCTCCAAGTCTTAAAAATATTTGCTAAAAACTGACAGCAAAAGAACTGTTGTCAGGCACAGCTCACTTGGAAAGCCGTTCATCAGTAATAATGGGCAAATTACAGTGTTATTTAATACCTAGCTGGCCTCCAGGACATCCAGGCTGGCCTCCAACGCTGCCAGTATGTCTATAGTAAGAGAGACGAAATACTGATTCATTGGAGTACAAAGAGCACATCCAAAAATGAGAAATTTCCACCATCCAACAGATGCACCTTATATATATTTGGGGTTTGTATACTTGTAAAATTTTCTTTTTCCAGTTCATCTGTCTTGATGGGTAATCAAGTCCTGTAATAAAACAAATGATGCTAAAAAGAATATTGAAAAATCTCCACATTATATTCTGTCCCTGGCAGATGAAGAAGAGACTGCTCTGCTCTGTTTTTCTTAGAAAAAACAGGAAATTTTCGTGTCTCTCTTTGTGGTCTGTATTTAACTGGAAGTTCTTTCAAAAGCCTAAGCTTGACAATTGACTGCCTTTTTTTTTTTCTAATCGTCATTTTACTTGTTTTGATAGTTTGCTAACTGGCTTGTGGTACAGCTTTAAAGTGAGATCACTGTTGGCACATTTCTGGATTCTTGTGCTCAGTTCTCTGATTGATCAGTACCATAATAGGCTTTATTGGTGGATATAAACCACAGAGCTGTTTCTAGTCTTTGCTATTTAATAGCACAAATCTTTGGCTGTCTAAAGTGTTGTGTGCACTAACAAGCAGAGTGATATTAGTATACAAGAGCCAAACATGGTAGCAGAGATTTTAAACCATCCCCTTTCCTTCATGTCTGTGCAAAACCCAGCCAGGAGAATCCACAGACAGGCAGGTAGTCCCCAAAAACAGACTTCCAGAGCTAAATTAGGATAGCTTTCCCTGGAGGTTTTCCAATTTGCAACACTGAAGATGTGGCCCATGAGTTTACTTGTTAGTACCTTTTTCTAACCCAAAAATCTATTCAATACCTTAACCCCCTCTGTAAACGTCAATGTTGTAAATAATGTTTGATGGTGATCACCATCTGATGGCTTTTTAGGTAATTTTGTGCTGACCTGAGTAAGCAGTGTCCAGGGGAAGTGTGCACAAATTATTATCTCCCATAGAAAAATCTTAACAACTGTACTCACAAATCATGAAAAACAGTGGAAGGAAAATTAAAATAACAAGAAAACCCTCTGAAGGAGAATATTTGTCTTGGAAATGAGAAAAACTCTGGAATCCAGCCACACTCACACTCTGAACAGCACAGACTACTATGTCCCCAGCCCACAGCCTGACACATCTATTGCTTAGGGCCTGGGAGAGTGGAGGTGCTGTTTCTAGCATAACATTTTTTTTGTTTCTCTTCATGGCTATTTCCTCAATTTTTTCACATCTCCAGACCTGTAAAGATCTGACCGTGATGTCTCAAGGAGAGGTGAGAGTTTGACAGTGCCAGTACAGATTAACCTCTAACTGCAGAGGGACACTCTATAGCAGAGCAGTATCCTCAGTCACGGTTCTTCAGAGAATAATCAGGAGCTGCTTGAAATGCATCTTTCTAGACACACAGATGTAAATTAGAAATTAGAGCTGATCTAATTTACCAGTATAGCTCTATTAAGAATGTCATTTTGACAGTGAGTACCTCAGGCAGGTTTTGATGGAAGGCATTTTCTAGAGAGCAACAGGTTCTGCATCTGTTTTCTAAAGTTATTGTTCATTTAGGCATTTTCAGAACAAAAGAATGAAGGAAAAGGTTAAGTATTTTACAAATAGAGCTAAGTAGAAATCTTTTTTCTCACCCTATATTTTTTTAAGGTATGAAAAAACTGGTTTTGAAACATGAAAATGCAGGAGCTTTTCAATCTTGAAATTGCTTAAACAAGACATTTCATCAGTATAAAATTTCTTATTGCTTTGTTAAAACACAAAATTTAGTGGAAATTAAATCTTTCCCCAAACATATTTTGTTCTGACAAATTAACACTTTTTTAAAAAAAATATTTAGACAGAAAAGTACTAAACTTTAATATTCACTTTTCAAAATAATATTGAAAAAGTACTTAATTTTGGTCTTATTTTGTCATGAATATGTAACAAATCCTTGAGCATTCCTGCAGAACATTTTGCTTGCTATCTTGGAAAAAGACAGGTGCTAATACAGAACAAACTTGGAAGTCCGGTTTGCATCCCAGTAAAGAACACTTCTCATAATTCTGACAAGAAAGCTCCAGTGAACTGTCTCTCTATTGTGGAAGCTGGAAAACAAAGAATAGGGAAATTTCTTCTGTCCTTAAGAACATAGGCTTATTTTTTTTTCCCCCATACATCCCATAACACTCTAAAACCTGCACAGGGGAAGAAGCAGATGACATAGGGAAACATTCACTAATAACAACTGCTGACAAAAACTTAAAAAGCGGGAGATGTTAGTATAAGAGTATTCAAAAGTCACTTGCTATTGATATACAAGTTTAAGGCACTTAAAGCCAGTGTGTGTCCATTTTCCACATGTACAAGAATAATGCTAATCTATCAGACTAATTATTCTGGTATAAATCTTAAATAACCTGCCAAAATACAAACCAAATACATGGATACCCCAAAATGGGCTGATATAGATACTCTGTATTGTTATAACTACAATCATCATAGAGCACCACTGATAAGATACAGCTTCTTATTTTAGGCAGCATAACAACACCAGGTTTTCCATTGCAACTCGGGTGAACTTAAATTCCAAAAAGCCAATTCAAAAAACAAGACTAAAAAATTTAGTCTATGACTGTATTTTGGTACGTAAATTATTTTGTTTGATTTTTTCAAAGGTACAGAGTGTTTCCAAATTCCATTGTTTTCATCAAAGATGCTAAACACAGATTTAGATACCTAATTCTCAGCTCATACATTTAAAAATGTGACCAAATATTAGTTTTCAGGTTTCCTTTTTTATTCCAGCTTTTTGCTGGATATATGTGCTTTGTCTGCTGAGATATGCGTGACTCTGTATAGAACTGTGAAAATCTGAATGAGATAGCCTGGAATAAAAGGTGACTATTTCTAGAATCTTGTTTGACAGAGTAAACTGATAAAAAAAATAATTCTTCAGTTAATAAAAGTAGATTCAAAATAAGTAAGCTAATCTGAAGACCTGTCATTTGCTCTTAGAATACAAATCCTAGGACAAATAAGCTGATAATGTGCTTCCAAGCTTACTTCAGAGAGGGCTGCAGCAAAGTACACTTTTAGGTAGAATTGTTGCCCAGGTTGAATGTATAGGGACCGCTTCACCCTGAATATTAATATAGAAATTGTTAAGAAAAAGACAGATAACAAGGGTGGGATTTTGAAAACTCACTATTGTTTTAATTCAGAAAGCCCACCTCAGAGAATAAAAAAAGTGCAGTAATTTAGCATTCACTGAGGATGACAAGAAGCACTCATCCAATTCAAACATTTCGTAGTAACATAAATTTTTAAGGCTGGAAAGGATTGATATTCCTACTCCCTCCGACCTGGAAAGGATGACACAATCTGAGGACGTTCATCAAGGAGTTGCAGATTCAAAAGCACAACTTGTGGCCGAATTAAAATGTATTATGCAAAAAATCACACATCTGATTTAGAGGCTTCTGTCTGTAGTTAATCACCACCTGCCCTCACTGCAAATACATTTGCCAGTTGTCTTCAAACAGATCTTTTTTACAATGTCGTATAAGCTGACTGAGAGAACCAGCTGACACTAGAATCATAGAATGGTTTGCAATGAGCAGGGACATCTTCAATTAGATCAGATTGCTCAGAGCCCCATCCAATCTAGCCTTGAATGTTTCCAGCGATGGGGCATCTACTACCTCTCTGGGCAACCTGTGTCAGTGTTTCATCATCCTCATCATAAAAGATCTTCCCAGGCAGAGGTGAGGCTGAGAAGTTGGTAGTTCCCAGCATCCTCCTCTCCACTGTTTAAAAATGGGTGCAAGATTTCTCCTTTTCCAGTCTCCAGGGACTTCACCTGACTGCCATTACTTTTCAAATATCACCAAGAGTGGCATGGCTGCTACATCAGACAGTTCGCTCAGGACTCTGGGATGCATCTCATCAGGTCCCATAGATTTCTGTATGTTCAGGTTCCTCAGGTGAACCTGATCTTCTCTTACGATGTGGGGGACCTTGCTCCCCCATTCCCTGCCTTGAGGTCCATCCACTCAAGAGATGTGGAAGAGAGGTTGCCAGCAAAGACTGAGGCAAAAAAATTGTTGAGTACCTCAGCCTTCTTCTGCTTCATTGTTACCAATATGCCAGTCATGTT
>Ga0181612_105553_pt1 | contig 11877 bp, 8 predicted proteins | sample HoacroProtozoa21_FD_119630 | JGI IMG/M metagenome (GOLD analysis project Ga0181612, IMG submission 119630) | Hoatzin crop microbial communities from Cojedes, Venezuel. Combined Assembly of Gp0051906, Gp0051904, Gp0051908 | reverse complement strand
GGAGATCTTTAATGCCACCCATAATCTCCCAGCATCTCTCACAGTACTGCTTACGAGGAGGTATGGGGCAGTCCCTTGTAAGATGTGTTGCCTTTTCAGGTCACTCCAGCCCTTTCTCCCTGCATGTCCCCATCCAAGGGCACAGCTCATTGTTTCTCTCAGTTGGTCATTCTGAATCCTCCATGATCTCATGAAATTCCCAGTGTTGGTGTTCATGGAAGAGGATGCAGCTAATTTTTAACAAAGTTCCTCATCCTGCAGCAGCTTAAAGCATAGAAGCCTCCATGCATCCGGGTGAAAGTGGGGATCAGCAGGGCTACAGAACTGATCTGCAAGATGGAAATTGCCTGTGCTATGGCAGAGCCTTTGTAAGCCTCCAAGCCCGTGTCCAGACACACTGCTGTTACAACTTTTTTGAGCGCTGTCTTTTATTGAGCCACTCATTAGCATCCCTGCATGGGATATCTCTGCAGCCTGGAGATCAAGACCACGCTGCGTGGTCGGTGCACAAGAAATCATCTGGGAGTTCCACCAAGCTATTGACAACACTGCACAGTGATAGCTGCCCATCATCGGCTTCCCTGCCCCTGAAAAACCATCCCATGGGAAAATCTTTGAAATCACACAAGGAGCAGAAAACATAGTTTTAGAACGGAAAGTGTCAGCAACTTTCCCTGAAGACATTGCTTATAATTATTAATAAATATATATTTATGGGGTGTGCACACGAGTGTCTACACAGGCATAGCCACAAAGCAGACAGCTATGCATCCAGACATTTCCTGTGGCAAACCAAAAAATCCATTGGTTTCTTGGTGTCAGCTCTGCCAAAGTAGAGTTGGGCTAAAAGTGGTGGAATGAACAGTACTGTGCACAAATTGCACCCAAATTGCAGAAGGGCTGCTTCTATTTCCCACTCATTTGTAAAACCTAAACAATCCTTTAATAATCATAGGATGAATATTTTCACCACACCTGAAATGTATCCTGGTTGTTTCAGCTTCCAGATTAAGAACAGGACATGTAAGTAGCCCCAGGCTTGTTCCCAGGCTGTTACTGCATCCCAGACCGGTTCCCTGGACACAGCTGGGGCTTCAGGAGATCCCACACCAGCATGCCCAGCCAGGGTCTGCAGGAGTGAGACCGCCTGGACAGGGAGAGCCGGCTACCAGGAGCCAGGAACCCAGCAGGAATCCAACAGGGCAGCACCAAAACTGACAGCTTCTCTGACCTCCTCCTAGCCAGGGAGATGAGGGAGTACCGTGGGGCGAAATAAAAACAAGGACAAGTGCACTTGATTTCCAAATGTCCCCTGACTTCACCTCATCAGCTGTTCTATTAGAAACAAATGCAAGGGAACGCACTGTTATTTCCAGGTATAATTTTAATCTGTGAGTCCCTTTCAACACAAAGCAGTAGTTATGTTACAGCTGAATATCTCATTTCAGGCAGATTTCTCCACAACACTGTGGCAAGAAAAACCTTCACTCTAAGGAGGTTAGAGCTGATATGGATTATTTCAGAAGACCAGCACGGCCCACCATTAGTAACAGGTGCTGCCTATTAACCTTAATTAAGACATAGGTGATGCTAATCATGTAATTGGTCTTTAATTAGGATCTGAAAAAAATTTAGGCATAGGAAAACAGCAATTTGGCCCAGCTTGAGAGACCAGCCTTCACCTCTCTATCTTGATTTCCCCTCCACATTTTTCCAAGCCCATGGGGCAAAGCCACACCAGGCTCAGAGCAACAACTGCACGGGAGCTGGCAGATCCCATCATTTCCTCCCCAGCCAAGCTGGCACTGTGTCAGAGCTGTCACCAGGTCTCTCCTGTCCCACTTTCCCGCAACTGGATATCACTATACGGGAGCAAGGGCCCTGGAGACTCTGGGACTAACGCATAGTTTTCTAGGACAGCGTGTTCCAGTTGTGAGCTCCATAGAGCACATTGAATGTAATGAAGATCCAGCTCCTGCCCAGGAGCAGTTCGTAGCACCACCAGTTCGTAGCTTTAGGCCCCTGCACTACCTTGGCCACAGAAAAGCACTCCTGCAGAGCCCGTTGGCAGAGCTTGGTCCCTCCCAGGGATCCTCTCCCTGCTCTAGATGCTCAGGACAGGAAGGACTCTGAAGGGCCGCACCATGGAGAAGCCATCACATAAAAACCATTCCATACACCTTGACCTGCTACAGTTTCCTGACCTCCTGCAGCCCTGTGCCATGAAGGGCAGAGTGCAGACCTAGTCTGAGGTTTCCACAGGCTTCCCACACCTCTCCCAAGAAGCCCAGAGTAGATGTGCTGTGAAGGCTGTTGGGTTTGCTCTCTTAAGCATCTCTGGAGGCAAGTTTTTGTTTCAGTTTCAACAGCTCCTTCCCAGCACCTATCATCTCCTATGATGGGATTAGAAGGGAACAGTTCGATAAATGCTCCTTCCAAGATGGCCATCCCACTATGGGCTGCCCCTGCCTTCCCAAAGGAATAACTTTGTGGTTTGGGGTTTTTTCTGGGTTACAGGCACCACAGGACAGCAAAGGGTGACCACAAAACAAATGTTCATTCAAGTCCTAAGGTCCCAAGTCCTATTTACACCTCTGAGCACCGTGGGAGTCTTGCTGCTATTGTTAGCTGGGATCTCTTGAAAATCAGACACCAAGATATAGCAATAACAGTATATTGAACTGCACAAGGATAATATGGGCATCTGCACCCTCATGCTGTTGTAGACTCCTTGACGCTGTTTTATCTGAGACAAAACCACTCCTGGTCACAGTTCAAGAGCTGGCATGACTGAGAATCCTTCTCTACAGGTAGCCACCCTGTTTTAGTGGTTGTGTTCAATAGCATGGTCACAGCCTGCATGTTGGTATCTGCCAGACAACAATTTCATAGCAATGCAGCGGAGGGATTTTGAGATGAGCCATAGCAGGAGACATCCAGCACCCAGTGGGTCAGCAAAGCCAGGTTTTCCCCATTGTCCCACAGTACTGCAAACCACATATGCTACAGACACACAACAGAGAAGCAAAAACTGCCTATCTGAGCAGCCCAAATCCTGTCTTGATTTTTTTTGCCTCCAGTAAACAAAGCATTAAAAAATTAAGTAGATCCGATAAAATGCAGGTCAGTCCATCCCTTACCCTATCCTCCAACAGCAAGAAAACAACAGCCAGCTGGAGCTGGCAGTTAAATGAGTGTCTGAATGCATGTCGCAGCCTACAATCCTTACTCAGTGGAACAAGGCCTCAGCATCTGACAAGGCCACTGACAAATTGCCTGTCACCTTGGAGCTTTGTCAGAGGCTGTCTGCGCTGGACACGAGTGGAGCCTGCATAGGGAAGCAAAGGCCGCTTTGCACTGGACTTGGCAAAAGATGCCTGCCTGGAAGCATATTAGGACTGCACTGGCTTCAGCCCTTCCTCCAAGGAAGCCTTTGCTTCATGACCTTGAGGTGAGCCACTCCAAGACTCAGACTGCCTGGCTGACCCTTCTGTGAAATCAGGAGGAAGCATTATCAGAAGTGAAATAATCACGTATTCATGTGTTCACATCTTTCCCCCACCACATCTCCACTAGGTCTCCCACACCCCTCTCTCTGCTGCTTCCTCACATGTGCTGACCCCTCCTATTCCCTCCTGTCTTGCACTCTGCTCCCAAAGATGCTGCCCGAAAAGCAGCAGAATGCAGAGGAGAGACATTCCCAGCACTGAGAAGAGCACAGGACCTCCTCCAGGCAGAATTCCAGCAAGCACCTTGCCAGGGCTTTCACCAGAGACCCCCCCCAGGGGACAGCAGCAATGAGATTTTTTCCACCTGATGGCAGGTTTCTAGCCTTACTCACTCTATCCCTTATTTTGCACAAGGGAAACTATGCCAGTGCACTGCTGTTCAGCAGCTGGGACACAGGACACGCACCCCACAGCTTCTGCATCTGCATTACACAGCTGGGGTGCAGGCACCCCAGTACGGTCCAGCTGCATCCCAAATGCCTGCCTGCCAAGACCAACAACTCCTGTGATTTCTGAGTGGGCTAGTACTGCCACACGCCAAAGGGAGCTCAGAAACATCTTGCTGACAGGCTGGGAGTTCGTTTCCCCTGGAAGGTGAAAGTGGTCTCTTTGCAGTGGGCTGAGGGCAGCTGGAGAAGCTGTCATCCCCTCCCCCACCTGCCAGGTCCTTGGCTCCTTCAGAGACGCCTGCCTGTGTTTTGCCAGACATTGCCACATCCTGGCATCCTCAGAGCTGTGAAGCGAAACTGCTCCAAGAACTCACCCCAGGCAAGGTGGTGCAGAGACACAGCTGGAGACAACAGCCAAGGACCTGCCCAGGCCAACAGGATGTTTTCCACAACCATTAGCAACCAGGGTGGTCAGGATCAGCATCATTTCTGTCTAGGCAAGTCAAGAGCAACGGACAATGTCTGTGAGACACGAAAGGTTCCTAGCATGGTGGAGTGCAGCCTGTTCATCTTGCACGCTGCCTCATCACACTCAGCCAGCACTGAGGAGCCAGTTGACCAGCCAGCAGGGATGATGCTGCTCAACGGAGCCTTGGGACAACTGACTCTGAGCTACCAATGGTGGACACTGGTCCCCAAAGCAACCATACCATGGTCTAACAACGGGAAGCACACTTTAACTTGGACAAACCTTTAGTCAGACACGCAAACATGGAAATTTTTAGGGTTCTCCTGGTTGCTAACTCAAACTAGTGCAGAACTGAGCGCTGGACACCATCAAGCTGGGTGTAGATTTCAAGCAGACAGGAAATATACTAAATAAATGCTGGAACATTTTCACTCATCTCCTGGTGGGATGAGCTTTGTTTGTTCTTATTCTTAGGCTTGTCTTGGTCACCACAAAACTTCTGCAAAGAAACTAAGATTCACGTGCAGTACAACCCTGGGAACTGGGGCTTCAGGAGAAACCTTTGTGAGCAGCCCCATTGCCATCGTAGCAACTCCTCAGGTGGCTGCCCAGGTGGCGAGTCCCTCTGCACAGTCCAGTGCCCTTCCCCCGAACCAGGCCAGCCACACTTACCGTGATTACCTCCACCATCTTAAATCCCTTCTAATTCCCTCTAAATCATTCCTTGTCTCCATCAAAGCACAGCTCCCTCCCTGCTTTGCCCAGCAGAGATTAGCATATCCCTGTGGAGCAGGCACCACAGGCAGAGTGAAGGCAGAGCAGGACTGGCCCTGCCTGTGGACAGGCCTCTCCCTGCGTGCCTGTGCCTCTGCCCTGATTTCATGGCTAATCCAAACCTGTCACAATCTGGGAGTGTGGTCATCACCGAGGCTGCCACAAAATCAGCCTCCTCTGCTCTCTCCCAACCATATCAGCTCTTTTCCCCTCCCCTTGATCGTCTCCCACCCCATCCCAGCCACTGCGCTATCCTGCTTTGGGAGCCAAAACTACTCTTTTTGATGTCTTCCAGACCCACATAGCAGCACCCACCTGCTCCCAGTCCCCCACTGTGTTGCACCCAGAGGGCTGAAAGCAGCGCAACAGCCTCGGGGCTTTCACACGCTGGCTCCAGCCTGCAATGCAGCATCTGCAGGCAGATCTGAGGGCTCATCCCTTCCAGTGGGGGAAAGGAGCAAGCAGCAGGAGAGGCTACTCCACCGAGAAGCCCTGATATTGCTTATATGGGAGGCCATGAGAGATCGCTCCAGCCCCCTGTGCTCCCAACCATTTCCTTGCACAGTAATTCCCAACCTCTTTGTTCATCTCCAAATCGCTCCCTCCTCCAGACTGCTGCTGCAGCTTCCTCCCTTGTTATCTCTGGCAGGACCACAGGCACATACCTTCTCCACTGATGGGGGAACAGCACCAAAGAACAGCCTTAAATGCATATTGGTACTTGCAGTCATCCCATGCAGACCCATGACTCCAGGAGTGGGACATTCACAGACACGGCCCAGGTTTTGGTGACAGCAAAATCAGTCTGATGTGAACAGATAAGATGCCAGACCATCTCCCTTTCTCACTCACTAACACAGGAATGTTTGGGACCTCAGGGGTTATGCTGGAAGCAGAGCACATGCTGAGGCTGAGGCCAGGATGAGCCTGAGCTACGTGGGGAGCCTCAGGTTTGGTGACAGGCAGGCACAGCATCACACTGGGCTGGAGCCTGATGCACCCAGCTGCACCAGTGGGGTACCAGGTATATTTGGAGGAAGGCACCCCATATTTCAGGAGTGCTTCTGCAGCGGGAGTGTGTTGATCCTGATCAGGAGACTCCTGTGTATCGAGGAGTCAGTGACACATCTGTAACCTTGAGTATACCCGTGCCCATGCTGGTCTGGGCTGTGCTGGGCTTACAGAGTGGTCCTCAGGCCAGACAGTGCTGCACAAATCCCGTGGCTGCAGGACAGACTCAGCCAGCTCACGGTAACAGGGGAGCCCATGGGCAGCTCCCACTCGGTCCCACGAGTACACTACCTGCATGGCCTTGCCTTTATCTGACTGTGCAGCAAGGAACTAGCATGTGAACATCCTTCAGGAATAGAGTTGTTTTCTTGTAGGAAAACTGTATAATTGCTCGAATGACCAAAAGGGAGACCTCCTCTCCATGGACAGGATCTGAGCCATGGGAGAATCCACCCAGAGTCTGTCTGATGCTGCACAAACACCGGGTGCCCAGCTTCTGAAGGGTTTTAAGGTTTACTTACTCTATAATACTGCTTATTCTATCTTATTAAAACTGCTATTTTATTGAGGCAGTGGTTTCTAGGCTTTTCCCGTTGAGCACTGACTCGCTCTCACCTCACCCCTGGCTGGTGCAGAACAGAGAGGCAGAGAGGGCACCCAGCTTCCCTGGCGAGCACAGGCAGCACACAAACCAAGGGCTCAAGGTACAGGAGGCCAGTGGACAGAGGCACCTGAAGTACAAATGGGCCAGAAGGACAGCAGAAAAGTGAGCGGTTAGGGGAACAAGAAGCTAAGAGACCCAGCCCCTGGCCAGGCTGAGCCAAATCTTTGCAGCTCTGCCTCAGGCAGCTGGGACTCACCACTGCATGCAAAATGCTCATTCCTGTGTATTGCTCTCCCTTGCCATGGTTTGTCCACTCCAGACACAGGCACAAACCTGACTGCAAGTCCCAGCCAGGATGTCCCAGCCCATGTCTGGACCACTCTTCACTCATTGGCCAGCCCTGTGCTTAGCAACGACCAATCCCAAGAGGCTATTTGCTGGCTACTGGATAGGAAGATGCTGGGATTTCTTCCCCTCCCCCCCAGTCTCCAGCACTGATCATTTCTGTCTCTGAAGGAAGCCTCTGGCACAAACACACGGACACACACAAGAACTTACTTCCCCAAGGCTCCTGCTCCAAGAGAGGAGCATCCCAGGGCTGCCCCTGCATCATCTTCCACTGCAGCATGATATGTCCCCAAGGCAGATCCCCGATGAGAGCACAGATGTGGGGAAACAGAGAGGAGAGGAATAGCTGCATCCACCTACTGCTCCCCCACAAAGCCTCAAGGTTGTTACATCTTGCCCACAGGTTGTAGCTGGGACTTTACCACCTCAAGTTGCGAAACAGGGATACCTGCTGGTAACACTAGCCAGGACTTTCCCTACTGCAACAAATACAGCTCCAAAGGGCTCCAGAACACGCCCACACACACACCAAGAACATGGGAAAACAATGCAACTGCAAACCATTGCCCACAAAAATGGAACAATTGAGCCTTTCCTTGTCACTCCTTTGGATGGAAACTGCAGAGGAAAGAAACAGGGTCCGGTAAAAATCCACAGAAAGGAACCTGGGGAAAGAAATTACCTCAGAGTCTCCCTACTTCATGAGGCCAGTGCTGCACCGGTCTTGACTGCAAACTGAGAGACCTGAACCCTCACAGGAAGACTGATCTGAGGCCTAAATGACTCTAAAATTACCCTGCCCCCTGACAATCGGTTAACATGTTGAGCACGTGGGGGCTGACCTTGTGCACAAAGTGAGGCAGGCTGGAAGGACAGACACGGATGAACTGGCATTCTTCTAAACCCTGGTTAACCCCCAATCCCTTTTCAACTCTGGAAAGAGGTGAAATTCCTGAACACTCAGTGAGGACCCTGCAGAAGGTGGCAAGCAGGGCTTCAGTCATCCCTCAGCCATGTGGTTTGTAGCCCAGTCACCAGGACACCTTCCCTTTTCAGTGGCACGCACTTGGTACCCCCAGCTCTGAGGGAAGGGACAGGGCAGGGAAGGGCAGGAGTGGGACATGTTGGCAGACTGCAAGTGTCCTTCATTCTCAGCACAGCACCCCCTCGGAAAGGTCCCTAGAAATCTGCTTCTTCACAAGTACAGAGCATTTCTCAAGAACCAACCAATATATTTTGGATTTCATCTCACAGCAGCTGGATAAAAGTGGGGAGGAACTCAGAAATCAGTCGACACAGGAGTGTGTACATCCCTCTTGGCCCGTCAGTCTGGTACACAGGCACAAAATGGCTCCAGCATGGTCATGTGAAGGACATGTGTTGGGGTTTGTCCCACTGCTGGGCTCCAGAGCCAGAGCCATAGGCAGACCCCTGTGTATGTGCAGTGGTCATCACAAAGCACTGGAGTGAGCAAGTCACCAGGTAATGGTGCTGTTGCTGAGCAGCCTACCTGCTGGGGCATGAAAATGAGTCAGCTCCAACCATGACCCTCAAAGCCATTGCATACATGGTGAATTCAGGCTTGGGGACCATCCACTCTCCTACCCTCACAGAGCCCCACGGCACAGCGCTGGGGAGGATGTTGCCATGAAGCTCTCTGCCAAGCTGCTGGGATCTGCTCTCCCAGCCAGGCCCTCCTTCAAGTGACAGCACCAATGCATATGGAGCAAAGCCTATGGCTAGAGCTCCGAGGTCTCACACTTTCCGTGGCTTGGCCACCACAGCCAGGTTTCCCCAGCCAGGCTCTCACAGGCACATACACTGCTGGAAGGACATAGCCCTCAACACCCCCAAATCTGGGGTTAACGTTCCCTAGGATGAACCACGATCTAGGGAATCATCCTGGGGTGACTGGCAGTGGGTCAGCAAGAAAGAAGCAGAACAGAGGACCTCCGACCAGGCTTGTCTTTTGACAGATTGTCAGAGGGGAGGGTGTTTTGCAGTGGTCAGACCTAAATTGATGCTTCAACTCCTTCCTTTTCTCACCACGTCAGCGTGGGACTGGGGATCTCACAGGGGCACTTGCTGTAACGAGTTCAGCTCTGGCAGTTAAAGTTAGAGCTCACCTCGGCCCCCTGTCTAATGCTTCTGTAATTTAGTCCAACGACTCATGGTAACTTTTAAGGACTTTGTGCCTGCGCACGTTGCTACTCGCAGATCTCAGCAGCCACGACCGCTCCGCTGACAGGCATCCCAGGCTCCCTGAAGTGTCTGTTGTCTTATTAGCAGAGCCTCCACTTGGGATTTATTTTCCATCCAGAATTTAAGCTGAATTTATGTATTAACTAAAGACTATTAGTGCCAAAAATAAGTGGAATGCCACTTGCTCAGCAACACAGGCCTTACGAGAGACCACGTGGCACAGCCAACCCACCCAATTGCAACCCCAGAGAGGCTTTTTATAGACACCCACGTCTGATGGAGTGCAAGTGATGCTTGGCTTGCCGCAAGGTTTGCGCTGCAAGTGTCTGATTGCAGGGGGAGGGGAAGGAAATATCCCTGTATCCACAGGCAGGAGATGTGGTTCCCTCCTCTCTGCCAGCTGGGTAAGCATCCAGGTGGAACTGATTTAGGAACAGGTAGTGGCAGAGCTGTCTCATTTCCCTGCCATAAACACCCATACATGCAGCATGCAGCTTCTGACACACAGCACACACGCTGCTAAGTGTCTCAGTGCAGTATCTCAACAACAAGGGTCCTCCACTTGCCTCCAAGCAAGACTGCTGGAGGGAGAAAAAAAGGTGACCCAACATCACACCGCTCCAGCTGATGGTGGCTTCTCTGTTTCATGGGTTGTCCCCCGCATATTTTTCCTTTGTGTACGTCCCCCCCACCACACCAAGCCGGTTCAGCTATGAGGAGAGTGACAGTGATGTGACTCTGAAGGCTTCTCCAAGGACTCTTACCAATCTCAGCTGCAAGGGATGTGAATTCACAGCAGCAGCCGCAGCGCTGCCAGCCAGCAGCCCCAGAAAGCACGCACTGCACAAGCCGAGGCACAGAAGGGTCAGTGGCATGTGGAGGGCAGTTCTCATGCATCTTAGCCGCCTGCTTGGCACGGCCCTTTCGCTGATCCCTGTCCTACTCCTCTCCAAATGAGCCATTTTGCACCCTTTGCCAAGCCAGACTCAGCTTCTAAGCATGGGACAGGCAGCGGCCAGTTTAGGTTTGCTGGTCTGGTAGGTCTCTGCAGCACACCCAGTGTGCTGGGCTGGAAGGGAGCTGCTTTGGCCACAATGCGGCGTGGGACAGTGCACAGACAACCCATGGCCCATGGCTTGGGCCAAAGTAGCATCTGGGAAGACAGGTCAGAACCTCGCAGAGAAGGTCAGCAGGGCTGGGGCAGGCATAGGTCGTCTGCACAAACATCTCTGGTCCAGCAGCTGCTTGCAGAGGTCTGAACAGCAGCTTTAGGCCATCAGCTGGACCATAGCTCCAGGCAGGCTGCTGGACTCCAGTCTCCTGCTTAGCCCAGGGCATGGTGCGCTGGCATAAGCATCACTGTGCTTGCAGTCCCACCGCAAGCAGGATACTTGCTCCCCAAGCTGCAAGGCAGACAGGAAAAAAGTCCACCCAGCAGCCTTGCCAGCACTCGTTCTCTGCTGCCTCAGTCCTGTCATTTCTGCATCTTTGATCTGCACAGGAAGACAGAGCAGGGAGAGCAGGCAATGGCATCTGAGAAGCAGGGAACGGGCAGGTCTGCCAACAACAACAAGCCCAGTACCAGGCCTCACTTTGCAAAGAGTTTGTGAGATACAATCAAGCCTGGCAAAGATGGCAAAGAGCTGCTCCTCATGCTATTCCAGCTCCCGCTTTGCCCAACAGAGAGCTTTGGGCAGAGCTCAGCCCACTGCTGCTGCAGCCCTGAGCTCCCCAGGTATGGCGCTCAGCCACACTGCTCCCAATGGTTCCTGACCTCCAGCCCTGCTCTCTGCAGCCTGGCCCCTCCACTGCACTTGAGAAAGACTTAAACCAAACGCATACTTCATCCTAGAAGTGTCTGGGGTGGGCTACAAAGAGCAGCTCAGATAAGCAAACCAAGGCCAAACAGTCCATGTGCAAGAGGGACTGCTGGCAGCAGGGGCTGTGCGGGATGGACGGGGTCTGGGAGAACACCAGTACCTGCTCAGGACATGTGCTGTCAGGTTTCAGACACAGCCCAGGGAGTTTGGTCCTCAGCCCTCTCAGGACGGTGGTGAGCTGAGGATGCCCTGAAAGGGTGTCAGGCATGGCAGGAAGACAGTCTTCAAGATCGTGCACAGGGCTTTTAGACTGCCACCTGTCACATCTGCCTCTGGGCAAGAACAGGCAGGGCCTTACAGAGCACTGGACGAGACCTACAGCGAGGAGGAGAAGGGAGAGCAAGCTGTGAGCACATTCTGGACCTGATCAAGGAGCAGTCGGGGTGATGGAAACCTCAAGGAGTCAATGGGATGGCTGCACAAGAGCTCATGCACATCCCCTTGCACATCATTTTGACAGCAGTGGAGAGACATAGAATCATAGAATCATAGAATGGTGAGGGTTGGAAGGGACCTTAAAGATCATTTGTCCCAAGCAGGGACATCTTCCACTAGAACAGGTTGCTCAGAGCTCCATCCAGCCTGGCCTTGAACACTTACAGGGAGGTGGCAGCCACAACTTCTCCGGTGCCTCCCCACCCTCCTCATAAACAACTTGTTCCCTACGTCCAACCCAATCCCACCATCTGTC
>Ga0181612_172607_pt1 | contig 11878 bp, 6 predicted proteins | sample HoacroProtozoa21_FD_119630 | JGI IMG/M metagenome (GOLD analysis project Ga0181612, IMG submission 119630) | Hoatzin crop microbial communities from Cojedes, Venezuel. Combined Assembly of Gp0051906, Gp0051904, Gp0051908 | reverse complement strand
GCACTGGGATCCTGGACTGGCTGGTAGTTAATTATGATGCTATCGGCGTTCCCCAAGCTTCCTGCAAGTTATTTGAGATGCCTATGAAGATACACTAACAGAACTGCCTGGAAGAGTGCTTACCTTACAGAGTGTGTAGTAGCTTCTAATGTAAGAGACTGAAACTGCAGTCAGTGACAGGCAATATCAGAACCGTGAACCACTGTCAATTAATTAAATAGGAATCTATTTTTTTTTTCCTATTTTATTGTAAATACAAGGTCAGTGGCTATAAGCTGCCTTTAAATGCCTCAAAACAGAAGACCGAGATACTGTGCATAGAGTTTTGATGACCTTCCATATACGCTAAAGCCGCACTAACTGGGAAGATAACCCTGCGTTTCCCTAGCAGCCACTTAAAATACAGTAAGACTACTTTATCCAAGAGGCCTTTTAGCCATGTATGCACACATAGGTACCCACAAAGTTACATGGGCATTTTCTGTAGTGTTTTCTTGGTCAATACTTGTCTTTGACGTAAAGTTACATGGGCATTTTCTGTAGTGTTTTCTTGGTCAATACTTGTCTTTGACGTAAGAAACATAGGCATCAATCCTTTTTGTGAGGTTGCTTGGATCTCTTATCTAATGAATGACAAGTGATGGTTCTTTCAAAATTTTTCTGAATATCACATGTTACTTCAAGCTTAGCACAGCTTTAAACTGCTATGGTGCCCCACTCGGGTTACAGAAATTTCACTAAGTTCACTGGTATGATTACTGCTTTACTGACATTTAATTTACAGGCAGATCAAAATTTTCAATTAGATGAGCGTATGAGTATCTGCATAAGCAGATATGCATATTACAAATGGTGTTCTCTATTGCAAAGTAGGCAAGAAGTACTATTCTCTTGGGCTTTTAGTTGCTGAAATTTCTGTACAAGCCCTGTCTTTATGCAAGCCCAATACAGTTAGAAATAAGGAGGCAAAAATCTATGACTAACATCCACAAATTGGAACTAAAAAACCAAAAAAACTTCTGTTTTCTGTTACTACATATACTACAAGTGTGACATCTTAATAAACTCTTCAAAGCTTACCAACACCACATCCTCTATTTCCAGTGGCCCTGTATACAATTTTCTTACACATTTGTAAAAGGAAATAAGTAACATAGTAAATTTTAAAAATCTTATTAACATACTACCATTCACTGCTTTAAGCAACACTCTGGGAGCCTAAGGCATTATTCTGATGCAGGTGGATAAGACGTGCTTATTGCAATGGAGTAAATGGAAGGGTATAAACAGATATGAGGAGATGAAACGTTTTCATTCATGGGGAAGAAACATATAGTTAAATCCGAGGTAAGAGCTTACCTGAAAATTATGTAGATTTTCAGTATCTGTTTTGGGGATTTTTTTTTTTTTTTTTTTTTAATCTTTTCTGTCTAAATAACATACCATTTACCACAATGTATTACATTACACCTGACCCAAAATAAAGATCATTCTTTCAGGTAACTTTTCTACATATGATGAATACGTAATAATTGGTATTTAATAGGAATACTTCATTGTGTGCCTAGTGTACAATTTCTGGAGATGCTAATTACTCGTTTCCTTGTTTTAAGTGCTCAGATATTGTGCATGATGTGACAGGTGAGGAAATGTCCTTACTGGTAGGCAGCCACATTAATTTGCTTTTAAACAACTCAAGATACATACAGAATCACAGAATGGTAGGGGTTGGAAGGGTCCTCTGTGGGTCCTCTCTGTAGGAACTAGTGATTCTTTCCAAAACATGCACTGAATGGTTAAATGATTGCATCACAAACTCATATTTCTTAGGCCAGGTTCACTCCTACCCTCTCATACAGTCTCACAAAATTATCAAATTCTGTTCCGAAACAACTGGAGTTTCTTGTTCAAGTTTTGGCTTGGAAGGCTGTTGCAGAATTCTTTTCTTCCAGAGATTAAACTCCCTTTCGAATTTCTAGTCCAACCATACATATTACCAAATCAATCTATTTAAGGAATCCTCATATTCCTCTTTCATCTTAAAATTTACTAGTCTTTTCTCTGAAGAAGCATTCAGACTTTCATTGGTGCTATCATTTTCAGCAGCCCTTCTCATTTGTCTTGGATTAACAATATTTGTAGGAAAACTGATAGATTTCAGGAACCACATCACTGGCAAATCTTACTGTATTTGTGACTACAGTGAAGGAAGATCATTAAATTCATTCACTAAGTACATTCATTTTTTATGTCAATTTTTATATTAGTCATGTCTCGGAAATGCAGAACTACCATTGTACAGTTGTGATAGGTAGCTTAGGTCATCTTGACCTGAACTGTTAATCTCAAAAATTAAATTTTATCAGTGCTTTGAAGATATTCTTACCAAAAAAGGAATAGTAATGGATGATGAAGTTGATCAATGAGACCATACCAGAAGAGTAGGGAAGAAGTAACTCCAGAATAGAAATTGGGGTTGAAGAACTACTGTTTGAAACCTGTCAAATGGGAAACCACTGCAAGTCCATCAAAATATGAAAGAAAAAAAGAGAATGGTGAAAGAGACAAAACTGTAACAATGTGATTGTTACACTGCTTCAATTTCTCTTATTTTTCTCTTTCTATAAAGATTTGAGGGTCTCGTTATTCTTTTAGATGATTGCCGATTGTATCTTTCTGGATTTTAAACAAATATTTTACTTCTGTACCTTTTGTATCTTTGAGCTAGTCCATTTCTTTACCTTGTCATGTGCAGAAAATCCCATGTATTTTCTGAACTGACATATGATAAAAATATACCTTGTCTTCGCCATGGGTAGGTGACATTAAAAGGGTAATTAAAGTAAATGAAGCACATATAAAAAGCCTAGAGACATGTCCATTGGGGAAAGTCTGTCAGCATGCGGATGTCTCGAATATGATCACCATCTAGGCCTCTAGCACACACTTGGGCTGCCAGACACATCACATGCTTGATGATAAGATAAACACAGCCTCACTAATTAATTGCCTTGATAGTTTCCACAAGAAGAATCTTAGGTCTCTTCTTCACTGCCCTTCTGCGTAATCCAGCTCAACTCGTGTGAAAAATTAACACATCTGGTTACCCTTCTTCCTTCTACAGCAAAATACCCATAGTAGCAGCAAGGTTGTAGTACTCCCCATAATTAATTGCTACATACACTTTAGATCACATTTCAATGAAAAGACCACTGTCCTGTGGTACTCACATCTGCACCATACCCCTGTATCCAGTCACATTTCCCTAACAGGGTTATTTGCAAGCTTCACATTTACAAGTCACCAGGTGTTGTTTCAGAATACAGATCTAGCAAAAGCCAAATAAGTAAGTACTTCATTACAGTTTTAAGTTCCAACAATTTACCCATTTTTTATTACCCTTACAACATTAATATAACTATCACATCACAAAATAATATTAGTAAGAAAACAGAAACTTGCAGTAATTACCAGATGCTATACTAACTTCCTGTACTTAAGAGACTATATAGGGAAAGAACTGAGTAAACCCACATGACTAACCAATATTTCATAATTACCTCCCTCCCTGCTTCACATCTGCACTTCCAAATTATTGCAGTATCAAAACTGGTTGCAAGTATCAGATAGTAAAATGAATTAATTATGCTTTAGATTTTAAGCATCGTGTGGTGTTTCCTGTCACTTATGTTAAATTTGATTACATTTTATGACATGCGACCTGGCTGAACTGTCTGAAACATTCAAGGAAGGAAGGGCAGAAACTTGATTGTTTCCCAAGTAGGTAATACAAGTCTAAGAAATAAGCCCAGCTTCGCTGGAACTGAGCAAATCATTCACTGTGAGCAAGAAACGAATTCTGACCAAATTTTTTGATGCTCAGATTCCTTTGCTTACACAACTATTTTTCTTTTGCTATGATTACTCCAAAGCTCTGAAATACATTGCACAGAAAAGCCTGCTGTTGCAGTATAGAACTGTGAATCTGCTTGAAAGCAGTAAACAGACATCTCACATGAAAATTTACCTTGCCAGAGACAAATTGAACCCTACATGAACAAGAAGTAGCCAGTCCCATACCGAGTTATGCACCTGTCCTAAAGTGCACGATGGAGAATTCTATGCTTCCGGACATTTTAGACTACATAAAGGGGTTAGTGAGCTTATGCACAGATTGAATAACTTAATATATTTAATTGCAACCTTCCCCTCATGTACATGAGATTTGCAACTTCAGAATGAACTTTCTTATAAACATATAAATCAATGTAATGAAAGATTCTGAATAAACTTTACAAGTAAAGCTACTTGGAGGAGCAGTGCTAGAAGGGGGAAGCTCTGTTGCCACTGAAGCAGGCTGTACACAATTATGTCGACTATAGCAACGTTGTTTCTGCTGAACTGTCTTTTTCATGACAACAGGAGCTCCACACTTATTAGCTCAGAGCTACAGATATTGTAAGCTGAATTATGAGATTAGCACCTTCTTTAAAATGCTTCCGGCCAGCACAATTAGTCAGAGAAGTCCAAATGCTTTACTAGAATTGTATATCTGTTAAGCTAGTTATGGTGTTCAGAGAAGAAATTTTTTAATATTCAGTATTCTTGAGTCACTGTTATCACTTCTACCTTACCCCTTCCCAATTTTCCCGTAGCAAAATCACTATAAAATGTGTGTGTCTCAGAATGAGAAATTAAACAATTTGACTGTCACTAGATGACTTTCACAATTGCTTGCATAGTACAAGCAATCTAGTAATGCCCCAAATTCCAAATGAAGATTACTTTGAGGTACCGAGATACTAAAAAAATCTTCACGTGGATACCTACAAAAAGAAAATGTTGTATTTTGATAAAATTATCATAATCTGTCACTCTAGACTCTCCAGACAGCAATGATATAACAAGTTCCAGAAGAAATACTGTTGTACAAAGAGTGACATTTCAGCCACTAGTTCTTAGCTTTTTGTAAATAAACCTATGCATGTACTTTACATGCCTCTCCAAAAATCTCTCACCTTCTCTCTCACACACATTTGTGCTAACCTGAAGTAAAGCTTTAAGTAACATTTTTGTCTTCATCAGGATGTAACGTCTTCAACATATAGCTGCAGCTTTTCCCCATTCATTTTGCTGTGAACATCATCTAGAAAAAACTTCAAGATAAGAAGTACTTCTGCTTACACGCCTTTAAGTCAGCTTTGAGGGAGAACTCTCTTTTGGCTAGCATAACTCCTTCTGTTCTATTTAAGTTTCCTATTGTCTTAAAAGCAAAAGGTACTTCATAGCTTATGTAGCAGGGAAGTGTTCAGCACAAATCTGTGTTTAGTTCACGCGTTTTTACTGTAATTGTTGTGATCACACTTGGATGACAGGTGAATGGTAATCACCATCATCTTTCATGCAGTGACCTTATGCATCACAGAAGTTTTCAAGTCTTTACACTCTGCTGCAATAACACTAGTGGCATTGAAAGCACCAGCGCAGGACATCCTCTGGTGTCCCTCTGCTACATATCAATTGCACATCCGTAAAAGATTTCTCCTGTAGCTGCTGTTAGCGCTAAAACAATAGTGGGTTTCAGGAAATCTCTTTGCAAAGGCAGCCAAAGTCACAGAGATATACCAATGTCATTGGTCAGCGGCCATAGCAGAAGGCTGTGAATGAATTAACCTGTCTTCTCCTCAAAACTGCCGCTGAGATACTAACTGTAGAATTAGACAACTCCCATGACCTCACTGCCCCTCTGCCCTTCCCCATAAAGGCTGAATAGCTTTATGAGATCTATAAAATATTTTGAGCTAGCTGGATGGAAAGATGCTTTATACCTCTGACAATTCAAGACAAGCTAAATGCTGTTCTCACCTTGGGAAGATGGAAGAGAGGGTGTGAACGACGCGTGGCACGTACCAGTCACACTGTCGGATGTATTACCGGAAGGCACTCAGTGCCGAGAGTGACTTATGATCAATAGTGAAATATAACAGAATTGCCCTCTGCCAACACGACTAGCTACGTGATCACTCAGCTTAGTGCACTGCGCATAACAGTACTACAGCCAGTATTGAAAAACGCTTCTCTTGATCAGCTTGTTTTAGAGCAAGTGAAGACAGAATTAAATCACAATCCATAGACGTCAGCCAGGTGTCACCTGCTAGGCAAGATGAAGAGAGTCTTCCTCATGAGGAGCAGAAGTGCTCTTTCCTTGACTGAAAACCATTTCACTACCATTTTCACATTAAGTTCCCACTATTCAAAGAGGTTTCCTCAGAGTCCAAAGGGGCTTCTATAGTATACAGCTTCATTTCTAATTAACTAACATTAATTGTAAATACAAAGGAAGCCTCTTCCTTTCTCACATGTAGACTCGCATAAATGCCAATTAAAGATGCCACGCAAACTAACTTTTTCACCAAGAGAATGATCAAAAGATAAAGCATCAGTTCTATTTTCATAGACTTTCTAGCCCACTACTCTGGTAAAGAAGGTTTGAGAAAGTCACTAGAAGTACTGTATTCTAAGTAGTACTCTGATACCTGGGTGCCAGATAGTAGTTGCCTTTGAAATGCTTGAGTTTTTTTAAGCTTAGTCATTGATTCTTTTTCCCCTTGCAACTGCAGCCAGTAATCATATTGTGGAACATATAGCGCTTGCCTGGCTATACCGAGTCAGAAATGCTAGAGACAGAGCAGTTATTTACTGCTCTCTACTGTACCAGGAGATATCAACAAAAAGCCTTTTATAATCCACCTTACACCTGCAATTCAACACATAAAATTACCTTCCTCTTAATTACTTTGAAAACGTCCCAGTGAAGCTGGCAAACACAAGAACCAGCCTTCCCGTGAAACTTAGGTTGCTCATGCAACACAGCTGCATCTCTTTCAAAGTGACCTACCATAGGATCTCTAACAATTTCTGGTGTATGCTTAGGGTTGTCTTTTGCCAGTCCTTTGTGTTACCTAGAGGCATTTTTCAGTGCTACTTTTCCAGCTTTTGTGGTATTGGCTGACCTAAATCTGTTTCTTTTAATATCCTATACAGTGGCAAGAGGAAACAGGGAGAGAAGAAAAAGGAAGCTGCTCCTCGTGTCATCCTGTTTTTAATGGAAAGAAGTCTATGAGTGTTTCTAGTACTATATGCATAAAAATCAGTGGTGACATTCTTCAGCACTCTGTGGGGCTCCATTTCGATCTCTCTTTGCACACTGTGTAATCATTGTCTTTCACAAAGAACATCTGCTGGTACCTCCACATCAAAAGCTTCTTATCCTCTTGTAGTTCTTTCATTTGAGAGTACCCCATATGATGTTGACACTATATTTTTTAGTGTCCTTTCTGATCTCTTTCCTCAAGGTCTCCTGTAACTATTGTATTCGACCTGCTCCCCTCTTCTGTTGTAAGCTTCCTTTATCTGCCCTCATCAATCACACATGTTTTGTTTCATGAGACTGTGGCTTTTCTCTATAGCCGATCTGCTTACCTACAATTCCCTCTTTTGTTTTAAACATTCCTTTCTTTGATTTGTCATTCAAACTTTACGTTCCTTCAGCCAGAGATTAAAATCTCATCTGGAACTGGAGACTGAAATCTCTCATTGTTGTAGAGACATGCTTTGTTCTTGTCAGGTTTGTGAGGTTTGACACCTTTCCTGCTGTGTAAGTCATTAAAACATACACGTTGCTGTACTTGCATCATATTCACAATCTTGAAGGCAGTAACAACTTTTTTCAAAAAATCTATCACAATATATTAAATGCAAAACAGGTAATCTGTTCATATGTTTGACATCAATGACAGAAATAACTAAGTAATTCAGTTAATGGATTAGTTAAATGCTTTGATTCATGCTGGTACTTTCATTACAAAAAAGCGTTAATAATCTGTTGATACTTCCATTTAACATAAGATTCTGTTGTCATTTTTATTATAATCCTATTTCTTCAGCAATTCATCTAGTAATTTTAATTTGCTTTGGGCTAGGTATTTGCAATTTTCCTGTTATTTTCATCAGACAGGCAGACATTTCTTTTTCCATTTATAACAAATCTTAACCAGGAGATCTCGCTACATGGAAGGTGTTGCTTTGACCCTTCAGCACTTAACCAGACTTAAGTGTTGGCTCAAAGACAGGTCTGCATTAGCATCACAAACCAGACATAGTTTATTCCACATTTAAATACAGAAAAACAGTTAGAGATTGGTGTCTCTGTGTGCATCACCTGGAGAAACGTACCATGGAGGACTGTTGAGGTTGTATCAGTCACTGACAAACATTTGTTCAAAACTAAGGGACTTCTTTGTCTCAGGACATATAAATACTTAATCTGATTTCAAGCTGATTTTTTTCACCTGGCAAAGCAGCTCAAATCCTTTGCATCAGTATTTATTCAGTTGTGTTCTAGCCAAGGTAGGAATGGCAGAATTATGAGGAAGGTTACATGCGTATTTATTTTCTCGTTTTCATTTACTAATGAGTGCCTTGCCTAGATTGTATGAGAAATTTTTTATGCTCTTTTAAAACTGAGATCTTATTAATGATGATTTAAAACAACATCAGGAAAATCCTTGATAAATTCTCAGCATCTTTAAACAACTCTAACAGGAATTTATTCTCAACAAATTTGTTTGGCAAATTGCTGTAAGGGAAGTTTGCCTGCTGTTTTCAAATCACTTATGCTTACAGCTATCTGTGAATCACCTGCCAGATATCTGAATTTTCATGTCCTGCAGTGCAACTTCTCATCACACACATCTAATGATAACTTTATATAAAGTGAGAAAGAGTCAAAAATTTAATTGCATTAGACACACTATCCTGTGGTTCCCTGCTGTCCTGCAAAGCTTCATGATCAACAGGTGTTGTCTCACAATACCAATAAATCCCACCCGGCAAAAAACCCAACCTACGCAGCATATACCTGCTATATAAACCACGAAATGGTTAGGAAAAATCATAATTTTCACAGAAGTCATAATATTTTCTAAATGCAAGTGACTCCAATAACATCTTCAAAAGCTTCTGAGCTGCCAACCATTACACAGTATATACCATGTCTATACTTAGACTACAGGTCTAAGTCCACGTAAACAGGTATCCAGATACTTTTGAAGTGTTGTTGAGGGTCATCACTTGTAAAATTTAAATGAAAGTGCTGTTAAATACAGCTATCACCCTAGAAACATCCTTTTCATGTTGGATTCAAGCTAAATCCTAATGAGGTCAAAGGAGAAGTCCATGAATTCAATATGAATTTGATCTGCATAGTTATGATTCATAATGAACCATGCCTAATGCCTTAAGATATCTCCTACAGTTTGCCCAGCTGCCTTATGCCAAGCTGCTGTTTCCTCCATCGCGTAAGACAAGAGAGGAGGAAAGAGAGCAGGGGTAGGTTTCTTGCCTTTACTCAAACCAACCCATGCCAACATGAAGGGAAAAGCAAGGCTCAAAATGTTATTTCAGCATTCACAAAAATATTCTGCCCTTCTTCTGATATTCCCAACAGGCCTCCCTTCGAGTGACACTCCACATTTACTCGAGGCAGAGAGAGCCAGCCTGTCTAAGCGAGCAGGCTTACTGCAACTCCACCATAAATCCCTACACTGCCCTGGTAAATCACAGTCTTTGTTTCTAACTGAGTATGTATCTATGCGTGGTTACAAGTTCTGCAAAAAACATTGAGAAGTGCACATGGCTGTTCTCATTCATATTAATAGTGAATTAATTGTGAGACAGGCCTCTCTTCACAGATATGTCATGGGCCTTTTCAATTAATGTGTTTGATCTCTCGTTTTGCATAGCAAAAAGACAGTTTCATTGACTTTGGGAAGAAAAAGTTCAGAAGTCAGTCTTTGCACACACAGTTAATATGGTAGGTATAATTATAAAATCTCTCAAACTATTAACAGAGAGCCGATTCACTTTGGAAACCTAAAGCTCTTTTTTTGTTATTATTCAGCACATGGTATAAGAAACAGTACAATGCCCACAATATTAATGGGACAACAGTGGCATTGTGTATTTGAAAGTGATGCAGAACAGAGAAGCAACAGAAAACTTTGTGAACATGTGAGAGAAAAACCATCTTTAAAGACCAGGAGAGTAATCCCTCCCTCCATTTATTTTTTATTTATTACCCTGTGCCATAAGGAAAATGTACAGGGCCAGTGACGATACATCAGACTAGGTCACAGACTACAACTCATCTCCTCTCCCTTTTACACATTCAAATCCACACCTGACAGGCTGACATCAAGGAAAATTTCAGACTATGCAGCAGGATCAGTTCCTGGCACACATTTCCCACTTCTCTGGTCTACTCAGCTCTTAAGCAGAAGCTCTCTTGCATACACGCTGTTTTGCTCCCAAGCATACACCTTTGTTTAGTTCACATAGATAAGAGTTCCTGCACTAATTTACTGACTATTATGCTAATGACATAAATAAGCATCCTCTTAATGTAAGCTGCAAAAGAAATTCAGTTGGAAAAATGAAGCATTTGAGTTTTATGCAGATCAAAGTCTGTATCACGTTCAGACTTTACTAGATAAATGTGGGTCTGTGAAACAATCAAGGAAGAAAAAGAAAACAAGGTGAGGGAGAAGGCAACTGTGAAATCAACCCAGAAACTATATCAATGAACTCCACAAGGGGAAAAAAGAAGTAAGCAGAAATAGACTTTAAATGAAGAAAGGTAGCTGGAAATTCATTTTCTTTTGCAAGAAGTGAACATTCAACCCAGCAAAACAACAATAGGAGTTAGCCAGAACCCTTCTGCCTTTAACAGAAAAACAGCTCTTATCAAAGGAAACATTTTATGTGTATTCTGAAACTACCTTAAGTGACACAAATAAGATAGTGTAACACTGAAGAAGTTAGACAACGACGACTTAGCTAGTCTTTTATTTATATCCCATTTTTTTCAAAAACGGAATCAAGGACATAAATCCCACTGATGTTAGAAGCGCATACAAACCAAAGTATAAAGGAAGCATGTAAGGCGTTCTTCTAACAAGTCTGTAAAACTGTGCTATATCGCCTCTTCCACTAAATCACAAAATTACATATTCTTGTTTAATGTTTGTGCTTAAGCTTACATAAATGGAAAACCTCAAAAAAAGTACCTACTTTTGAAATTCAGACATTTGTGTGGCCAAGTCGCACAGGTATATTTGAAACATTTGTGGATATTTCACACTTGCATACCAACGCAAGAAATTGATTTCTGGTGTGAAATGAGTCTACACCAATTCTGAGCAGCTCTTTGGCTCTCCAAGTTTATGAGAGCAGAGCATCTGTGAACCGTCTGAAGGAAGTGTCAGGTAAAAGTTAGGTCAAGTTAAAGACAGTAGTTGCCGATATTCCCATTTTTATAAATTGTTTTGAAGCAATATGTGCAAATGCTTCTATTCATATCACTGCTATCCCCATCTTCTTACTTCATTCTTCCTTAGTCGCATACCTAATTTGCTTGTCACGTATGCAATTTAGGTCTAAAAAAGTCTTTGAATAGCTCTAAGTATTTGTTTACTTGTAAATAATGGTTTAGTCATGTTTGACTCAATTCCTTAATTCCTTTTTTTTTTTTTTTGCTTCAAAAGTAGTCTTCAAATCAAATTTAAAAAAAAAAAATCAGCCATTATCTACTCCTAAGAAGCCAAGTAACATAGTACCCAAGTTAAAAGAAAACCAACCATCTCCATTGCCTTCTCCTCTTCTCCCTCAAAGCCCCATACTTGTAAGGCAGCAGTAAATCAACAACAGCTGGTATTTCCCACTGCTGGGTGGCTCCAGGAACCATGCCTGCCATGAATGACTGTCAGAGATCAATTAGGTCTACACAGGAGCTGAGGACCCCATGCTACAAGGTCTGGAT
>Ga0181612_138224_pt1 | contig 11879 bp, 12 predicted proteins | sample HoacroProtozoa21_FD_119630 | JGI IMG/M metagenome (GOLD analysis project Ga0181612, IMG submission 119630) | Hoatzin crop microbial communities from Cojedes, Venezuel. Combined Assembly of Gp0051906, Gp0051904, Gp0051908 | reverse complement strand
TAGGTCTTAAACATCTAGAATTTAATTCTCAAAACAAAGTAACTTCCAGGTTAAATCTGTTACTCCAGCGTTATAGACCAGAGGGATGCAGATAATTGACAGATGCCTAGATCATATATCCAGCCCCACTCAAAAGGTCCAGTAAGGCTGGCCAACAGGCATAGTGTAATTTATCCTGTTGTATACTCGCTCTTTCTCACACTTTCTCCGAAGACTTATGAAAGAGATATATTTGTTTCTATTTTACAAGGCATATCATTCAAGTTTGTTTTGATGGCTAACTGACCCACTAATTTTTCTTGAAAACATGCAAAAAATTGCTTCAAGAACCACCATGCCAGGCAGTGTAGGAAATGTGCTGCAGAGTGGTTGTTAAAGATAAGTTCCTTAGAAGTTTGACTTGGCATTCTTCAATTACTAGGCTAATTATTCTTCTATTATTTAGGCAGTGAGCCAAAGGTTTCCTGGGTGCATAGGAAGTTAATAGGGGAGATGAAGCAAGATTGCGAGGCCATGTCAGCATATGTTCATTAAAGCCCGATTTTTTCAGCATTAAACTTACTCACCCCTCCAACAGTGTACTACGGTGTCTATGTATTTAATGATAAAAATATGCAAGAATAATTATTTACAATATTTCCTGACCCAGTTTTTCAGTTGTTTTTGTTCAGAGTTGTATCTATAAAAAAAAAAAAAAAGGTGAATTCATTGGGAAATCTACAGAAAAGAACCCAATGTCTCCTGTTAATTTCTAGAAGGAAATTAAGGAATTTCCAAAAGCTTGCTAGTAATCCACACTGCTTTCTAGCATTCAACACTGGATTTATGTAATTACATATGAAAAAATTACATTTGAAGAAAGTTATTTCAGTTGCAAAGCCAAGTACTTGAAAGTTAAGAAATGCCATTTTTACAATTGCCCATGCAATCCTGAATCTTCCCGCTTATGTATCTAACTTCTAATATTAAAAGAGAGGCAATGGGAAAAATATTACGTGATTATGTAGTCGAAGATTGTATCGTAATGCTTGTGCTCATGGGAGGAGAAATAAGGTTGAAGACATATGTAACCATAAATCTGACATTCCTTAACGTACAGATCTTGCCTATACAAACTAAATAACTTCCTCTTCACATAATTTTTAAGTCATTTCCTGTTTTGTTTAGTTTCTAAGGAAATATATTTAAAAAATCATCTTATGCACAGGTATCTAAAAAAAGGAATCTCTTGAGCTTGGGTCCTACATTTTGTTTTTCTCTGTCTCTTACATTTGCTCACCTTCTTTTCCTGGTGGGAGATGGAGATTTTCCCTTCATGGAGGCACTCAGAGGTGTTGGGGTCTGCTGGAGCAAGATGTAGGGGTTAGGGTGATGCTGGTGTGGCGGGGGCCGTGCTGTCCCCCATGACTCACCAATATCCTGCCCCAGGGTGAAGGTCAGTCTCTTCGGCATCTTACCAAAACCCACCTGTGACCTGGGAGCCAGAGGGGAGAAATGGGGCTTTCGAAAAAAGAATTTATAGCTCAGTTAATCCTGAAAGACATTTTGTGGGACCCAGAAGAGGCACTTCTCTGGCCTGAAGGCTTTCTCCCTGCCAAACCATGCAGCTCCTGGATCTGATCCAAATAAAGAAAAGCCCTGGGAATCTCCCCCAGTATGAAGGGTTGGGCGGCCAAACGGCTCCTGCGGAGACAACATGAGGGGGTACAACAGCTCTTCTGTGATTTTATTAAAGTCGGAGGAGTTTGTCATTGGCACTAGGGGGAGAACAGGCAGGAACCCTTTGAATTTCCAACATCAAGAGGTCCCCCTTGCTGCCAGCAGTAGCCCCAGCCCAGCCCACACCCAGGCATTGCCACAGCAGCGGGACAGGGCATCAAAGGATGGACAGAAGGACAAATCTGTTGTAGATATCAGAAACTAATCCAACACCTTTCTGGCAAGTCTTCTTGTTTAATATGTTCATTTAAATTCATCTCACAGTCAAGGAAAATGAGAGTTTTTTCAAAAGTAAAATGTTTATTAATGCAAATTGTGGGGAAAATAACTCCACTAACTTCCCCTCCACCTCAAACTCAGCATAGAGAGAACCTGAGCTTTATTCAGATTTAAATGTAAAAGCCTATATTTATTTATTTTTAAGATGTGCTTAACTAAGGCAGGATTTCACAGCTCACCAACAAACAACGTTTTTAAAAAACTCTCCCATTAAAACTATGAATAGAAGAAAAGAATATAAAGGTAGCAAAATCTCCAGTATGCCTTACAGAATATTAGGAATATATCCAACCTCAAAGGATTTTTATTAACCTCTCACTGCTTCCAAATTCAGGAAAAGTCCCCCAAACCAGAGTTCGTAGTCTGACATCATAAGATACCAAACATCTTCTCAACGCAACTGAGCACCGCAGACAGATGTTGCTGCTCTGTCGCCAGGGCAGGCTGGAGGTAGGTCCACCACCCGGTGGGAGATATAAGGGGGAGGCACAACAGCTTGCATGTCTTGCTCTTTTTACTGAACAGTGTGGTAATTTTGAGACAAAGCCTTGGGTCCCATATCGCTGCTTAAATCTACAGGGAGTTGTAACAAAGGAATTGGCCCTGAACTTCATTTCACACATCTTCTCACAGGTAGCTGCTTTCCATGCAATACACTACCAAGAGAAACTGTCCTCACCAGCTGGCCCAGAACATCTCCTACCATCAGAAACCTTTCTCCTGAGCCGTGAAGTGGCCTTTCCACAGAATTATGGCCACCTGTCTTAAGCATTATTTCATATGTTTTATTCTATTTGCTTTCTCACAGATCACCCTGCTTTAGACCACAGGTATGCCAAAGCTAACAGGAGTACTGGGTTGGTGAGACCCAGCAGAGCAGAATATTGTGTGTGTGACCTCTACAGCAGCTCTCACTGCTGGAGTGGGATACTAAAGGCTGAGCATCCTTGCTGGAGGACCTGGCTCTAACCTTGGTCTTGTCAAGATCTTTAAACGCAGGGATTCAGGAAGGTCACTGGAAGTGAATACGTGTGTACCCGCAAAACAGAAGCCTAAAAGGGAAAAAAAACCCCTGCTTTGTGTTAACTAAAAGCTGCTGTAGAAACCACACAGCATGTGCAAGCGATTAGATTATGTTTCACAAGAGCCTGATTTTGAGCTAATTCTTAAGGCACTGATCTCATCGTGTAAAACAGGGGCCTCAACCTTCTCTAGCCATGATGTGAAGTGGAGCCCTGGCTGAGAAAGGACTGAAAAGTGGTGCACGGCCCCGTGCGGTGACCCACTTGCAAGCTTCACCCATTCCTGCAAACCCCACCAACATCTACTGCTCCATGTTCAACCTCCAAAACCTCCCAGCCTCACCACTGTCAAGCGGCACAGCTGCCGCCATGTCAGGGACAACTACGGGCTCTTAAAACACCTGCTCTGAAATATCGGCCCTCTGCAATTAAATATTTAGATGATGTTTCATTTATGAAAATTAGATTTTAGGAGTGAATTAGGACTAACTTAATTATTATACTAAAATATGAAAATGATAGTATATTATTAGAAACATATTTTTCTTGCAAAACCATGTTTGCGATCTAGCCAGGAAAAAAAAGTTATGAAATAGACTTTTTATAGTAGGTGTTAATTCTGAATAATTAGGATTAGGCACTAGGGATTTGCAACCCAAATAAAAATTACCTAATTAACCCTTATATTGGCCTTAGCAAAGAAGCCAAATAGTTCAGCAATAAAAAAAAAAAAAAGCAGTCTTCCACACACATAAGTGAATATCTAATAATCTAAAACCAAACTAGGATTTAAAGACACCTCCTGGAAAACATTTACTAACCCGACAAGAGCCATCCAGGCAGCTGGGATTCAGATTTGCCATGATGCGATCAATATGATCCAGACATTTTATGATCACATCCCCAATTAGGAAATATGAAATCACCTCAGGTCTTATTTTCTTGACACTCTCCTAATGCTGCTGCTACCTTCTTGAATTTCCTTTTATAGTGATTACTAGTCTTATTTGGGATACTACTTTTTTTTTTCCTGTCTGGATTTTCTCAAGTATCTCATGGCACTTCCAGGAACTGATGGAGTAAGACCTGACAGCCTCTTGGCCAACCTCCCAGCCAGGATGGACACACAATGGTGGGGACTGAAGCCTCCTCAGCTCCTCTGGAAGTCCAGCCCTGGGCATTGCTTCTCAGAGCTGCATCAGACTCACAGCCTTGTGTCAAAACAACCCTCTCTCCCTGCAAAGGTCCTCTGAAAGAAACCCTGGGCAGCAGCATCCCATAATGGGGGAACAAAAGGAGGTTTTCATGTCTGCAAGCAGGAGTGCACTGCTGGAGCAGAAAAGTTTCTTCCTCTGTCAAGGACAAGGGTAGATACTATAGATTCATACAAGCACTAACAGTGCTGGAGAGGACCTCCAGTTCATTTCTCTGCCCAAGGTGTAATATTCAATACATAAATCCAAGGTAAAAGTACTCTGCTCCAGCTCCATATGTTTTAAAGCTTCTTGTGTTTTCATTTCTTAGACAGACTTGGCAAACTGCAGAAATACGAGCTAGCACTCGAGTTGAAACAAGAACTGGCCAAACACTGAGGCTGCGAGGGTTTCAGATGCATGTAAAATCAAGTCAGATCCCTTTAGATACAATCATATTCTACGAGTTAAGAAAACATGGAGGCGTCTGCCCAGCTTTTCACGACAACAGGTGGAACATGACAAACAGGTCCCAGATTGCTACAGAAATGTGGCACCAGCCTCATTCGATACGTGCACATTCTCTTCTCCCGCTCCACGTGGAAGCACCTATACCTTTTGCTGAATTACCAGTATGAGAAGCTCATGAGGTTATGGACAATGTAACTGAACTGTGTGTGATCGCTGAATATAGAACGATGCTGGCATAACTGAGATGAAGTGTTAAGTCTAAAGAGCTTCGTCAGACTAGCATTTAGCCAACTGTAATTACCACCCTTGTTAAGAACTAGCTGAAACATTGCTGAGTGTTTATAGACATCTGCAATGTAGGTGAGCATTGATACAGTCAGGAGCAAAGGAAAGCAGAAGCTTTCTAATACCCTTGATGGGTTACTCTCATTCCAGTAACCATGAACAGCACTGTTTAAATAACTTCAGATATACACTGTTTTAGCTCAGAAATAGATATAGTACAATTTACTTGGTGAACACTTGCTAGCTTAATGTTACAGAATTCCCTTTCTCCTCTGTCTTGTTTAAACCCTGGCTCTGACACGTCTCTGCAGGAGGGATATACAACAGGGGCAGCACCATCCTGGACTTGCCTGGCACCCTGCAGCAGGAAGCCCTCTGCTCTGCATCTCAAGGAGGCGTGGGGGGGATTTCATGACAACTCTTGTGCAGGGTGAGCATCCAGCCCATCCTGAAGCCACCAGCCAGTAACTGTCAGACCTCGTGTCTCACAAGGGCTCTCCCTCCAAGGCCACCCCCAGCAGTAAGTCAGCAAGGTGCCCCAAATCCCTTGGGGTGCCCCTATAGCACCCACCCCTCGCCCAAGTGCCGGTCCCTGTTGCCCCGCAGCACCCGTGAGCAAAGCCTCCCCGTGAGACCCCCCAGTCCCACTGCAGGATCACCGCCAGGCTGCTAACTGCAGACCACACTCTGCCTCCCAGGAAAATGGGGATTTTGCTCAAGGTTTATAGATTCATTCAAACCTCCTTGAATAATTCCCATGGAAGAACTCTACATACATGAGGCTGAAGCCTTAATTTTTTAAGTTTGCTTTTCCCTTGCTGTACAGATTAAATACATAATTTGATTTCATCTCATTCAATTTTAAAATGATTAATCTTATAAAAAACCCACACGTGCGGTCCCAGCTCAGTCCAGCTGGACAGGTGCATCCCAACCACAAAGCAGAGCCCCGTCACTGATATGGATTTTCCCCCCCTTCACACACACAGGCACCAGGAGCTCCGAGTCCTGTACCCAAAATACCGTCCCCAACAGAAAGGCCAAGTCTGCAAAATCCAAGTCCCCAAAAGCACTGCTGTGCCCAACAAGAAACACGGGGCTCCATTCTGTTCTGCTGGCAAGTTGCCTCCTGCAACGTAGGCTGGATTTCCTTCTTTTAAAATCTGGAAACAATATAAATGGGAGATAGCTTCCAATCCTTAATGCTTTCCATCCTCTTTGCAAAATCTTTTCATAATGCTCAAATAGTTGGCTTCCAGTGATGATATTACAATGATCCTGGGGAGCACTGAGAAACAGAGTAAATTCATGTCAAATATTTTTTAGAAAATTAATACAATATCACAGACCTTATATTGAATAATTTTCATTACAGGATATAATTCTCTTACTGGGGAAGAGCAATAATATGGTGATTGTTGATGTTGCCAGTACTCTGGTATTTTCTTTTATAAATCTGCAATACTTAAGCATTAAATTGTGCCGTTATAGTTGCTCGGCAACCATAACTTCTGCATACACACCTCCCATGGATTTGTAGCAACAACAATCTTATGATAACAAGGGGATGGGTATCTTTTTTGAAATCAAGATTCTTCTTGATATGTAAATTTATGCAACATTTTATGTATTATGTATGGAAAAAATTAAAATAATTATTTCATTTGAGTAATGAGCCTCAAGTGTTGATTTCGGGTTTAGAATTGCAGGAATGGACCTGCTGAAAATTTGATACCAATTAAAAGAGGAAATACGCTGGCATATAGTAAAACAATTATATTCTCTTTCGAACACCTGCTATTTACATATTTCAAATGTAAGATACAAAACAGAAATGGGGAAAGCATTCAGGGTTTGTGCAAGTTTAAGTTTTGGAGAGGAAGAGTAAACAGTTATTCAAGGCAAAAAAAGAAAAAGAAAAAACTAAGAAAAATATACTCAAAGCATCTAAGTAAATTCAGCACCTGAAGATCAGGCCAAAGTTAAGTTGCTCTTCTCACGAAAAAAACCTGATTGTCCTGAGCACATCTTCTGGACTCGGTGGAGAAGACCACTTCAATATAAGATCTTGCTTGGAGGCCTGTTGGAAACTTGGATCTCCCCAGAGCAGGAGGCATGTGCACCTGGGGACTACACCTACATGTGAAGTGCAAGCATCTGCCTTGGTGCAGTGAGGAGAGACTCAAACTGAAAAAAATTCTCAGCTTTTAACGACTGCTTTTGCCTTATGACTGAAAAGGAATTTGCTTGTGGAAATGCTATTGTTATCAGATGTTGTACCTCATTAAGGCTTTCTTGAGAAGTCCCAGTCCTGAGTGGATTTCTACCTCTGAAATACCATTATTCACCATTTATATCTTACCTCACTCAGAGGATGCCTGAGTCTGTGGAAAGGGGCAATGGCAAAGCCAGTTAGCACAGGGTTCTGCTGAAGGACAGAGCAGAAGTCTGGGACACATGGCCACCACCAGCATCACTGGTGGGCTCAGCTGAACACACTTGCCCAGCAAAGTCTCAACTCTGGCCATCCGGCCCCAGGGAAGTTGGAAGCAGATTGAGAGGGTGGCAGAGATCCTGCAGAATGGACAGATGGAGAAGTGGGAGAACGTGAAATAAATATGCAGCGTGTTTCAAACTCTGTACAGGAGATTTCTCCAGCACAAAGTCTCCAAGAGTCCCATCCACTCTCATGAAAAAGCTTTTCTGATGCTTTCTAATGCTTTCAGACCGATGAACCTTCACAGGCTCCCCCCTCTCCTCTATGAAATCAGTGGGAGCAGCCCAATGATATCAGTAAAAAGGGCATGGGCAGCAAAAATCTGAAGTACCTGTAGGTTAGTTTTCATGTCCCATAAGGGCATATTACCCTACACTGAATTGAAGTAAGTTAAATGAATCCGCTTGAAAAGTGTTTTTCATTAGTTTCGAGTTTTTTGGTTATTTTTGTCTTCATAATTGTCCTATACTCATAGTACATTTGTTTTTATTCTCATCCTCTGTACAAAAAAGAATAAAAAAAACTAAATAAAGTAGTTATTAGACCATCTTGCAAGAACATCAGTGGACCAAAATGATTCTCTTCTTAATTGTTTTAATTAAGGAAAAAGCAAAATTATCTACATTTCCCTTCCAATTACTAGAGCGAAAAAATAATTTGATATTGCCTACTGAATTTGGCTGAATCTGTTCTCAGGCAACACCTCTGAGTGGTTTTAATCATTTAGTGTAATAATACATGTTTACTTCCTTTCAACTAGAACAGACTTCAACTTTTCCACCAACACCAAGTTAGGATTCAGCTTTACTTTCTCCTTTGACATCACTTTCTCATTCGAACCAGATTTCTCCACCATGAACACGATCTAGTTTCTTCTTTCTTGGTATCTGGGTATATAACTGGCAAATTTATGTGGCACCGAAGAAGAGGGAACTGCTATGTAGATCAAAGAGGTAGTATTTCCCATTTCATCTTTCCCTAATCAGGATGTCCGCCAACTTCTGGGGAGCCTTGTAAGTACTGGAACATCTTGCCTGTTTATTAAGCTACAAATACTCTAAATTGAGCCTCCTGCTTTGCAGATGCTGTTGTTGAGTGCCAACACCCTTGTACCCGTACAGCCCGATCCATCCTGCCTTTGTATCAAACTGTTGCTCTAAGATTTGCATTTTTCTGCTGCCCTGGTGCCACCAGAAAAATCTCTCTGCCAACCAGCAAGATGGTAAAGGGAAAAATAAACAAACCCATCCTGAAGTCTTTCAAGCCATGACTTTTCTGAGCAACAGAAAAGAAGCTCCTGCTGTAAGCAGCCTTCTGGGCCTCCACCAAGGCGTTTCTGTGCATCTTTCCCAGTCACCTGTAAGAAACTCTACCTCGCCTAGCCCTCACTGCTTCCCAGAGCTGCAAGCGTTTAAAAGCGCTTTTTGACTCAGATGTACCATCAGAAGCGGCGGTGCAGGGAAGCTGCCACGTCACCGCAATGCACTAAACATTTCCCCAAGGACGTTATGGTCCGGGTTCCAAATATAATTAGGAGAAATTTCAAACACTGCGTTAGATTACGTATAGAGTAACATGCAGTACTGACATAACTATAGAGAATATTTCTTAAAGTCTTTAATCATCAAGTCATATTTTGTCTTCTTTACTCATAGGTCATTTCTTTGACAGAATAAATTATCATTAGCCTCTTAGTTTAAATGTAAAATTTAGCATAACTATAGTGTCACTGCTCTCTGTGTTCTTTCTTTCAGTATTTCTCTTTCATTAAAACTGCCTTTGAAATCTTTTACCCTCTACTGTATCTGAAGCCCAGTGAGGACACTCTAATTTCTGAAACCCTTTCTGTGCTAAAGGAAGATGTGGAGGCTCAGACTCCCACACTGTTTGGGTTTTTGCCCCCTCCCTTTATTTTTTTTTTTTTTTTTTTAGGATACCAAGATCACAGTACTGCTGGTATACAACAGGCAGGGAGAAGACAGCTAGAATATGGGATGTGCTGGGAGATTTTTCAATGAAAACTAGATGTTTTCGTAGAGCACAGCTCTTCTTTTAATATATGAGGAACAAGACCAAATAAAAAAACCCCTTTCTAAGACATATCCCTTTACGATCCCAAAATTTTTTATATGCCATATATATATGTGCATATATAAAATATTTACTCTGAACAGAGACAACTTGTGAAATTCAACAGGCTCATCCCTTTTGAACATCATAAGCTTTGCTGGCCAGGCTCGTGTATTCGTGTACAATTTTCACCGCCTCCAGAAACCTTTTTTCTGCTCGATTCTCTTTACTGCTCAGGTTCTGCAAAGTGCACAACTGCTATATGCACATCTCCAATCATGCCACGTGCCAAAGTCACTGTGTAAGCACTCTGATTGCCCAAGTGTGTGAAGAGACGTGCCAGCTTCCCGCCTGGGATCGTACCAGGAATCAAACGCTCGCCAAAGTTGGGACAGCACTTGGCCCACTCTACCACACTAGACCACAACCAAACTACCACTGATAAGTGCCTTCTCAAAGTGTTTTCACAGGACCCTGGGTGCACATTAAGAGGCACAGTACATTTGTTAAAGGTGACACCAGCACAGAAGCAAAAAATAAAAACAAAAAGGGGAAAAAGAAAAAAATAAATGGCAACTGACCAAATATTACATCGCTGGAAAGAGTTTCGTCTACTCCTGCAGCTCTACTTGGAGCAACACAATGCCAGCAATAAGAAGGGTCAGAATAAAAAATGTTAGACTTGCCAAGGCAATATTTCACTGGGCTGAAACATGTTATTACATAGCCAGCAAGATTAAGTGATGAATATTTTGGAAGTTATATCTCTACAAATATGACTGCAACATGCAAAGAGTAGCTTAAACATAACGGTTAGCAACTGCCATCCCATGTGCTATAGAAACTCAAATTGCATCAACATTTTATGAAAACGGGAATTCAAAGTCTTCTGGAGAGGGTGAGGTTATCATGCTGTTGGACTAATATTACAAAACACGGAAGATTTCATCCTGCTGCAATAATTCTGCTACTCCCATGCAGGGTTTCCTTAAAAATATGCGTCTGCACTGCAATGTTTAGAGATGCTTGTTATTCTTCTTGATGTATTCTACAAAAATCAGAGGATTTCCTTTGAACAGTGGCTCATTTTCAGCTGGGAAACCTAAAAAGATTGCTACTTTTGAGCAAGGGCCCCTGTGATCCTCCACTTGGCAGGACGACAGAGCTTCCACGGGAAATCTGCGCCGTAAATTTGAGACGTCCATGGAAGCTGAGAAATGCAATCCTAAATCCCCAACTCCACAGCACCACGGAGCCAAAGCAGTGTTGTAGTAGGGGAAAACTGGCCTGCCATATATAAAATTGCTGATCCACAGTTCCCACACACCTCCTCTTTCACGCCTCCTGCCTGTCTCCAAACCTCCGTCCCAGAAACCTCCTCCCTGAGCAGAATTTCCAGTAAACACAGGGTGTGCAGCCCTTGGGGGTCGAAGCCATTAATTCTGACCTCCCCCTGCCATAAAACTGCAGTAGATCCCGTAAAGTCCTTTAGGAAGTTAGGTGTCTAATTCCCATTATCCAAGGCCATTGCATAGAAGAAAAAAAAAAAAAAGCAATTAGGAACTGTAAACTCCCTCTTAAAAGTTTCATACAAGATTCCTCAATCCGTTTTGAATGATCAGATCCTGTGGGAGGACTTTTATGTTTGAGAGGTTCTCACACTACATTTTGAGATGCAGAGCAGCTAGAACATGGCTTACTTTTGTACAGCGTAGCATGAGGCGGTGTACAACAGTGCAGATACAACTTCACGTAATTTTCAAAGTCCCTTTCATGGAAAAAATCTTATTAACAAGAAAGGTGGAGAATTTTTCCTCGAAGAAAGGCTAGAGGATGAAATTTCCATTGTAAGTTCCACAGCAATTTGTAAATAAATATACCTAGTAACTGGTAATTAACATTTTATTAGATAAATGACTCATGCTCGCTAAATTACCATGCATAAATATGTCATTAATATGCAGCAGAACTTCTAGTTCAAAGCTATCAGCAATGTAAACATATGTTCAGACACTCCATTTCGGTGTACTCATGTATCTACATTCAAGGACTGCCATGCAAATACATCAGTGATTTAAGAGGCTTCATACTATGAGGGAAAACTACGTCTTTTGACTGAGCTTAACCTGATGATGGGATGAATTTTCTTCAGCCCACAAGAAGGCAGATCCATCATCATGGAGCTGTTGTGCTCTCTGCTGATTAGCAGTGGGCAGAAAGCCTCATGTTCTGACCATTACAGAAATGTCTAGTGACTGGAGAGGAATAGAGCATTTCATAGCCGGACAGGAGCCTGCCTTCCTCCTAGCCAGTGTACATGTAATATCAATTAATAGCATGATG